>WNFC01002542.1_pt1 | contig 19640 bp, 20 predicted proteins | sample 5400541 | NCBI WGS metagenome assembly WNFC01 (sample SAMN13153342, study PRJNA577476) | soil metagenome | isolation source: 120 cm saprolite under Douglas fir tree site 2 hole 2 replicate 1 | place: USA:California | collected 2015-04-18 | reverse complement strand
GCGTCGGATTCGAACAGCGTCTGTCCGCAGCCGGCGCAGGTGTAGGTGCCAGGCCGCTGCTCATGCTCGTATTCGCCGGAGAACGGCCGCTCGGTCGCCTTCTCGCGCAGCACCGCGTACTGCATCGGCGTCAATTCCTTGCGCCACTCGACCTCGCTCTTCTCGACCTTGCCGGTCATCGTCTTGGTGTCGGACATGAAACCTCCTTGCAAATGGTCCGCGTTTTCACGCGAAAGCCTGCCCCGGACTTGATCCGGGGCCGATGCCGGTTCGCGTGAAGAACACAGAACACACAGTCAACTCGTTGAAATCGCCCTCAGTTGGTCACCTTGGCGCTGCTCACCAATGTCGGTTTCTCGAGGTAGTCCTGGGCGAAAATCTTCTTCAGGTTCTCGACCTTCGGAATGTCGTTATAGGCAATATAGGGCTGGTTGGGGTGCAGCGTCAGGTAGTCCTGGTGATAGGCCTCGGCCGGATAAAACCCTTCCAGCGGCCCGACCTTGGTCACGATCGGTTTCTTGTAGACCTTGGCGGCGTTGAGCTGGGCGATATAGGCCTCTGCGACCTTCTTCTGTTCGTCGCTGGTGGTAAAGATGGCGGAGCGATATTGCGTGCCCGAGTCCGGGCCCTGACGGTTCAACTGGGTCGGATCGTGCGCCACCGAGAAAAAGATCTGCAGGATCTTGCCGTAGCTGATTTTCTTCGGGTCGTACTTGATCTCGACGGACTCGGCGTGGCCGGTCGAGCCGGTCGAGACCATGGTGTAGTCGGCGGTGCTCTTGCTGCCGCCGGCATAGCCGGACACGGCGTTGACCACGCCGGACGTATGCTGGAATACGCCCTGCACGCCCCAGAAACAGCCGCCGGCAATCACGGCGGTCTGGATGCCGTCGGACGCCGGGGTGTCCGCGGCAGGAGCGGGGATCATCACGGCGTCTTCGGTGGCGTGCGAGGGCGCGACCGCGAATGCAGCGACTGCCAGCGCGCCGATGGCGGCGGCGCAAAGCGAAAAGCGGCTGAATGGGCTACGGGACATTGGGTTTCCTCTGGGAATGACAAGCGCAGTTTAGGGCAGGCGACGCGGTTCGCAATCATGGGTGGCTCTGCCCGATGTCCCAAGATACGCAACGAGGCGGGTGTTGTTACGGCGTGGCGCACACGAGTTCGTGAACAAAAACCGTAGGTTTCCAAGACGTTAGGGAAACGGCAACCGCCGCCGAACCGTCCGGCGACGAATTGACGCAAGTGGCGAAACTGGCCTTAAAAATGAACTACCAAAGCAATTGAACGACAAATCATTCATGTGCCGAAGCGTTCCGCAAATGTTGCGCGTCCTTCTTGTATCGGCAGTCCTGCTGACGATCGCCGGTCCGGCGCTGGCGGATGATCTTGAGACCTGTCGCGATCCGCAGGCCGATTCCAAGCTGCGTCTCACCGCGTGCGAAGCCCTGATGACGTCGGGAAAACTGACCGGCAAGGAGCTGGCGATAGCCCTGTCGGTGCGCGGCAACGCCCTGGCGGCCAAACGCGACCTCGATAGCGCGATTGTGGCGTTCGGCGCGGCGCATGATGCCGATCCGGACAATGTCTCCTACCTCAATTCGCGCGGTATCGTTTATGAGAGAAAGGGCGACGACGACCATGCGATGGCGGATTACAACCTCGCTCTGCAGATGCGCCCCGGCTACGGCAGCGCCTACAACAATCGCGGTACGCTGCAGTTGCGCAAGGGCGCCTTGCAAAGCGCGCTGGACGACTTCACCGCGGCGCTGAAATATGCCCCCAAGATGTACGTTGCCCATACCAACCGGGCGCGGGTGCTGACCATCAACAAGGATTTTGCGGCAGCCCTGGCGGATTTTGCCGAAGCGCAGCGCATCGATCCGGCGTCGCTGCAGACCGCCGGCCATCGCTGCGTGACCTATACGGCGATGGGCAAGTTCGACGAGGCGATCGCGGAGTGCAGCAGCGTGATCGAAAAGCAGCCGAAAAACCAGTTCGTCCTGACCAGCCGGGCCAATGCCCATCTGGCCAAGGGCGATCTGGATGCGGCGCTCAAGGACTACAATTTCGTACTCAGGCTCAATCCCAACAACCTGCGCGCCCATTCGGGTCGCGGTCAATTGTTCGAAAAGCGGCGCGATCTGGCACAAGCTCGCGCCGACTACCGATCGGCGAGCTTTGCCCTGACCCCATTCGACAACATCGATGCCGCGATGGCGAGAAGTACGGCGCGTGAGCGGCTCGCCGCGCTGACGCCGCAGGCTCCCGGGGCGGCGAACGCAGCCCGCCGCGTCGCGCTGATCGTCGGCAACGGCGCCTACAGGAACGCGCACCCGTTGCCGAACCCGCCGCGCGACGCCAAGCTGATCGCCGCCGCGTTGCGCGAGGTCGGGTTTCAGACCGTGACGCTCGCTGCCGATCTGACGCGCGACAAGTTCTTCGAGGCGCTGCGCGCGTTCGCGCGCGAGGCTGAAAAAGCCGATTGGGCGGTGGTGTATTACGCCGGCCACGGGCTCGAAATCGGCGGTATCAATTATCTGGTGCCGGTCGACGCCAGGCTGGCCGCGGATCGTGACGCCGAAACCGAGGCGGTGGCGCTGGAGCAGGTGATCGCCGCGGTCGGCGGCGCGCGCAAGCTGCGCCTGGTGATGCTGGATGCCTGCCGCGACAATCCGTTCGCGCCCACCATGCAGCGGACAATCGCGCTGAAGCTGGTGGACAAGGGGCTCTCGAATATCGAGCCCGGTGCCGGCTTCATGGTGGTGTACGCGGCCAAGCACGGCGAGACCGCGCTCGATGGCGACACCATCAACAGTCCGTTTGCGCTCGCGGTGGCGCGTGACATCAGGGAACCGCGGGTCGAGGTCCGCAAACTGTTCGACATCGTCCGCGACGACGTCTGGACGTCGACCAGACATCGGCAGCAGCCGTTCACCTACGGCTCGCCGCCCGGGCGGGAAGACTTTTATTTTGTCGCGGGGAAGTAGCTCAGTCCCTCATGGTGAGGAGGCGCACTTGCGCCGTCTCGAACCATGAGCGTTCGATATCGCCATCCTTCGAGACGCGGCCAAGCGGCCGCTCCTCACGATGAGGGCCACCAGCTACACCACCACGCTCAGCCGTTTGGCCGCACGCGTAATGCCGGTGTAGAGCCACCTGGCGCGGCTCTCCTGGAACGCAAAACTCTCGTCGAACAGCACCACGTCGTTCCACTGCGAGCCTTGCGACTTGTGAACCGTGAGCACATAGCCGTAGTCGAACTCGTCATAGGGCTTGCGCTGCTCCCACGGTATCGTCTCGATCGCGCCGCCGAAGCAGTCGCCGCGGACGGAGACCTTCGTCACCTTGTGGCCGAAATCCTCGTCGGGCGACAGCCGCATGGTGATGATCTTGGATTTCGACGCCGCGCGCGATTTCACCCGCCACAGCCCGCCGTTGAACAGGCCTTTCTTGCGATTGTTGCGCAGGCAGACCAGCTTGTCGCCGGCGACCGGCAACGGATCCTCGATGTTCTGCTTCTGCCGCACCCGCATGTTGTAGGAGCGCCGCGTGTTGTTGCGTCCGACCAGCACCTGATCGGCGCTCATCACCCGGTCGGGATCGAGCTCGGAGCGCGATACCACTTCGCTTTCGCCGTAGCGGCCGATGTCAAGCTGGCGGCCTTCGCGCACGTCCATCGACATCCGCACGATCGGATCGTTCTGCGCCTGGCGATGCACTTCGGTCAGCATCGCATCGGGCTCGCAATCGGTGAAGAAGCCGCCGCCCTGGATCGGCGGCAGTTGCGCAGGGTCCCCGAGCACCAGCAGCGGACATTCGAACGACATCAGGTCGCGGCCGAGTTCGGCGTCCACCATCGAGCATTCGTCGATCACGATGAGCTTGGCTTTCGATGCGGGCGCGTCGTCCCAAAGCTCAAAACTTGGCTGTTCGACCCCGGATTCCCGCGCGCGGTAGATCAGCGAGTGGATCGTCGAGGCGTTGTCGCAGCCCTTGTTGCGCATCACCAGGGCGGCCTTGCCGGTGAAGGCCGCGAACTTCACCTCACCATCGACGCCGTCGGCGATGTGCCGCGCCAGCGTGGTCTTGCCGGTGCCGGCATAGCCGAACAGCCGGAACACCGGCGGCGTGCCATTCCTGCCGGGTTTTGCCTTCATCCAGTCGGCAACGGCCTTCAGCGCGGAATCCTGATGCGGCGTGAAAGTGGGCATGGGGTCTCATGAGGAAAGAAAATCGCGCAGGGTCATCTACCGCGACTCAGTGCCCGAAAGCTAACCATTCGCACCATCAACACAAGCCGCCTTCCGCCGCGCGGAATTTTCCAAGGCTGGAATTCTCCAAGGCTGGACTCGGCTCCGCCGGAGAATACACTGCGCAAAACAACAAACGGGTCGCGGGAGAAACGTGATGAAATTCGGCATCTTTTATGAGCTGCAATTGCCGCGCCCGTGGCAAGCCGGCGACGAGCTCAAGCTCTATCAGGATGCGCTGACGCAACTGGAGACCGCGGACCGCTGCGGCTACGACCATGCCTGGGTGGTCGAGCATCATTTTCTGGAAGAATATTCGCATTCGCCGTCGCCGGAATCGTTTCTCGCGGCCGCCAGCCAGCGCACCCGGAATATCCGGCTCGGCCACGGCATTTTTCAGCTCACCACCAATCATCCCGCACGCGTCGCCGAGCGTGTCGCGGTGCTCGATCTCCTCAGCAACGGACGCTGCGAATTCGGAATGGGCGAAAGCGCCTCGATCACCGAACTGACGCCGTTCGGCCGTGACATGGAGACCAAGAAGGAAGTATTCGAGGAAGCGGTCCGTGCCATCTTCCCGATGTTCAAGGAGGGCGGCAGCGAGCATCACGGCAAGTATTTCGATATCCCCCTGCGCAATGTGGTGCCGAAGCCGGTGCAGAAGCCGCATCCGCCATTGTGGATGGCGTGCTCGCAATTGCCGACCATCGAGCGCGCCGGCCAGCACGGTTTTGGGGCGCTCGGCTTCCAGTTCGTCAGCGCCGACGCCGCGCACGCCTGGGTGCACGCCTATTACAATGCGATTACAAAACGGCTGAAGAAGCTGGCGGACTACGAGATCAATCCGAACATGGCGCTGGTGTCGTTCTTCATGTGCGCCAGGACCGATGAGGAGGCGAGGGCGCGCGCCGACGGCGCCACCTTCTTCCAGTTCGCGCTGCGCTATTACGGCCAGGGACAGAACCGGGCCCGTCCGGCGCCGGGCACCGTCAACATGTGGGACGAATACAACAAGTGGAAGCACGACAATCCCGAAGCGCAGGAGGCGGCGTTGCGCGGCGGCCTGATCGGATCGCCCGAAACCATCCGCAAAAAGCTGCGGCGGTTCAGGAGTTCGCATATCGACCAGGTGATCCTGCTCAATCAGGCCGGCAAGAACAGCCACGAGCACATCTGCGACTCGCTCGAATTGTTCGCCAAGGAAGTGATGCCGGAATTCCGCGCCGATCCCGAGCACGACGCATGGAAGGCCGGCGTGATGAGCGGCGCTATTCAACTTGAGGAAATCGATACCGAAGCCTTCAAGGATCGCTACGGCAAATTGGCGGTCAACGTGGCGCCGCCAAAGCCGACGGTCGCAGCGGCGGGATAACGGTTTCCGCCTGATTGTTGAAAGAAACGCCGCGTTCGTCGCCATGCGACAGGCCGGACATCGCGATTTCGGCGGAGTCCTCGACAGTTATTTCAAGTCGCGCCATCATGCATCCTGCCCCTGGAGCTGCCAATGTCAGTGGAATTCATCGGATTCATCACCAACAACAATTCGTCCGAAACCATGGTGCGGACCGGTCCGGTTCTCGACGTCCCCTACATCGAGACGGTGGCAAAGGCGCATGAGCTTGCCGGTTTCGACCGGGCACTGTTGGCGTTCCATTCGACGATCCCGGACGCGCTGCAGGTCGGCCAGCACGTGCTCAGCGTCACCAGGAAGCTCAAGGTCATGATCGCGCAGCGGCCGGGCTTTACCGCGCCGACGCTGCTTGCGCGCCAGCTCGCAACCATCGACCAGCTTTCGGGCGGCCGCGTCTCGCTGCACGTCATCACCGGGGGCAACGCCACGGAGCTGCGCCAGGACGGCAACACGCTCGATGACAAGGACGAGCGTTACGCACGCACCGACGAATTCCTCGATATTGTCCGCGCCGAATGGACCAGTGAAAAACCGTTCGACTACAACGGCAAATACTACAAGGTCGAGAAAGGCTTTTCCCAGATCAAGCCCTATCAGACCGGGGGCATCTACACTTTCGTCGGTGGTGGCTCCGACGCAGCGATCGAGGTCGCGGGCAAGCATGCCGACACCTTCGCGCTGTGGGGCGAATCCTATGCGCAGGTACGCGATGTAACGTCGCGAGTTCGGGTGGCAGCCGCCAAGCACGGCCGGCCGACCCCGCGATTCAGTCTGTCGGTTCGCCCCATTCTGGCCGACACCGAGGAAAAGGCCTGGGCCAAGGCCGAGGAGATTTTGGCACGGGCAACGGCCCTGCAGGACAAGACCGGCTATCGCAGGCCGGCGGACGGTCACGCGACCGCGGGCGCGCGACGGCTGCTTGAACTCGCCGAGCAGGGCACCCGCATCGACAAGCGCCTCTGGACCGAAATGGCAAAACTCACCGGCGCCAACAGCAACACCACCGCGCTGGTCGGAACGCCAGAGCAGGTCGCCGAAGTCTTCGGCGACTATTACGACCTCGGGGTCAGCCATTTCCTGATCCGCGGCTTCGATCCGCTGATCGATGCCATCGAATATGGCCGCGAACTGATTCCGTTGACACGCAAGCTGATTGCCGAGCGCGGTGCCGCCAAAGGAGTTGCGGCGGCGTGAAACGCATTATCTTCGCTGCGGGCCTGTTGCTGGATTGGCGTTTCCGCCGGGCGTGCCATCGAAGCTTATGCGGAGTGTGCGAACTCGTCTAAAGTCAGACGAGCGCCGCGCTCGCAGTCGGCGGCCATGTTCGCAACGCCATCTCGGCGATCTTGCGCAATTGTTCGCGGCTGGTCCCGCCTGCCGCCCGAACCGCCATGCCTTGCAAAATCGCCGAGATATAGCGCGCGAGATCGGCCGCGTCAGATCCTGCCGGCAATCGCCGCAGGACCCGGCACGCCGGTGCCGACGACGCTGGTGTCGATCAATCCGATCTATGCCAGCTTCAATGCCGACGAGCAGGTGGTGACACGCGCGTTGAAGACGCTCGCAGACGAATCGACGCCTTCGGAAATTGGACGCATCCCGGTGCAGATGGGCACGGGCACGTCGGAGGGCACGCCCTACAAGGGACGTATGCAGTTGATCGATAACCAGGTCGATGCGCGCAGCGGTACGGTGCGGGTGCGGGCGGTGTTCGATAACGCCGACGGCCGCCTGATGCCCGGCCAGTTCGCCCGGCTGTTGATGGGGCAGCCCAAAGCCGAGCCGGCGCTGTTGATCAGCCAACGCGCTGTCGGCACCGACCAAAACAAGAAATTCGTGATGGTCGTCGACAAGGACCGCAAGGCTGAATACCGGGAGGTGGCGCTCGGCGTATCGATCGACGGAATGCGCGTGGTGACCAGCGGTCTCCATCCCGGCGAACGGATCGTCGTCAAGGGATTGCAGCGGGTCCGTCCAGGAGCGGTTGTTGCGCCCCAGGAGGTTGCGATGGATTCCGTCTCGGCGACCCAGACCGCAACCGAGGTGGCGCAGCGCTAGGTTGTACGGAAATGCATGCGATGATCTGGGGGAATTCAGGCGGTGGTGTTTTGCGCGTCAGCGGACTAAAACGCCCGCAGCAGCCCGCGATTTCGGGACCGCGAGGGGGTCAGGCGATGGAACGCACGCTTCTTCAGATCGCGGTGGCGGCTGCAGGCCTTGCGGGCGTGAGCCTGGGGCTCACCGGGGTCCTGTTTGGCACCATGTATGCCGATTTGTCCGGCGATGTGGTGATGGACAGCTACGTTCGTTCTCTCAAGGGGATGCTGCTTGCGATCGGCCTGATCTACTGGTCGTGCATTCGGCAGATCGAGCAGCGCGGCGATCGGGTTGCACTGGTGACGTTCATTCTGGTATTTGGCACGCTTTCACGCCTGCTGTCCGTGATTGGACACGGCGTGCCGACCGTGGGCATCATGTACAACCTGATCGTGGGATTGATCTTCGTGCCGCTGTTGTGGCTGTGGCAGCGGCATGTCGCCCGGGTGGCGCAGCAAGGCGCCGTCACCTGATGAAACGTATCGCGGTCTGGATTTTCTATGGGATCGGCGCGCTCGCGATCGGTTATCTCGCGCTTTACGCCTATGCGGCATTCACCGGACGTGAGCTTCAGCCTGGAGATCCGATCCACATCTTCCGCAAGCCCGACGCACCCGATTACTCATAAAAATACCGACGTCATTGCGAGCGCAAGCGAAGCAATCCATCGGTGTGGAAACGCAGTCTGGATTGCTTTGTCGCGGAGTTTATCATCGGGCCGGCCGAAGGCCGGACCCGTTGGCTCCTCGCAATGACGGCGGAGACGCCCTGATCACACCGTCGCGGCGGTCCGTTGATATTCGCCGGCGCCCGCGGGCGTGATCGGCAGTCCGCCGTCGGCATATTCGTTGAGCTTGTTGCGCAGGGTGCGGATCGAGATGCCGAGGATATTCGCGGCGTGGGTGCGATTGCCGAGGCAATGTTTCAGCGTCTCCAGAATAAGATCGCGCTCGACATCCGCTACCGTACGTCCGACCAGCGCACGGGTCACCTGTTCGGCGGCGAAAGTGGCATGCGCCACCGCCGGCACGGTTTTGGCAAGGTCGAGACGGTCACCGTCCGGCGTCAGGATGGCGTCGGCGCCGATCTCGTCGCCCTGCGCCATCAGCACCGAGCGATGCATGGTGTTTTCCAGTTCGCGGACGTTGCCCTGCCAGCGGTTCGATGTCAGCACCCGGCGGGCATCGGCGGAAATGGGGCGCAACGGCACGCCGTTGGCGTCGGCATATTTCTTGGCGAAGTGCTGCGCCAGTTCGAGAATATCCGCCGGGCGGTCGCGCAGCGGCGGTATCTTCAGGTTCACGACGTTGAGCCGGAACAGCAGATCCTCGCGGAACGTGCCTTCGCGCACGGCATCGGCCAGGTTGCGGTTCGAGGTCGCGACGATACGGATATCGACCGGCACCGGCCGGGTGCCGCCGACGCGATCGATCACGCGCTCCTGGATGGCGCGCAGCAATTTGGATTGCAGCCGCACATCCATTTCGGAGATTTCGTCCAGCAACAGCGTGCCGCCGGTGGCTTCCTCGAATTTTCCGATACGACGTGCGATGGCGCCGGTGAACGCACCCTTCTCGTGGCCAAACAACTCGGATTCAAGCAGATGCTCGGGTATCGCCGCGCAGTTGATGCTGATGAACGGCTTTCTGGAGCGGTTGGAGCGGGTGTGGACGTAGCGCGCCAGCACTTCCTTGCCGGTGCCGGATTCGCCGGTGATCATGACGGAGGCGTCGGAGCCGGCGATTTGCTGCGCCAGCTTGATCACCTTGGCCATCGCTTCGTCGCGGTAGACCAGATCGCGCGAGTCGTTGGCGACGGCGGCGAGCACCGCGGCGATCAATTCCGGATCGGGCGGCAGCGGGATGTATTCCTTGGCGCCGGCGTGGATGGCGGCGACCGCGGCGCGGGCGTCGTTGGAGATGCCGCAGGCGACGATCGGCACGTGGATGTGTTCGGCCTCCAGCCGCATCACCAGATCGCGGATGTCGAGGGCGACATCGACCAGCAACAGGTCGGCGCCCTTGCCGCCGCGCAACACGCGCATCGCCTGTTCGTGATCTTCCGCGTGCGTAACGGAAGCGCCATTTTCCATGGCGATCTTGGTGGCCGTCGTAAGCTGGCCCTTCAGTGTGCCAACGATGAGAAGCCGCATAGTAGTCTCCTGTTCGTCTGTTCGCGCCCGTCATGCGCCGTGTCGTGAATCAGGCGCGTTCCGCCTTGATGATTTCCGTCATGGTTACGCCAAGCTTGTCTTCCACCAACACGACCTCGCCGCGCGCCACCAGCCGGTTGTTGACATAGATGTCGATGGCTTCGCCGACTCGGCGATCGAGTTCCAGCACGGTGCCGGGCCCGAGCTTTAGTAACTCACCAATATCCATCTTGGAGCGGCCGAGCACCGCCGAAACCTGCACCGGCACGTCGAACACGGCTTCCAGGTCGGCGGCGACGCGCGAGGCTTGTTCGTCCTCGTTATATGCCACGTCATCGATTGCCGGCGTGTCGGCGGCGTTGAGATCCGGCAGCGGAACCTGTCCGTCGGTGTCACTCATGGTTCAATCCTCATGGTCGTGGTTCCGGCCTGACCGCGGGACGCGATGTAGCGCCCGACAAGCTCGTTGATCTTTGCTTCGATCGCCGCGCGCTCCAGCACGACACCGCCGTCGGCCCACTCGATTCTGCAGTCGCCGGTCACGATTTCCGGCTCCGCCAGGATCACAAGACGGCCCTCGAAGCCGCTTCGTTTCGCCAATTGTTCGATCCGCTCCCGTGCGACGTCGTAGAGGGAATCGTTGATCCGGACCACGAGATGCGGTGTCGAAACCAGGTGCGAGAAACAGTCGCGCACCAGTCCGGTGATCTCACCCAGGGGCTCGATCGCAATCAACTCGCTGCACAGCTTGCGCGCCACCGCGACCGCGACATCAACGGCTTCGGTCTCCATCCGGGTTTCAATGCCGGAGAACCGCGTCGCGATGCCTTGAATGGCCAATCCGATTTCCTCGAGCGCCAGCGCCGTGCGGCGGTCGCTTTCCGCCTTTGCCTCGCGCTGCGCGGCGTCGTAACCGTCGCGATAGGCGCGGGCCTCGGCGGATGCGATCTTCTGCGCGATTTCCGCCGGCGTGGCGGGCCGTTCGCGCGTCTTGTCGGGCGCGGAGAAGTCCATGTCGAACAGGAATTTTGCGGGAGCGGCCATCAGTACACCAGTTCGTCGTCGGCGCGGTTCTTGGTCAGCATGATCTCGCCCTTGGCCGCGAGGTCCTTTGCGAGATTGACGAGCAACGCCTGCGCCTCGTCGACGTCGCGCAACCGTACCGGTCCAAGTGCGGCCATGTCGTCCAGCAGCATCTTGCCGGCGCGGGACGACATGTTGCCGAGGAAGAAGCCGCGGACATCCTCGTTGGCGCTCTTCAGAGCGATGCCGAGCTTGTCCTTGTCGACGTGGCGCATCAGGGTCTGCGCCGATCCGGCGTCCAGCTTGACGAGGTCGTCGAAGGTGAACATCAGCGCCTTGATGCGTTCGGCGGACTCACGGTTGTCTTCCTCCAGCGAAGTGATGAAGCGGGTCTCGGTCTGGCGGTCGAAATTGTTGAAAATTTCGGCCATCACCTCGTGGGCGTCGCGACGGCGGGTCTGCGACAGGTTCGACATGAATTCGGTGCGAAGCGTCTGTTCGACGCGCTCGATCACTTCCTTCTGCACCGCTTCCATTCTCAGCATGCGGCCGACCACGTCGAGCGCCATGTCCTCGGGCAGGATCGCCAGCACCCGTGCGGCGTGCTCCGGCTTCAGCTTCGACAGCACCACGGCAATGGTCTGCGGATATTCATTCTTGAGATAGTTGGCGAGTACCTCTTCCTGAACGTTGGAGAGCTTCTCCCACATGTTGCGGCCCGCCGGCCCGCGAATTTCGTCCATGATGCCGGTGACGCGCTCGGCCGGCAGGTATAGCTGCAGCAGCCGTTCGGTGCCGTCGAATGTGCCCATCAGCGCGCCGGATGCCGACATCCGCGACACGAATTCGAGCAGCAGGTCTTCCACCACGTCGGCCTCGACGGTGCCCAGCGTCGACATCACCATCGACAATTCGCGCACTTCGTCGTCGTCGAGCAGCGCCCAGACCTTGCCGCCATATTGTTCGCCCAGCGCCAGCATCAGGATCGCGGCACGTTTGGGGCCGCTCAGCTGAGCGCCCTTCGGGCGATTGCTCTGACGGCTCGCCAGCGTGGCGATGACGGTGGCGATATCGTTGGTGTTTGTGGTTTGCGGTACGGCCATGTCAGGTCGCCGACTCGGTTAGCCATTGACGAACAATGGTGGCGGTCTCGTTCGGGTTTCGCTCGGCCAGTTCGCCGACCCGATGCACGGACTGCGCGTGGACCTGGCCTTGAACCTGGGCGACGTCGATCATCTGCGCGGTGGCGTTGGCGCCGGGAATCAGACTCTGGCCACCTGGGCCGGAAGTTGCACTGCCGTCGGTCAGCGCCGGCAGCGAATCGTCGTTCGCGAGCGAGGGGATCACTTCGGAAGCGAGGATGCGCCTGACCAGCGGCCGGATCACCATGAACAGCACCACAAGACCGAGCAGCATCATGACGCCGAGTTCGATAACGTACATCACGTCATCCTTGGTGAACTGCAGCATGCCAAGCAGTCCGGTCGGCTCGGCGACCGGAACGACTGCCGGAGCCTCGGCGAATTTGAGGTTCACGACCTCGACCTGATCGCCGCGCTTCTGATCGAAGCCGATCGCCGAGCGCACCAGCGTCGCGATGCGGTCCAGCTGTTCCTTGCCGCGTTCCTGATAGACCATCTCGCCTTTTTCATTCTTGGCGTAGCTACCGTCGACCAGCACGGCGACCGAGATGCGGTTGACCCGTCCGACCTCGGTCACTTCGGTCTTGGTGGTGCGGGAGATTTCGTAGTTGTTGGTCTCTTCGCTCTTCTTGCTCTGGTCGCGCGCGGGCGCTGGGTTGTCCCGGTTCTGATTGCCGGGCAATTCGTTGTTGATGGTAACCTGACCGGTGTTGTCGGCGGTCGCGCTGGATTCTTCCCGGGTCTGGCTGGAGCGCAATACCCGGCCTTCGGGGTCGAACTTGTCCGAGGTCTGGGTGATCTTGTTGTAGTCGAAGTCGGCCGAGAGCTGGACGCGGGCGCGCCCGGATCCGACCACCGAAGAAACGATGGCCTCGACCTGATTGCGCATCCGCTTCTCGAAACCAGCCCGGCGCTCGTCGCCGATGGCGTTGTCGGCGTCGCCGTTTGCGCCGTCGGCAAGCAATTGTCCGGCTTCATCGACGATCGACACCCGCTGCGGCTTCAGGCCGTTGACGGCGGAGGCGACCAGGTGGCGGATGGCGCGAATCTGCGGCGCATCGAGGGCGCCGCGCACGCGCACGACAATCGAGGCCGATGGTTCGGGTGTCTCGCGCGAAAACAGCGGCCGTTCGGGCAGCACCAGATGGACACGGGCCGCCTGGACGCGGTCGATGGCGCGGATGGTGCGGGCGAGTTCGCCTTCGAGCGCGCGCAAGTGATTGATGTTCTGGACGAAGCTGGTGGTGCCGAGCGCGTCGGATTTGTCGAAAATCTCGTAGCCGACGCCGCCGCCCTTGGGCAGCCCGCCCTCGGCGAGTTTCATGCGCAGCCGGGTGACCTTGTCCTTCGGCACCATGATCACGGCGCCATCGTTGCGCAGCTCGAAGGGAATCGCCTGACGTTCAAGATCCTTGATGATCCCGGAAGAATCCTCGGTGCTGAGGTCGGTAAAGAGGGTGGTCATCTGCGGTGTGGTGACGCGCATGATGACAAAGCCGAAGAAACCGATCAGCGCGGCTGTCACCGCGACCATCGCCATCAACCGCGAAGCGCCCAGACCTTTTAGGAAACCTGCAAGACCCTGCAAAACTAACCGCCCCTGAGATTCGGCCCCACGCGCCGACTGGGCAATTATTGCCTATGGGATGGTTTCGATATGGTTAACGAGGGTTAAGAGCCGTGGCAAAACTTCAACATGAAAAAAATCGGCTTCGCAAAACGAAGCCGTTTTTTATCGAATGCCGTCGATTCCAGAGCGCGCTTATTGGCGATATTGCTGGATGCGGGTGGTGCGCAGTCCGGCAAGGCCGTGCTGGTCGATGGAAAACTGCCAGGAAAGGAATTCGTCAACGGTCAGTGTGTAGCGGCTGCAAGCCTCCTCGAGGGAGAGCAGGCCGCCGCGAACTGCGGCAACGACTTCGGCTTTACGGCGGATAACCCACCGTTTGGTCCCGGGTGCGGGTAAATCCGCGATTGTTAACGGACTGCCGTCGGGCCCGATGACGTATTTTACCCTCGGGCGATGGGGTTCTGTCATGGCGTACTCACAAACTCTCAACCACTGAACTCACCCTAGCAACCTACGCCGCACGACTTAAAATTTACCTAAGCGTGACCCCTCAATCCGAATCTCCTCGAAATTGGTCGACAAAATGCCGCCGGGCGCGGTCAAGCCGCCCGTTTGTTAATCCATCATTAAGACATGACGCCCGGCGAGAGCTGCTGCGAGCCGCTTTTCCGCATCGTGGATGTGCGGCCAGCTTGCGGGACCAGCTCCAGCTCAAGTCGTGGAAGTCGTTGTGGAGGGGCGAACGACGCGCCTGATCTGATCGGTCGTATAGTTCTGCCCGCCGATCGAGAGCAGCGCCGGGGTGGCGGTCAGATCGACCGAGTCGACCACACCCTGGACTTCGCTGGCGATGGCGACGTTCTTTCCCGAGCTGTCGGTGCCCGTCGCTGTCAATTTGTAGTCGCCGGCCGGGTATTGGGTGCCGTCGTTGCCCTTGCCATCCCAGACGAAACTGGAATTGCCGTTGGCCAGCGTAAATTTCCCGCTATAGACCGTCTGCCCGGTCGAATTTGTAATCGTGACCGTGGCGTTCGTGCCTTTTGGGGCCTTCAGATTCCATGTTGCCGAACCATCGAACTGCGTGGTGCTGCCGTCGACGGCGACGGTGTTGCCGACATAGATCAACGCCTGCGTCGCCTGGGCGCTCTTTTCGATGTCGATCAGCGACTTCAGCTGATCGTTCGATTTGAGCTGCTGCTCGACGCCGGCGAACTGCACCAGTTGCTGGGTGAATTGATTGGTATCGAGCGGGTCGAGCGGATTCTGGTTTTGCAGCTGCGTCGTCAGCAGCGTCAGGAAGGTCTGGAAATTATCCGCAATACCGGTCGTCGCGGTGGAAGCGGTGGTGGTTTTGTCTGCGCTTGTCGTTCCCGGTGCCGATACGACCGTCGTCGGCATTGTTGCATCGACTGACATGGTGAGCTCCTCAGACTTTGATGTCTACGCCGCTGCTCGATCCGAGCATGCGGCCATACGTGCGTCCCGCGACTGCCGCGGGGATGGAGTCTTCTTCAACGATCAGGCGATGTGCGTTGCGGCCTGATCCGCTGCCGTTGTCTTGACCGGATGAAGACTGGTCGCGCAGGCTGAACTGCAGGCCGCCGTTACCCGTCCGCAGGCCGGCGTCATCCAGCGCGCGCTGTAGTTGGGGCGCATCCTGGCGCAACATCGACAGCGTTTCCGGCTTTTCAACCGTCAAATGCGAAGTCACCTGGCCGTTGCGATCGACATCGATGCGAACATCGATGCGGCCGAGATCGGCGGGATCGAGCCTGATCTCGAAGCGGCTCTTGCCGCTTTTTGCCGAGACCGCGATCTCAAGTGCGAGCCCGCTCAATGGCACCGCCGCGTTCGTCGCCTCCGTGACGTTTAATGGTCCGACGGGGGTGGGCGCGGCAGCAGAGGAGTGGAGCTGCGGCTGGGTCGCGCCCGTGGCTTGCACGCCGATGTCGGTTGGGTCGGCCGCGGCATGTCCCGCCTCGGCGACCGCTGAATGCTCACGGGCCGATATGTTGGTTGCGATGGTGGATGAGGAATTGGTGGAAGGATTATCTGCTTTTATCCCGTCAATACCGCCATTGCCGGCTTTCGGCTTGCCTACGACGGCCGGTCCTTGCGCGACGCCGTTGTGGGCCGAACCGGTCGATATCGCCGTTGCCGACGGATCGGCCGTGCCTGAGGCGGCCTCCGGGTCGCTCGATGTGGCGGCTCCGGTCTGGGTAACGCCAGCAGTCTTGGTTGTCATTTTTGGCGCGACTGACGCCGTCGCGGCGACGGCCGCGGTCAATTCCGCACCGCTCGCCGCGGTTGCAACGGCCTGCGTTGCTGGCTGGTTGACGGGCGTGGCGGTCGTCTCGCTTGCCGTCTGGACCGTGATTTTTGCAGCCGCGGCCGCGTCTGCGGTGGTTATGTTGGTGGCTGCCGATGCGGTTGCGGCTGTCGCGCTGGCATCGATTTTGGTTTGCGCCGCGGATGCGGCCGGTGCGTCGGTGGCTGCCGAACTGGCCGCGATTGCGGCCGCCGCGATCGCCAGCGGTTCAGTCGCCTTGCCGGACGCAGGCGAAGCGGCGGGAACATTCGCCGCTGCCACGGTAACCGGAATCGCAACGGCGACCGGGTTCGGCGTCGTCACGGCGGATCCGTCCTGCTGGGTTGGGGCCGCCGGATCGGCTACCGAAGCGGCTTCAGCATGGGCTGCGGGGGCGTCGTCTGAATTCGACTTTGCGGTTGATTTCGCGTCTTCGGTTTTCGAGGCGCCGGACTTGGTTCTGGAACGCTGGACGGCACCGGTGTGTGCATCGGCATTGGTGTCGGAGCGCTGTCTGACAGCGGCGTCGCGATCGTCTGAATCGTTTTGTGCGGCTCTGTCGGCGGACGCGGCGTTGCGCGACTGTCTGCGGTCGGCGGCTGCGGACGCATCGTCGGAGCGGCGCCGCGACGCGGATTGTTCCTGTGCCGTGGAGTTCGCGCGATCGTTGCTCGTGTCGGCGGCCGTGCTGCTGTCGACCAGCGCCCCGAAACTATCGTTTCCGGGGGATGGGTCGGAGCGCGCAGGCCGAGGCGGCGGCGCGCCCTGAAAGGAGGCGCTTGTTAGTGCTTCTGACGTCAAACTGGACACGGGCGGCCTCTCGCGGATGATACTGGAACAGTAATCAGCAAGGACCGGGCCATCCCAGTTGTCAAAAAATACCTATGTATTTCAATATCTTATTTGCCCATCGGGGAAACTACGGAGCCAGCCTGGCAACAGCCTTTTCTGCCCGGCGGCAAGATTTGCCGTCCGCGGCGTGCAAAACAGGCTCGGCTGATTGCTTCAGGGGAATACGGCCTATATTAAAGAGCAGCTTTACAGTCGTTCCGGCAGACCGAAGTCGCTCCGGGGAACGCTGCAAGGCATTCTAACTGCAAGGCTTTTTGACTATTCGCAAAGTGGCGTTCTAATCGCGAAGCGCCCGATGCCGCCGCGATCGCACCGATGACCGGAACCATGCTCAACAGTCTGGATCTCAAAGGCCGTCCACAGGACACCAGGATCGTCGTCGCCATGTCCGGCGGCGTCGATTCCTCGGCGACTGCTGCATTGTTGAAATCGGAGGGCTACGACGTCGTCGGCATCACGCTGCAGCTTTACGATCATGGTGCCGCCACCCATCGCAAGGGCGCCTGCTGCGCCGGGCAGGACATCCATGACGCACGCGATGTCGCCGAGCGGATCGGCATTCCGCATTACGTGCTGGACTACGAAAACCGTTTCCGTGAATCGGTGATCGACAATTTCGCCGACAGCTACGCTTCCGGCGAGACGCCGGTGCCTTGCATCGAGTGCAACCGTTCGATCAAGTTTCGCGATCTGCTGGCGACCGCGCGCGAACTCGGCGCTTCGGCGCTTGCGACCGGGCATTATGTAGCTTCGCGCCGCCTGAGCGATGGATCGCGCGCGATGGTTTGCGCCGCCGACGCTGATCGCGATCAGAGCTATTTCCTGTTCGCGACCACGCGCGAGCAACTCGATTATCTGCGCTTTCCGTTGGGCGACATGACCAAACAGCAAACGCGCGAACTGGCGCGGCGCTTCGGCCTTGCGGTCGCGGACAAGCACGACAGCCAGGACATCTGCTTCGTGCCGACCGGGCGTTATACCGACATCATCAGCCGGTTGAGGCCGAACGCCATCGAACCCGGCGACATAGTCGACCTCGACGGCCGTGTCATCGGCAGGCATCAGGGCATTGTTCATTTCACCGTCGGCCAGCGGCGAGGATTGGGCATCGCCTCCGACGCGCCGCTGTATGTGGTGCGGCTCGACGCTGTCGGCCGCCGCGTCGTGGTGGGCCCGCGCGAGGCGTTGCGGATGGATCGCATCGTGCTGCGCGATGTCAACTGGATCGGCGACGGCGCGCTCGATCGCGCGGTCGGCGACGGCCTTGAGATTTTTGTGCGCGTGCGATCGACCCGCGCGCCGCAGCCGGCGTGGCTGCGCGCGGCCGGCGGCGGTTATGAAGTCGAACTCGTCGCCGGCGAAGAGGGCGTGTCGCCCGGCCAGGCCTGCGCGTTCTACGATGCGCCGTCAGGCCAGGCGCGCGTGCTCGGCGGCGGATTCATCCAAAGCGCGACCGCGAAGAGCGCAACCGCGAGGGCAGCGGCGCGCGACGCGATCGCCCGGCAGTCGCTCGTCGAGGCAATGCGCGGATAAAATTTCAGGGCGGGGGCATGGCTTCAGATATCGACCGCGCTGGGGTCGCAAAGGCTTATGAGCGCTGGGCGCCGGTCTACGATCTGGTATTCGGCAAGGTTTTCGATCACGGCCGTCAGTCGACCATCGCCGAGGCCGACAAGATCGGCGGACGGATTCTCGATGTCGGCGTCGGCACCGGATTGTCGCTGTCGGATTATTCGCGGACCACGAAATTGTGCGGCGTCGATATTTCCGAACCGATGCTGCGCAAGGCGCAACAGCGCGTGCGTGCACTTGGGCTTCGCAATGTCGAGGCGCTGGCGGTGATGGACGCCAAGAACCTGGCGTTCGCGGATTCGTTTTTCGATGCGGTGGTGGCGCAATATGTCATCACCGCGGTGCCTGATCCCGAAGCCACGCTGGATGATTTCATCCGTGTGCTGAAACCCGGCGGCGAACTCATTCTGGTCAATCATATCGGCGCCGAGAGCGGCCCGCGCCGCATCTTCGAACTGGCATTCGCGCCGCTGGCGCGGCGGCTCGGCTGGCGGCCGGAATTTCCCTGGGCGCGTCTGGCCGATTGGGCCTCGAAACACGGCGGCGTCAGCCTGACCGAGCGCCGCCCGATGCCGCCGATGGGGCATTTCTCGCTGATCCGTTACCGCAAGTCCTAGAGCGGGATGACTTTTCTTCGAATCGTCATCCCGCTCTATCTTTTTGTTTGAGCATGATCTCCGGGCAAACGCTTCGCGTTTGTCCCGAGGGAAAACCGGTACCCACCCATCGGGTCGTGGCCCGAGGGCATGCTTTTCCGGATCATGCTCTGAAGATTGCGGAATGTCCGGGCGGAACTTCCGTCCGTGTAGCCCGTTTTATCGGGATGCGGATGAAACACTCACTCTTTCTCTCCTGCGCAATGATCGCGGCGTCCGGCTTGGCGAGCGCCCAGGCTCCGCCTACGCCGGCCACGCCACCCGCCCAGACCGCACCGCCCGCGCCGGCGCGCTCAACGAATTGCGCGCCGATGCAGCCGACGCCGCACCAAGGCGCCGTTACACCGGAAGGCACGACCACCGGCCAGCGCGCCGAGGCGCTTGGCGACAAATTGGCAAGGTCCGACGGTGTGCTGTGTCCGCCCGCGGGTGTTGACCCCGAAATCCGTGCTCCGACACCAGATACCGGCAACACCCCGGTGATTCCGCCGCCCGGCAGCCCCGGCGGCGATCCGACCGTCCGCCCGAAATAACTACGCTTTGCAATCACTTGGCGGAAAGGGCGGGTTCGCTTGACATGCCCGTGACCGGCTTCTTATATGCC
>WNFC01002539.1_pt1 | contig 19647 bp, 14 predicted proteins | sample 5400541 | NCBI WGS metagenome assembly WNFC01 (sample SAMN13153342, study PRJNA577476) | soil metagenome | isolation source: 120 cm saprolite under Douglas fir tree site 2 hole 2 replicate 1 | place: USA:California | collected 2015-04-18 | reverse complement strand
AAGTTCCCGTGTCACGCCATGGCCCGTGTCGGCTATGGCGATTTCGACCGCGTCGCGGCTCGCCACCAGTGCGGTCGAGATCTCAATTTCCCGTACCAGTGAATCCTGCATAGCATCTGCGGCGTTGTCCACAAGATTGGCTATCGCGCGTTTGATCGCCTCTTTGTCGGCCATTACTTTTGGAAGGTCCGCTGTGAGCGATTTGTGCAGTCCGATGCCATCCAGCCTTCCATCAAACATGGAAAGAGCGATCTCGATCACTTCATTAATATCCGAGGGCTGCGGTTTTGAGGCGGGAAAGCGAGCCAAAGTGGAGAATTCATCGACCAGTCGCCGCACTGTTTCCACCGCGCCTGCAATAGTTTCCGCACATGAGCGGACGATTTTGAGCGAGGCGGGATCAAGGGGCTTTGCGCGCTCCAGATGGCGCTGGATACGTTCAGCGGATAACGCGATGGGAGTGAGCGGATTCTTGATCTCGTGAGCGACCCGGCGCGCCACCTCCCGCCAGGCTGCCTGCTTCTGAGCCTTCAGAAGGTCAGAGAGATCTTCGAACACGATTACGTATCCAGATCGCTCGCCTTGATGGCGCAACGTAGCGACAGTCACGGCGACGTTCAGAGACATGCGCTGCACCGACATCTCCATCTGGCTGGTGGTCATACCCATGCGATCGGCGCGACGCAGCAAGGGTTCGAAGTCTTCCAGCACTTCAGCGGGAAAGACCTCTGCCAACGTCGCCCCCCGAAGGATCTGGGGTGCGGGCCCGTGACCTGGGTCGGGATGAAACATGCGCAGAAGCGCCTGGTTGACATGGGTTACGCGGCGGGAGGCGTCAAGAGAGAGCACCCCCGTAGGGATACTCTCCAGTATGGTCTCCATTTGACGCCGCCGCCGGTCCAGTTCGGCATTGGCGGCACCCAGGTCTCGGCTGGAGGCCTCAATCTGTCGACGGCTGGCCTCCAACTCTTCAGCCATGCGGTTGAAGGAGCGAACCAGGTCCCCGATCTCATCAGCCGCACGCACGTCGACACGATAATCGAGGCGCCCGCGCGAGATTTCCTGCGTAGCTTCCGCTAAGGCCGCCAGCGGGCGGGTCACGAGCTTGGAGAGAAAAAGCGCTAGCCAGGTCGTGACAAAAAGCACAATCATGGTGAGAAGAAGCAGCAGTCCTAAGTAAGTGCGGCGAACAAGTCGACGTTCGTGGGCTAAGTCGTAGTAGCGTTCCTGGCTGGCCTCGACCTGCTTGACGGTCTGGGAGAACTCTTTGGGTAGGGGGATGGCAACGAGAACCATTCCTCCTTTGTCCACGGGCGCGCTGCCCAACGTATAGTCTGTCTGTTCCCAGGTAAACTGTGCTGGCCGTCCGGCCGTGGCCTCCGCGAGTGGCAGCGTGGACTTCAAAATCGGCCAGGGTACAGGAGCCTTAAAACTGGCTTCGGCGTTGCCATCCTGCACGGCAAATGCGAATCCACCCTGTAACGTTGATTCGTGCTGTTGGAATTCATCCATGACTGACGAGAACCCCTGGCCCGAGAAACTCCGCTGAGCCGCGGTTGACGAGGCAATTGCTGATGCTTCGGAACGTGCATTTCGCGAGGCATAGTTCGCCAGTAGCGAGACCATGGCATGCGTGTCGGCGCGAACCTCTTCCACAGGGGTAGAAAACCATTTGTCGATCGAGCGATTCATCAGGCCGTAGGAGAACCAATACATCACCATGATCGGCACAAAGGACAGTAGTAGCGCGCCTGCGACCATGCGCGTGCGGAACTTCGAGCCCAACACACCCAGACGGCGTTCCGCGAACAGCTTCAGAAGGTTACGCGCAAGCACAAAGGTGAGCGCAACGAAGAGCAGGAAAATTAACGCCGAGAGAGCGGCGAAGACTACGATCTCCTGGTTATTTCCCGGGCGCAAGAACTTCAGGTCGAAGGCCGTTTGCGATACCAGGAGGGCAAGCAACAGGAATACGCCAATCGCCAGCAGGATGATAGCCCGCTTGCGATTTGAGGTCTTCGGAATCCGGGTTGCACCGAGTTGCGCCAAAGGGGTTGCCCGCCCGCCTCTCCCATGAGAGGCCAGAGAGAGAGAGAACTGATTGCAGCAACTAATTATAGATGCACGATGGCCGCTGAGGAGTCCGCAAGTCAGCGCAGGATTCAGGAAGATAATGACTCCGCAGGGATGCCAAGTGCCTCGTTTACCGCTTGCGATTCCTGCCGGCGGTAAGTTCCTCAAGGATAGTCTCATACGCGGGCTTAGGCTGGTAAGCCCGGTCCAACGGCAAGGCCATACCGCGAGAGCCGTGGGACGAAGACCCGATCCAGGAGTACTTGTCGGTGAATCCCCATGTTTGGATGGCAGTGCAGCCCGAAGTCTGGAGACAGGCGCGAACGACGCTACGATAAATCTGGGCTTGACGGGTAAGGTCGTCTTTACTTACCAACTCCCCTTCTGGATTTAGGGGAACCGAAACGTCAAGTTCGGTAATGTGAACCTGAACTCCCAGGGCGGTAAGCCGTGCGATGTTGGCCTCCAGACCCGCGACATCGAGATCAAGCTTAGAAATATGCAATTGCAGACCAACTCCATCGATCGGAACCCCACGACGCTTGAAGTCTCGGACCATGTCGTAAATTGCGTCCGACTTTCGGTTTAGTTCTTCCCCTTCGGCCTCGTTGTAGAAGAGAAGCGCCTGCGGGTCCGCTTCGCGAGCCCAACGGAAAGCTTGCTCCAGATATCGCGTCCCTTTCCCCGCGAATCCGATTCCTGGACGGTTGTACCAAATCGAGTCGCGCATGTCGCCATTCTCATCCAAGGCCTCGTTGACTACATCCCACGCAAAGACTTGACCGGCATAGTGCTTCATTAGGTGAGCGATGTGATTGTGCAGTAAACGAGACAACTTCGCTGGAGTGAAATGGCCTTGTGCAAGCCATTCCGGATTATCCCTTGCCCAAACTAAGCAGTGGCCGCGAACCTTTATTCCATGCGCGTGGGCGAAGCGGACGACTTCATCGCCCGGGCTAAAATCGAATGTGTCTTGGTTGCGCCGCACGACCCACCACTTCATTGCGTCTTCGGGTTCGACCATATTGAATTCGCGACTCAGGCTTGTGGCGTAGGCAACTTCAGAGAGTTGCGCTGGGCGGACGGCCGTGCCCACCAGCACACCGGCGCGATCGGCAGCCTTCCGCAACGACGGCGTCGGGCCTGATAGAAGGATTACTCCGACAAGAATCAACGTCAATGTGCGGATGTGGCGAGCTTGAGTTGTCATGGGATACGGCCCGCGCTATTGCGGTCTCATCCTACTTAGGACGCGGCAGGAAGCGTTGTAAAGGGCATTCGTCACACTTGGCCTGTGATTTCTTGCAATAATTCTTTCCCACGCCCACCAAGAGCCCGTGCATCTCGTTGTAAACCTGAGTTAGCGCCGTCCGGCGGGCCGCGCTCATGGGAGACGGCGGGTGAGAAGAACCGCTAATTCCAGAGCGTAGTCTGGGACGTTGGTCTAACGGTTGCTGTTCCTCCTCGTCAACGATGGGGGCCAATGCACTCTGGAAGAGCTGACGAATATCCTCGTAATCGGATTTCTCCGGCAAAAGATCGTGGCGATCAAGAATGCGTCGCGTGTATGCATCCACGACAAAGACAGGATGGTTTCCGGCGTAGAGAAGAATCGAATCGGCAGTCTCCGGTCCCACTCCGTTCAGGCTGAGTAACTCCTCACGAAGTGTATCTGTGGGCTGATTGAACATCTTGGCGAGCGACCCGCCGTACCGTTTGTCCAGAAATGCCACGAAGGTCTTCAGCCGCTGGGCTTTTTGTCGAAAATAGCCGGACGGTCGAATCAGACGCTCAATCTCAGATAACCGCGACCGCCTGATCCCGTCTACGCTTAGCAAATGCGCGGCACGAAGATTGGCCAGCGCTCGCTCCACGTTTGTCCAGGCCGTGTTCTGCGTCAAATAAGCGCCAACGATGACTTCAAGACGCGTGCGTGCGGGCCACCAGTGCTGCGGCCCCCAGGTGCGGAACAGAGAGCGATAGTACGCTCGGATTGCGTCCGCGTTGTTCACTACCTGCAAATGAAGAATCCCTCACCTTCGAGTCTAATTGAGTCTACGAGCGGTATACATCGAAACTCCGCGGCTGGCGTGAGTCTTACCGAAGTGCATGTACCTTGGCCCGCAATCGTGTGTTGTCCGTCTACAAACAATCATTTGGCGTGGACTCCAGCGAGGCGGCCTCTTGGAGGCACGGTTCTCCGTCAGGTCCAAGTACCAAAGTTACTGGTACGGTAACCCGCTTGCGTTGACAATTTGTGTCAACGCGAATGCGCTGCATTCCTCTCCCAACAAAGAGCGGCGCTTTGCGCGGAATATCTGCAACACTGTCGGGCAAAATTCCACCGCGTGGATAGGAGATCGACGTATGTCTCAACGGCTGGGTGACCTTCTCGTCAAAGAGAAGATCATTACCCCAGAGCAGTTGGAACAAGCGATTAAGGTTCAGAAGGAATCGAACTGTCGCTTGGGCTCCGCCCTGGTGAAGCTCTCCTTCCTTACGGACGAGGATGTCACAAATTTTCTTTCCCGCCAGTATGGTGTTCCAGCCATTAATCTTTCCTACTTCGAAATTGATCCGGCAGTCGTCAAGCTGATCCCATTTGAAACCGCCAAACGCTACCAGATTCTTCCCCTGAGCCGGGTCGGCGCGTCACTCACCATCGCAATGGTGGACCCCACCAATGTATTCGCGATGGATGACATCAAGTTTATGACCGGATTCAACATCGAGCCGGTCGTGGCTTCAGAGAGCTCCATCCAGTCGGGGATTGAAAAGGCATACGGGACGACGACCAAGGAAGAAGATCTCGAAACCGTGATGCAGTCGATCTCGGACATGAACGAGAGCGACGTTGAACTGCAATCGGAAGAACAGCAGATGGAACTGGCCGAACTGGAAAAGGCGGCCGACGAAGCTCCCGTGGTCAAGCTGGTCAACCTCGTGCTCACCGATGCCGTCAAGCGGGGAGCAAGCGATATTCACATCGAGCCCTACGAGAAAGAGTTCCGGGTAAGGTTCCGCATTGACGGCGTGCTGCAGGCGATTATGTCGCCGCCCATGAAACTGAAAGACGCCATCACCTCGCGCCTCAAGATTATGGCCAAGCTCGATATCAGCGAGAAGCGGCTTCCCCAGGACGGCCGCATCATGCTCAAGATGAACATCGGCGGCCGAAAAAAGCAGCTCGACTTCCGCGTCAGTACGCTGCCCACGCTGTGGGGAGAGAAGATCGTGCTCCGGTTGCTCGACAAAGAGAATCTGCGGCTCGATATGACTAAGCTCGGTTTCGAGCCAGAGTCGTTAGTGAAGTTCGAGAAGGCGATTTTGAAGCCCTACGGCATGGTGCTGGTTACAGGGCCCACGGGATCGGGAAAAACGAACACGCTATATTCATCGATTTCGCGTTTGAACCAGCCTGACACCAACATCATGACCGCCGAAGACCCGGTTGAGTTCCAGTTGGGCGGCGTCAACCAGGTCCAGATGAAGGAACAGATTGGATTGAATTTCGCCGCTGCGTTGCGTTCTTTTCTGCGACAGGATCCAAACATCATTCTCGTCGGCGAGATTCGAGACTTCGAAACCGCGGAAATTGCCATCAAGGCGGCTCTCACCGGCCACCTGGTGCTCTCAACACTGCACACAAACGGAGCGCCGGAGACCATTACCCGCTTGATGAATATGGGTATTGAACCCTTCCTGGTGGCGACCTCGGTCCACCTCATCTGCGCGCAGCGGCTGGTTCGTCGCATCTGCAAGGAGTGTGTCGAAACGGTTGAGGTTCCGGTACAAACCCTGATCGAGGAAGGCTATACGCCCGAGGAAGCCAAGACGATCAAGATTCAGAAAGGCAAGGGCTGCACCACTTGCAATAACACCGGTTACAAAGGACGCTGCGGGCTTTACGAGGTTATGGAAGTGGACGACGAGATCAGGGAACTGGTGCTCGTCGGAGCTTCCGCGGTCGAGTTGAAAAAGAAGGCCATCGAGCGCGGCATGATCACACTACGCCGAAGTGGATTGATCAAGGTTGCGGCCGGCATGACCACGCTCGAGGAAGTTGCCCGCGAAACGATTCACTGATTACCAAGCAAAGAGGAAGGAATCATTTATGGGTTTGTCGTTAAGCGATCTACTCAAGAGAATGCTGGAGATGGGAGGCAGCGATCTTCACATCACCACCAACTCGCCTCCCCAGATTCGTGTTCACGGACACCTGGTGCCACTCGACTTGCCGCAGATGACGCCGGCTGAGACCAAGCAACTGGCCTATAGCGTCATGACCGATTCGCAGAAGCACCGCTTCGAGGAAAGCCTTGAGCTTGACTTCTCGTTTGGTTTGAAGGGGCTGGCCCGCTTTCGCGCCAACGTTTTCAACCAGCGGGGTGCGACCGCGGCTGTCTTTCGTCTGATTCCCTTCGAGATCAAGTCATTCAACCAGCTCGGCCTGCCCGCTGTGGTGAGTAAGCTTTGCGACAAGCCGCGTGGGTTGGTGCTCGTAACTGGACCCACGGGTTCCGGTAAGTCCACAACACTCGCAGCCATGATCGACAAGATCAACAGCGAGCGCCACGATCACATCCTCACCATCGAGGATCCGATTGAGTTTGTGCACATGAACAAGAATTGTGTGGTCAACCAGCGCGAGTTGCATGCCGACACCAAGAGCTTTACCGACGCGTTACGAGCTGCTCTCCGTGAAGACCCGGACGTGGTGCTGATCGGCGAAATGCGCGATCTGGAAACCATCGAATCGGCGCTGCGAATCGCCGAAACCGGTCACTTAACCTTCGGCACTTTGCATACCAATTCTGCGTTGTCCACTATCAACCGTATCATCGATGTTTTTCCAGCTCACCAGCAGCCACAGATTCGCGCCCAGCTCTCGTTGGTGCTGGAAGGCATCATGTGCCAAACCCTGCTGCCAACAATCGATGGCAAGGGCCGGGCCATGATCATGGAAGTCCTCATCCCCAACCCGGCGGTTCGCAACCTGATCCGCGAAGACAAGATCCATCAGGTTTATTCCGCCATGCAGTCCGGGCAGGACAAATTCGGCATGCAGACGTTTAACCAGTCGCTAGCCACCGCTTATTTCCAGAAACAGATTTCGCTGGAAACATGCCTGCAGCGTTCCAGCAACGTGGACGAACTGCAGGAGATGATCAATCGTGGCGCCAGCTTATCGAATCGGACGAGCACGGCCACAGCGCTGGCGAAAGGGGCCGTTCCCGGCAAGCGGTAGGGCGAACTTACGACAAGATGACAAGCTGCACATCAGGGCCGGGCGGCGGTGGGATGCGAAGTTCAGCCTGCGGTCGCCAAGAATTTGACAAGCAAGGGACATCAGTGAGGAGAGGGTAAAACCATGCCAGTTTTTACATTTTCGGGAAAGGACGCCTCCGGAGAGAAGGTCTCCGGAGAACGAATAGCGCCCAACAAGCAATCACTAACGCAGCAATTACGGCGCGAGCGCATCACGCCGGGCGCAATCCGCGAAAAAGGCAAAGAGTTTGCAATGCCCACGTTTGGTTCGGGCAAGGTTGCCACCAAGGACATTGCGATCTTTTTCCGCCAGTTCTCGGTCATGATCGATGCCGGACTGCCGTTGGTGCAATGTCTGGAGATTCTGGCGGCTAACCAGGAAAACCAGGCGTTTCAGAAGACGCTTAACGGAGTGCGCACCACGGTGGAGGGCGGCTCGACGCTAGCCAACGCCATGCGCCAATATCCCAAGGTGTTCGACGATCTGACCACCAACATGATGGAAGCAGGAGAGACCGGCGGTATTCTCGATATCATCCTGCAGCGCCTGGCGACCTACGTCGAAAAAGCTGTCCGTCTGAAGTCGGCCGTCAAGTCGGCGCTGATCTATCCAGTTGCCGTGGTGAGCATTGCAGTGTTAATCGTGGGCGCACTATTGAAGTGGGTCGTGCCCATCTTCTCCAACCTCTTTGCCGGTCTCGGAGTCGCTCTTCCGTTACCCACTCGTATCGTCATGGGTCTGAGCGCGTTCATACAAAGCTTCTGGTGGATATTCATTGTTGGCGGTGTCGGCATCGTTTTCGGTGTCAAGCAGATGCGAAAGCATCCGCGGGGCCGCTACTATTTCGACAAGATGCTACTCCACCTACCGGTGGTAGGCACCTTGCTCCGCAAAATCGCCGTGGGCCGCTTCACGCGAACCTTGGGCACGTTGATTACCTCGGGCGTTCCGATCCTTGAAGGCCTGGCGATTACCGCCCGGACTTCTGGCAACGCTGTACTGGAAGAGGCTCTGATGAAAGTGCGCAAAGCCATTGAAGAGGGGCGCACCATCGTCGATCCGCTCCGGGAGTGTGGCGTGTTCCCCAACATGGTGACCCAAATGATCGGCGTCGGAGAAGCTACTGGCGCCATGGACTCCATGCTGCAGAAAATCGCCGACTTCTACGAAGAGGAAGTGGACGCCGCTACCAAGGACATGCTGGCCATGCTCGAGCCGGTCATCATCGCCGTACTGGGCGTCAGTGTCGGCGGCATCGTGATTTCGCTCTACATGCCGCTGTTCGCCATGATCGCCAAATTGGCTGGCTAGAGGCATCGATTTACCGGGAGGCTGGTTCGCAGACGCGGACCGGCCCCTGACCTGAAACATGGCCCGCCTTTCGCCGGCCAAGTGGTACTGGCCGCCGGACCAACCTCCGTGCGGCAGCTATTTCGAGAACTACCGGGATTGCCATGCAATCGACGTTTGATGAGCGGAATTGGCTGGCGTGGCTGGTCAAGGTTCGAATTCTCATCCTGACCTTTCTGCTCGGAATTGAATTGGCCGTGGCGGCGATGACTCCTACGCCGCTGCCCATGCGGCTTTTCATCACTACCATTCTTCTCTGGTACAGTATTTCGCTTTTTTATGTGCTGCTGCTTTCTTTCTGGCACGAGCACAGGCTACAAGCCTCGGCACAGGTCCTGACCGACCTCGTTCTTGTCAGCCTGGTCGTACATGAAACCGGAGGTTGGGACAGTTCGCTCAACTTTCTCTACCCTCTCGTCATTATCGTTGCCAGCGTTTTGTTGCCGCGCGTGTGGTCACGGCTTATAGCTGCACTCGCCTTTATTCTCTACGGCACAGTCCTGGAGCTGAATTACTACGAGGTCGTGCCGTCCTATTGCACGACCCATCCGGGACCGAAATCGTTGCAGGCAATTATCTTCGTCAATCTCTTCGCCTTTCTCGCGATCGCCTATCTTGCCGGATTACTCACCACCAAGCTGCGGCAAGTAGGAGTGCAACTGAAAGATGCCAGCGGAGCGCTGGAGAACCTGCAGGCTCTTCACGAGAACATCATTCAGTCCATCAGCAGCGGACTGATCACGACCGGTCTCGACGGGCGCATTACGCTGGTGAACACTGCCGCACAGAAACTCCTGGAGTGTTTGCCGGCTGTGCTGATTGGGACGCCCGTCCATGAACTGTTTCTCGATCCTCTGCCTAACGTCGAGTCACAACAAACGCATGGCGAAGTTCGCTTCGACACTGTCCAGAAGTTTCGTAAGACACTTCGCGTCAGGGTTGCGTCTTTGACGGTACCGGAGCGCGGAGTGCTTGGCTGTGTCTATGCCTTCGACGATCTGACCGAAATCCGGCGACTGGAGCGCGAAGTGCGAATGCAAGATCGGCTTGCGGCTGTCGGACGGCTGGCTGCGGCCATCGCCCATGAAATCCGCAATCCTCTTACTTCTATTGCCGGATCAGTCAGCATGCTCTCGGGCATTCCGGAACTGAACGAGGAGCACCGGCGGTTGCTCGACATTGTTACTCGCGAGTCGCAGCGACTGAACAGCATCATCACGGACTTCCTGGCCTACTCCCGGACCAAGCGCTACCGATTCGACAGGGTTGACCTGGTGCAACTCGTGGAAGACACGCTCACCCTCATGAATCACCGTATGACGGCGGAAAAGACCGGAGTCAGGATCGAACGGCGGTTTGCTGTCCGCGATGCAATGGTCAATGCGGATGGCGACAAGATCAAACAGGTGTTCTGGAATTTTTGCGAAAACGCGGTTCGGGCCATGCGCGGCGGAGGAGTCCTTACCGTTGCTATCGAGAGCCATGGAGACGACTGGCAGGTCGGTTTTACCGACACCGGATCGGGAATGACGCCGCAACAGGTAGAAAAGATTTTCGAACCGTTCCAGTCAAATTTCGAAGGTGGAACTGGACTTGGTTTAGCAATTGTCTACCAGATCGTGCAGGCCCACGAGGGCAAGGTCTGGGCACGTTCCAAACCGGGGCAGGGAACCACCTTCATTCTGAGGCTGCGGCGCTTGGACGCGGAACGGGCGGTTCCGCCGCCTGAGCAGTGCCCCACGAGTGCCGCTGCCAGAACCGAGCCCGGGCTGCTCACTGAGAAGTCTGCCGCAGCGGTTGGAGGGAGGTTGCATGGCTAACATTCTCGTCTGCGATGACGAGCGTTCGATTTGCGAAATGCTCGATATAGCCCTGCGTCGCGACGGCCACCGCGTGGAGACCGTGCAATCGGGACAGGCGGCAAAAAACAAGATCGATGGCGCCCTTTATGACGTCATCGTCACTGACATCAAGATGCCTAACATCGATGGCATCGAAGTGCTCCGCCACGCGCATCGCGTTTCGCCGGACTCCGCAGTCATCCTCATCACGGCCGTGGATGACTACGAGGCCGCCGTCGAGGCTGTAAAGGCAGGCGGAGCTTCCGACTACATCCGCAAGAACCCCGGCCTGGTCGATGAAATCAAGTTGGCGCTCGGCCGCGCCCTGGAAAAGCTGGTGCTCAGCAAGCAAAACTTTGCCCTGCGTCGCGACGCTGCGACCCGCAACTCGCTCGACAATATCATTGGCTCCAGCACGGCGATCAACAAACTCAAGCAGACGGTGCGCACGGTCGCTTCCACCGCCAGTACGGTTCTGATCCACGGCGAAAGCGGTACCGGTAAAGAACTTGTGGCCCGGGCAGTTCATGTGTGTTCGCCGCGCGCGACCGATGCTTTCGTCTCGGTCAATTGCGGCGCCTTCCCGGAAACCTTACTCGAGAGCGAGCTGTTCGGTTATTTGAAAGGCGCCTTTACCGGAGCAAACCAGAACAAGCGCGGCCTGTTTGAAGTGGCGGACGGCGGCACCATTTTTCTCGACGAAATCAGCGAAATGACGCTGGCCATGCAAGTGAAACTGCTGCGCGTCCTGCAGGAGCGCACTGTGCGCCCAGTGGGTAGCACAAGCGAAATCTCGGTCGACGTGCGCGTCATCGCCGCCACCAACCGCGACCTTGACAAGGCGGTTGCGGAGAATCTGTTTCGCGAAGATCTCTACTATCGATTAAACGTCATTCCCATCCGGGTCCCGCCGCTGCGGGAGCGCCGGGAGGACATCCCTCTGCTGGCGAACCATTTCCTGAAGAAGTACGCGAGCGCTGCCAGCCGGAGCATACTGCGTGTTCACAAAGATTCGTTCGACTCCCTGTGTGACTACGAGTGGCCGGGGAACGTTCGCCAATTGGAAAACACCGTTGAGCGCGCAGTCGCGCTCGAGACTACGGATGAACTCCACGTCGAACTGCCGGCGGAACGGCCCAAAACTCGGGCTGCGGCAGCCGCCGCAGGGACGGCCGGGGCGATGCCCGAAATTGGTTCTGTCGCGGTCTTGCCCGAAGGGATCGGGATGGAAACCTATGTGGCAAATGTTGAGCGCTCGCTGCTCCAGAACGCCTTGGACCAAAGCAACGGGGTGCGGACCAGAGCCGCCGACCTGCTCGGCATCTCCTACCGCTCGTTCCGGCACTTAATGAAGAAGTACGAGATGTAGCTCTCAGCTTTCAGCCATCAGCTTTCAGCTTGACGCGGACGAAGCCTAGGTGGACCGCCGTCTTTCGTGCTAGAGATTTCCTGGCTGAAAGCTTATAGCTGACAGCTAGCTCTTCTTCAACTGCTGCTTCCATCCCAGGATCCGCGCTTTGTTCCCCTCCGCTTCCGCCTCGGGAATCATTCCCTTTTTCTGATAGAGCACGGACAAGCTGGTATGGGCCAGGATGTCATCCGGTTCCAACTCGGCCAGGCGTTGGGCGACTGCGATGGCCTCGTCGTATCGTTGCAGATCCTGTAAGGCACGCGCCAGCCCGTGCATGGCTTCGGTGAAGGCAGGGTCGGCTGCCAATGATTCCTGGTACGCAGCGACGGCTTTTTCCAATTGTCCTTCGGCCATCAAGTCGAGAGCGGCATAGTAGAGGTCTTCGGCCGTCTGGCGGGCATTGGGATCAGACATGAATTGCGAGCGCTCCAGCGGCGATTCTAGCATGTGGTATTCGATGGTCGCGGGTCCAATGTTACTGATGCTTTCTACGCAACCAGTTATACTAGCGGCGAGAATTCCCATGCGCTACGCGCTTCGCTTTCTGTGGAATGCAACCAAAGGCCATCGCTTGGCACCGTGGCGGAGCCCCTATCTCTTGTGGCGCATCGAGACTTATTGCGGCGTGAAGATGACGCAGATCGGCTTCCTGGAGTTTTGGGAATTTATGTGGCGGGAGCGCAGTGACCTTTGGCGCTTTCTCAAGTGGACGGGCGAGATGGAGCGCTACGTCCACCCCAAGCCGAAAAGTTCCTAGGAATTGTTACGCGCCTTTGCCCGCCGCTGCGGCTTCGCCGAGAATAATGTTCACGTCGCTGCCTTTCGTTGCGCCGGTAATCTGCGCCGCCGCTCCGCGGTTAGCCACGATTTCAAGAAAGCCCATGCTCCCGAGAATCCCAAAGACTTCTCCCGGGGCGCCTTCGGCGTAGGCCTTGCGAATATCGGTAATCTCGCGGTTTCCGACAATGATCTTGAACGCCGCAGGCTCGGCTTCAAAGAGCATGGGAGCGTCTTGCAGAGTGACGTTGGTGATGAGATTTCCGAAGCGGTCTACTTTCAGCACCACGCCGCGCATCCGGTTTTCGTCAACCGGTTTCGGCTTCGGGGCCGAGAAGCGCACGAAGTCTTCAATTTCGTCGCCGAACTTCACGGTGTCGACCAGCTTCGCGAGATAACCCGCGACCGGGGCGAAAATGTCGCGGGCATGAAACGTATTGCTCACCGGCTGCCGGAAATAGTGTTCAGAAGTGATGTGCCGCACATGGATGCGTTCTTCACGGGCATAGACCAGCGAAAGTACGCCGTTATCCGGCGCCACAAAATGATATCCGTCGCTCGAGGCCAGGATGGGGCGTCTCGCTGTGCCCACGCCGGGATCCACCACCACGACATGTATAGTCCCGTTAGGGAAGTATGAGTAGGCCTGCGAGATGGTCAGCGCGCCATCGAAAACGTCGAAAGCCTGCACGGCATGGCAGATATCCACGATCTGGGCTTCAGCCACGATGTCCAGAATGACGCCCTTCATGGCGCCCACAAAATGGTCGTTGGTCCCGAAGTCGGTGGTCAGAGTAATGGTCGGACGATACGCCAACGTTTCCTCGCTTACCACATGAAATGAAAAAGACGAAATAATCCCTGTGTATGCGAAGTTAATTTGCGGGGAACCTGTGCGTCAAGGCACGTAGGTAATGGTTGAATACCGCACTCGCATCCTTAGCAAGGTCATTGCAGCGAACCGACTCTGTAGCGCGACTCGACTCCAAAGGGAGTTCCTTATCTGCGGCTACTTCTCTCCTCGCACTTCGTCCACCACCTGTCCGGTCGCCGTCACCACAGCAACCGGCGCCTCGTCCAAGTCATGATGCGCGTCCACGACCACTTGCCGCCCGCGAGTTGAGAGCCGTGCCATCCTCGATTCGCCGCTGACACCGCGAGTTCCTACGTCCAGTCACTTCTGTAACTTGCTGCGGTTATCGACTCTGGGTAAATCTACGTGAATGGATATACCTGTTCGCTTGCCAGGGATGGAGGACCAGAACGTAGCCATCCGCGTTGCCGGGACCTTCACCGGTCCCAAGTTGATGCTCAATGGCCAGCCAGTGGCCAAACAAAAGGGCGTCTTTCACCTGCGGTCGAATACCGGCTCCGCAATGGCCGTCAAATTCAAAGGACGCTTTCTCGATCCAATTCCGAATTTACTGGTCGGAGGGCAGACGATCCAGGTGGTGCCAGCGCTGGAATGGTACCAGTATATTTGGATGGGCATTCCGATCGTCCTGATATTTGTTGGAGGCGCAATCGGTGGTCTGTGCGGCGGGCTGGCTGCGGGAATGAGCAGCCGGGTATTCCGCAGCAATTTCAGTGAGGGTATGAAGTACGCTCTAACCGGATTGATTTCGCTGGGAGCTTTCCTCACCTACTTCGTGGTTGCCGGCACTGTCTTGACGGCGATCCGCAAATAGGCGCCTTGGTCGTTACGTGTCGCACTACGCCGAAGCCCCCTACTCGTAGCGCAACGCCTCGATCGGGTTCAAGCGCGATGCCTTCAGTGCCGGGAAGAAGCCGGAGACAATCCCCACCAGAGAGAGAATTACAAACGATATCAGCATCACGCTCATTGAAGCGTGGAGAAAGATTGCGCCCTCGTGGTCGGCGGTCTTGTAGAACTCGTCGTACAGCGGCATCGGTGGGATCGTCCAGGTCAAGAGCACGGCCACAGCCATCCCTACCAGTCCACCCACAAAGGTAAGCACCAGCGCCTCGAGCAGAAACTGCACCAGGATGTGCCTGGGCCGCGCGCCGATCGCCTTGCGCAGCCCGATCTCGCGAGTCCGCTCCGTAACCGATACCAGCATGATGTTCATCACGCCTACGCCGCCGACCGCCAGCGTTACCACGCCGATCAGCCCCAGAACCGCTTGCAGCCCCAAAGAAAAAGCGTTGATCATGGCTCGATCTTCGATGGTGTCCCACTCCGGTGTAGCCTTGTCGTCCTTGGGATCGAAGTGATGCCGCCGAGCCACTACTTCCCGCACCGCTGCCAGCGCCTTTTTGTTGAGCTCGGCTGCGCTGGGTTGGAAGATAATCTCGTCCGGATCGCGCAGGTTCTTCAGATCGCGCATCAGCCCGAAAGGAATGAATCCGTTATCGTTGTCTGGACCGTTGTACATCGAATCCTGAATCTTGTTGCGCATGGTCCCAATCACTTCGAAATCCAGCCCGCCGATGCATACGTGCTGCCCAACGCCAGGAGCACCCTGAAACACCTTCTTCGCGGCCTCGTACCCCAATATCACGACGCGGTGGTGGTCCGTGAAATCGCTCTCGTTGAAGTAGCGGCCGTCCGCGAGGTTTAGCTTGCGCATCTGCCCATAGGGCATTTCCACTCCGCGCACCTGGATGGACACCACGCGCGTCCCCAGCTTGAATGCGAAATCGCGATCTATTTCCGCACTCACGGCGCGTACGATCGGCACTTCATCGCGAATCGCTTCAACGTCCGCATATTCGTAGTTCACTTTCTTGCCTGCTCGCTGGCCTCCGGCCTGAAGGCTGGTCTGCCCGGGCCAAAGGACGATCACGTTGTTGCCCATGTTCAGGAACGCGTGCAACACGCTGCCACCCAGTCCCTGGCCGTAGGCCAGCAACAACACCACCGAGGCCAGTCCCCACACGATGCCCAGCATGGTCAACAGCGAGCGCATGCGGTCGCGCATGAGCGCCTGCCACCCCTGCGAAATGAGCTCTTTCATGAACATGGTCTTCGATGACTTTCTGCCAATGCGCTACTCACCACGGAGTCACGGAGCAAGACTAGGCTTTTCTCGGGTCTCGAGACTCCGTGCTTGGAGTCGTGTTCTGAATCCGCAGGTGCCTTTCACTGAATCTGAATGTCGCCGGATCCCGTGCGCACCGACAGCGTCGGCCCTCCGCCGCGAACCTTGCCACGAATCTGTTTCCGCGACTCCTGCACTCGTCCCTGCACGGTCATCTCAATGGGCGAATTGACGTCGATCGTGCCCGAACTGGTGGTAATGTCCGCGTCGAAGGCCGCATTGTTCGGCAGCCGAACATGAACGTTGCCCGATCCGGTACGAATCTCCCACGCGCCCGTCTGGGTGCCTTCGGCGGTGATGTCGCCACTCCCGGCCTCGGCGCGCAGAGCGCCATTGATTCCGCGAACTACTACGTTGCCGGACCCAGTATGCAGGTCGATCTCGCCCGAACCAGTTTCTTCCACTTCAATGTCGCCGCTGCCAGCCCCTCCGCGGACCGAGCCTGAGATTTCCCGCGCTCGCACATTTCCTGAGCCAGTCTGCAGGCGGACTTCTCCCGTCAGATTCGCCAGCTTGATGTCCCCAGACCCGCTTTGAAGATCGACGTTTCCGCGAGTGCCCTCGATGATCTGGTCTCCCGAGCCGCTACGGGTGCGCACAGTTGTTTCTGCGGGGACGGTGATCTCGTAGTCCACCGAAATATCTCGGACATTCACGTAGTCAATGTGGATGCTGTTGCCTTCCTGCCGCAAAGGAGGATGCTGTTCGATCTCATTGACGTCCCCTTTTCGCTGGCCAAACAGCCAATGGTCACCAACGTAGATCTTGCCCCGAATAAAAACCGAGCCCGAGGGACCGTTGCGCACAATAATATCGCCGGAGCGGGTGAGGACTTCCAAATCCACGGGACCGCTTACCTGGAAAGTTTTTTCAAATGAGCCCTGAGGCGTGGATGCGAATGTGACGGCGGATGTGAGAATTACCAGCGCGATCAGTAATGAAGGTCTTGCCGGCAGGGAGGACAAAATGCGTGATACTCGCTGACGTGATGCTGCATGGCTATTCATATCGTAGAGACTCCACAGGTGTCATTTCCGCGGCGCGCTGGGCTGGATACATGCCTGCGGTCACGGTGATCAAAGAAAGAGTGAGAACCGAAGCAACAATCGAGATGGTAGAAATAATCGGGTGCGGCACGAAGTCGGGGAGAGGCACTGCGCTCATGGCCGCACAGACGCCGACACCAAAGCTGAGCCCGAGGATCCCGCTCACAATCGTCAGCATGGCGGATTCGGCAAAAAACTGCCGTAGAATGTCCCGCTTGGTCGCGCCCATAGCCTTGCGCGTCCCAATTTCGCGGGTTCGTTCTGTTACCGAAACCAGCATGATGTTCATCACGCCGATCCCGCCCAGGCACAGCGTCACAATGGCGACACAGCCGAAGAAAATAGTTACTACGCCGAAAATCTCCTCAAGCATTTTGGCTCCGTCCATCGTGTCCCAGATGAAAATCGCATCCTTGTCCACGGGATCAAAGTGGTGTACGCGAGCAAGCGCCCGCCGCACTTGTGTGACCGCGGTTTCATGATCTTCAGGATCCCCGACTTCGAAAACGATATCGTCGAGCCAGCCCCGCGTGATGCCCGCTCCCGGTTTCTCGGGTGGAGGGAAGTCCCTCGCGACTGCGGAATACGGAGCGAACAGGTAATCGTTGTCGGGCCCACTGTAATTCGAGTTCTGCTTCTTCTCTGCAAGAACGCCAACCACCGTGTAAGGCAGGCTTTTGATAATCAGCGTCGCCCCCAAGGCCGGCTGTCCGGGAAACAACTGCCGGTAGGCCTTGGATCCCAGCACAACCACCCGGTGTCCTTCGCGCTCATCATCGCCCGTAATCAAGCGCCCTTCCGACAGCAGCAACGACCGGAAATCCTGATACGACGGCCACATCCCAACGACACCGCGATTGGCTGAGTTGTACTGGCTGACCTCGGGAATGGAACGCCGCAACTCCGGGCTCACATTCTTAACCAGGTAGCACTCGTTCTGGATCAAATGCGCGTCGTCAACATTAAGCTGAATCTCGCGCCCGGCAGCGCGGCCGCCGACCTGCGAACTCGTGCGCCCTCCCCACATGATGACCAGGTCTTTGCCCAGCGTCTGCATGTGCTTTTTCTGATCGACGCTGAATCCCCGTCCCAGGCCCACCAGCAAGATCACGGACGCAATCCCCCACACGATCCCGAACATGGTGAGGAAAGTGCGCATCTTGTGGGCGCGGAATGTAGAGAATGCCTGGCGCAGGATTTCGGAGAGAGTCATAACCGTCCCAAACGACATCCGGCTTCCGGCTCTCGGCTTCCGATGTTCTGAAAAGCATTTTTGAACCGGAAGCCGGAGGCCGAACGCCGCAAGCCGCTTCTTACTGCAGTACCACCTGATCGCCTTCTTTCAATCCGCTCAGCACCTCGGTTTTAGCGCCATTCGAAATGCCGATGTTGACCGCGACCTTGTTCTTGCCTTCCTTACCTTTGGGGTCGGGAATCTCGACTGAGGCTTTCTTGTCTTTGTCGTACAGGATCGCGCCCTCGGGGATCTGCAGCACGTTCTTGTGTTCTTCCAGAATAATTTCTGCGTTGGCGGTCATCTCAGCCTTGAGTTCGCCGCCAGGATTCTGGATCGAAACGCGCACTTCAAACGTCGTGACGTTATCCTTCTCCACGCCCATGGGAGAAATCTTTGTCACCTTGCCGTTGAAGGTCTTGTCCTTGAACGACTCTACCTTGATCCGTGCCGGCTGGCCCAGATAGACCTTGCCGATATCGCTCTCATCGACCTTGCCCTTTACATAGACCTCGCTCGTATCGCCCAGGTTCATTACCAGCGTGGCCGACGAACCCAGCACCAGGATCGAGCTGACCGCATCGCCCATCTGCACATCGCGCGAGAGCACGATGCCATCAATCGGCGAGACGATATCGGTGTAGCTGAGTTGCTCCTCAAGCTGTTTGAGATTCGCCTGATCCTGCGCAACTTGCGCTTGGGCCTGCGCGATCTTCGCCTTCAGAACCGTAACCTGCGCCTTCGATACATTCTGCTTGTTCAGCGACATTTCGTAGTTTTTTTGCGCTTCGTCCAAAGCGGACGCCGAAACTACTCCATCCTTCGCCATTCCGGTGGCCCGGTCGTAAGCCCGCTTCAGCAACGGTACATCGGGACCTTCCGCGTCGACCTTGGCTCGTTCGAGGTCAGCCTGCGTACTCCTCAAATTGGCCTGCGCCGCTTCCAGAGCCGCCTTCGACTGCTCTACCTGCGCCTCAATCTCGACTTTGTCGAGTTGCGCCAGCAACTGGCCTTTCTTGACCCGGTCGCCGTAGTCCACCAGGAGTTTTTTCACAATACCGCTGGCCTTGGACTTCACTTCGACTTTGGTGATGGGCGTGACCTTGCCGGTAGCCACAACGCTTTTAGCTAGGTCGCCCTTTTCTACCTTCGCCAGCTTCGAGGGATCAATTTTGGTACCACCTCGTGTGGCTGCGAAAACTCCCCCTGCAATCAGCAGCACAATTCCCAGCGCAATGCCACCGTAGATAAATAGTTTGCGACGCTTCTTCTTATGATTTCCGTTTCCGTTCACAAATGCCTCCTGTGGGGATACTGCCAAACTTCAGATGGGAACCGCGTCCTCATCCACTGGTACGGGGCCCGAGTCGCTTTTGTTCCTGTGATTTCACACCAATGAGAAGATAACCTGCAGCACCTCTAAACTGGTTGCTGCCTGCCATTTAGACCCGCTGTCTTTTAAAAGGATAGCGAGGCACGCGTTGAATTGTCTGGACCAAAAATCCGGTCGCTATGAGGAACGCGGCTTCGTGCAAAGCGTGTTGCCCGCCTGATCTCCGCGGAGCCGCACGTATATCCTACCTG
>WNFC01008721.1_pt1 | contig 19664 bp, 17 predicted proteins | sample 5400541 | NCBI WGS metagenome assembly WNFC01 (sample SAMN13153342, study PRJNA577476) | soil metagenome | isolation source: 120 cm saprolite under Douglas fir tree site 2 hole 2 replicate 1 | place: USA:California | collected 2015-04-18 | reverse complement strand
CGCCGCACCAGCGTGTTGATGAAGCGGCTGCGCGAGAACACGATGCTCGAAACCGAAATCACCAAGACCGGCGACGTGGTGGTCGAGGGCCATGCCATCGGGCGGCTCGATGGCTTCCGCTTTGCGCCGGCGGCGACCGCGGGCGGATCGGACGCCAAGGCGTTGAGCGCCGCGGCGCAGAAGGCGCTCGCCGGCGAGATCGAGGCGCGCGCGACGCGCCTCTCGCACGCACCGGATTCGCAGTTCGTGCTCACGGGGGATGGCACCATCCGCTGGACGGGCGAAGCGGTCGGCAAGCTCACCGCCGGCGAGAACGTGTTGCGCCCGCGCGTGCGCATCCTTGCCGACGAGCAGCTCACCGGCGCCGCGCAGGAGCACGTGCAGACGCGGCTCGACCTGTGGACGCGCACCCATGTGGAGCGGCTGCTCGGTCCGCTGTTCGTGCTGGGCGCGGCGGAAGACATCACCGGGCTTGCGCGCGGCATCGCCTACCAGGTGGTCGAGGCGCTCGGCGTGCTCGAGCGCTCGAAGGTCGCCGAGGACGTCAAAAGCCTCGACCAGCCCGCGCGCGCCGTCCTGCGCAAGCACGGCGTGCGGTTCGGCGCGTTTCACATCTATGTGCCGTCGCTGCTCAAGCCGGGTCCGCGCGCGCTCGCGGCCGAGCTGTGGGCGCTCAAGCACGGCGGTCCGGAGGTCAAAGGGCTCGACGAGGTGCAGCGGCTCGCCTCGAGCGGCCGCACCTCCTTCACGGCCGACAAGGAGACGCCGAAGGCGCTCTATCGCGCGAGCGGTTATCGCGTCTGCGGCGAGCGCGCGGTGCGCGTCGACATTCTCGAGCGGCTCGCCGATCTGATCCGGCCGGCGCTCGCCTGGCGCGCGGGCGTGGGCGAGAAGCCGCCCGGCGCGTTCGATGGCCGCTCCTTCACGGTGACCCAGTCGATGACCTCGTTGACCGGCGCATCGGGCGACGATTTCGCCTCGATCCTGCGCGCGCTCGGCTACCGCATGGAGCGGCGGCCGAAGCCGGTCGAGCCGCCGGCGCCCGTGCCGGCCGTCGAAGCGCCGGCCGCGGAAGCGCAAGCCGGAGAAGCAACAGTTGCGCAAGCGCCGCCCGCAGAGGCATCCGCGCCGGTCGACGCCGCGCCAGCGGCTCCGGATGCGACCGATCAGCAGGTCGATGCGGTGGCGGCAGGCGTTGCGCCGATTGCGCCTGAACCTGAAGCCGCTGCCGAAGCGGTTGCGCCGATCGCGCCCGATCTCGGCGCGGATACGCGGATGGCGCTGCCCGAAGTTTCGCCGGTGGCGGCGGCCGACGTCGTGCCTGAGGGCAACGCGCCCGAAGCATCGCCGGATGGCGTAACGCCGGACGTTGCGGCGAGCAGCGAGAGCGCCGTCGCCGCACCGTCCGAGCCGGCGCCCGCGGTCGCCGCGGCGGCCGAGGAGCAATTCATCGAGGTGTGGCGGCCGGGCGGCCGTTCGGATGAGCGCCGCCCGCGGCGGCATCAACGCGGGCCGCGCCGGCATGCCGAGGCGCCGGCCGAAGGCGCGGCGGCGCAGCCTGCGGCGGGCGAACAGGCGACGCCAACGGAACCGGGCGAGGGCCGGCGCGGCCGGCGTCATGGTCGCGGCGAGCGGCCGGATCGCCCGCGCGGCGAGGAGCGGCAAGGGCACGAAGGACGGCGCTTCGAGCGCAAGGACGGCGAGCCGCGGCGCGGACGGCACGAGCGCGAGGGTCGACCCGATCGCCCCGGCCGCAGGGATCGCCGCCCGGGTCGCGGCGAGGAAGGGCGCGTGTTCGCGTCGACCGAACCGAGCCCGCGCGAGCGGCGCAATCGTGAGCCCGATCCCAATTCGCCGTTCGCCAAGCTCGCGGCGCTCAAGGCCCAGCTCGAGGCGGACGCCAAGGAGAAGCGGTAACGCGTGATCCCGAAAAGTGGGAACCGGTTTTCGGGCAAGATCACGCGCAAACGCATAAGCGTGATCCCGAAAAGTGGGAACCGGTTTTCGGGCAAGATCACCCGCAAACGCATATGCGTAGTCCACAAGATCGCGCATCGGCACACGACCAGGCGCGCGCTTTGAGCGACGACCGCCAGCGCATCGACAAGTGGCTGTGGCACGCCCGCATCGTGCGCACACGCGGCGCCGCGGCGGCGCTTGCGGCCTCCGGTCACGTGCGCATCAACGGCGCTCGCGTCTTGGCGCCCGCCAAGCCGGTGCGGGCCGGTGACGTCGTGACGGTGGCGCTTGATCGCCGAGTGCGCGTGCTCAAGGTCACCGGCTTTGCGGTTCGCCGCGGTTCCGCCGATTTGGCGCAGGCGCTCTATGCCGACCTCGCGCCGGCGATCGCGGCTGGGACTGGCAAAGAGGAGCGGCCGCCACCAAATGCCCAGCGGGAGCCGGGCGCCGGCCGCCCGACCAAGCAGGAGCGGCGCGCCATCGACCGATTCACCGGCGGGCAGGAGTGATTGCTTTGCAACGCCATGGCTTGCTTGCGCGAGGGTAAGCCATGCGCTAGCACCAGCCCGAGCCGAAGCGGGGGGCCGGAGCCAGTCCATGACCTATGTCGTCACTGAAAACTGCATAAAGTGCAAATACTTGGACTGCGTGGAGGTGTGCCCCGTCGATTGCTTCTACGAGGGCGAGAACATGCTCGTCATCCATCCGGACGAGTGCATCGATTGCGGCGTCTGCGAGCCCGAATGCCCGGCCGAGGCGATCAAGCCCGATACCGAGCCGGGCCTGGAGCAGTGGCTGACCCTCAACACCGAATACGCGAAATCCTGGCCCAATATCACGGTCAAGAAGGACCCGCCGGCCGACGCCAAGGAGTGGGACGGCGTCGAGGGCAAGCTCAAGCACTTCTCGCCCAAGCCCGGAAGCGGCGACTAGCCCACGTTCCAGCGAAAGTCTACCTGCCCGGCCGGCCAACTCGTGGGCCAAACTGGCGCGCGAAACCCCGCTTTCCACAGCCCCAGGGGCTGTACCCGGCGAATTTAACCACCACATAGAAAATTAAAGGTGGCATGCGGCGAGGAATTACCTCCCCAGAGGCCTCCAAGGCTTTGATTTCGGCCGAAAATGTGTTATATAGGCCCTACAATGAATAAGCATCGCACCCGAAGCTCCCCGTGGGGAGCATATTTTTTCGGGGCGTTCCCGAGGAACCGTCGTACAGGGGCGTGAGATCCACGCGAAAGCAGTGGCAGGAAAAACGCGTCATCGGTCTAAGTCCAAGAAGACCGCCACAAAATTGTCCTCCGTCAACCGCCGGAGGGCCTCGCACGCTGCCCGCGGATCAGCCCGTGCAGCCCCCGTAGCGAAGTCGACCGGCAGCGCGCCGGCCGGCAAAGGAGTGCCCCAGGGAATGATTGCCGCCAAGAAGGCCACCCAACGACAAGGCTTCAAGACCAACGAGTTCATCGTGTATCCGGCCCACGGCGTGGGTCAGATCATGGCGATCGAGGAGCAGGAGGTCGCGGGCTGCAAGCTCGAGCTGTTCGTCATCAACTTCGTCAAGGACAAGATGACGCTGCGCGTGCCCACCGCGAAGGTCATGGCCGTCGGCATGCGCAAGCTCGCCGAAGGCCCGATCGTCAAGCGCGCCCTCGAGACGCTCAAGGGCCGCGCCCGCATCAAGCGCACCATGTGGTCGCGCCGCGCGCAGGAATACGAAGCCAAGATCAACTCCGGCAACATCGTCGCGATCGCCGAGGTCGTGCGCGATCTCTTTCGGTCCGACACCCAGCCGGAGCAGTCCTACAGCGAGCGGCAGCTCTACGAAGCCGCGCTCGACCGGCTTTCGCGCGAGATCTCGGCGGTGCAGCGCATCACCGAGACCGAGGCGATCAAGGAGATCGAGGCGGCGCTCGCCAAGGGTCCGCGCCGCGGCGTGAAGCCGGCGGACGAAGAGGCGGTCGTCGAGGAAGAGGCGGCCTGATCGCGGCCACGTCTCGCAAAAAAATCCAAGGCCCGGCCATCGCGCCGGGCCTTTTGCTTTGGGGGACCGTGCCCGGAATGGCGAATCGCGAGCATCGCCCTGCGTTCGCGAGTCGTTCCCCGTTTCCCTACGTCATTACCGCGGATGATGACCCCAATCCTCCATGGTTAAGTCATAATTAAACTCCGTTTGCGAGGAGAATAGCTCGGCGTAAACGGGGTGATGGGAATCGTGACAATCAGGAAGAAGGCGCGTCGCGGCGCGCGCAGGCGTGCGCTGACGACTCTTGCGGTGGTCGGGGTCGTGGGGATCGGGGGCTTGGTGGCAGGCTGGGGCGTCAGCCCGGTCGAGCCGAGCGAGATCGCCCCGGCCGACGTGATCGCGCTGCGGTTTCCCGCCGATTGGAGCGACGACGCCACGGCGTCGACGCCGCCGGCAAAGTTCGTGCTCGCGAGCGCGGTCGAGCCGCGCCAGCTCGACACCACCCTGATGTTCAGCCCGTATCAGACCTATTCGCTGCAATCGGCGCAGCCGAACATGGTCGCGGCGCCGGAGCCGCAGCCGCGCGCCGTGATCGAGCCGGCGGAGCTCAAGGCCGAGCCCGTCGCGGCGGCCGCCAGCACGCGCGCCCTGCCGGTGCCCGAGCGGCGTCCAGTCGCGGCGCCGCGCCCGCCGAAGGACGGCGGCGCGCTCTTCAACGACGCGCAGCTCGCCAGCATCAAGGCGCGCCTCAAGCTCACGCCGTATCAGGAGCAGTATTGGCCGCAGGTCGCCTCCGCGCTGCGCGACATCGGCCTGCACGTCGCGCGCACCGCCACGCGCAAGCACGACCCGCGCGGCGCGCAGACGCGCACCGCCGAGCTCGATCCGAACGGCGAGGAGATTCAGCGGCTCAAGTCCGCTGCCTTCCCGCTCATCATGAGCATGAACGACGAGCAGAAGCGCGAAGTGCGCATGCTCGCCCAGGTGATGGGCCTCCAGCAGGTCGCCGCCTCGTTCTGATCCTTTCCCTCTCCGAAGGGGAGAGGGTGGCGAGCGAAGCGAGCCGGGTGAGGGGCGCTCAGCGTTTCAGCTGAAGCTCCTAGAGCCCCTCACCCCAACCCTCTCCACGCAGGTCGGGCCTGCCTGACCTGCGCACTATTTGTGCCGAACTCGGGCAAGCCCGAGTTCGGTGGGGAGAGGGAGCCCGCAGTGCTCGTGGCAACTTCAGCTCTCACTGCTTCTTCACCCCGATCGCCTGCGCGATCGCGGCGATCTTGGCGCGCTGCTCCGCGATCATGGCGGCGAAATCGGCGGGCGTGCCGGTGCGCACCGCCTGGCCGAGCGCCGAGAGCTTTTCCTTGAGCGCCGGATCGGCCGCCGCGGCGCGCACGTCCGCGGCGATGCGGTCGCGCAGATCGGCCGGCATGTCGCGCCAGCCGAAGAATCCCTGGAATCCGTCGGCCGCGAGCTCCGGGCGGTTCGCCTCGCGCGCGGTGATCACGTCGGGCGCGGCCGGCGAGCGCTCGCGGTTGGTGAGCAGCAACAGCTTCACCTTGCCGGCGCGCGCGAACGGCAAGAGCGGCAGCAGGCCGGTCGCCGCCACCTGGATGCGCGCCTCGGCGAGATCCTGCAGCGCCGGCGTGAAGTCGCGATAGCCGATCTGCACCATGTCGAGCCCGGCGCTTTTTACGAAGCCCGCGAACACGAATTGCGGCAGGCCCGCGGTCGCGGCCCAGCTCAGCTTGCCCGGCTCGGCGCGCGCGCGGGCGACGAGCTCGTCGATCGAATTCACGCCGAGCGAGGCGGGCACCGCGATTGCGATGAACGAATCGGCGGCGGGCGCGATCGGCACGAGGTCGCGCTCGGGATCGTAGGCGAGCTTCTCGTGCGTCACCGGATTGATGGTGACGGGGCCGCCGATCGAAAACAGCAGCGTGTGCTCGTCGCGCGCGCCGACGAAGGCGGCGATCGCGACGAGGCCGTCCGGTCCGGGACGGTTCTCGATCACGACCGCGCGGCCCCAGCGCTCGGAGAGCCGCTCGCCGTAGAGGCGCGCGGTGACGTCGGTCGCGCTGCCGGCTTGCAGCGGCAGGATGAGCTTGACGGTTTTCTGCGGCCAGCTCTGCGCGTGCGCGACGTGCACGTCGAGCAGCAGGCAAAGTAGGGTGGGCAAAGCGAAGCGTGCCCACGCGGACAGCGCTATCCGCGTGGGCACGGCGGAGCGGACACTGTGCATCAAACGAGCGCTCGGGCCGCCTTTGCCCACCCTACGGCTCCCGTCATTCGATGACGATCTTGACCTGCTCGCCGACGCGGAGCTGGTCGGCCGGCCCGAGCCCGTTGAGCACGCGGAAGCGCTCGACCTGGCGGTCGATCAGCGCCATGCGGCTCGCCAGCCGCTCGACCGTGTCGTTCGGGCCGACGGTGACGATCCGGATGCGCAGCGGCTTCGCCTTTGCGGCTTCGGCCGGGCTGAGCTGGCGGAACGTCGCGACCGAGTCGCGGAACGCGCGGTCGCTCTCCGGCGTGCGCGCCTTGGCGGCGTAGATGAAGCGATAGACTTCCGTGTTGACGCGCACCGCGTAGAGCCGGAACGACCATTGGTCGCCGTGCGCGCTGGCGGTCGCGGCGGGAAATCCGTTGACCGCGGTCTCCTCGATCGAGGCCGGCTCGACGTTCTCGATCCAGCCGGAGCCGAGATAGGCGGTGAGGGTCTGCTCCGGCGGCACGCGCACCACGTCGAGGCGCAGCGCCTGGCTGCCGCCGTCCTTGAGGCCCAGCACGGCCTGCGCGGTATTCTCGAGCGCGAAGCCCTCGGGCGCCGTGAAGGTAAAGCCGAGCTTCGGATGCACGAAGCGGCGTCCGCGCACGAATCCCTCGACCGGGTCTTCGCCGTAGACCATGCCGTTGAGGCCCGCGAGATAGGCGGCGCGGTCGCGCTCGCCGGCGCCCGGGGCGGAATACTGGCGCGCGTTGGTCTGCGCGTTCTTCACGCGCTCGGGCGTCGCCGGGTGTGACGAGAGGAAGTCGGGCGAGCGCGCGTCGCCGCCGCCCGCGCGCATGTCGGCGTTGCGGCCCATCGAGGTGAGGAAGCGCGCGGCGCCGAACGGATCGTAGCCGGCGCGCGCCGCGATGCCGACGCCGATGCCATCGGCCTCGAACTCCTGCGCGCGCGAGAAGTTGGCGAGCGCGAACTTCGATCGCGCGAGCGCGAGCGCGCCGTCCTGCGGGTCGCTCAGCACGTCGGTCACCACGCGGCTGTTGATCGAGACCTGGCGCGCCTGCTCCTCGCGGATCGCCGCATGACGCGCGATCACGTGCGACATCTCGTGGGAGAGCACGGAGGCGAGCTCGGACGTGTCGTTGGAGAGCGCCAAAAGCCCGCGCGTGACGTAGAGCTGGCCGGTCGGCAGCGCGAACGCATTGACGGCCGGCGAATTGAGGATGGTGACCTTGTAGCTCAGGTCCGGCCGCTCGGAGGCCGCGACCAGGCGGTCGACCGCCGCGCCCACGAGCCCTTCGAGGCGCGCATCCTGATAGGTGCCGCCATAGGCGGCCAGAATTCTCTGGTGCTCGCGCTGGGCGGCCTGCGGGACCTCGGCCTGGCGCGGCGGATCGGGCAGCACGATCGACTGGCTGCCGGCGAACCGGTCGCCCGAGCAGGCGGCGAGCAGCAGGCTGAGCGCCGCAAGCGGCGCGATCAGTTTTGGCGCGGCGCGGCGTCCGCGGCCTGCTCTGCGAAATTCCGACACGTCCAAGCCCACCCCAAAATCCCTTCCCGCTACCTCTCCGCGAGAATTTCGATCTGCTCGGGACCCGCGGCCTCGATCCATGGCCCGCCGCGTTGCTCGATCCATCCCCTGACTACGACCCGACGCCCCGAAAGTTTCCTCGGCTCGATCCCGGCGGCCGCGAACAGCCGCTCGTTGCGCTTGGCGATGGTGACCGTGAAATCCTGGTCCCAGCGCCGGCCGAAATTCACATAGATCGTGGCGCCGCTTTCGCGCACCGACACGACCTTGCCCTCGACCAGCGTGAAACGGCCCCGTTCCGCCAAGACCTCCGCCGGGTTCTCGGCCCGGCGCGATTCATAGCGCGGATCGCCCCACAGGCCAAGTTTCGCGCCCCGCGCAACCCGCTCCGCGGCAAGCAGTTCCGCCCTGCAGCCGGCATCGCCCGCGCGTGCGGCGACCCGCGCAAAACCCTGCGCCACCAGCGCCCGGCCGACCGCGACCTCGGCGCCCTCGCGTGCCACGAACGCCTCCGCCAGGAGCCGGCCGTAACGGTCGGAGGCCGGGCGCAAGTGCTTGAGCGTGACCTCGTTTTCACCGATCAGCGCGGCAAGCGCCGCGGCCGCGGCCAGCCCGCCGTCGGGCCTGGGCGGAAGGGCGGTCTCGGAATTGCCGGCACTGACGCGCGGCCGGTCCGGGCCCGGCATGGGCGGAACATCGATGCCGTAGAGGCGCACCTCCCGGCCGTCGGTCAGCCGGAAGGACCGTCCGTCCAGCACGGCCGCGACCTGGCCGGCGGCAAAGGGCTCCAGGCGGCAGGCGGAGGAGGGGGGAGGGGTGGTTTTCTGGGTCTGGGCGAGGCCGGGCGAGGTCCAGACGCTCAAAACGAGCGCCGCAACCGCGCTCGCCGCATTTGCGGACGAACGCCGGTGTCGCAATGAGGAAACGCCAATGGTCGGCATCGAACGCAGCCCCTCAGGGCGCAGGATGCCAACACCATTTCAGCCGAAATGGGGCGGGCACAGCGCCCGCGCTCCCTCTCGCCGCGTGCACTGACTCTCGGCCCCTCCCCCGCTTGCACCCGAAATCGGGCTTGCCCGATTTCGGCACTAAATAGCTGGCCGAAGTCGGATAAATCCGACTTCGGCTGGAGGGTAGGGAGGGGGAAGCCGCTTGCTCATGTGCGTGTGACTTCCCCCTCCCCGCCCTCCCCCGCAAGCGGGGGAGGGGGCGCACGCGCCATGCCAGACAACCGCGCAGGCTCAGCGCCACCCTCACGCCTTCTTCCGCAAATCCTTCACCCGCACGGCCTTGCCTTGCGAGCGCGGCACCTCGCCGGGCGCCTTGATCGCGACCGTGCAGGTGACGCCGATATGCGTCTTGATGTGGCGCGCGACCTGGTCGGCCTTCCCGGCGTGGGACGCGTCGTCGTTCGGCGCGCCGGGTGCCATCTCCACCTCCACCGTCATCGTGTCGAGCGCGCCCTCGCGCGTGAGCACGATCTGGTAATGCGGCGCGAGGCCCGGCAGGCCCACCATCACGGCTTCGACCTGCGACGGATAGACGTTGACGCCGCGGATGATGAGCATGTCGTCGTCGCGGCCGGTCACCCGCATGATGCGCACATGGGTGCGGCCGCAGGCGCACGGCTCGCGGTTGAGCCGCGTGATGTCGCGCGTGCGGTAGCGCACCATCGGCAGCGCTTCCTTGGTGAGCGTGGTGATGACCAGCTCGCCCGGCTCGCCTTCGGGCACCGGCGCGAGCGTCTTCGGATCGATGACCTCGAACAGGAAATGGTCCTCCCAGCCGTGCAGCCCGTCGCGCGCGACGTGGCATTCGCACGCGACGCCCGGCCCGAGGATTTCGGAGAGGCCGTAGATGTCCACGGCCTCTATCCCCAAGCGCGCCTCCAGCTCGCGCCGCATCGCGTCGCTCCACGGCTCGGCGCCGAAGATGCCGTAGCGCAGCGGCAGCTTGCGGATGTCGACGCCCATGCCGTCGGCCACCTCGGCGATGTTGAGCGCGTACGAGGGCGTCGCGCACAGGACGCGCGCGCCGAAATCCTGCAGCAGCGTGACCTGCCGCTCGGTCATGCCGCCCGAGACCGGCACCACCGTGCAGCCGAGCCGCTCGGCGCCGTAATGCGCGCCGAGGCCGCCGGTGAACAGGCCGTAGCCATAGGCGTTGTGCAGCACGTCGCCCGGCCGCGCCCCGCCGCACGCGAGCGAGCGCGCCATGAGGTCGGACCAGAGATCGATGTCCGCCTGCGTGTAGCCGACCACGGTGGCCTTGCCGGTCGTGCCGGAGGAGGCATGCAGCCGCACCAGTTTTTCGCGTGGCACCGCGAACAGGCCGAACGGATAGGTGTCGCGCAGGTCCGCCTTGGTGACGAAGGGAAACCGCACGATGTCGGCAAGCGTCTTGAGCCGATCGGGCGCGGCGCCCGCCGCATCGAATTTTGCGCGCACGTGCGGCACCTTGGCGTAGGCGTGCGCCAGCGTCTGCTTGAGGCGCGCGAGCTGGAGCGCCGCCATGTCGGCGCGCGGCATGCACTCCGCCTTGTGGTCGAACAGAAAATCCAGTCGCGCTATGCTTGGGCTGCTCATTGCGGCGTCGATCCCCGAGACACGGTATAGTATCAAGCGTCGAGCCGCGGTGAACCCCGCCGGCATTACAGAGTAGAGCGATGCTCGTTCGCGCGCCGAAGTCCGCCCTTGTGGAGCCGCTGGTCGCGGCCGGCCTTGCGGCCGGCGATGCCGAACGCTGGTCGAAGGCGCAGCCCCGCAAGAGCGCCGCCTTTGCCGCGGACTCGCGGACATTCTCGACATTCTGGCAGGCCTCGTCTCGCCTGCTCGGCCGATTGCCGCCGCCGGCGCAACGGCAGGAGCGCGAGCGTGCGGCGGCGCGCGTCATCCAGGAGGCCGCGCGCGAGGCCCGCGTGCGCTTCATGCGGGCGCACGCCGATGCGGTCTACGACGCACTCACGGCGAAGCGCACCCGCTTCGTGCGGGCCGAGGAGCTCGTGGTCGCGGCGGCGAAACGGTTTCCCGGGCTCGTGCCCTCGCCGAAGGAGATCGCGGCCGAGGACGCCCTGCTCCAGCGCGACAAGAACGGGTTCGAGATCGATCACGGGCTGTTTCTCTCAGGGCTCCTCGCGAGCGCGCGCGCCGGCCGCCATCTGTGTCACGCCATGCTGCTGCCGCGCGCCGAGGCGCAGGCGCTGCTGGCGAAATTTGCCAAGGAGGGCCGGATCGTGCGGCCGGACGGGCTGTTTCTGTCTGGCGTGCTCACGAGCGCGCGCGCCGGCCGGCATCTGTGTCACGCCATGCTGCTGCCGCGCGCCGAGGCGCAGGCGCTGCTGGCGAAATTTGCCAAGGAGGGCCGGATCGTGCGGCCGGGCGCGTCGGTCGAGCGGCGCGGCAAGGCCGCCATCGTGACCTTCGAGAATCCGCGTTTCCTCAACGCCGAGGACCAGACCACGCTCGACGGGATGGAGACGTGCGTCGACCTCGTTCTGCTCGATCCGCGCGTCGAGGTCGCGGTGCTGCGCGGCGCGCCGGTCGAGCATCCGAAATACCAGGGCCGCCGCGTCTTTGGCTCGGGCATCAACCTCACGCATCTCTACCACGGCAGGATCCCGTTCCTCTGGTATCTGCAGCGCGACCTCGGCTACGTCAACAAGCTCTACCGCGGCCTTGCGGTGGCCGATGATGCGCCGCCCGACGAATTCGGCGGGCGGACGATCGAGAAGCCGTGGATCGCGGCGGTGGAAGCGTTCGCGATCGGCGGCCATTGTCAGATCTTGCTGGCGGTCGACTACGTCCTCGCCGAGAAGGGCGCGTTCATGACCTTGCCGGCGCGCAAGGAGGGCATCATCCCGGGCGCCGCCAACATGCGGCTGCCGCGCGCCGTCGGCGACCGCCTCGCGCGCCAGGCGATCCAGTACGAGCGCCGGCTGGACTGCGACAGCCCGGAAGGGCGGCTCATCTGCGACGAGATCGTCGAGACCGGCGCCATGGACGCCGCGATCGAGCGCGTGGTGCACGGCCTGACGAGCTCCGGCGTGGTGAGCGCCGCCTCCAACCGCCGCGCCTTCCGCATCACGCAGGAGCCGCTCGATGTTTTCCGCAACTATTTCGCCGTCTACGCGCGCGAGCAGGCGTATTGTCACTTCAGTCCCGCGCTGATCTCCAATCTCGAACGCTACTGGAACGCGCAGCACCGCAAGCCTTGAATTGCATGCATATCCACAGCGTCATTGCCCGCGAAAGCGGGCAATCCAGTACTCCCGGGAGTCTGCGGTGAGGAAAAAGCGTTCCGCGCCTAAGTGGGAATGCTAATTGGGCGACTTCTTTCCTTCTATTGCAATCGTCCGAGTGTACTGGATGGCCCGCTTTCGCGGGCAATGACCCCGAGTTTTTTGACGCGCACTGGCGAAAGGTTCCGCTGCCCTCGACCCAAGCTACGTCCTGGTGCAGATTCCGAAATAGATGCCGGACATATCCACAGCGTCATGCCCGCGAAAGCGGGCAATCCAGTACTCCCGGGAGTCTGCGGTGAGGAAAGAGCGAACGTACTGGGTTTACATTCTTGCCAGCAAGCTTGGCGGCACACTGTACATCGGCGTCACGAATGATCTGATCCGTCGCGTGTGTGAGCACCGGACAGATGCCGTCCCTGGCTTCACGAAAAAATATCAGGTTCACCGGCTCGTCTATTACGAACAATTTTCCGACATCGAAAACGCAATCAAACGGGAGAAGCGTCTGAAGAAATGGTCGCGGGCTTGGAAGATTCAGCTCATTGAGCATTCGAATCCGAATTGGGACGACCTGTATCCTTCCATTGCTATCCCCTGAGTGTACTGGATTGCCCGCTTTCGCGGGCAATGACGCCGAGTGTGTTGGGCGGGAGTGAGATGTTCACTTCTTCCCCGCCTCCCACCGCGCCAGCTTGGCGGCGCGGCGCTCGGCGGTCTTGGCGATGTCGACGATGAAGCGCGCGTGGGTGCCGGTGCACACGGGCTCGAGATCGTCCTTCACCGACACCGCGAACACCACCTTGCGTCCTTCGACCGCGCTGATGCGCACGTCGATCTCGACCGTCATGCCGGGCAGCGTCGCGGCCAGATGCTTCACCGCCACCTCCATGCCGACCGAATCCTCGCCCGGATCGGCGTGCTGGAGGATCAGCTCGCGGCAGGCATGCTCGACGTCGCGGATCATCGACGGCGTCGCGTAGACGCGCGCCTCCTCGCCCATGAAGCTGATGGTGCGGTCGCGGTCGATCGCGATGCGTTTGGTGAGCGATATGCCGGGCTGCAGCGTGGATTTCATGATCTCTCCTCATACTCCGAGATAGGCGGTTTGCACGCGATCGTCCGCGAGCAGGTAGGAGCACGGTGAGGCCAGCGCGCTTGAGGCCGGCGACCGCCGCGATGATCTGGTCGACCAGGATCGGCGCGAGCCCCATCGAGGGCTCGTCGAGCAGGAGCAGCCGCGGCTTCGCCATCAGGGCGCGGCCGACCGCGAGCATCTGCTGCTGCCCGCCCGAGAGTCCGCCCGCGAAGGCGTGGCGCTTTTCGGCCAGCATCGGAAAGAGCGCGAACACGGAGTCGCGCGCCGCCTCGAATTCGACCGCCGGCCGCGTCCACGCGCCGAGCCGCAGATTGTCCTCGACCGAGAGCGGCGCGAAGACCTGCCGCCCTTCGGGCACCTGCGCGATGCCGAGCGCGACGCGCACGTGCGCCGGCAATCGCTCGATCGGCCGCCCCTCGAACAGGATGCGCCCCGCGGAAATCGGCTGCACGCCGGAGATGGCGCGCAGCAGCGTGGTCTTGCCGGCGCCGTTGGCGCCGACCAGCGCGACGATCTCGCCTTCGGCGACCTCGATCGAGACGCCGTGCAGCGCCTCGATCCGTCCATATCCGCTGCGCAGGTTTTCAACGGACAGCATGTGCGGTCTCCCGCGCCCCGTGGACGCCGAGATAGGCCTCGATCACTGCCGGATCGGCGCGCACCTCTGCGGCCGTCCCTTCCGCCAGCGTGCGCCCGTTGGCGAGCACATGGATGCGGTCGGACACGTTCATCACGAGCCGCATGTCGTGCTCGACCAGCACGACCGCGATCCCGCTGCGCGCGACGTCGCGGATGATGCCGTCGATCTCGGACGTCTCGACCGGATTGCACCCGGCGGCCGGCTCGTCGAGCAGCAGAATTTTGGGCTCGGTCGCGAGCGCGCGGGCAAGCTCGAGGCGCTTGAGCGCGCCGTAAGGCAGCGTCCCGGCAAGCCGGTCGGCAAGACCGGAGAGGCCGACCTGCGCGAGCAGCGCCTCGGCCTTGTGGCGCGTGTCGCCGTTTTGCGCGCGCACGCGCGGCAGGCCCAGGAGATGCGGCAGCACGCTGCGGCGCTCGTGCAGATGCCGGCCGACCATCACGTTCTCGGCCACGCTCATGCGCAGAAACACCTGCAGGTTCTGGAAGGTGCGCGAGAGGCCGCGGCGCGCGAGCCGGTGCGGCGCCCAGCCGGTCACGTCCTCGCCGTCGAGCGTCACGCGGCCGCGGCGCGGGGCGAACAGGCCGCACAGCAGGTTGAACAGGGTGGTCTTGCCGGCGCCGTTCGGGCCGATGATGGCGAAGATCTCGCCCGGCTTGACGGCGAACGACACGCCGTCGAGCGCGGCGACGCCGCCGAACTCCATCGCGAGCGCGTCGGCGACCAGCAGGCTCATGGCGACTTGCGCTCGATCAGCGCCGCGATGCCCGGCACCACGCCGGCGCGCAGGAACAGCATGAACACGATCATGATGGCGCCGAGCGCGACGTGCTCGTACTCGTGAAAGACGGTCAGCAGCTGCGGCAGCACGGTGAGCACGGCGGCGCCGACGACGCTGCCGAAAATCGAGCCGAGGCCGCCCAGCACCGCCATGGTGACGAACTCGATGGAGCGCAGGAAGCCGGCGTTGACCGGCGTGACGAGGCCGTCGAACAGCGCGAGATAGGCGCCGGCGACCGCGGCATAGATCGCGGAGAGCACGAAGGCGACGAGCTTGTAGCGCGCGATGTCGATGCCGAGCACGGCCGCCGCCACCTCGCTGTCGTGGATGGCGCGGAAGGCGCGCCCGGTCGGGCTGTCGATCAGGTTGATCGCGATCAGGGCGCCGAGCGCGAGCGTCGCGCCCGAGATCCAGTACCAGGTCTGCGTCCCCCGCACGGTCCAGCCGAACAGCACGAGCCGCGCCACCGGCATGCCGTCGGGCCCGCCGGTCCAGCGCGCCTCGTTGGTGAACACCATGCCGATCAGCAGGCCGAGGCCGAGCGTCGCGACCGCGAGGTAGTGGCCCTTGAGGCGGAGGATCGGCCGGCCCACCACGAAGGCCAAGAGCGCGGCGAGCGCCGCGCCCGCGAGCAGCGATGCCCAGGACGGCAGGCCGAGATGCGTCGGCCCGACCGCGACCGCGTAGGCGCCGATGCCGAAGAACCCGGCATGACCGAGGCTCACCTGGCCGGCAAAACCCATCAGCAGATTGAGCCCGAGCACCGCAACCGCGAAGATGAAGACGAGCGTGGCGATGCGCAGATAGAAGAGGGAGGGCGCAACGAGCGGCATGAGCAGCAGGACCGCGGCGAGCGCGAGGAGCGCCGCGTAGCGGCCGCGCACGAGGCGGGTGATGGTGCCGCGCATCACACGCGCTCGATCGTGGCGCGGCCAAAGAGGCCTTGCGGCATGGCGAACAGCACGGCGAGGATGACGAGGAACGCGATCGCGTCCTTGTAGGCCGACGAGAGATAGCCGGCGCCGAACGCTTCGAGGAGCCCGAGCAGGAGCCCGCCCACGATGGCGCCGAGCGGACTTCCGATGCCGCCCAGCATCGCGGCGGCGAAGCCCTTGAGCGCCAGCAGCGTGCCGACGTCGTAGCTCGTGAGCACGATCGGCGTCACCAGCACGCCGCCGACCGCGCCGATCGCCGCCGAGACCGCGAACGACAGCATGACCACGCGCGAGGTGTCGATGCCGACGAGGCGCGCCGCCATGCGGTTGGCGGCGGTCGCGATCATCGCCTTGCCGTAGGCGGTGCGGTTCATGAACAGCCAGAGCAGCAGCACGATCGTGCCGCCGCCGATCAGCACGACCACGCTCTGCGGCAGGATCGCGGCGCCGCCGATGAGCCACGGCTCGGCGCGCAGGAACGGCGGCAGGCTGTGGAAATTCTTGTCGAACGCGACGCCGGCCGCGCCGCGCAGCAGGATCGAGGCGCCGATCGTGATGATGATGAGCGTGACGGCGGACGCATCATGCGCCGGCTCGATGGCGAGGCGATGGAGCAGCAGGCCGATCGCGACCGCGAGCGCGATCGCGAGCAGTGCGGCGAGCGGCAGCGGCACGCCTCCGGCGGCGAGCACGTAGGTCCCCATGCCGCCGATCATCACGAACTCGCCCTGCGCGAAGTTGATGACGTCGGAGGAGATATAGATGAGCGTGAACCCGACCGCGACCAGCGCATAGATCGCGCCGACCGTGAGGCCGGCGAAGAGGAATTGGAGGAATTCCGGCATGGTGACCCTCCCCAAGCAGGGCGCTCTTCACCTCTCCCCGTTGGGGAGAGGTCGACGCGCGAAGCGCGTCGGGTGAGGGGATCTCGCACTATCGAGAATCCGAGCGCCCCTCACCCCAACCCTCTCCCCTGCGGGGAGAGGGAGCGCGGGCGTCGTGCCAGAGCAAAGCGCGCGCGCCGAGAATGGGGCAAAGGCCGCTACTGCGCCAGCGTCCAGTCGCCGTTCTTGATCTCCAGCATCCGGAAGGCGGTGAGGTCGAGGCCGAGGTGATCGGTCGACGACATGTTGACGACGCCGCCGGTGCCGATGAAGCCGCGCGTCTTCTCGATCTCGTCGCGCACTTTTGCCTTGTCGGCGCTCTTCGCGCGCTGCATGGCCTCGACCAGGATCATCAGGCCGTCATACATGTGGCCGCCGAAGGTGGAGACCGGCTGGCCGGTCTTGCTTTCGTAGGTCTGCTTGTAGGCCACCACGACCTTCTTCTGGCGGTCGCTGTCGGGCAGCTTGTCGGCGACGAGGAGCGCGGCCGCGGGCAGGCGCACGCCTTCCGCGGCGGCGGGCGTCGCCAGCTCGATGAACTGCTTCGTGGCGACGCCGTGGCCGTGATAGAGCGGCACCGTCATGCCGAGCTGGCGGTAGTTGCGCGTCACGATCGCGGGGCCCTGGCCGAATCCGGGATTGATCACCGCCTGCAGCCCGGCCTTGCTCTTGATGTTGGTGAGCTGGGCCGTCATGTCGCTGTCGCGCGGCTGGTAGGTCTCCTCGTGCAGCACCTCGATGCCGTACTTGGCCGTGATGGCCATGCACTGGTCGCGCATCGACTTGCCGAAGGCGTCGGCGCCGGAGATGAGCGCGACTTTCGTGAGGTTGCGCTTCTTGAGATCCTCGAAGATCTTCTCGCACGCCATCAGGTCGGTGTGCGGCGTCTTGAAGTTCCACTTCTTGACGGGAAACACCGCCTGCACGGCGCCGGCGAAGTTGATGAGCGGGATCTGGTTCTCCTCGGCGAGCCCGATGAGCGGCATCGTGGTCGCGGTGGTCGAGCCCGCGAGCAGCGCGTCGACCTTGTCCTCCTCGATGAGGCGGATCGCGAAGGTGCGCGCCTGGTTGGGATCGCCGCCGTCGTCGTAGATCACGAGCTTGATGGGCTGGCCGTTGACGCCGCCCTTGGCGTTGATGTCGGCGACGTACATCTCCAGCGTCTTCTTCTCGGGATCGCCGAGGAACGAGGCCGGCCCCGTCACCGACAGCACGGCGCCGATCTTCACGTCGGCGAGCGCGCCGCCGGTCGCGACGAAGGTCGCCAGGCCGAACGTCGCGGCAATGGTTCGTCTTGCTGTGCGCGCCACCGTTTCCTCCCTTGGGGTTTTGCCTTCGCTATTTCTTCTTCGCGAGCGCATCGCGTTGCTTGATCAGACTCTCGAGCTCTTCGGTCTGCTGGGCGATCCGGTCCGCGTCGCGCGTTTCATCCTGCGCGCCCGAGCGCGCGGCGGCCTGCTCGACGAGCTGGCGGATGTTGTCACGAACGATGGCGATGCGGTCTTCCAGCTCGGCGAGCGACAGGGCCATGGTTTTTGTCCTTGTTGATCGAGGGGAAAAGTAACAGGGCATTCGGTTCGCGTCGCCCCCCCACCCCCGGCCCCTCCCCGCCACTCGCTTCGCTCGCGGGGGGAGGGGAACGGAGAGGCATGTTTTCAATTCTCGCCCGCGAGCCGCCGATAGGCCGCGACCACGTCGGGCGCGGCGCTCGCGGCGAGGCCGCCGATCATGGCGGCGAGCTGCGCGCCCGCGACCGGCGCGCCGATCGGCTGCTGCATGCGCGCCGCCTCGGCCCGGTAGTCCTTGTCGGCGCACATCTCCAAAAAGGCCTTGCGCAAAATATCGACGCGCTCCGCCGGCACGCCCGGCGGGCCGACCAGCGGCAGGCCGAAGCTTTCGAGCGAGAGCACGAGATCGAGCAGCGGCCCGTCGCTCGCCGGCAGCACCTCGCGGATGAGCGGGATGCCGGGCAGCGTCGGCTTGTTCTGCAGGATCGGCACCACGACCTTGCGCCTGATCATGTCCTCCTGGTGAACGAACGAATCCTCCACCGTGAAGAAGCCGTCGACCTCGCTTTGCTGGAGCGCGAGCAGCACGCGCGCGGTCGAGCCGTAGCTCGGGATGACGCGGATCGGGAGCCCACGGGCGGCGAGCAGGTTCGGGATCATCGCGGTCGGCGTCGTGCTGCGCAGCGCGCCGAACACCAGCGGCTGCGGCGCGGATTTGAGCGCCGCGAACGTGGTCACGCCGGTGGCGGAGCGCACATACATCACCGAGTTCACCGCTCCCGGGCTGCCGATATAGCTGAACTTGGTGGGATCGAAGCTCACGCCTGTCGTTCCGACGATGCCGTCGACGAACCAGGAGCGGCCGGGCACGCCGAGCGTGAGCCCGTCGGGCACGACGCGGCGCACCAGGTGCGTCGCCGCGACGAGCCCGCCCGCGCCCTCGAGATTCTGCACCACCACGTTCGGCCGCCCCGGCACGAAGCGCACCAGATGGCGCGCGACGAGCCGCGCCGTGGTGTCGACCCCGCCGCCCGGCGCGTAGCCGACGATCACGCTGATGGTCTTGCCCTGGTAGAAGTCGGCGGCGGCGGCATTTGCCGTCGGACAAAGCGACAGCGCGGCCGCGAGCACGTGCGAGAAGCGGGCACTGCGCCCGCGCTCCCTCTCCCCGCGTGCACCCGAAATCGGGCTTGCCCGATTTCGGCACTCATAGCGGGCCGAAGTCGGATAAATCCGACTTCGGCTGAGAGGGTCGGGGTGAGGGGGCGTCACCGCAATTCTGAGCGGCTCAGACTCGCGGCGGCGCCCCCTCACCCGGATTCCGCGCGCAAGCGCGCGGAATCCGACCTCTCCCCGCACGCGGGGAGAGGTGAAGCGCCGTGCCCGTTGCGCCGCTGCGCTCAATCTCACGGGAATCGAAATCGCTACTCCGCCGCCTGCATCGTGCCCGAGGTGCGCGCGCTCGCCGTCATGTCGGAGAGATCGGGCAGGCCGTAATGCAGCAGCTCGGTCGTCTCGCTCGCCTGCAGCGTCGCGCGTTCGTCCTGATCGAGATGGACCGTGGTGAATTTCTGCAGCGCCTTGCCGTCGCACGCGCCGGCGCCCGAGAGCACCAGATAGACGCCGCGGCCCGCGACCTCGTGCGACGCGCCCGGCGTGAGGCGCAGCATGCCCGCCTCGATGCGCCGCTCGGTCCACACGCCCAAAAGTTTTTCGAACACGCCCTTGGCGCCTTTCACCGGCACCCACTGGTAGTTCGCCGAGTCCATGAAGATCGGCGCGTCGTAGCGGCCCTTCGGGTAGACCATCTCGTGCCCGTGCACGTGCTCCCAGATCGCCTGGTAGGCGTCCATGTTGCGCTTGCCCGAGCCTTCGCGACGATGGAAGACGCCGTCCTTGAACTCGCCGA
>WNFC01002536.1_pt1 | contig 19664 bp, 19 predicted proteins | sample 5400541 | NCBI WGS metagenome assembly WNFC01 (sample SAMN13153342, study PRJNA577476) | soil metagenome | isolation source: 120 cm saprolite under Douglas fir tree site 2 hole 2 replicate 1 | place: USA:California | collected 2015-04-18 | reverse complement strand
TCGTGATCATGGGAGCGATTGCCGTGGCTCTTGCTACCTATCTGATGAGTCAATGGTTGTCGCTCACCTCAATGTTTGCCGAGTTGATCCCACTGCTGATGGTACTGGGATTTGGACTCCATTTTCTTCTTCAATCAACGAGCACCGCCGCCTTGACAGGCATTGAGGGAACGACCTTACCAGGAGCCAATACGCTCCTGAGTGTCTCGCGTTCGGCGGTCTCCTCCCTGGCCGTTGCCGGATTGGTCAATCTGGTGCAAGCACAACGTCTTGTCCATCAGGCAGCACTTGCACACCACGGGCCAGTGAGCGCGGCCGTAGCCCAACAGGCACAAGTTCTGGCCTATCAAGATGTGTATCTGCTTTCGGCTCTGTTCACGCTTCCGCTCATTGTCCTCGCGTTTTTCCTGAGGACGCCGCGTCGCGCTCAGAAGAAAGAAGAGACAACCACATTTGGCGTGAGTCCACAGACCCCCGAAGCAGCCATTGAGACTCGCTAATGGAACAGGTATGCTGACCCCGAGTGCAGGTCTTTCCTGGGGAAACCATGCTGCTCATAGCTCCCATTTATGCAGGTATCACCCATTCCCGGTGTAAATTTCGTCTGGAACTGCCACAGAGAAAGAGAACCAGGCCGTATTTCCCAGGGTTTCATGCCGGGTGGTGCGGCTACGACGCATGACTTCTTTGGGATTATCCGGCTCATGGCCACACTTGGGGCATACTGCTCGCTTGTCAAAAGGCATATTGACAGACAATGATAGAGTCTCTTCCATGAGAATCCTCTAGAAACTTGTTGTATTGCCAAGAATGAGGTCGTGATGGAAGGGACTTCCTTGCTTTCCCTGCCGGAAGGGATGCTCATCGAGCAGATCCAGATCACCGAAAACGGCCTGGTCATCGTTCTCGTTGCCACTCATCCCACATCGGGTTGTCCGCTGTGTTCTGAACTGTCGTCGTCGATCCATAGCCACTATCGCCGCGTTTTGCGTGATGCGCCTTGCGCAGGACGCCGGGTGCAACTGGTGCTCACCGCGCGCAAATTCTACTGCCGCAATGCGTACTGCGAGCGGAGAGTCTTCACCGAGCGTCTCCCAGCCTTTGTCGAGCCTTGGGCGAGGACGACGATCCGGTACTGCGAGCAGATCACTGCTATCGGGCTCTCCACCAGTGGCAAGGGAGGAACCCGATTGGCCGCGCGGCTGGGGATACAGACCACGCGCCAGACGATCCTGCGCCGCATCATGGCTCTCCCTGATCTCCCCACGGCTTCCATCCTCTACCTGGGTATCGACGATTTTGCGTTCCGGCGCGGCTGCCAGTTCGGCACGATCCTGATCGACCTCGAGAGCAGCCGAGTCGTGGACCTCTTACCCGATCGGGAGGCAGCAACCTCCGCCGCCTGGATGCGCCAACAACCAGACCTGATGGCGGTCAGTCGGGATCGTGGAGGGGCATACGCATCCGCGGCTGCACAAGGCGCGCCTCAGGCGATTCAGTGTGCGGACCGGTTTCATCTTCAAAAAAATCTGGAAGAGGCGTTGGAGGGGCTCCTGGCGCATCATCTGGCGGCTCAGCGCAAAGAGCAGACACAAGCGAAACGTGATGAACACCCTCCCGTTTGGCGGCCCAAACGAGCGGCCAGACCCTCCCCAAAGCTGGAGCGTCTCCAACATGCCCGGCGAGAGGAGCGTCTGGCCCGATACGCGCAGGTGATGGCCTTGCGTAACCAGGGGCTGAGTCACCAAGCCATTGCTGAACTCGTGGGAGTGGGCCACAGCATGGTGAGCAATTGGTTAGCTGCCGGAACTTTTCTCGAACGCAAACCGCGCGAGCAAACCACTCGCCTGGATCCGTATCTCCCCTACCTGTTCGGGCGCTGGTCGGAAGGGTGCCACAATATGGCGTGCCTCTTTCGCGAACTGGTGGAGCGAGGCTACCAGGGGTCCTATTCCTCCGTACGTGACCACCTGGTTCGTCTGCTGCCGGTCGGTCGCAAGCATGCACCAGACAAGAGACCTCCGGCCCCTTTCTCCCAACCCCACGTCAGGCGGCTTTCCTGTTGCTTCGTCGTCCAGACACGTTACGTGCCCAAGAGCAGCAGACCTTGATGAGGCTGCGTCAGATGAGTCCCGAAGTCGATTTGGCCTATGACCTGGTGCAGCAGTTTGGCCAGATGCTCTGCACGCGCACGGGAGAGCGCCTTGACGCCTGGCTTGTTCAGGTGGAACGCAGCCAGCTTCCCCAACTCCAGTCCTTTGCGGCTGGGATCGAGAAAGACAAGGACGCGGTGAGAGCTGGTCTCACCTGGTGGATCAACAACGGCAGAGTGGAGGGACACGTCACCAAGCTGAAATTGATCAAACGACAGGGATATGGGCGGGCCGGTTTTCCCTTACTCCGTAAGCGGGTACTTCACGCGCTGTAAGAAGGGGGCGGGAAAAGACAAGCGCTGGTCGTTTCCCCTTGCCTGACAGTGCTTTTCTCTGGCTGTCAGTTGTCACGGCTTCCGCCTGGTGCAGAGTTAGGGCTGATGGGAGGCATGTAGACTTCCTGGAGGCGTCGCGATATCGCCGCAAAGCGTTCAATGAAGCGGCGATATCGTTCGCTGGTGGTGGTTGCCAGCAGTTGGAGGCGATTGCGCGCCAGGATTGGGACCAGCACAGGAGCTGCGTCAAGGGGATAGGCTGCAAAATCTGCCCCGAGCAGGTGAGGGAGGTCTTCGACCACGAGCAGGATACGCTCCTGGCTTTGCAACAGCGTCGTACAGTACGCTTGAAACCGTCTCTCAAGAGGGGTTACTTGTCGGTGCTGGATGGTCGTCAGTTCAGCTTTGGAGAGATCCGCGCTCAGTTTCTCGTAATCCAACGCAATCACACGCCACGAGCACAGAGGTGCAGGCGCTTGACCATGAGCCAGACGATGAACGAGCGAGGCCACGACCTGCCATCGTGCCTCTTCGTCCCAGTCAAGCAAGATGGCGCTATTTTTATGGGGCCGAGTGAGGATCTGGAAGAGGCGCTCCACCGTCGTCAGAAAGGTCTCGCTTTCGCAGGAAAAGACGCTCTCTCTGGCCAGTGTGGTCAAATCGTGACCATAGAGGTCAAACGAAGCGATGCTTTGCATCATCGATCCTCCTCGTTGAGCTTGGTCCATCACCCAGGAGCGTGTGGCAGAGATCACACAGTTCTTCACCCTCTGTGCTCCAAGAATCTACATCTATTCTAGAATATCACATCGACCGACGATACTCGGGTCTCTTCTCGTTGCCAAAGTGATTACCACAGCAGTCTCAGCGTGATCTTGTGCTCCTCAAGCAGATCAACACAATGGAAGCAGGCAGTATACATCAAGAGTGGCCATGAGCCAAATAATGTTGGGATTTACACTCCTACCTGACGTACAATAGTAGATTCGGTCATTGGCCACTAATGAAGTGACATCCCCGACTGCTAGCTCTGCGGCTTGTCGTAGTTCATCAACCAGGTGACACCGAACTGGTCGGTGCAGTGGGCGATGATGGCACCCCAGCCGCTGTCGGCCGGCGCAAACACCTCTTTGCCGCCGTCCACCAGCTTGGCGTAGAAATCTCGCAGCTGTTCCTCGCTGTCACAATTCAGCACCAGACTGTAACCGTTACCGCGCTCCAACCCAGCCTGATCGCTTTGGAGGTTGCTGCCCATAAAGTGAATACCGCCGGCTTGGAAGTCCAGGTGTATAACGCGCTCGCCCTCAAACTGCACCTCGGCATCACCACCGAACACACCCTTGTAAAACTTGATCGCCTCCTGGCCATTATTCGCGAAATTGATGTACGGTACAATGTTTGCCATAGTCTTTCCTTCTCATTAGTTCTACCTATCACTGAATGCCGCCTGCACAGAACAGACGATTGGTTCTCAGTGTACGAATCAGTCTGGTCATTGGCAAGATGCTTTGCCAACTCGCTCTCCCCAACTACGTGCAGTGGTTTATGAGGAGCACTCGTATGAAGATCATCATAGCATGAAAGAATCTAAAAAACTTCTTCCATCTTGCTCTTCTCCACCTACAGTCAGCACCCATTCCCAGAAAAGGTGAGAGGCGCTTGCAAAGAGCATGCTCATTATGACCAGGGCATGCTCTTGCTCCATTGCCTCAGCAAACCATTGGATATCATCCTTTGTGTAACGCAGGCGAGCATCCGCCACCATAATGTCCTTCAACAGGCGTATGAAGAGCTGGGTAAATTCATGTTTATCACCTTCGTCCTGAAAATGCTCTCTCGTCATCAAAGACTCGATGTGGTATATGCGCGCCGAGAATCGCACTTCTGGATTCTCTTCGCGCCAGTCCCACGAATGTAAAGGGATTCGGATAATGGCGACCAGATTACAGAAGTGTGGATTATTAAGGATTTGCGTTATCTGCATATTATTTTTCACACGCACTTTTTAGCGTTGACGCTATATACTATTAGCGTCAACGCTAAAAAGTCAATACACTTTCCTCTATCTCATCGATCAAAAAGCGTATGTGTGAGACATTCTTACACGCACTCGTCGTAGTAAATAAGGGGTTCTCGTCTTCTTGGATGATGACGAACCCGAGAAAATCGCAGGATGCCATCTGTGAAGGCTTGGACCTCAACGACAACCGGGTGGTCAATATCCACCTGGTCAAGTACATCGACCCGCTGCACCCCCACCTGGAGGTCGAGCTAGAGGCCCTCGAAGATTGGCGCTTCGATCAAGAGTATGTGCTGCTTAAGTAGCTCTTTCAGCTTGCCCTGCGCCGCAACGTGCCCGTCCTCCAGCACGATTACCTGGTCGGCCCTTGCCAGCACTGCGCGGCGATGCGAGGCAACCAGGCACGTCGCACCCTGCGCAAATACCCGCTGCCACAGTATGTGCTCGGTTTCAACATCGAGCGCACTGGAGAGGTCATCGAAGATCAGCAGCTCCGGCTCGCGCACGAACATTCTTGCGGCAGCCGTGCGCTGCACCTGCCCGCCTGAGAGCCTGACGCCCCTGGCTCCGATCACCGTCTCGAGGCCGTCAGGGAACATTTCCAGGTCGCGCTCCAGCACAGCGCTGTGCAGGGCGCGTGCCAGCCTGTCGTCTTCGGGCAGCCCCAACAGGATGTTTTCCCTCAGCGTACCAGAGAGCAGCGTCGGGGCCTGGGCAGTATAGGCCGCGCGCGGCGGCGCGAGGAAGCTTGCGGGATGTTCGATCTTCCTCCCGTTCCAGTAGATCTCGCCATCCTGCGTTTCGAGCAATCCCATCAAGGCTCGCAGCAGTGTCGTCTTGCCCGCCCCGACGCGCCCCGTAATCACCGTGAAACTGCCGCGCTTGAGCTTGAAAGAGACGTTTTCGATCCCGCGCCCGGACCCGGGATACCGGAAGGTCAACCCAACTACCTCCAGAGTATCCAGGCGATCACCATCTTGCTTGACCGCCGGGATGAGCCTGGGCAATGGCTCTTTTAGGTACACGGGATGGTGTGCGACCAGGCTTGGGGCGGGTGCGCCTTGCAACAGCGCAACTGCCCGTCTGAAAGCCACCCCCGACTGCCGGTACATGTTGATGAGATACCCTAAAAAGCCGGTGTATTCCGAGACCTGCATGAGGTAAGTGGCAAACAGGGCAAAATCGCCCACGGTGAACTGCCCCGAGCGCATCTCGGAGGCCGCGACCAGCAGGGTCAGACCCGCGCCCAGGTTCGCCGTGTTCGCAAAGATTGCATCCAGCGCAAGCCCTTGCAGTCGATCGCGCAGCATCGCCCGCTGGCGCTCGTCGCCGAGGCGGCGCAGGTGCGCAATTACACTATCTTCCGCCCCCGCTACCTGAATCGCCAGTACCGCGCTAAAAATCTCGCCGATAGAACCCGTTACCTGCGCGGTCGCCTCACGGCTCTGCTCGCGTGCTCGCTTGAGTCGTGTGCGCGCCAGGTGCGAAAGCGCGATAACCGCGAGAATCGGCAGAAACACCAGCAGCGTCACGCGCACGTTTACCCACAGGAGAATCGCAATGCCGCCCCCAGCAAAGATCAACCCGGCCAGGGCGTCAAAGCCCCAGTCGGCCATGACGGCCATCGTGTCTACGTCATCGCGCATGGTGGAGATCGCCTCGCCCACGCTGCCCGGAACCGCCGTCGCGCCAGGGCGCTCGAGGATGCGCGCGAGTAGGTTGCGCTGGAGCAAACCCTGTACCCTGAAGTGCCAGGGCCAGGTTGAGAGTGTTGCCCCATAAATGATCCCGATCCGCGCCAGGCCTGCCGCCACTACCAATGCAACGATACTCTCCAGCGTGAGCCCTGCCGGAGCGTGACCCTCCAGCATGTCGAAAAACGCCTTGGCCAGCAGCCCCGGGAGCAAGGGCCAGCTATGAAAGAGAATCCAGCAAAGCGCCACGACTGCAAACTGCAGCGGCTGGTAGGCATCAGTCGCACGACGAAAAACGCCGTCGCTGGTATGTTTTCATTGCGCTGCATATTCATACCAGTACCTCTCCCAGTCCTGCTCGCCTCAGCTCAGCAAACCGCGAATGCACCTCGGCGGCCAGCTTTTCACGAGGTCCGTGTTCAACGATACACCCACGTTCAAGGATGAGGATGTCGTCGACTCGCTCAACCGTTGCCATGCGGTGCGCGATGATGATCGCGCTACGACCCTCGAACAGCTTTCCCAGCGCCTGCTCAAGTAAGGCCTCTGTAGCGGGGTCAAGGCGGCTGGATGCCTCGTCGAGGATGACCAGGCCAGGATCTTTGATAAAGACCCGTGCCAGGGCCAGTAACTGCGCCTCCCCTGCCGAGAGACTTGAACCCGAGATGATGGTATCCAGCCCACGAGGTAGACGCGCCAGCCACGGCTTCAACCCTAGCGTCTCAAGCACTACGAACAGGCGCTCATCAGAGATGCCGGCGTTGAAGAAGGTGATGTTGTCTCGTAAGCTCGCCTCAAACAGTTGCACGTCCTGGGTGACTATGCCGACTCGCGCTCGCAGTGCCTCGATTTTGGCATGCCGCAGGTTGATATCGCCCAGGCATACCTCGCCTCGTTGCGCATCGTACAGGCGGAAGAGTAGACGCGCAATAGTCGTCTTGCCGCTCCCCGTGTGGCCCAACAGCCCCAGCGATCGACCCGCCTCGAGGCGGAAGGACAGGTCCTCAAGGGTACCCACTCGCTCCTCGTCCGCTCTGACCTCAGCAGGCCGCTCATCCTCGTACGCGAAATGTACTGCGCGAAACTCCACCGCAAGCGCGCCGGCCGGAATGATGTCTGTTCCATCCTCGAGCCTGGAACGAATCTCCATCAATTCACGCACGCGAGCAACGCCCGCGTCTGCCCGCTGCAGATCTTGAAGCTGCGTGCGGATGGTCTCGATGGGTGCTGCCAACATCACCGTATATGCGACCACCAGGTAGACTGCTCCAAGCGAGATTGCCCCACCCTTGAACAAGCTGCCGCCCAGCCCGTAGGCAATGGCATCCCCGGCGGCAAAGACACCGGCTGCGGCCATCCACACCGCGCTCCCCCATATTTCCGCTCGCATCCTCACAGGCAGCCATTGGCGCAGGTGCTCGAAAAAACGCAGCATGGCGTACTGCACTGCGCCACTTGAGCGGATATCCTCGGTTGTCGTGAGCACCTCGCCCACGTACCCGTAAAAGGCCGCGCTGCGTTCGCGATCTTCTTTCCAGTGTGATGCGCCGAACCGCCTCACCCAGCCGAGCAGCGCCAGCGCCAGTAGAGCGAAGACGGTAAAGGCCAGACCCATCCTGGTGTCTATGAGGTAAACTGCTACCAGGACGCCGACCAGCAGCAGCGCACTCCCGATAAGCTGGACCACAAAACTGGAGAAAAAGCCCGCCAGCGCGTTTACGTCGCCATCCACTCGCTCGATGAGTTCCCCCGGTGTGCGAGCCTTGTGGAAGCCCATGTCGAGTCGAACGAGGTGTGCCGCCAGTTCGGCCCGTAAAGCGTTGGTCGCCGTCCATGCTACTCGTTCGCTCCAATAGGTCGCCAGCGCATTCATTACCTGCTGTACGACAGACACGAGAATAAACACGAGTGCAGTTTGCATCAGGACACCTTCACTCGCGCGTGCCTGCGCCGCATCGATAAACGAACGCGCCACCTGTGGCCCCACCAGTTGCAGCCCAATGCTTGTGAGCAGCAGCGCAACCATAAGCAAAACCGCGCCGCTCTGGGGCTTCAGGTAACGCCGCAGTAATTGCCAGTATGCACTCAGTGAGATGTTCATACGTTCTTTCTCATTGTCCCAAGTTATCCCTTTGTTCTTTGGTGGCCGTGGTCCTCGAAACCGGCACGGAGATCACTCAGAAGAGCATCAAATAGTGGTTTAGCGTATAGGAGAAGTATACATAGCTCTTCTTGACATCCTATGTCATATTCCCTTCGCGTTTACTCCCCCAGGTAGGGAAGATCACATCAGGACAACTCTGGAAGAGACAGCATCTCCTGATGCTACTCCTCGTCGCGGGTACTCACCCCGGCTTGCGCGAAAGTCGCCATCTCGCGGTGAGCGTGTAACGCCGCCTCGATGATGTTCATCGCCAGTACGGCCCCTGTCCCTTCTCCGAGCCGCAGCCTGAGATCAAGCAGGGGAACAAGCCCGAGCTTAGCGAGAATCAGGCGGTGCCCTGGTTCTACTGAGCTATGCCCAGCAAAAAGATAAGCCCCAATCGCCGGTTGTAACTCGACGGCAACCAGCGCCGCGGCTCCTGAGATGAAGCCGTCGATGACGACGGGAATCCGGTGAGAAGCGGCCGCGACGATGACCCCAACCAGCCCTGCAATCTCCAGCCCGCCTACCTTCATCAAGACGTCGAGGGGATCGCGCGGATCAGGAGCATTCCGCGCAAGTGCGCGCTCGATCACCTGTACCTTGTGAGCAAGTTGCTCATCGTCGATGCCCGTCCCATGGCCGGTGACGAGCGCTACAGGCGCCTGTGCCAGCGCGGCGGTAATCGCACTCGAAGCCGTTGTGTTGCCGATCCCCATGTCACCGGTTGCCACCAGGTCAATGCCCTGACCCACCAGCGTATCCAGGATGTCGATACCCACCTGGATGGCCTGCAACATCTGCTCCCGAGTCATGGCCGATCCCGCTGCCATATTGGCGGTGCCGGGGGCCACCTTGCGAGAGAGCAGGTCGGGATGCTGGATCGCAGCAGCCACTCCCACGTCGACGACAATTACGTCTGCTCCGGCGTGCCTTGCCAGCGCATTGATCGCTGCCCCGCCGCGCAAGAAATTGTGCACCATCTGCGCCGTCACCACGGAAGGATAGGCGCTCACCCCCTCGCTTGTGACGCCGTGATCCCCCGCCATCACTATCACCGCTTTTCGCTCTATCACCGGCACGGGATTTTGCCTGATGCCTGCTACCTGGATGGCCAGCTCTTCAAGCCTGCCCAGGCTTCCTGCCGGTTTGGTCAGTTGTTGCTGGCGAACCCTCGCCTGCTCCATCGCGTCAGTATCCAATGGCTGAATGCGCGCAGCCCTCTCGAGCACATCGTTCATAGTTGTTTCTCGCTTTCTTTAGTCGTTTGATAGTGAGGTTCCCAGGACAGCCCTTGCCATCACCTGGCAAACTCTACGCAAGTAGTCTCGCGAAGCTGCACCTAATATACCAGGACGACACAATCAAGTTCCACAACAAACGTGTAAGAAAGCTGAGAAAAAGCTTCTGATACCTCTTGACTTTCATTCATAGAACACGTATAATACGTATTAGTAATGCGTGTTATACGAGGAGAACTATGGCTCGCCTGAATCTCACGATTCCCGACTCGCTGTATGAACGCCTGGAACGAGTACGGGACCGAGTAAACATCTCGAAGATCTGCGCCACTGCGCTAGAGAAGGAATTGACCATGCTTGAAGGACGCCGACCGATTACCGATCCTAAGATTGCTCAACTGCTCCAGCGCCTCCAGAGCGCCCGTGAACGTTGGTATCAACGTGGTCACGACAATGGTACCCAATGGGCTGTCGAGACCGCGACGCGCGAGGAACTGCGCAGGATCGCTACTGAAACAGCGGATTGGGATGGGCCACATCTGATTGATGAGCTCCGTCTAGAGCAGCGGAGGGAACCGATGCTCCGCCCGCGACTCTTCCCCACCTCGTTCCGCATCGATGATCGCCTGGATGTCTGGGTGGCGAACGATTTGGAGGCAGGCGATGTCCTCATGCGAGAAGAAGCAGAGCGCGTCAGCCAGGCTCGTTCCCAGGTGGATGAAGCTGGCTACCTAGAGGGGTGGAGAGATGCTATCAAGGAGATCTGGCAGACAATCTCACCAGCCTTGCAGTAATCACCTTCGTCAGCGTAACCCTCAAGGCTCTTCGCCTTCCGTCATACACATTTCGTCTTAACGTCAACATCGAAAAAACAGCTCACTTACAGAAAGAGAGTAGCGTGATGAACCAGCCTGTAGCGCGCAGAGAAGTAGTACGTGATACCTACTTTGGCACAACCGTTGAAGATCCCTATCGTTGGATGGAAGATTGGCAGGGCGAGGAGGCCCAGTCATGGATCAGAGCGCAAGCAGCCTACACGAGAGCCTATTTGGACGCTCTGCCAGAACATGAGGCGCTGCTTACGCAGATCGCTGAGCTGCGTGATGCCAGCCCCTATCTCTCCGATTTTCAGGTCGCAGGAGGATGTACTTTCTATCTCAAGCGCGACACCGGTGACAACCTTTCGAAGCTGATGGTACGTATTGGGCCAACGTGGTCAGAGAAGGTCCTGCTCGATCCCTCTACCGTAGAGGGCGAGGCACCGGCGGCGATAGATTGGTACTTTCCCTCGCGTGATGGGCGGTACGTGGCCTATGGTCTCTCGCAGGGTGGCTCAGAGAACAGCGTTCTCTATGTGTTGGAGGTTGAGAGTGGCGAGGTCCTCGATCTTGCTATCAGCCGCACCGCCTACACTCATGTCAACTGGCTAGAGGATAATCGTTCCTTCGTCTACCTGCGCTTTCCTGAACTCCCTGCCGGTGAGCCTGTAACCAATCGCTACAAGCACAGCAGGACCTATCTCCATCGCCTGGGCACCGATCCAGAGCAAGATCCGGTGGTTTTTGGGCATGGAGTAAGCGTCGGGGTAGAGATTGCTCCCGATGACTACCCTCAACTCATCACCTCATCGATGAGTGACTGGATGATTGGCCTGATCGTCCACGGTGATTTGAACGAGGTCAGTATCTATGCTGCGCCGCGTGCCAGCCTTGCCGACCCGGCCACCTGCAACTGGATAAAAATCGCGGATGTCGAAGATGCCGTCACAGGCTACGACCTGGTCGGGGATACGATTTATCTCAGGACGCACAAAGACGCGCCTCGTTATAAAATCATTGCCACCCCGGTCGAGCATCCTGATCTGGCCCACGCGACAGTGATCGTGCCGGAAAGCGAGGCGGTGATCGAAGATATACGGATTGCAGGCGACTACCTGCTCACGCGCGATCTCGACGCTGGCATTGGGCGCATACGGCGCTTCAAGCGCAGTGGTGGCGAACCGCAAAGCGTCCAGCTCCCCTTGGATGGCGCGATTCGCGAATGGACCAATGAGGCGGCTCACCCGGAGGTGCTGTTGCTGCTGTCTTCCTGGACAATATCACCACGTCTCTACCGCTATAACACCACCTCGGGCGAGCTAGCGAACACCGGCTGGTATGCGCCATCACCACTTGACTTTAATGAAGTAGAAGCACACGAGGTTCATATACCGGCAAAAGATGGGATCTTGATCCCTTTATCGATCATCCATAAAAGAGGGCTAAGACTGGACGGGAATAACCCTACACTCCTCAGAGGCTACGGGTCCTACGGCATTAGTATCCGTCCTCTCTTTGCACCTAGCATGCTGGCATGGTACGAACGAGGCGGTATCATGGCCGTCGCCCATTTACGTGGTGGTGGCGAGTATGGAGACGCATGGCACAAAGCCGGGCAGAAGCTCAACAAGCAGAATACTATAAATGATTTCATTGCTTGCGCCGAATACCTGGTCGCGCAAAACTATACTCGCCCTCAGCGACTGGCAGGCGAAGGCGGGAGTGCCGGAGGTATTCCCACTGGTGGAGCTCTGGTGCAACGACCCGACTTGTGGGCGGTGATGGTGTTGCATGTCCCTCTTGTCAATGCCCTGCGCAATGAATTCACTGAGAATGGGCCGCCCAACATTCCGGAGTTCGGCAGCGTCACTACTGAGGACGGCTTTCGGGGCTTGCAGATCATTGACGCATACTCGAAGTTACAGGATGGGGTGAAATATCCGGCAGTCTTGCTCACGGCAGGGCTCAACGATCCTCGCCTTGTTGTCTGGCAGCCAGCAAAAATGGCCGCTCGCTTGCAAGCGGCCACAACATCAGGCAAGCCGGTCTTGCTGCGTGTGGAGTTTCAGGCCGGTCATGGTCTGAACTCCACGAAGCGGCAAGCCGATGAAGAGCTGGCAGATGTATTCGCGTTCCTGTTGCAGCAGATGAGCGCGTAGTCATCTCGCAACTGGTACCTCAAATGTGTCAGAGACGTTAAGGGGTGCCGTACATTTTTCTGCCTGTTCGCTTTTGCGCGAACGAAGAGCATGGCAACGATTCCTCAGGAGGCAATACAATGGGTCCCCACATGTACCTGTATGAGAGAGCACGTGAAGCCTATTACCACGATCTTCGGCGCGACATAGAAGAGAAGCGTAGGCTTTCTCTCCTCCCCCAGCGTCGGAGTGTGAGCAGGCGCACAACCGGGAGGCTGGGCATGCTGCTACTGAAGTTAGGTACGTGGCTGAAGCAGTTCGAACAGCCAGCTACCACATCTGTCGATCGAGTATGAGCCAAAAGGACTTTTCCGCACTTTCTTGATAAGCTCATCAATAAAGACGGAGAGATATAGGGCTGCTCCAGGATATCATCCTTGCCAGACCCTATGCCTTCCATGTGCATGTTGCTTGACTTCTTATTCTCCGCGTGTTATAGGCGTGTAGCCTTCATTGACACCTGCCATACTGCATCCTATAATGGCAAAGTAACATTAACCTAATATTGCACCGGTGAACTTCTCCATTATCCCATGTTTGCAGAGCAGCGTCATGAGTTCCTCCAGACAAAACAGAAGACTGGCCGCCGCTAGCGTACACTGGCTGTTAGACCAGTACATGGAATTAGTTGCGGCGGTTCGCTTTCTTACCGTGCTCCCGCTGCCTGAATACCCACAGCGCTTTGATGATGACACAGTCTCGCTGCGCGTTGGCGGCGGATACTACCCGCTCGTCGGCCTGCTGCTGGGGCTGCTGTTATCGCTCCTCGTAGTAGTCGCTGGTCCGCATCTGCCTCCCCTGGCTCTGGCCGCGCTGCTGGTGGTAGGCCTGGTACTGCTCACCGGTGGGCTGCACCTCGACGGGCTGATGGATGCCTGTGATGGTCTCTTTGGGGGCACCACGCGGGAGAGTAAGTTGGAGATCATGCGCGATAGCCGGGTGGGAAGTTTCGCTGTCCTTGGCGCGGCGTGTGTCCTCCTGCTCGAATGGAGCTTCTTCGCCAGCCTGGGAGCAGCGCATCTCATCCAGGCGCTGCTGATTACCCTACCCTGCGCCCGCTGGGCCATGATAGTCGCCGTGCGCGCCTTCCCGAGCGCGAGAGCTGCTGGTTTGGGCGCGGCCTTTCGCCAGACTGTAACGCCGGGAAAATTGCTCCAGGCGGGTATCACTGCTATGCTCATCGCCCTCCTGGCCGGGGGACTGGTGGGTGCTGCCGCGTGGATAGTTGCGACGCTGCTGGCGCTTGCCCTTGGCGCCTGGGTGACGCGCAGCCTGGGTGGATTGACAGGTGACATCTATGGGGCCATTGCAGAAATAACCGAGGTGATACTGCTCCTCCTGCTCGTGCTCCTGTAGGCCCCCGATTCATCGTGGGGCATTCCTTTGTAGCGTGACCTGTACCGTTACTAAAATCTACTGTTTTGGGCGTTATCTGTAGCTATCTTCAGCTATCCACACAATCGTAAAAGCGTTTCCGTCGAATAGGATGAGCGAAGCTTCACAGAATTGCGCCAGCCGTTGACGTAGATTCTTCCTGCATAAAGCAAGCGATCCCGAGGGATCGGCGGTGGTAACCGTAGCACCGCAACCGTCCCCATATAGGAGACGGTTTTCACTGCTGTATCAGCAATGGAAGCATGATGCCAGCGACCTGTGGCAAGGTAGTGGGTGATAAAAGTGACCCCTAAACGGGCGATATTGAGCGAGGCGGCATAATCCCGCGAGCCATTCCAGCCACATACTGGATTGGAACAGCACAGCCAGGCTCCCCAGTCTTTCACCTGGTCCAGATGCTCAGGGGAACGATATGTGGGAGCTGGTTTCCCGCAGTGAGGACAGGTATGTGAGGTTTTTCGAGGGTGCTGCCATTCCAGGCGAACACCCGCCAGAAAACATTTGTAACGAAGCACACGCCATAATTCGCCCCGCACTTGCGCATTGTTGCGCCAATTGCGCCAGCGCCCTTTCGCATCCCGCCCTCGTCCAGTGGATTTGAGTGACTTGAGCGATTCCCCTGCAATGAGGCGACAGCCTGATGCAGTGGCCAGGAGAAGCAAGACATTGGCGGCCAGATGCGCGAGGTCGCGGTTTCTGGCTTCGTACTTGCGCCAGCATCGAGCCACCTCCTGGCGCAAGAGAGCCAGCTTCTGGATCGATGGCTCCCGTCTCTGATCACAAGCCGGAAAGCTATCTCGCCGGGCTTCCACCTTAGCTACCTGCGTTTTCAAGCGATCGATCTGCCGCCTCGTCCGTGCTTGCCCCCCATCAAACGCACCGGTGTCCAAAAAGAAAGGCCGCCCCAGCTGATGGCCGTCGAGATCGACCACCGTGGCAGTCACAAGCGTCCTCACTCCCCAATCAAAGCCCAGAACGGAGCGCATGTCTTCCCATGGCGGTGGTGCTTCGGCTTGCACCTGCACCATGAAGTCGAGCACCGCGTAGCGTGTCCCCTCTACCTCTTGGACTTCTCGCAGGGTTGGGGCTAGTGCCTCTCCTTGGCGCAATCGAGCCACCAGTGGCTCAGGCAACACCAGCTTCATCGTTTTTTCGCGCCAGGTGCGCGACCAGCGAAGAGCCTCATCGGGAAAGCGGATGGCAAGGGTGACCTCGTGCTGTTCGAGATCAAGGGACATGCGGTAGGATTGACCCATACGAGGACCATCATCGCCTGCATAGGGCAAGATGCCTGCTTTGAGGATGGGAACGGCCTGCATCTGTTCGTAGCAGTCGGGGAAACAGCCGTTGGTCAGGTAAAAATTGCAGGCTTGTTCGATCAGGCTTTGCAGTTCGACGGCGTTGCCTCCATCCAAATTGGCCTCACGCAGATCGGCGAGGGCTTGTTTGATGGTTTTCCGATTCTTGCCCGCCCGCTTGTGCTCGGTTTTGGGCCGGATCATTCCCTGTTCGAGAATCGGCAAAATCAGAGCGAATTGTTTCTTGCGCTGGGCCTGCCCACGTAAAATACGGCCCGCCTGCTCAGCTTCACACCTCCATTGCCGGTGGCCATGAGCCGCCGGACTGCTGGTCATCTCTTCCACTTGTTTGTAGGCGTAGGTGGTGGTGCGCGTCCCAAACTCGTCGAGTCGATCCCACAGCGAACTGATCACGGTATTGATGATCTGCCGTGAAACATCCAGTAAGCGCAGGGCATCCGCCTGCGCCTCATCAGGAAGGCGCAGGGGATAACTGAGCATTTGGGCTGTGGTTGCTGTTCCCATCCCTTTTTCCCAAAACATGTGTTCGCTGGTGGTGCCAGTATACCAAAGTCTGCCTGTGCAAGCAAGGACTTTTTCTCAGGGGAAAACAGAGGATAACTACACCTATTTGTCAACTGTTAGATACCCTATTACTACGTTGTTAGTATCTCATGGGGTGCAGGGGCAGAGCCCCATAGGCGCGAACTTAAGGGAGTGGACTAGGAGAAAAGGAGGGAAAAGGAAATGGCAAGCCGTTTGGTGGTACCGTTAAAAAAATCTTCAAGAAACGGACCCAAAAAACGCAATGCCATCTCAAAAACAGTCTACGATACAAGAGGAAGGCTCGCAAGGAAACGAGAACCAGGATGAGTGGACACAAGAGGTGATCCCACGCTTGCCCACCGATCTGGATGAGCAAGCGAGGAAGCTCAAAGCCGCTTCTGCGCAGCCGGAACATCCGCTCAGCCACGGATCTGCTCCGGGGAATACTTGCCTACGTGTATACGGCCCATTCGTTTCAGCACGTGAGTCTGTGGAGCGTGCTCATCGGTTTGGCAGAGGTCTCGGCCAATGATTGGCGCAAACGCCTGCGAAAAGCGAGCGCCTGGCTTGATTGGCTCTTCCAAGAAGTTCTGGCGATGGCGGCCCCCGTCTCTCCCTGGCTGGTGCGAGCTGGTCTCACACGGATCTTGTTGATCGACGCAACCCATTGGAAGTGCGTGGGTCCTCACGGAAGTGTCTGGCGCGTGCATACCGCTTTCGATCTGTTGGCGGGTCGGCTCACGCAGGTCAAAGTCACCGACTGTCATGAGGGAGAGCACCTGGAGGTGTTTGACCTGCACCCAGGGGATCTGGTGGTGACCGACCGAGCCAATGGCTTGCGCACACGCATCGTGTTTGTGCTCTCCAAGATGGCCGAGATCGTCGTTCGCATCAGCCCATCGCGGTTCCCGATGGAAAATGAGCACGGAAAGCCGATCATGGTGCTGGAGTGGCGCGTGGGGACTGCACGTGTCGGCTGGAGAGATCAGGAGTCGTGTGGTCTGGATCACGGTGGCCAAGAAGCGGATCAAGCTGCGGAGGCCTCGCCTTGCGTTTGAGCGAGCAGCAACAGGAGAAGGCCGAGCGGAGGACCAAGCGCAAAGCGAGCAAGACCCAGCGGAAGAGGCCACGCAAGCACGGTGTATTTCTCTGGATGGGTCTTGGTGGTCACGACCCTGCCACAGGACCGTTGGAGCGATCGGCACATCATGCAATTGTATCAGGCACGTTGGCATATTGAACTGCTTTTCAAACGCATGAAGCCATTGCTCAAGCTGCAGACCTTGCGGTGTACGACGATGGCCGTGGCCAAAGCCACCATCACGGCACTCTTGCTGGGATGGGCATTGCTGGAAGAAGAGAGTACCGCCGTGCGACAAGCGATGAGGGATGCGGTGCACTGCACCGAGCAGCAACGCGTCGGTCGAGAGGTCCTCTGTGGCTCTTGGTGGCAAGAGGCTCTCGCCGGTCCGCTGAGTGAATGGATGGTGGCAGAAGCCTGTTTCGATCTCTTGTGCCGTACCGTTCCGAGGCAACTATACACGTGGGCGCTTTCAGGCGTGTTTGCCGCATGTACAACGTTTTTTGTGTCGTGGTCATCGCAAGCGAGTGCATCTCTACACCCTTGTCTGTCGCTGGCTTGGCACCCCAGCGACAGACGCACGTGAGGAGCTCGCCATGGCGACATGACCCATTTTGGGGGGCTGCTCTCCCTTAAGTTCGCGCCTATGGGGCAGAGCCCCTGCCGGAGCGCGAGGTGTCCTCGCACAATTCTTTTTTCTTTCATGTTGTGCCGCCGCAGGCGGCACAACATGAAAACTAACGCAGTAGTACTATAATCGTGCTACACTAATGCTATTATGTCACCTATTCTCGAAAGGTGGGTACCAGCGTGAGCAGCAGCCAGGAACAACATCTCCCCTCCCCGGAAACGGCGGTTACCGCGCCCCCTTCTGCCCCACGGCTCATCCTGATCCTGGGAGGCGCTCGGAGTGGGAAAAGTGCCTTCGCGGAGCAGCTCGCCGCGAGTAGCGGTCAAAGTGTAGCCTTTATCGCCACGGCCACGGCGGGCGATGATGAGATGCGGGCCCGTATCGCGCGCCATCGAGCCTCTCGCCCTGCGCACTGGCATACCGTTGAAGAACCGTTCGATCTTGCCGGAGCAGTACGGCACGCTGCTGCCCTTGCCGATATTTTATTGTTGGACTGTATAACGCTCTGGCTGTCAAACTGGTTAGCCAGGCATGGTGAGACGAGCGATAGAGCTATGGCGGCTTCAAGCCCACTTTTCGACGCGGCGGCTATGCAGGAAATACAAAACCTGCTCGCTACCCTGGCCTCGCTTGACCCGGGTAAAACGCTCATTGTGATCACGAACGAAGTGGGTCTCGGCATTGTCCCGCCCTATCCCCTCGGCCGCTTATACCGCGATACGCTTGGACTGGTGAACCAGCGCCTCGCGGAAGCAGCCGGGCGCGTGTACCTCTTGATCGCGGGTATTGCCGTCGATATCAAACGATTGCGTGAAGAAGCCGTGTTGTGTTAGAATATCATCACGATAGTTCTCATTGGGTGGCCCGGGTCAGCGCACCCGGGCAGAATAGGGAAGCCGGTGGAAATCCGGTGCAGTCGCGCTACTGTAACTGGTGAGCAACTCATCCTCTCTTAGCAAGAGAGCCAGCCACTGTTCAAGATGGAACGGGAAGGCGATGCGAGAAGCGTTTGCAGCCAGAAGCCAGGAGACCTGCCCAATGAAATATGCTCATGATCCTTCGCGTAAAAGGAGCGAGTTGCCGAGACATGGACCATCCATGTGAAGGCCCCCTTCACGGGCAAGTCTGTGATTCTCCATGGTTGGCCTCCATTGCACGCGAGGTGATAGCGGGCGTTGTAATGAGTTCGGAGGTTACAACCACATGTTCTCCCGTGTCATCTCTTATCGCCTCTCTTTACTCCTGCTGCTGTCCTGCTTCGTGCTGCTCACAGCATGCGGGCAAAACACATCGCCGGCAGCCGGTCCGCAGCCGGTCGCAACCCCCACCGTAGCCCGCGATGCCTATGGCACGCCGATTGTCTTTCCGACCACTCCCCCGCAGCGTATCATCTCACTTCTCCCAAATATAAGCGAAATTCTTGGGGCATTGCAACTGCAGGGGCGAGTTGTCGCCGTTGACTACTACACAACCTATCCGGCTGACCTGGCATCTTTGCCTAAAGTTTCCGGCTCCAATGGCAAGTACAATATCGAGCAGATCGTGGCTCTGAAGCCCGACCTCGTATTGAGCTACGGCGGTGAGACGAAGGAGTACGATCAACAACTTGAAAACCTGGGGCTGCATCTCGTCGACCTTCCGCTCTCCAACCTCTCGCAAACCCTTCAGGAAATCTTGCTCGTAGGACGCCTGACCTCCACTGAGAACACTGCTAGAACGGTGGTGAGCCAGCTGCAGCAGCGCATCGAGCAGATCAAAGCGGCAGTGGCAGGCACGACCGCTCCAAAGGTATTGCTCGAAGTAGACGATAGCGCGCCGGGAAAACCCTATGTCTTTGGCGGTGGTTCTTTCGGCGATGAGCTGCTGCTGGACGCGAACGGGGTCAACATCTTCCATGACAACAGTAGTAACGGTGGCTATCCACAGGTCACGGACGAGGCCATCATCAGTGCAAATCCACAGTTCGTCATTCTGACCGAAGACCCTGCCTTCGGTGGCAATCCTGCGCTGGTGTATAAGCGCCCCAACTGGAATGGCATTGCAGCGCTCACATTGCACCAGGTGTACCGTATTAACGTCAACATCATCCAGCACCCGAGCCAGCGTCTGGTAGATGGACTGCTATGCCTGGCCCAGATCATTCACCCGGACAAATTCCCGGGCGCCCTGCC
>WNFC01002535.1_pt1 | contig 19664 bp, 17 predicted proteins | sample 5400541 | NCBI WGS metagenome assembly WNFC01 (sample SAMN13153342, study PRJNA577476) | soil metagenome | isolation source: 120 cm saprolite under Douglas fir tree site 2 hole 2 replicate 1 | place: USA:California | collected 2015-04-18 | reverse complement strand
AAACGCGAGTATTTTTCTGCCGGCTTAGGACGCTCCGAAGGGGGGAGGCTACCTCTCCCGCCGAAAGCGAGCCCGTTGCGACTTGATAGAGGAGTGGTTGGAAAAGGTGATAGTTCCGCCGATCGATAAGCGTCACGTCGACCAGACTTGAGTTCAAGTGCTGGGCCGCAGAAAGCCCACCAAATCCCCCGCCGATGATGACTACCTTCCAGCGTTCGCTCATTTCTTCCTCTCAGCGGCTAAGACATTTTCCCGGCTGCGACCAGGGACGAGGGTCGGCGCGGTGCTGCCGTTCAGCACCGCATCCACATTGTCCAGGGCCAGCATGCCCATGGCTGTACGGGTTTCGATTGTCGCGCTGCCGATATGCGGCAACAGAAATGTATTGTTCAGCGAAACATATTCCGGGCGAAGTTTTGGCTCGCCTTCAAATACGTCGAGTCCGGCAGCGGCGACCCGACCGCTCTTGAGAGCAGCAATAAGGTCGTCGTCGACCACCAATCCGCCGCGAGCCGCGTTTACCACGATAGCCCCGGCGGGCAGAAGGCTTATGGCCTTGGAGTTCAAGAAATGGCGGGTCTGAGGAGTCTCCGGGGCGTGCAGGCTCAAGAACTGGCTGGCGCGAAGCAGATCGGAAGGATCCTTGTGGTAGACGGCATCGCCCGCGATTTCCTCAGGCAACTCCTTAGTGTCGTAATAGTGAATCTTCATTCCGAATCCTCGCGCTCGACGCGCCACGGCCTGTCCCACGCGCCCCATTCCCAAAATGCCGAGGACTTTGCCACCGACTTGCCATCCCAAGAGCATGTCGGGGCTCAGGGGCTTCCACGCTCCCGTTCGAACCAATTCCTGAGCTTCGTAAGCGCGCCGCGAAGCACCTAGCAAAAGCAACATTGCGATGTCGGCCGTTGCCTCACTGTTGACGCCGGGGGTGTAAGCGACCGGAATTTTCCTGCGAGAAGCGGCTTCCAGATCGATATGCTCAAAACCCACCGAGTATGTGGCGATGATTTTTAAGCTCGGCGAAACCTTCTGGAAAAACCCAGCGTCCAACTGGTCTGCCGGTGTGATAAACAAGGCGTCGGCTCCCTCGGCCGCGGAGAGCAGCTTCTGCTGGCTGAAAGGGAACTGGTCCGGGTTTCGCCGGGCGTTGTAATCGCGGTCGATACGGTCTTCACCTTCCTTTGGATAACGGCTGGTTACCACCAGAACGGGTTTGGTCAAGCCAACATTTCCTTTCTATGCCTCGGGGGCGATGCAAGGCCGCTCGGCTGCATTTTGATCGCTGCGGGAAAGCTCAGACGATTCCCACGTTTCGCTCGATCTCCTTGATCACCGTATCCACCCTTCCGCTCAGCACTTGCTTGGCGAAACTGAGAGTGAACCCCTTGACCGTGTGGAATGGCGAATGGGACGGCATAGCAAGCGCAAAGGGATCTACAACCGCGTCGACAACGACTGGGCCAACCTTGTACGCGAGAGCCTCAGCCAGACCTTCTCGAACGTCCTGGGGATCCTCGATGCGAATCCCTTTCGCTCCCATCGCCTCAGCAACCTTCGCAAAATTTGGATTCTTGAACTCCACGCCTGAGGGAATGAAGCCGGCCTCCTGTTGTTCGATATGCACGAAGTCGTACTTCTCGTTGTTGAGAATGACTTGAACCACTGGAGTTCGCCGTTCTATCTGGGTTAGCAGATCGCCCATTCCCAGCATCGTGAAGCCTCCATCGCCGCACAACGCGATGCATTGTCTGCCGGGATATGCCAGAGCACATCCGAACGCGTTCGGTGCAGCATTGGCCATGGATGCCCACGAGAATGAGCCAAAGAGCCTGCGGTTTTTTCCACCGAAGATATGCCTCGCAAGCCAGATACAGGCCGTACCCGTGTCCGCAAAGAACATTGCGTCATCCGAAGCGAGCTCGCTGAGCGTCGCGGCGAGGAATTCAGGACGTATCGGCTTTATCGCCGGTCCTTTCTCGACATAGTGCTGGAGCAGTTTGTGGAAGGATTCTGTATGCGCAATCTGCTTCGCTAGAAACTCGCCATCCGTCTTTTCACACACGGCCGGAAGCAATGCGCTGACCGTCGACTTGATATCGCCGACAAGACCGAGATCCAGCGCTGTACGGCGGCCGATGTGCTTCGGGTTCTTGTCAATCTGAACCTTTTTCACACTGGCGCCGGGAAGAAATTCTGAGAATGGAAAATCCGTGCCCAGCATAAGCAAGAGGTCGGCCTCATGAAGTGCGTTGTATGCTCCCCCATAACCGATCAGCCCGGTCATGCCAACGGCATTAGGATTGTCATGCTCCAGCCATTGCTTCCCGCGAAAGGCATAGCCGACGGGGGCCTTCAGCTTGCACGCGAGTTCAACCACTTCATCGCGACCTTCTCTGCAACCGTCTCCACCAAAGATCGCCACCGTTTTCGCTTCATCAATCATCCTCACCAATTTTTCGAAGTCTGTATCGGAAGGTCGCAGGATAGCCGGGGCTGCAATGGTGAAGTCGGTGGGCTGGTCCGGAGCATCGGCTGCCGCGATATCGCCAGGTATGGAAAGAACGGTCGGACCTTTCTCCAGAACCGCCGTAAGTATGGCGGTGTTGATGACCGCGCGGGCCTGCTCCGGGTTCACCAGCCGTGCAGTATAGAGAGAAGCTGCCTCGAAAAACTTGTACGGATTCAGTTCCTCGAGCGTGGATGTGTCAATAAGGCTGGACTCCACATCCCCGGCGATGGCGATAATGGGAGCTGCTTCTTTCCGCGCGTCCATCAATCCGTTGAACAAATGGACAACTCCGGGCCCCGCAGTTCCGCACACCACCACTGGGTTGCCCGTGAAATAGGCCTCCGCGACGGCTGCGAATACTCCATATTCCTCATGACGAACGGCGACAAACTCGATTGCGCCATTCCGGCGCAGTGCATCCACCACAGGATTCAGAGCGTCTCCGACGATTCCATAACAGCGTTTGACACCTGCCTTCGCCAGCATCTCCCACAATACGTCTGCAACTGTTTTCGACATGAGAACCTTCCTTCTTGGTGGACTTCCGTATCGTTAACGCGCAATTTACTCCCAGCGTTTATGTCGCCGATAGGCTCACTCTGGCACTGAGTCCATGCAATTCCGCTGCCATGAGATTCGCGGTCACAAACTGCGCTTTATGTAGATCCGGCCGAGCCTGGTTCCCGCGATTTCGTGACAACGCAGATGACACTTGACGCAAAAGGCACAGGAATGACACTGGCCGCCCAGTATGTGTTAGTCGTTTCACGAAGTTACTGATCGGCATTTCGTGAGTGGTGGCCTTCATCGCGGTTGCGATGCAGTAAATACGAGCGCCTGGCTCTTTGGTAGCCCGCTTGCTCTCCATTCAATCGGCTTCCGGGCGGTAAGAATTGTGGCGCGCGCCTTGCAATAGGAATTAAGGAGAAATTGCGAAGTCTGGTGGCAGCGCGCATTTCAAAAGTGGAGAACGGAAGAAAAGAAATGTCGATGTTGAGAATGAAATCTTCGACGGTGCGGTTGCTTGCGCAGACCATACTTCTTCTGTTTTGGTCCGCTATGGCGGTGTGGGCAAGCGAGCCAAAAGGCTCGTCTTCTCACGGCACAAATATCTTCGCTCCCGCCTCAACCCCAGCCAAGTCAATTGCTGACTTGTCGGTTTTTGTTCTTGTTATTACCGGAATCATTTTTGTCGTTGTTTTTGCGTTGCTGGCCTATTCCGTCGTTAAGTTCCGTGGGCGAGCAATGGATGCCGGCCGCGAGCCGGCTCAAGTCTACGGAAGCACGCAGATTGAGCTGGCCTGGACGATCATTCCAATTCTGATTGTCGTTGTCCTTTTCTTGGCCACGGCGCGAGTGATCCATGCGATTCAGGATGCTCCAGAACCGGCGGGCGCTGTACAGGTTATCGCCATTGGACATCAATACTGGTGGGAGTTTCGATACCCGAAGCTGGGGATCGTCACCGCCAACGAGTTGCACATCCCAGTGAGCGATCCCAGTCATCCGACGCCAACGTTTCTCCAGTTGCTTTCGGCTGATACCGACCATAGCTTTTGGGTGCCGGAGCTTGGAGGCAAGACCGACCTCATTCCCAACCACCCCAACCGAATGTGGATGGATCCGCAACGCACAGGTGTCTTTCTCGGCCAGTGTGCCCAGTACTGTGGAACACAGCACGCGAAAATGCTGCTTCGCGTTTCGGTGGATGGGCCGGAGGATTTTGCCGCCTGGGTTCGCGCCCAGCAGAGTCCTGCAGTCGAAGACGCAGGCGCAATCGCAGGTAGGCGAGTGTTTGAAAGCAATGCCTGCATGAACTGTCATGCAGTGACCGGAACCGCCGCAGATGGGCGCTTTGGCCCCGACCTGACACATTTGATGAGCCGCGCCACGATTGCGGCGGGTGCTGCTGCAAACACTCACAACAATCTCCGTCTTTGGCTCCAGGACCCCAGCGCGATCAAGCCCGGCTCGCTGATGCCAGCCATGAAGCTGAGCGACGCGGACCTGGATGCGGTCGTGAGCTACATGGAGACGCTGCGCTAGAACGCTCAGGAAAATACCTATGTCCTCGAACGCGATCACCATTCCCGGCGCCCAGATAGAAGCCAGGCCGTGGGTCGACGAGCTTCATCAGTGGCTGACCACGGTCGATCACAAACGGCTGGGAATCCTCTACATTCTCTCGGCTCTGTTGTTTCTCGCGATCGGTGGCGTTGAGGCCCTCATCATTCGCATTCAGCTCATGCGTTCGCACAACGACTTCGTTTCACCGGAAGTCTTCAACCGCATGTTCACCATGCATGGGACGACCATGATTTTCTTCGTAGCCATGCCAGTCTTGTTTGGATTTGCCAACTACCTAGTCCCATTGATGATTGGTGCGCGGGACATGGCATTTCCACGCCTGAATGCATTCAGCTTTTGGCTGTCGTTTCTGGGAGGACTTCTTCTTTATTTCAGCTTTTTCGGAGGAAGCGGCTTGTACGGCGCCGGAAGCGCACCGGACGTGGGATGGTGGTCGTACGCGCCATTGGGCTCCCGAGCGTTCTCGCCAGGTCATAGTTCTGATTATTGGACTCTCGCTCTGCTCGTCTCCGGGTTTGGGAGCATCGGAACGGCGATCAACATTATTGCGACAATTCTCTGCCTGCGGTGCTCCGGCATGAAGATCAGCCGAATGCCGCTGCTGGTGTGGATGAACCTCGTAATGGCAGGAATGGTCTTGATTGCGATCACCCCCTTATCGGCCGCTCAAATCATGCTGCTCATCGATCGATATTTGGGAGGCCATTTCTTTGATACTCAGGCCGGAGGATCGGCAGTCCTCTGGATGCACTTCTTTTGGATCTTCGGGCATCCGGAAGTCTACGTTCTGATCATTCCATGCTTTGCCTTCATGTCAGAAATTATTCCGGTCTTTTCACGCAAACCGATTTTCGGATATCCGGTGATGGTTGCTGCAACCGTGTGCATCGCGTTCGTCAGCATGAGCGTCTGGGCGCATCACATGTTCACGATCGGAATGAACTCCTACGCCAACAGCTTTTTCACGCTGACCACGATGGCTGTGGGCGTTCCCACCGGAATCAAGATTTTCAACTGGATCGGCACGATGTGGGGAGGAAGGATCCAATTCAAGACGCCGATGCTGTTCAGCATCGGATTTCTCTTCCAATTCCTCATTGCCGGTCTGACTGGCATCATGATGGCCGCCTCGCCTTTCGATTGGCAGCTTAGCCTGTCTTATTTTGTCGTGGCGCACTTTCATTATGTGATCGTAGGCGGAATTCTGTTCGCGCTCTTCGCGGTGTTTTATTACTGGTATCCCAAAATGACTGGCCGAATGCTGAGCGAGCGTCTGGGCAAATGGCATTTCTGGCTGTTCTTGATTGGCTTTCACCTGACGTTCGACGTGATGCATATTCCGGGCATTCTGGGTATGCCGCGGCGGATCTACACCTATGAGCCCGGACGCGGTTGGGACACCTTGAACTTCATCATTACTATTGGCGCGTTCATTCAGGCGCTTGCGATTCTCGTGTTTCTAGCAAACCTCGTAATTTCTTATTTCAAGGGGGCCAGGGCCGGTAACGACCCGTGGGACGCGTGGACACTGGAATGGTCCATCAGTTCACCGCCGCCTGCGTATAACTTTGCGACCGTTCCGGCGGTCGCGAGCCGACGCCCCTTGTGGGACCTGAAGCATCCTGAAGACCCCGATAGCCGCTATGAGTGAAGGCGAAATCATATGAGCGCACTGACAACTTCATTTCCGAGCACGGCAGCCGAGTGGCGTTTGCCATCTCGTGGGAAGGTAGCGATGGCCGGTCTCATCGTTGCCGAAGCGGCGATCTTCACAATCTTCGTCGTTGCCTATCTCTTTTACTTGGGGAAAAGTCTGACGGGGCCGACACCGCGCGAGGTCCTTGAAACCCCGATCTTCTACACGATTTGCTTGTTGTCCAGCAGCTTGACCATTCACTTGGCGGCGAAATGTCTGGCACGTGGCATTGAATTTGCTTTCCTTGGATTCTGGCTGATCACCATTGCGCTTGGGGGATTGTTCCTCTATGGCACGGCGCAGGAATGGCACAGGCTGATTTACGAACACGGGCTGACGATCTCGACCAACCTGTTCGGGACAACATATTACTCGCTGGTCGGGCTGCACGCGTTTCACGTCACCGCAGGTCTTGCAATGCTCGCGACGGTTGCGGTGTTCGGACTTTGTGGCCGTGTGGGAGTGAAGCAGTCCGGTCACATCGAAGTGCTCTCGATGTACTGGCATTTCGTCGACGCCGTATGGGTTGTGGTTTTTACCGTAGTTTACGTTCTCGGCCGCTGAGGCAGACATGGCGACAGTATTGGCAACGGAGCAATTGAACGAAACGTGTCGGACTCCCGGCAGGATCGAGGTGCCGGCGCCAACAGCCTGGCCTTTCATCCTGGCTTTTGGGGCGACCCTCCTGTTCGCGGGGCTGGTGACGAGCATGTCGGTGAGCGTTCTCGGCGCCGCGCTCGCGCTGGCGGGCTGCGTCGGATGGTTTCGCGCCGTCTTTCCGCATGGACAGGAAGAAGCCGTCGCAGTGGTTCCCGAAGATATTCGCCTGACCACCGATCGCCGGGGTGTGGAGCGGATTCCGGTGCTGCCGGATCAACTACGCGCATGGCTTCCCGTGCGTACATATCCAATCTCGGCGGGGGTGAAGGGAGGATTGGCGGGCAGCATCGCAATGTCAGTACTGGCGTGTGCTTATGGCGTTCTGAAGGCCGGCAGCATCTGGTATCCCATCAATCTCCTTGCCGCAGCTGTCTATCGGGAATCCCTACGACTCGGGCCCGCACAGCTGCATTCATTTCATCTGGATGCTTTCGCGATTGCCTTTGTTCTGCACGGCGTTGTGTCCATTCTTGTGGGCTTGTTATACGGCGCGATGCTGCCCATGTTCCCACGCCGTCCGATTGTGCTGGGTGGACTCATTGCCCCGGCGCTGTGGTCAGGGCTGTTGTACACAATTCTCGGACTGCTGAATCCACTGCTCGCCAGCCACATTGATTGGTTCTGGTTTGTCGCCTCGCAAGTTGCCTTTGGAATTGTGGCAGGCCTCGTAGTTGTGCGCCAGGAGAGCATTCCTACGCGAGAGAATGTCTCGTTTGTTCTACGGGCAGGAATCGAAGCTCCCGGAACTATTCCACCACAAGAGAGCGGAAAGGAGCGCCGATGAGTCGGATCACGTATCTGTCTGCACTCGCCGTTCTCCCCCTTGTGTTGCTCTCGGCTTGCAGCACTCCAAGCGGCCAACCTCAGAAGGGTTCGGAGCCGGTGGCACCGAATCAGGTTGTGGACTTCGGCACTCTCTACGCAAAGAGCTGCGCCGCCTGCCATGGCGCAGAAGGGCGTGGAGGAGCGTCGATTGCCCTTGCCAATCCGGTGTATCTCGCCATTGTCGATGAAAACGCGGTGCACAACGTTGTTGCCAGCGGGGTCCGTGGAACCTCGATGCCCGCGTTCGCGCAAAGTGCGGGAGGAATGCTGACGGACGAGCAGATTAACGTGATTACGAGCGGAATTGTTTCACGTTGGGGACGCAAGGGAATTCTCGACGGAACAAATCCACCTTCATACGCTGCAAAAATGACGGGGGATGCCGCACGTGGTGAGATCGCTTTCGGAACATATTGCGCATCCTGCCACGGATCTGAAGGTCACGGTGGATCCAAAGGCAGCGCCATCAGCAACGATTCGTTTCTCGCGCTGGTTAGTGATCAAGGGCTACGCACGATCGTGATCACAGGCAGACCGGACTTGCGGGCACCCGACTGGCGTGGAAACGTTCCCGGGAAGCCCATGTCCGACCAGGAAATCACAGACGTAGTTACTTGGCTGGCGTCTCGCCGCGTGCAGAGCCCCGGCCAGCCTTATTCCACTTCGAATTATGCGCAGCACCAATATGAAAAGCACCCGGAGAAATGAAAATGACGACTAAACCTGTGATAGCCCCGTCCACTGAGGGTACGCTTTCCCGGCGCGGCTTCTTCATGAAGCTCGGAATTCTGTTCAACGGACTCGCAGCGATGGTGGTCGCCGTACCGATTGTGCGCTTTCTTCTTTCATCTGTAGAGCGTGGTCAAGGGAAAGGGTACCTGTCTTGGGTGCGCCTGGGCGACGTCGCCAACTTTCCGGAAGGCGAGACGCGGATGGCGACATTTCGCAATCCATTCGTGATGCCTACGGACGGAAAAACGGTAGACACCGCATGCTGGGTACGGCGCATCTCAGGTGATCAATTCCAGGTGTTTGCAATCAACTGCGCACATCTCGGTTGTCCAGTTCGCTGGTTTACCCAATCCGGTCTGTTCATGTGTCCTTGTCATGGCGGTGCGTACTACCGCGATGGCTCACGCGCGTCAGGGCCGCCGGAACGCGGGCTCTTCGAGTATCCATACAGAATCGAAAACGGTGTGCTCACGATCAATGCTGGACAGTTGCCGACGCCCGGCGACCCAGTGGCAAATCTGTCATCGGAGAAGCCACCATGCGCGTGATCAGGAAACTTGGCGAATGGTTTGACCACCGTTTACAGCTCGCGGCACCGATGCGCGAGGCCGTGGAACATCCTGTGCCGCGAAATACGGCGAGTTGGTTCTACGTGTTTGGCAGCGCTGCGCTCACCGTCTTTCTCCTGCAACTAGTAACCGGAATCCTACTGGCGCTTATTTATGTTCCCTCGGCGGGCGAAGCATGGAGCAGCCTGCAGGCCCTGAATCATCAGGTGGCGCTTGGATGGTTCATCCGCGCGATGCATGGATGGGGATCCAACTTCATGGTCGCCATTGTCCTCATTCATATGGCGCAGGTGTTTCTCTTCGGAGCCCACAAATATCCCCGCGAACTGACCTGGATCATCGGAGTCTTTCTCTTATTGATGACTCTCGGCATGGCATTCACCGGTCAAGTCTTGCGTTTCGATCAGGACGCTTACTGGGGATTGGGAATTGGAGCCTCGATCGCCAGCCGCGTTCCGATTATTGGTCCTGCGGTCGTGAAACTGATGTTGGGCGGGCCCATCATCGCCGGCGCGACACTCTCCCGATTCTTCGCGCTGCACGTCTTCGTAATTCCTGGAATGCTGATCGCTTTCGTTTCTCTTCACGTCTTGATGGTGCTCAAGCTGGGCATCAACGAATGGCCGATGCCGGGGCGCGTCGTAAGACGAGCAACCTATGAGGCCGAATACCACGCATTGACCAAGAGCGAGGGCGCACCCTTCGTCCCCTATGCAGTTTGGAAAGACATGTTTTTCGCGGCATTCATCATCCTGGCAGTTGCTGCTTGCGCGTACTACTTGGGACCGTTTGGGCCGACCGGGCAGCCTGATCCGACAATCATCCAGACTGCGCCCAAACCCGATTACTTTTTCCTTTGGCTCTATGCTTTGCTTTCACTTCTTCCGCCATCGCTGGAGACGCCATTCCTTCTCATCGGCCCGGTTTTAGTAATTATCGGATTAATTCTTCTGCCGTTTCTTTCCGGAGAAGGAGAAAAGAGCTGGAAGCGCCGCCCCATTGCGGTAATCACGGTGCTGATGATCGCGATCACGCTCGGAACATTTACCCGCATGGCCCAGTTCACGCCGTGGAGTCCACACATGAATGCCTGGAGCGGCGATCCAGTGCCTGACCGATACCTACATGCAACGACCGCGCTCGAGCGGCAGGGTGCGCTCGTGTTTCAGGTCAAGCAATGCCGCAACTGCCACTCCCTCGACAATACGGGTGGACAAAGGGGACCAACCTTGGATAGCGTCGCCGTGCGACTTACGCGTGACCAACTCATCCGGCAGGTGATCCAAGGGGGTGGCAATATGCCTGCGTATGGAAACAATCTGAGTCCGGCTGAGACCACCGCGCTCGTCGCGTTCCTTGAGACCTTGCATCCGGCCAAACAAAGCCCGGCGCGCGATGCGGCACTGGACCTTGTGCTGAGCGAGAGCAAACCGAAGTCGGCGACTCAACCCTAAGGCGCAAAGCAATGCCACACACTCATCACGCCTCGCTCGAGTCAGCTTGGGTTTCTGCGGGCTTGATTCTCGCCGCCCTTCTATATCTGCGGGGATGGCTTCGCCCTCGCAGGCTTGACCTCGACAGGGTCCAGGCCTGCCGTGCCAGCAATTTTATACTCGGCCTCTTCCTCATCTGGGTGGCGATTGGGTCACCGCTAAGCGCGCTCGACCACGAATCGCTGACGGCGCACATGGTTCAACATCTTCTGCTTATGACGTTTGCACCTCCCTTGATCTTGCTGGGCGCGCCTGTCAAGACATTTGTTTACGGGCTGCCGCATCGGTTCGCGCAAGTAGTGGGTCAGTTGTTTCAATCAACAGGACTGCATAAAGTGTGGAGCGCGCTGACCCATCCTGCAATTTGCTGGCTGGGGGCGGCAAGCACACTGGTTGCGTGGCACATCCCTGCGGTGTTTGTGCTCGGGTTGCGATCGCCAATCTGGCACGGGATTGAGCAAGCATCGTTTCTCGCAACCGGACTTCTGTTCTGGTGGCCCGTTGTCGAGCCATTGCCAAACAGCCTGAAATGGCCAGAATCATCGATACTCTTGTATCTATTCCTGGCTACCTTGCCATGCGATGTTCTTTCCGGGTTTCTGGTCTTTTGCGACCGCGTAGTTTACCCGGTGTTCTTGTCTTCACCACAATCGTCTGGCCTGTCTGCTCTAGAGGATCAGCAATGTGCGGGTGCGTTGATGTGGACTTGCGTTACCGTCGTTTACTTGATCGCCGCGGCAATTGTCACAGCACGTTTACTCTCCCCGCATCGGTCGGAAGAGCGGTCGATTTTGCAATTCGAGTCGGAACGCAGTGCGGTACGGACGGAGCCCCAGCGGATGGAGGCTGTCTGAATGTCCGGCCAGTCCATAGTTACCGAGCAACTAGCGCTTTCTAGGGCGCAAGACGGGCGTTTTGCGGGATCTACGCTGTCAGATTACTGGGCACTCACCAAGCCGGAAGTCAATTTCCTCATTCTGATCACGACCGGTGTCGGGTTTTATCTGGGTTGCGGAAACGAAGCACGACCGATGACCTTCCTGGGGTTGTTCAACACCTTGCTTGGAACGTTGTTGGTCGCAAGTGGGACTGGCGCATTAAACCAATACATCGAACGAAAGTTCGATGCGCAAATGCGCCGTACGGCGCGGCGCCCCGGCGCAGCCGGCCGTCTCAAACCGGCTTCCGTCCTGGTCTTCGGAATTGCACTGGCAGGGGCAGGAAGCGTGTATCTTGCCGTCGCTGTCAATCCGCTTTCGAGTGTGCTTGCGATTCTCACGCTGCTCACCTATCTGTTCGTGTACACACCGCTGAAACGAAAAACACCGTTGTGCGTTCTCGTCGGCGCCTTTCCCGGTGCCGTGCCACCGCTGATCGGTTGGGCCGGCGCCTCCGGTCGATTGGATATCGAAGCAGGGATACTTTATGCCATCGTTCTCCTTTGGCAGTTCCCGCATTTCATGGCAATCGCATGGATGTACCGCGAAGACTACGACCGAGCAGGCTATCTGGTCTTACCCAAAGGCAATGCGAGAATTCCTCTCGTGACGCTGGAAACCCTGTTGCCGCTGCTGGCTCTGGTCGCAATCAGCATCGTGCAATTTCCGACGCGGCACGCTGCCATGTTTTACTGCGCCGGAGCACTGCTGAATTTCGGGTTTCTGTACTTTGGGTTGGAATTCGTGCTTCAGCGGTCGCGGGCGGCCGCACGCCGACTGCTCGCGGCGTCGATCGTTTATCTCCCGTTGTTGTTCGCACTAAGCGCGGCACTGTGCAATCGGGCCGGAATGTAATCCATGTCCAGACTCTGGCAAATCCCGGAAGGCTATTTCGCTCGGAACGCAATCGCACAGGGAGAAGCCCTGTAAATGAGATTCGATATTGTTCCAGGCGCTGTCTTCCCTGATTATGACCTTACAGACCACTCCGCAAAACGCCGGAAGCTTTCTGAGCTTCAACAGCACGATCCAATGATTCTCATCCTCAGTCGCGGCGGCTTTTGTCCAAAGGAGCGTAGGCAGCATGAGGGGCTTGTTCAACTCCACCGCGAGCTCGACGTTGCGTATTGCAGGCTAGTCACAATCACTACCGAGAACGTTATTGAGACCAATGAATTTCGCAGCGGAGTTGGCGCCCACTGGCCTTTCCTCTCAGACCCCAGGCGTGTAGTTCAAAGAGACCTCGATATCGCTGAGTACACGGATCCTTTGCACAATCCGATGATTCCACACACGATCGTGCTTGAGCCCGGTCTTGTCATTTACAAGATCTACAACGGCTACTGGTTCTTTGGCCGACCCACAATTGAAGATCTTCGCCAGGATTTGCGTGCAGTTCTCAGACAATGCCGACCCGATTGGGATATCACACAACCGGAACTGAAAGCAGCGTGGCAGCAAGGCGATAAAAAACTCTTTTACCCCTACGACAGAGCGTACGAGCGCACTGATACAGCAGTGTTGTCGCGGAGTGTCCTGAATCAACAAGACGAAGGTGAGTGATCCGCGGTAGCAGACTGGCTGGTGGAAAATGAAACTGCATCCCTAATGGAAATCAGACTTACCTGGCAGCAACTGCGGCACGGCGAACGTATTGTTGCTTTCTTCTCCTAAAACCGACTCGAGGTGTCTGATGTCAGGTGTCATTTCATGACACGACTTCTGACATGGCACTCCTTAACGCCTGACTCACGGCGATCTGTGGCTTCACACCCTCGTATCTTGCGAGAGTTGCGCGTTGAGAACGACCGTTTCATTTTGGCCCTCCTCGTGCAAACACAATGCTCGCGAGCGAAGCTGCAGAGCTAAACTTTCGGCCACGTTGGATGCGCAAGCCACCGCGCAGCCTAGCTGCGAAGAACGTTGCCGGACCAACCACTCTGCAAACTGTCGCTCCCGTCGCGATCCTCGCGACCAACTTAGGACAGCTGAAGAAGGAGAAATGAATGAGTTATTCATCAAACGGAAATCGTCCCAAGCTTAGTGAGAAGGGACTCTTGACCCCGGACAATTGCGTCGTGGCGCTGATCGACCATCAGGGCCAAATGTTGTTTGGAACAAGCAATTTCGATCGCCAAGGAATCATCAACAACACTGTGGCACTCGGAAAAGCCGCCAGAGTGTTCGATGTACCTGTGATTTTGACCACGGTCGAGACGAAGTCCTTCAGCGGGAATATGTGGCCGCAGCTGCGAGCGGTATTCCCGGGGCAGGAACCCATCGAGCGTTCTTCCATGAACTCGTGGGACGACAAGAACTTTGTCGCCGCGATCGAGAAAAGCGGACGCAAAAAGATCGTGCTTGCCGGCCTCTGGACGGAGACTTGTGTCGCGCTTCCCACGGTACAGGCGATCCACGACGGCTACGAAATCTACGTGGTTGAAGATTGCTGCGGTGACGTGAGTCAACTCGCTCATGACAACGCTATGAAGCGAGTCATCCAGGCGGGAGCGAAACCCGTGACGTCACTTTCAACCATGCTGGAGTGGCAGCGCGACTGGGCTCACAGGGAGACTTACGATGCCGTGATGGACATTGTGAAGAACCATTACGGAGCTTATGGAATCGGAGTCGAGTACGCGTACACGATGGTACATGGCGCTCCAGCCACTCAGTTCCCCGAATACGCTATTCGCGCTGCTGCCGCAGCTCACAAGTAAGGCGCAGGGGCGGAAGCGTGCTTCCGCCCTTTCTCACCGGCGACGGAGACCCAGAAGGAGACTCGTGTGTCTGTTGAACTCATCTTGCACAACGCCAAGATTGCCACGAATAAGGTGCCCTCGTTTGTCGAGGCGATCGCTATTTCTGATGGAAAGGTGACTGCCATCGGCAGGAATGATGAGATTCTGCGTCTACGCGGGCCGGCGACCCGCGTCATCGACGGCCGGGGGCGCACCGTCATTCCTGGACTCAACGATTCGCATATGCATCCGATCCGCGGCGGGCTCAACTACAACCTTGAGTTGCGCTGGGATGGTGTACCTTCGCTCGCCGACGCTCTCCGCATGCTGAAAGACCTGGCGGAGCGGACTCCTGCTCCGCAGTGGGTCCGAGTTATCGGAGGGTGGACAGAGTTTCAGTTTGCAGAGCGCCGGATGCCGACGCTCGACGAGATCAATGCCGTAGCGCCGGACACACCGGTCTTCGTGATGCATTTGTACGACAGAGCGCTGTTGAACGGAGCGGCGCTGCGGGCGGTCGGCTATGACAAGAATGCCCCGGACTTTCCGGCCGGCGAAGTTCAACGCGATCGTCACGGGAACCCCACGGGCCTTCTCATCGCGAAGCCGAACGCAAATATTCTGTACTCCACCCTGGCCAAGGGCCCGAAACTGTCGCGCGAGGATCAGGTTAATTCTTCACGGCAGTTCTTCCGCGAACTGAACCGCTTCGGAATCACGAGTGTGATCGACGCGGGCGGCGGCTTTCAGAACTATCCTGACGACTACGGCGTTGTGAACGAACTGCACCGCAATGGAGAACTTTCCCTCCGGCTTGCTTACAACCTCTTTACGCAGAAACCAAAACAGGAACTCAGCGACTTCCAGAGCTGGACCAAAATGACAAAGCCCGGAGACGGCGATGATTTCTATCGCGTTAACGGTGCTGGGGAAATGCTGGTGTTTTCGGCTGCGGACTTTGAGGACTTTCTTGTCCCGCGGCCAGACTTGTTGCCCGTGATGGAAAGCGAGCTGAAAGCTGTGATCCGGCATCTTGTCGAGAATCGCTGGCCGTTTCGCCTGCACGCGACATACAACGAGACGATCGAGCGAGCATTACACGTCTACGAAGAAGTGAATCGAGAGATTCCGTTTGACGGCCTGCACTGGTTCTTCGATCACTGCGAAACCATCACCGACCGCAATATCGAGCGTGTAAAAGCGCTGGGCGGCGGTATCGCGGTGCAGAACCGAATGGCTTTCCAGGGTGAGTACTTTGTCGAGCGATACGGGGCGCAGCAAGCCAAACGCACACCACCAATTCGGAGAATGCTCGAGATCGCCCTTCCGGTTGGGGCTGGGACAGACGCAACGCGCGTCTCAAGCTACAACCCTTACCTCTCCCTCTATTGGCTTGTTACCGGCAAGACCATCGGCGGTCTGAGCCTCTATCCGGACGAGAATCGGCTTGATCGGGCGGAAGCACTCAAGCTCTACACGATGGGTAGCAGTTGGTTTTCAACAGAAGATGGTAAGAAGGGAGCGCTTGCTGCTGGGCAGCTGGCGGACTTGGCCATTCTTTCCGCGGATTATTTCTCGATTCCGGATGAGGAGATCAAGCAGCTCGAATCCGTGCTCACGATTGTAGGTGGGAAGATCGTTTATGCCACCGAAGAATTCTCAAAACTCGCGGCGCCTGCACTACCGGTGAGTCCAAGCTGGTCTCCTGTCAAAGAGTATGGTGGCTATGCAAAGGGAGAGCACCAAGCTGTTGGTGCGTCCCACTCCGCTTCCTGTTCGCATATTGAGAACTCCGCAACCGGCCGGGCAAAATCCCACTTGCAAGTGCTGGGCGACCTCGGCCTTTGGGGGCTGGGATGCGAGTGTTTTGCATTCTGATTCATGCGTGGCAGGAGGGATCGAAATGAAGGTGTTGGTTTTATCTTTCGTCGTTGGTCTCGGAGTGGGTGCCCTCTACGGACTTATCCGGGTGAAGAGTCCGGCGCCGCCCATCGTCGCCTTACTCGGCCTCTTGGGAATGGTGCTTGGTGAACAGTTGGGGATATGGATTCAAACCAAGAAGCTCGACGTTCCCACTGCTGCGGCCATCTGCCTTGTCGGCGAGTCCTACAATGCGGCGGCATCCGTCCGAAACGCTTTAGCAGTGTCAGCGCCCGAGGTTGTTGAGCAAATTAAATGATTGTCAATCTAGGAGAAGACCAATGCGCTTCAACAAAAGTACCGTTGGAAGATGCGTCGTTGTAAGTTGCGTTGCGCTGGTTCTCACGCTCGGTCTCGCGCTTGGATCTCTACACGTCAGTGCTTTTGCCCAAAGTGCGCAGACGGGAGAATCCGTAAGCGTGGCTGTAGGGCCGCAGTACGACACGACACATGTCTACGTGGCTCCGGAAGATTTTGATCGTTTCGTCGCGAGCCTACTTGCAACATTTGGCGGCACAACGACCAAGCAGGGAGTCTTCACCGTAACTCCGACCCAGAGCAGCACTATGTCGCAACTGGTCCTCACACCGGTTGGCTCTGTATCCGTTTTTGGCTTCAAGACGCCGATCCCGTATCCATTCGGCTTGGAGCGCACAGGCTATCTAGTCACCGACATGGACGAAGCGGTCCGTGCTGCCAAAGCCACTGGTGCAGACGTCCTGGTCGCCGCCTTCAATGATCCGATCGGTCGAGACGCGATTATTCAATGGCCGGGCGGTGTGAACACACAATTGTATTGGCATACCAATGCGCCGTCCTTTACCCCGCTTCAGACAATCCCAGAGAATCGGGTGTATGTGTCACCGGACAGAGCGGACGCGTTCGTGCGCAGCTTTCTTGCTTTCTCCCATGGAAGCATTTTCTCGGATGAAGCGCGGGCGCCAGGCGTTGAGATCGGACGGCCTGCGGAAACCTACCGGCGAGTGAGGATCGAATCAAAGTTTGGAAAGTTGACTGCGTTCGTTACTGACGGCCACCTTCCATATCCCTACGGGCGCGAGATGACCGGATATGAAGTGGCGAATCTCGCGGAGACGCTTGCCAAGGCCAAGGCGGCTGGTGTGCATGTCCTTGTCCCTCCGTACAAGACCGACGAGCGAGATGCCGTTGTTGTCAGGTTTCCGGGAGGATACATCGCTGAGATCCACTCCATAACAAAGAAATAGGACGCACGAACAAGTTCTAACGATAGTGGGTGAAGAGCCTGGGATCTAGTCGCTTTGTAACAAGAAATCGCCAACTGTGAATTCAAGGGAGTATCGAATGAAGACCTGGTTTATCACGGGCGCGTCGCGTGGATTCGGCGCTCTATTTGTCAAAGAAGCGTTGGATCGAGGTGACAATGTTGCCGCGGCAGCGCGCAATCCCCAAATCATCGCAGAGAAATTCGGTGCGCGTCCCAACCTCCTTGCGATCAAGCTAGACGTCACGAATGAGGAACAGGCTCGTGAAGCGATGAGGCAGACGGTTGAGCGATTCGGGCGTATTGACGTGCTGATCAACAATGCGGGATTTGGCGTGCTCGGTGCGGTCGAGGAAGTCTCAGGTGCAGAAGTAGAAGCCGTTTATCGGACTAACGTCTTCGGTCTGCTCTCCGTAACGCGAGCTGCTTTGCCGCAATTACGTCGTCAAGGTTCGGGACATATCATCAATATCTCTGCGGTCGCCGGATATCAAAGTTGGCCTGGCTGGGCCGTCTATGCCTCGACGAAGTTCGCGGTTGAGGGCATTTCCGAAGGATTGGCTACAGAAGTTAAGCCTTTGGGCATCAAGGTGACAATCGTCGAACCTGGCTTTTTCCGTACTGATTTTCTGGATGGTCAATCACTAACTATTTGCCCGACCGTCATCGAAGACTATGCGGAAACGACCGGAGCAATGCGTCAAGTTGCAGTGTCGTCGAATCACAAGCAACCCGGTGACCCGGCACGCATGGCAAAGGCCCTCCTGAAGATCGTAGACAACCCGAATCCGCCGTTGCGGATGCCTTTCGGCTCTGACACCGTCGCCACGATTGAGGCAAAGAACGCCTTCGTTGCAGCGGAATTGAACAACTGGCGCACGCTGGCTATGTCAACCGACTTCGCGAAGTGAACTTCAGAACGAAGAGATACATGCGAACGTTTCTGATTTTCGTCGTCATGTTTCTTGCAGGTTCGCTACTCTCGCGAGGCCAATCGGTTCCCGTTGCTGCATCCCCTGTGCCGACGCGGACCTATCATTTGCTTCGCGAGGATGATGACTGGAGTTTCCTTGCCGATTCCGAGGAACGACAGGATTTGTGGGATCCCATCAAATACATTCCTCTGCGATCAGATCGGAGTGACTGGTTCCTCTCCATGGGCGGCGAAGCTCGTGAAATTTGGGAACAGATTGGAAACGACAACTGGGGCCAACAGCCGTTTATGAACGGCTATTTCAACGAACGGTACATGTTTTACTTTGACGTTCACTATGGCAAGCACGTTCGCTCGTTCGTGGAGCTAAAAAGCGGCTTGAATTCTTACCGCATTGGCGGCCCGAGGCCGATCGACGAAAAGAAACTGGATTTCCAGACCGCATTCCTCGAGGTCGGAACGGGAGATGACCGGAACTGGATCAAGTTCAGAGCCGGCAGACACGAGATGGAATACGGCTCTGGTCGCCTGATCGATGTGCGGGAGGGCCCAAATGTCCGCTTGAGTTTTGACGGATTCAAGGTGAAGACCGGCATCGGATCTTGGCAGATTGACGGCTTCGCCGTGCGACCGGACTTGGACAAGCAGGGCTTCTTTGATAACGCGCCCAATCATGCAGTCGGATTCTGGGGCGTGTATGGCGTCCGACCTCTCAAAAAGAGCCTCACCTTGGATACTTACTATCTTGGTCTCGACCGAAAAGCAGCCGCATTCAACCGAGGCATCGGCCAAGAGGTGCGGCACAGTATAGGGGCGCGTCTCTCTCGTCCCGTCGCTCAAACGAAGCCTGGCTGGGATTTCGACTATGAAGCGCTTTGGCAATTCGGAAGCTTCGGTTCCGCAAATATCCGGGCATGGACTGTGGCATCGGAAACCGGTTACCGGTTACCGACCCTTCCGCTGAAACCGCGATTCAGCGCCAAGGCAGATATCTCGAGCGGCGACGATCCCAGGACGAATACTCTCGGTACGTTCAATCCCTTGTTCCCGAAGGGCAATTATTTTGGCGTCCTCGCCACGGCAGGTCCTGGTCCCATCAACTTTATCGACGTACACCCGCATGTGGAAACGACGTTGCCGCACAGTGTGACTGCCTCTTTCGATTGGATCTTTCAGTGGCGCGAGAGCTTGCACGACGGTGTGTATTCCGTCCCGGGATTTCTGACTATTCCAGCGGGAAAGAGCAACGCGCGCTTCGTTGGGCATCGTCCAGGCACGGAGGTGCACTGGCAAGCGAATCGTCACCTCTGGTT
>WNFC01002534.1_pt1 | contig 19665 bp, 13 predicted proteins | sample 5400541 | NCBI WGS metagenome assembly WNFC01 (sample SAMN13153342, study PRJNA577476) | soil metagenome | isolation source: 120 cm saprolite under Douglas fir tree site 2 hole 2 replicate 1 | place: USA:California | collected 2015-04-18 | reverse complement strand
TCGAGATGTGCCCTTCTCAAAGACATAAGTGGCGTTCACTCGATCTCCTGTGTCTGCACACGTGGAATCTTTAGTGTGATATCAGACTCATTATCAACTGCTTCTTGTGACGAGTAAGTCTGGTAGACTTCCCGGGTTGCTTCTACGTGGTCGCCCTGTTCTTTTGCCTCTTCAAGCACTGGGTCGGCACGATCGACGGCGGCATAGGCCATGCCCTCGGCAACTTCTGCCTCGGCTTCAGCGTTCATCGCAGCGGTGAGTGCCTGCTCTTCGGCTGCCTCAGCATCAGCTTGAAAAGCCTGGGACTCTGTGACTTTGCGCTCTGCCTCTTGCAATGCGTGTTCAGCTTCCTCGCCAATCAAGAGACCGTTGCGTATGGCGACACGGACCTCACCTAATGTTTGTTCTGCCAGTTTCGCTTGCCTGCGAGCCTCCCTTGTGTAAGCGCTGCTTGCTTGTGCCAAAGCCTCTGCTGCTGCTGCGCGCTCAGCAGTGATCTCTGCAATTGTTACAGCGGTGATGGCTTCCACGATTTCTTCCTCTGCCTCGATCTCAGCTACCTCAGCAGCTTCCTCAAACGTTGATTGTGTAGGCTCTTGTGCGGTTTCCAGATGAAGCTCGGTTACCTCGCTTATTTCGGCTGCGCGAGCTGCGGCCATGCGGATATTTTCCTCTGCTGCTTCGGCAGCGGCACGCGCTTCTCTGATAAAGTCGGTTGGTTCGAGAATGCTCCCGGATTTCTCTTCATCAGTGGATGAGGGTGGGATGAATTGTGCCCATGCGGGGATTTCGGTTTCAGCGGAGGAAACAGCAGGATTTACGTGAAGATCATCTATGTGTTGCCGAACAAGTGTCAAGCGTCCTTCGATGAGCTGTACGCGGGCCATGCGTTTCTGTAAACGTTCCTCAGCGCGATGGTAGCGTTCTAAAGCTTTCTCCTGAGCTTGCTGTGCTACTTTCAGGCGCACAAGTATGCGTTGCTCTCGTTTTTGCAACTTTTTCCTCAAATTCTTAGTTTGAGAAGGTGTCTGCTCGGTCATAACATCTCTCCTCCGAGTTCAAGAAAAACCTATCCCTTCCTAAATTATCCCATATTCGACGACATGTGTGTAGTAGCGTAGGGTAGTATTGCCCGCATGTGGTCGATTGACTGGTTACTTTCAAAAACGCTGAATCCAATATCTTTTGCATTTACTGGTATTCAGTATACATTCTTTGTTCGCATTTGCGGAAACTTGCTAGAGCTTTTGCTAATCCTACCACCGCAACCGTTCCTTTAAACTGACGAAGCGTTGATTGCCTATTACCAGGTGATCGACCAATTCAATGTCAAGGTGTTGACCTGCCGCGACCAGTTGTTGCGTTACAGCGATGTCTTCCGGCGAAGGGGTAGGATCGCCGCTGGGATGATTATGACAAATGATGACTGCGGGACAGTTTCGTATAACGGCGGGTCGATAGACTTCAGCGGCGCGTAAGACTGAGCTATTGACGGTTCCCTGGTAACGACTGATGTTTTCTACGACCCGATTTTTGGTGTCGAGAACCAGGATGCGCATCTGCTCGTGATCCAGAAAAGCCATTTCCATCATCACCAGGTTGGCGGCATCAGCAGGTGATTTGATTTGATACTTTTCGTCAAGTTGCGTCAGGCCAAGACGTCGACCTATCTCCAACGCTGATTTCAGTTGCGCTGTCTTCGCCGTCCCAAGTCCGTATTCTTTGCAAAGTTCCATAAAATCTGCCCGCATCAATCCTCCCAGACCGCCAAATTTCGCAAGCAATATGCCAGCCAATTCAATGACGTTGTTGCGTGTGGTGCCTGTACGCAAAATTATGGCAAGAAGTTCCGCGTTTGAGAGCGCCTGAGGTCCATGATTTTGGAGGCGTTCGCGTGGACGCTCATCTGTTGGGAGGTCGTGTACGGTAGGATGGTATTCCACTTTCGTGTTCGTGGTGTTGGGGAAAGGAATGATGTTGTCTGTGTCGCTACTTATTTCAGTGGTGGTCATGGTAGGTGCTTCTCCTTGTAACATTGATGCAATCAACAGTACAGGGAGATGTTGAAAAAAGCAATAGGCAAAATAGGAAGCAGACGGTGAAATGGATCAAAAGAGGGTTCCAGGAGGTCTACAAGGCCCCCTGGAACCCTCTGCTGAATAGATACTTCTAGCCCAGAGCCGAGATGTTGCCAGCTAATACGAGACTGTCGCTTGCTGCACATGGCAAGAGGCCGTTGGGGCCAATCCCGGCTTGAGCGACATAAAACTTTCCGGCAAAGGCATTTCCTAGCTTCGAGTTCAATTTCTGCTGAATCTGCTGATTGTAACTGTTCAGAGGGAATGAAAACAAGTCAAAGATGCTGAGATTGGTGCTCAACACGTGCAGCACCAGATTTCCGCCTGCTGCATAAGGAGCGGCAGTCGTATCAGCGGTACCTATATTTATACCGCTCCAATAGATGTCGGATAGGATATGAATGTTGCTGCCTTCAACAACGATACGAACGTTTTTGGCTGTGAAATTGTTGCCGGCGGGCATGCTACCAATGCTGTTGCTTAGCGAAGATAACGAAGCCGCCGGGACTTCTATAAAAGAATTGATATTGCCCGCCAACAGATGATTACTGGTAGTGCTAGAGATGTTTGAAGTGAGAGGTTGTACCTGTGAGGAGGTTTGCCCTAATGCTACCGGAAATTGCAGGTTTAAGGCCAGGGCTGCATTACCACATCCAGGCGTTGCATGTATGGAATTCAGTGAGCCAAGAGGCATGTGGAAGGTTGTCAGCGGTCCACTGACAAGCGATGGCCCTCCGTTCATGGGAGTTGCATTTACCTGCACCGTAGACGAATTTAACACGCTGAACCTGATGAGCATACTAGAGGTGATGGCTTTGGGATCGCCTGGATAGAGGCTTAGACGCAATGTCATCGCCAGTCCGCCCTGTTGCGGGTAAAGGCTCACAAGCCTGGCCGATGGTTGAATGAGTGTTGTTGCCATCTCGGTGGCCCAGCCTTGATCTTTCGCGGGTAATGTGCTAACCATGTTAGAAATGGCTGCGTTAACGGTATTAGGAACCTGTTGATCGATGCGGTTTTGAAATGTAGATGCCAGGCTACCTGTGGTAAGATAAACGATTGCGTTGAGCGACGAACTGTTTGTTTGATGGGCTGTTTGCGTTGTGTGTTGTGCGGCGCTGTTGGATGCTAGCGCGGGAGTCATAATGGCCACTCCCAGAACTAGTACTGCCAGCACCAGTATCCAACCCACCCGCAGAAATCGTAAGTATTTCATCTTCTTCCTCCTTAAGACCATAGCCTAGCTGGGCAATAGTTTATTGATATCGATGGGACCTTTAAAGCATAGCGCTGTTGGGGTAGGTTGAGCAGCAACACCTTCAATAGGTGGTGCTTTGATCAACAGCACAAGCATTTCAGTTCCGCTGCCACAGACGATTGATGTACTGGTATGCACAGAGATAATCTGTGCATTCTTGAGTTGATTGCGTAGGGAAGGCATTAGTGCGCTGAGTAGTAACTGATTTAAGGCTTGCTCCATGCGCGCAGCGGCAGTGGGACCTGCATCCAATCCGTCACGTTTCAGGTGCAATACAAGTAACGTGAGATTCTGTTGCTGATTCACGCCGATAGTGCTATCCAACTCGATTGGCATGATGCGGTGAATGCCACTGGCATTGATATGCAGGTTTAAAGTGAGGACAATGCCATCACCTGGCGCAGGTATTACCTTTATATCCGTTAGCGTCCCCTGGTTCAAAGCGAGCTGCGAGGTGAAGAGAGCGCTCAAAGCGGTTTGATCCAATGCGAGTTCTATCATGCGCGGCCCAGAGATCGGTGTAGCTGTCGGTGCTTGCGTTGAGCCTGTCGCAGGGTTAGTGGAGCTACTTGCCGGGTTATTCCCGGACGACTGCCACATAAAGGCGGCGAAAGCGCCTCCCAGCACTAATAACAATACGAGTGCAATACTGGCTATAGCGATGAGCAAACGACGGCGGTTTCCAGGCTTGCGATCACCGTTACCTCCGCCCCCACCTTCGTCAGTTACAGGGGGAAGAGGTGGACGCGCATCCAGGTAAACATCATCACGTGCATCGGAAGTGACAAGAAATGCCCCTGCCGCGGAAGCAGCAACTGGAACAGTGTCCTCTACATGCGGATCAGGTTCAGTTGGAGTGACTTCTAGTGGGCCGGTAGTGGCAGTTGCAAGCAATGCTACTGGCGATTTGCTTCCCCATAGGAAGATCGCCGGGATAATCGCAATAAGACAGAGTATCATGGTTGCGAAGAATACAGCACTATAAACAGAGTGCGCCGAGATAATCAGGTGGTTCGCATAGTCCTGCGACCACTTTGCAAATTGGTCAGTTGTTGCCGTCGATGGTAGCGAGGGGAACTGAGAGGCCAGTTGCTTGAAATAAGCCAATGCCCACGAGGTTAATGCTGCCAGACCAAGCATCATACCGACCATACGCAGCGAAGTTACTATAGCAGCACCCATTCCTGCCTGTGTTGCTCGTACAGCTTTTATAGCCGTTGTGCTGATAGGCGCGATTACGAGGCCAAAGCCGAAGCCAGCGGTAATGGTGCTAATCGTAATTTGAGCCCAGTCAACATTCATAGGCCAGCGACTCATCAGATAGAATCCTGTCGCTACGAAGATCAGGCCGAGTACACCTGTAAAACGACAGGAGATGCGACTTGAGAGCCAACCGCCTAGCAAGGCGCCAACAGGAATCATAGCTGTGAGACGGAGTAGCGCAAGTCCACTGGCAAGTGGTATATCCGCTTCATTTATCTGCCTGCTGAGCACAGTGTCAACGAAAAGGGGAATGTCGGCCATTGCGATGATGAGTGCTGCCCCTACGAGCAGACTCACTAATGAACTTGCGCTGAATGGGAAGCGTTTGAATAGTGACAGATCGACTACAGGCCAGCGCCTTTCTTGAACAAGCCTCAAGCGCAATAATGGGGAACGCCTGGAGAGCGATAAGTGAGGCACTCGCCAGCGTGGTATCAACTCAACTACGATAAAGGCCAGCAAGAAAACAAGGGCCAGCAGCAACGAGACAGGATTATTTTGCGGATTTGCGCTGTTAGCTGCCGTTGGGCCAAGTTGGGTACCTTGCTGGGCCAGTCCAAGGCTCAGGCAAGTGAGCGTCAGTCCTAACAGGATTGCGCCAATCCAGTCGATGCCTTCGTGCAAACGGGTCCCCTTGGGGATGAGAAACCATGCACCAACCATCAACGCTAAGACAATTGGTGCGTTGAGGTAGAAAATATAAGTCCAACCAAGGTGCTGTACAATGAGCGCACCATACAATGGGCCCATCACACCGCCTGCTTCGGTGACGGCGCCAATAATACCCAGCGCCAGGGCAAGTCGCTCTTTGCCATAGAAATCGCTTACAATGGCCATCGCTACCGGTACAACAGCGCCTCCTCCGATAGCCTGGATAAAGCGAGCGGAGATCAACAAGATCAAGCCGGGTGAGGAAACGTCTATTCCGAAGCTACTCAGGAAGCTGAGATCAATGACCTGGCCAAGTGTTGGAGCAAGGCCGCATAATAGAGAGCCGACGCCGAAAATGCTCAAGCAGAGCAAGAAGATACGACGGCGTCCATAAATATCGGACACACGTCCCATGAGTGGCATAGCAATAATGAAGCCCAGCAAATAGGCGCTAATGATCCACGCAGCGTGATCAAGTTGCGTGAATGGGATGTTAATGCCTGGGTCGGCAATAATTTTTGGCAGAGCAGTGACGACAACGGTCTGATCGAGCGCTGTGATAAAGACACCGATACAGGCGATTACAAGCGCTGCCAGCGCTACGCGTCTCTCGCGCTTGTTGGTTACTTGCTGGTTAGGTGTAGTAAGTTTCTTGAGCGAACGTGCGATTTGCTCTGGTATGGAGTGATGGGCAGAGGAGGAACTGTCAGGTGCCTGTTCGTTCGTTCCTCCTGGGCCTTGTTCCTCCGGGACTGCCGGCATGTTTGCGAAGTCACGTTTATGCAGGCTTGCGGATGTCTCCTGGTCATCTTCTAATGTGTACATCTGACCCCCAAATAAAGAAAAGATAAGAACTGCTTTTGATCTTGCCTGAGCCGATAGGCTAGAAGCGCCAGCTTCGTTGGCGAGATGGATGAGAACGGCTTATTTTGTTAAAATGCTTGAGATTAAATCTGCGGAACTGTGATGGTAGTGTGCTCGTTGTAGCCTGAGATGTTAAAGGTGCGTGAGGTTTGCGAGGTATCGCTTTTTGCTGCCTGACCTACTACGCTCAACTGGTAGGGCAATCCGTCGGATTTCCCAGCACATACACTCGTTTGTAGCATTGTGCCAGCAGGGACGCCACCGCCTGTAAAGAACGCCAGATATTTTGCATCTAGCGAACCGTTTACTCGCCAGCACGGTATGCCGTTAATGACGTCATCAGTAGGTCCGGTTACATTTTGTAGTTTGCTGGTAAGAGAGATAATACCGGTGTCAGGGTTGGTAAGCGTGCTCGCATTCAGTATGCCCTTGACCACGCGCCACTGGCCTGTAATGGGGTCGGTGAGATATTGGCTGTTGCCAATACTGATGAGTTTGACTGTAACAGGCTGGCCTGAAAAAAGCACGTTGGCCTGGGCCTTCACTTTGTCTGGCATAATTACATCACCATCAGCAGAGCGAATTTGTATCTGACTCCCAGATGTAGTACCCAGGTTAGCTACTTTCATGGTTACATGAAAAGAGCTGACCGAGCGGAAGTTCTTTTGTATAGCGGTAAGTATCTGCTGGGCTGCCGGTTTCGAGACTAAACTACTGGCAGTGGCTGAGCTACCGTGCTGCCATGGCGGCGTACAGCCTATGATCAATAGAGCACTCGCAATAGTGAGAATAAAACAGACCATTGCTCGACGCGTCGAGATATGGAATGAAGTCATGAAGGGTGCCTCCCCAAATTTGGTCAAAAGAAAAGTCTTGCTGAAACAAATCAACGCAATTTACAGACCCTTTGGGGTAATCAAGCAATAGTGGCTTCTGGATGGTACTTTATGGCGCAGATTGGGACAATTATAGCTTTTCCAGCTTTGCGAAATCCATACTCAGGCGTTTTTTACCGTGTTTACCCTGGAATTGAACTTCGACGAACTCGGTGTTTTGTTCCATTTCGCTTTTAAGAATGATTCCTTCGCCGAACTTATCGTGGCGAACCCTTTCACCTGGCTTATACAGCTGGCTCTTTGATGTGGATGGCGCCGGAGGTGTTACGTCGAGATTGTTCTTCTGTGAGGGCAACGTTGTTGGCAATTTGGGTGTTGTGTTGGATGACGGACGAGTAGGCCTCTGTGGTGTTGGACTACTAGTCTGCGGTTTACCTGAGCCAAATACGCGTCCTGTCTCTCGCGATGAACTGGTATCCTGATTGTAATCATCACCCCAACTGCTACGACGAGAGACGCTTGAACGCAGGCTCCCTGACGAGTGAGAGCTGGCAGCGCCCTGATTCGAGACGAGATGCAAAGGAATATCTTCGAGAAAGCGCGATGGTTCGGTCACCTGACTCTCACCAAAGTAGGAACGGCGGTAAGCGCGTACGAGGTAGAGACGTCGCATAGCACGGGTAAAGCCAACATAAGCCAGCCGGCGTTCTTCCTCCAATTGCTCTGGTTTATCGACCGAACGCGCATGAGGCAATGAACCTTCGTCCATACCAACAATAAACACTACAGGATACTCCAAGCCCTTCGCGGCGTGGAGCGTAATCAAGGTTACCGCGTCGTTATGCTCGTCCTTCATAATTGTACCGTTCTCTCCTGTTTGCGTCGTATCTGCGCCACCAACCAGCGCGACGTTCTCGAGGAAGAGTTCCAGCGCAGTGTGTGTCTCAATCGCCGAGTAGTCTTCGGCCACACGTCGCAATTCCAGCACGTTGCTCCAACGCTCTTCACCTTCGGGAGACTCTCGCAGTTCGGGACCGTAGCCACTGCGTTCGGCGACGCGGTCAAGCAGTTCTGGCAAAGTCAGTTCCTCGATGGCATTGTTAAAGTCAACAAGTAGTTCACCGAAGCCTGACAACGCAAGTTTTGCCGCCTTACCAAGTGTAGGATGCACGTTGATCTGCTGGATAGCATCATAAAGGGAGATATGCATTTCGCTGGCCCAGCGCTGTAACTCACCCAACGTTTTGGTGCCGATTTTGCGATTGGGCACATTAATGATGCGCTGCATGCTCAGGTCATCATTGGGGTTGGCCAGCAAGCGCAGATAAGCCAGCATGTCCTTAATTTCTTTACGCTCATAGAACTTGCGGCTCCCTATGACCTTATAAGGAATATTTGCGCGTAGGAACTGTTCTTCCAGTGCGCGTGATTGTGCATTGGTGCGGTACATGACAGCGACATCTCCCAGCTTATCGATGTCCCCGCGTGCCTGCAAGCGTTTGATCTCACGGGCCGTGAAGAGTCCTTCCTCTTCCTCGTCAAAAGCCTGGTACAGGATGATTTTCTCGCCTGTACCCAGGGCGGTCCATAAGCGCTTATCCTTGCGAAGTCGATTACGCTGTACGACGTTCTGGGCTGCGTCGAGGATTGTCTGGGTTGAGCGATAATTCTGTTCCAGCATGATGATTTTCGTATGGGGAAAATCGCGTTCAAAGCGCAGAACATTTTCGGTGCTAGCCCCTCGCCAGGTATAAATCATCTGGTCATCGTCTCCCACCACACAGACGTTCCCCAGTCCCTCATGTCTCTCGTCTGTGCCGAATCCAAGCAGCCGTATCAGCTTGTATTGGGGTAGATTGCAATCCTGGAACTCGTCGACGTGAATATAGTGCCAGCGTGCCTGATATTTGCGGAGCACTTCTGGTTCTCGCCTCCAGAGCTGTTCGGTCAGCATCAGTAGGTCGTCGAAATCAACTCCATTATTAGCGCGTAATAGCTTCTGATATTGTTTATAGACGCGAGCAGCTACCTCTTCAAGGTATTTTGAAGCCAGCTCGGCCATTTGATCAGGGCCTTGCAGATCGTTTTTGGCGCGGGAGATCATGCCCTGTATAGTTACCGGTCTGTATTGTTTTTCGTCGAGGTCCAATGCCTTAATAGCCTGCTTCACCAGTGTTGTCTGGTCATCTGTATCAAAGATGACAAATGATTTATTGAGTCCCAGGGGTGCAAGATAGTCTGCTTCTATACGCAGTACACGCGCACAGATAGAGTGGAATGTGCCAAGAGTCATCTCTTTAGACTCGTTGATGCCTAGCAGTATTTCTAGACGCTCACGCAGCTCTTTGGCGGCTTTATTTGTGAAGGTGACGGCCAGGATGCGCCAGGGTGAAATGTGTTCATGCTGCACGAGATAGGCAATGCGGTGAGTGATAACGCGGGTCTTGCCGCTGCCAGGTCCTGCCAGAATAAGGACAGGTCCAGCGGTCGTAGTAACGGCTAGTTGTTGTGGTTCGTTAAGTCCGGCTAATAGATTTGATTGTTCCAACATCATCACTCTCCATGAAAAATAGTAAAAAGGCGAGATTCGGGTCTCAATAGTGTTTTAATCACAATGCACATAAAATGGCGTTGCTATTGTATCATACACCAGTAAGAAGATACATCTAAAAAAGAGTCGTTTCATCGAGCAAGCGTGCGAGTTTACATAACCCGTTTCAATGTGATATACTCAGAAACCGGAGGAGCGAATGGACGATCTGAGTGTTTTTACAGGAAATGCAAACCGCCCACTGGCGGCTTCTATCTGTAAACATCTGCGCATGCCGTTGGGAGACGCAGATGTTTTTCAATTTAGCAATGAAAATATTTTTGTAAAGATCAATGATAATGTGCGTGGACGCGATGTATTTATTATTCAGCCTTTCTGCGCCCCAGTCAACCGCTCCATCATGGAATTGCTTATCATAATAGATGCTCTCAAACGTGCTTCCGCTGCCAGGATCACAGCCGTCATCCCATACTATGCATATGGTCGCACTGACAAAAAAGATCAACCGCGTGTACCTATTACTGCCCGTTTGATCGCAGATTGCATTACCGTGGCCGGAGCTCATAGAGTACTAACCATGGATATGCATGCTGGTCAGATCCAGGGTTTTTTCAATATACCTGTAGATGAACTGACGGCGGAGATTCTGCTGGCGCGTTATTTTGTTGCGAAAAAGCATGAAAATTATACAGTTGTTTCTGCCGATGAAGGTTTCGCAAAAAAGGCTCGTAAGCTGGCTGATCGTCTTAACGCACCGCTTGCCATAGTTGAGAAGCGGCGGCATGGAAATAAGAGTGTTGCAGAAGCGATGGGGATTATTGGTTCTGTTGAGGGGAGAAATGCCCTGATTGTGGATGATGAAATCGATACTGCTGGCTCGCTTACACAAGCTGTGCGCGTTGTACATGAGCATGGTGCATGTGATATCTATTGCTGCGCTACTCATGGTATCTTCTCAGGTCCTGCTATTGATCGCCTTAAAAGCGCATCTATCAAAGAAATTGTTATCACTGATTCTATTCCTCTCTCGGATCAGAAACGTCTGCCGAACATGACTGTGTTATCGATTGCGGAGTTGTTCGCGGGTGCGATTAGCCGCATTCATGATGGGCGCTCTGTGACAGAGTTATTTTGGTAGTAACCTCGACTCCGTATTTATGCTATAATACTCCCGCACTTAAAAAGCCATATTAGCACAAGGCACCCTACGGGGTGCCCCATTTATGGGAAAGGGTAGAGGGGCAAATATGAATCCACTAGTTGCCATTGTTGGCCGACCGAATGTCGGAAAATCCACATTTTTTAATCGCATGCTTGGCGAACGGGTTGCCATCGTTGAAGATATGCCGGGCACGACCCGTGATCGGATCTATGGAGATACCGATTGGAATGGTCGTGAATTTACGCTTATTGATACAGGGGGTCTTGAATTAGGTTCAGAGATTCCCGTTGGACAGGTCGGACTTGATGGGCAGCCGGGCGATATTATGAAGCGGGTCCAGGCACAGGCCAAGTTAGCCATCGAAGAAGCTGACGTAATTGTCTTTATGGTGGATGCTCAAGCAGGTATCACTGCTGCTGATGAAGAAGTGGCTGATTTGCTGCGTCGAACCCAAAAATCCGTAGTCCTGGCCGTGAACAAGGCTGATAACGCTAAGCTGCGCCAGGATGCCGTCGAGTTTTATACGCTGGGCATTGGCGAACCGATTACACTCTCCTCCACTCAAGGTACTGGAACGGGTGATTTGCTTGATCTCATAGTAGATGCGCTACCTCCAGAGGAAGAGCGGTCTGAAGACGAAGAGGACGAAGAAATCACCCGCATCGCTATTGTTGGTCGCCCGAATGTTGGCAAATCATCGTTGCTTAATGCCATCCTGGGCTTTCAACGCACGATTGTCAGCGATGTGCCAGGAACGACGCGAGATGCGATAGATACCGAGTTCGAGTATAAGGACAAAAAACTGGTACTGATCGATACCGCCGGCATACGCCGAAGGGGACGTGTCGGCCCTGGAGTCGAGAAATATAGTGTGCTGCGCGCGAGCCGTGCCATTGATCGAAGCGATGTGGCGTTGCTCTTGATCGATGCAAGCGAAGGATTGGCGGCCCAGGATACTCATATTGCTGGCGAGATTCAAGAGAAAGCGAAGGGTGTCGTGGTGATCGTCAACAAGTGGGATCTTGCTCAGGCGCAACGACGCGAAGAACGTGAGGGGATTTTTCCCAATCCCGATGATGAGATCGAAAGCGCAGAACGCTATCGCAAGATTATCGCGGAAGGTCTCAAATTTATTCCCTATGCTCCTATTGTTTTTGCTTCGGCGAAAACGGGCTACCATGTGCAATCATTGTTCGACATTGTATTAAACATCGCCGAAATGCGTTACCTGCGCGTTCCTACTTCTCGGCTAAACGAGGTTGTGCAGGAGGCAATTCGTCGCCATAACCCTACAATCTTTAAGGGGAAGGTGATGAAAATATACTACGCGACACAGACGCAGGTGAATCCACCAACGTTTGTCTTTTTCGTGAACGATCCGCAAGCGTTGCATTTCTCTTATGAGCGCTACCTCGAAAATCAATTACGGTATGCCTTCAGTTTCAAAGGAACAGGCATTCGTCTCCAATTTCGAGCGCGGCCAAGATCGGAAAAATAGGCATTTACCCTCTGATAGAGTGAGCAGTATTTACCCCTGCGGTGGTACTGCTGGCATAAGATGATATTCCATCTTTAACGCAATAATACGGGTAGCCGCCTCGTCAACCCGTGCCTTGGAGAGCGTACCATTCTGTAAAGCCGCCTTAAATGCATTAATTGTTGCAAGCATCTGATCTGCTCCTGTGGGGCCGAGTATCATATCATTGCCGGCATTCAAGGACATTACTGCTGCCTGGTACATATTCCACTTTTGTGTGATACCTTGCATATAGAGGGCGTCGGTCAAGACGACTCCATCATAGCCAAACTGCTTGCGCAGGATATCGGTCATGAAGATATGCGACAGTTCCGCCGGGTAGACGGGATCAATCGCGGGCATCAACACATCGGTTGGCATAATCATACCCGGGTTGAGTAACCTGTCGGGCGACTGAATGAAGGCTTTGAAAGGTGCAAGTTCAACTGAGTAGATTTGATCTCTTGTGCGATTTACTACAGGAAGAGTAGTGTGTGCATCGGGTATTGCATCGCCCAACCCAGGATAATGTTTAATGCAAGCAACGACGCCATCTCCCTGTAACGCCTTCATATAAGCTCCGGCATATGTGACCACGGACTGAGGGTTGGTACCGAAGGTACGCGTTACCATGTCATAGCCGTTTACAAGGTTGACATCAACATCGGGGGCAAGATTTTCATTGATACCGAGTGATAATAAATCGTGGGCGGCTTTATGCCCTTGTTGTGTTGCTACCTCCGGCTTACCTGTATTGTAAATGTCAGTAGCTGACATGCGGTAGCCGTAGATATGCGATAAGCGATGCACATATGGTCCTCCCTCTTCATCGGTTGAAATGAGTAAAGGAATACTGGCATGTTGTTGCATCGTTGCAATATCGTGTTTGGTCTGATTAAAGGTCTGCATCTGGAATTCATACATGATGACACCACCGGCGTGCAGTTTGTTAATCATTGTATTGAGATCTGAAGAATAGCTAGTGTCCGCATATTCGACCATAATAAGCTGACCAAGTTCTTCGTCGAGTGTCATATGTGAAACATACATACTTGCCAGTTGCTTGTACTTCATATAGCCTGTAAGGTGCATGATGGCGTTAATCTGATCTGCATTAAGTGGCGCTTTGACGAACGGTCCTGATGCACCAAGAGCTGGTGACGAATGTGACGCAGAACCAGGTACATTAGCAAATAAATTAGGGCCAAGAATAGCACCCAATGTGACAAGTAGAGCGAGCATCAGCAGAAATAAAATGAAAAATGTACGCATGCGGTGGCGCTTTGGTGGGAACGACTGCATTGGAGCAATTACAGGAAGCGGTTGCGTAAGAACCTGAGCAGGCAATGTGAGTGAAGGAGACATCTGTGCAGTCGAGGTAGCTCGTTGGTACTGTGCTGCTGGCATCGGGCGTGTAGATGCGAACCATCCGGGGCCTTTTTGCTCTGGTAAAGCTGTTTGTTGGGGGTGAATCGAGTTGGAATTTATTGGCTGAGCAGTTGTCCACGAGGAATGAATTTCGATGGAATGTCCTGGTAGCTGGTCAGGTGGAGAGGGTCTTTGTGGTTGCTGATTTTGACTGGTCATACGTACTCCTCAGGATTGCTTTTTCAGTTTATTCCATTTATAGGGCATAGCATAAAGCTTTTAAGACATGATATAGAGCGCCTGGCCAGGCCATTGTGTTGATGATGCAGTTTTGGATAATGATATTACAATGTGCACTTTAGAAGTATAACGAATAAGTATGCTACTTTTACTCTTCTAACGTATCTGAAGCCGGGTTAGTTCCTGTTGTATTACCAATGGCCTCGACGGGTGCCTGGATGTCCTCGGTCGTCTTTTGTGATTTGGCTGATTGGCGAGGACGTCTTGGTTTTGAATTGACTGATGTATTGGACTGGCTTTGATCTTCGATGGCCGGTTGCTCCTCGGTCGAAAATGAGGGAGCCCATTCGATTTGTTCCTCGTTCGAAAATGAGGGAGCCTGTTCGATTTGCTCCTCGGTCAAGAATTGGGGAGTTTCTTCGATTTCGACTATCGAACTTTGCAGAGTAGGAAGTTGTACCTCAGCGGGTTCTGGAGTAAATGGGGATGCGGGCTGACTGAAATGCTCCTCGGGCGACGTAGCCAGGATTGTTTCTTCATGGGTACTCAGCTGCTCTTGTGGCCAGGCTGCGGTTGTGGTAACAGAGCGTCGTCGACGAGATGATGCACGAACATTTGGCACCACAGAGGCGGGTAGCAGAGCAAAATCAAATACGACTTTGATAGCTCGACTGCGTGATTTTGCTGTGGCAGTAGAAAGCGCAATGCGGTAATTGGTGAGTGCGAAACGGTGGGTGATAAGCTTTTCGGGATGAAGTTGTTTGTTTTCGATCATCTCAGCAGCGATAGAGAAGGTAGAACGTTGTCCGCGTGAGCCAATTGGCCAGGCTTCCATACCGTGAGCGAGAGTTCCGATGAGATCAATTTCCTGGTACCAGATGGGAGTGAGATCAAGTTGCATTGTATGCAGGCTGAGACCAGCCAACACAACTGTACCGCCAGCACGCGCCCAGCGTAATGAGTTATGAATCGTCTCCCTACTTCCAATGGTATCATAGATCACTTCGTAACCACCGAGCAGCATTTTGTTATTAAACATGCCAGTAAAGAGTTTCGCACCGGTTGCACGCTCGACTCCCTGATAGCTGTCCTGAGGATAGAGGATATGTGCCGCACCCATGCGAGTAGCCTGCTCAATCTGGAACGGGTAGCGAGCCATTACGCTCACTGTAGCGCTGGGAGCGAGGGCGCGAATAACTTGTAAGGTGAGCAGACCGATGGTGCCTGCACCAATAATGAGAACATTTTCACCGGGCTGTGGAAGACGGCGCAAAACAGCGTGAACAGCCACAGCGGAGGGTTCTAGTAATACAGCCTGTTCGTCACTCAATTCAGAAGAGATACGGAACAGTTGTTGTTCATGCACCAGCATTTCCTCACTCCAGCCACCGCCAATTGGCTCAGGACCAGGAAGAAGGTTTGCACGCTCACACAAACTGTAATTACCGGAAGCACATGATCGACAAACGGGCTGTGCTCCAGAAGTAATGCAATTGGGACCACTTTGTAATATGACACGATCACCAACATGAAGATGCTGTACTTCGTCACCTACTTCGATAACCTCACCCACAACCTCGTGTCCAGGATATGAATGTCTCTGGGTAGGAAGAGCAGCTGGTGCGATATGAAAGTCCCCGTCAACATAGATCATGTGCAGGTCGCTACCACAAACGCCCGCCAGGCGATTGCGTACGCGCACCCAATGTGCTGCGGGTAATGGTTGTCGAGGCAGATTCTGTACTTGTAAAGGCGCGAAAGAAGAAAAATATGCACCGTGCCAGAGACGTCCTAATAATTGAGTGAGAATGACTCGTTTTGGGCTAAGCTCCAGGGTAGAAGTCCACATAGCTACAACCCTCCTCATACTGTTGTCTTATTTTGTTTTTGTATGCTTTACGAAGTGTATCATGTGTAACAGGGTGGGTCAATGAAACGGTAAGCAAGTCAGGGTGGAACCTGGAAATTACTCCTAATGAGATGACATTCAGGTAACCGGGGCCTCACTCCTATTGCCACTGCTTCTCCAACACCGTAATGGGTTTTATTGGAATAAATTCGCTTGTCAGAAGTGCGTCCATGCTCTATCATATGTAGGGCCGATACTTCGGCCTCTGTTGTGATATTGCTCAAATGGGAAAGATAGACGATAAAATAGCATGGCGATTCCTACACAGAAGGCGGCAAAGCTGCAACATGCAGGGGTGCAGTCTCTCCCGCCGAATAAATATCCTAAAGGTGGCCGTAAAACCCACCCTCATAAGCCATCGATTCAACAAAAGTACAGGCAACGTTTCTTTTATCTACTAAGACATCCAATTGATGGCATCTGGGGCTGGTTAAGTTCAGTACGCACAGCTATATTTCTGATTGCTTCTATCGCCGTAATCTGCTTCATTGGTATCTATTTTGTGCAAGGGCCAGGAGAAGTCCTTGGTGACCCCGTTGCTTATGCTGTCTGGGTGCAACAGAATGCTTTGCCTCGCTATGGTTCACTTACACCGATCTTTGATTGGCTGCGATTCTACACGATTTTCTCGAGCTGGTATTTCATACTGTTGCTAACAGTGCTCTCGCTCAGTATTATTGTAAGTACCTTGAACCGTGCTCCAGGCATCTGGCATAATTTTAAATATCCACTCATCAGGCGTAATGACAACTTCTATCAAAACGCTCTGGAGCGCACTGAATTCACTCATCCCGATGCAGTCCAATGGACGCAAGGCGAATTTCGTAGGCGAGGCTACCGGGTCCGCAAGCTTAAAGAGAATGAAGTTACGTATCTGTATGTTAATAAAAATTCCTGGGCTACACTTTCAACCTTTGTTTTCCATGCAGCTCTGGTTACACTCTTAATGGCAGGCGTTCTCTCGCAGTGGCATGGTTTTGCTCCAAACAGCCTGGCTCGACGTATACTGCCTGCGCCGTTTGTAGGTCTTAGCGATAACCTGGCAGGGTTTACCTTTGACCAGGCGCTCCCCAACGGTCAAAGCGCAGTCGTCTTTCCACGTGGAACGCCGCATAATATTAGCTTTCGTACGAATAACTTTACTGCCAGGTTCGATCCTAAGACAGGTTTGCCGACCGACTATGTGACAGATCTGAGCGTTTATCAGGATGGAGAGCTTGTCGCGCACAGCAATCACTTACGTGTTAATGATCCTCTATCTTATGGGGGAGTTGTCTTTCACCAATCATCCCTCATACCCTCCGTCGACATTACTATTTCCGACGCACAAGGATGCATAGTCTGCAATGAGCCTATCGTATTGGATCAGAGCGAAAACATATCGTCAAACCTGGCAGTTGATTTTGCTAAGGGTATTCCTATTGTGGGATCGAATCTGACTCTTGGCGTGTTTTTTATCCATGATCCTTCAATACAACTGGCACAGGTGCAACATCCATCAATACTTATCACCGTCGGCACTCCGAATTCTCCTGCGACTCAAGACAAAGCCGTTGTAAGATTGCAGCCTGGTCAATCGGGTCAAAGCATTGATAAGAAATGGACCATCAGGCTCAATAGTGCGAGCGAGGCAACTGTTTTACTTGTCACCAAAGATGCAGGCTCTATGCTCGTTTGGCCAACAGCCATTATACTTATCTTGAGTTTATGTATCACTTTCTATTTCCCGCAGAAGCGCATCTGGATACGTGTTAAAGATCAACAGGTGCAATTGGCTGCTTTACGCGAGCATTTTACAAATATTCGTACCGACATGCTAGCAGTCTTACGAAATTCGTCCCATTGACAGTAAATGACTCCTGATATATGCTACGAGCAATGAATTGGCTCTCGTACCCGTATGCTGAGATGAGTGAGGATGCTTTGCGATGACTTGGTGTGAACACTAAAGATCAGGGGAAGTCCTCTACTCATAATGCTTTAGCCTACTGGAAAGGTGCCCGGCTATGAAATTGACAATGAAAGGCGATTATGGTTTGCGAGCCATGCTTGACCTGGCCGCATATTATGGACAGGGACCTATTGAGAGTGCCGATATTGCCAGCAGGCAATACATACCAGAACAGTACCTCGATCAGATTTTGATGGCTTTACGCAAAGAGGGATTGATTAAAAGTGTTCGAGGTCCAAAAGGTGGCCATATGTTGGCCAAACCACCAGCACAGATCACTATGGCTCAGGTGATGCAAGCACTTGAAGGATATGTACCGCCGATGGAATGTTTACCCAACCCAGATTTCTGTAAGCTTACTCCAGGATGTGCATTGAGAGAGGTCTGGCGCGAAATCGATGAGATGACGCAGCGGATACTTTATTCAACCACGATCGAGGAGCTGGCTCAAAAGCACCGGGTCGGCACTACTGAAACAATGTATTATATCTAACCAAAGGTGGAATATTTGTACATAGGTAGGTGTTCTCATAAGTAGCAATACCGAAACGATGTATTATATCTAACTACAGGGTGGAGTGGTCTGCGGAAATATCAATCGGATCATGGCAGAGCCTCATTTGTCAGACCATCTGGGAGTAGCAACTGGAAGTTGCGCTCATCTTAATTGTGGTTACCCTCATTGCGCGTACCCGCCCACAGGGAGAAGCCATGACACATTGGGCAAAGGATGTCACCGAACTAATTGGCCATACACCCTTATTCGAATTGAAGCGGTTTGCATCTGAAATACCCCTCTCACAACAGACCACTATACTTGCCAAACTCGAAATGTTCAATCCAGGCGGTAGCGTTAAGGATCGTATTGCTTTGCAAATGATTTGCGAAGCCGAAGCGCAGGGTTTATTGCGTCCCGGCGGTATTATTACCGAACCAACCAGCGGGAACATGGGCATATCTCTGGCATGGATAGCTGCCGCTCGAGGTTATACCTGTATCTTGACTATGCCCGATACGATCAATATAGAGCGCCGCCTCCTCCTGCAACGTTTTGGAGCGAAAATTCTACTCACACCTGGTAATCAGGGCATGCGAGGAGCGATCAACAAGGTAATCGAACTACGTACGACACTTCCAAATGCCTGGTTCCCACAGCAATTCTATAATCAGGCAAACCCACGCGCGCACCGTGAAGGAACAGCCGTCGAAATTTGGGAAGACACCGCCGGGGCAGTAGATATAGTTGTGATCGGTGTTGGCACTGGAGGGACTCTCACTGGTGTCGCAGAAGGACTCCGATCACACAAACCTGGTGTCGAAATTGTTGCGGTTGAACCGGCTGCTTGTGCTGTTCTTTCAGGTGGACGACCTGGACCACACAGAATTGAAGGACTCGGCGCAGGCTTTCAACCAGATACACTGCGTGTTGACCTCATAGATCGCATTATATCCGTTACTGATCAGGATGCAGTGGCAACTGCTATCCAAATTATGCATAAGGAGGGACTCTCGGTTGGAATTAGTAGTGGGGCTGCAGCATGGGCTGCCCTGCAAGAGGCGCGTAAAGTTGAAAATCAAGGGAAAGTAATCGTCACGATTTTTCCAAGCGCCGCCGAACGTTATTTGCAGACTATCCTTTTTGAGGATCTTAGAAGTGAATTGCGGCAAAGTTGATATGTTGTAGGTGCGTTCTATGAAGCTCAGAATATATGTAACTAGCCAAATGTTTTATTCGTCTTAAGAAAAGCATATGCTGGGGTGTTGGGGGAAAACCAGGGATCAAGGTAAAGAGATTACGAGAGATATCCCAGTCATCAACAAAAAGAGTGGCTACCAAACAGGTACAACTGTTTTCCTTAAGAGGATATATGATACACATGCCCGTGAACGACTATGTTTCTTATCTTAGCCATGCCTCTTATAAACGTATACGCTTGCTCGTCTGGTTACTTGTGCTGGTATCTTTAACGATAGCTATTGCTTGTGTAGTGCTTGCGATTAGATTGTGGTTCTCCTAC
>WNFC01003538.1_pt1 | contig 19672 bp, 22 predicted proteins | sample 5400541 | NCBI WGS metagenome assembly WNFC01 (sample SAMN13153342, study PRJNA577476) | soil metagenome | isolation source: 120 cm saprolite under Douglas fir tree site 2 hole 2 replicate 1 | place: USA:California | collected 2015-04-18 | reverse complement strand
CGGCTGTCGGTCGTCGTTTCCAGCGACCGGGATCGGGCATTCGCGCGGGTCGCCGATAATGGCGCCGGGATTCCTGATCACGAACGCGACCGGGTTTTCGAGCGCTTCTACCGGACGAACGACTCGGCCTTTCGCAATGTCCCGGGCACCGGGCTCGGTCTCTACATCAGCCGGCAGCTGGCCGAAGGTCACGGAGGTAGCCTCGTGATCGACAGCAGCACGCCCGGTGGGACCGTCTTCGCGCTGGCCCTCCCGCTGTCGGATGCGATGGCGGCCCGTGACCAGCCTACTCCGGCACTGGTGAGCGCGAAACCCACGACCTGAGCTCAGGTGCCGGCATCCCTCGGCGGTCCGTCCCAAGTCGTCGCCGTGTCGGAAAACGGTACCCTCTGATCCATGATGGCCCAGCTGGCTGGTTGGCATGACTACTTCCTGGTAGTGGGCGGCGGTGCCGCGGCCCTGACGGGCCTCGTGTTCGTGGCGATGACCCTGCACCTGGATGACATCGTCACCGACCCCGTCCATCGCCATCGAGCCCGGACCATTCTCACCGGCTTGACCGCCGTCTTCATTCGTTGTGCGCTCGCGCTGATGGGGGGCCAGAACGGGCAGGCGATCGCGGTGGAGCTGATCTTCGTCCTTTTGGTCGTCGAGGTCGTTCTCTACCGGAGCATTCGGCAGGCGATCAACAGCGCGGACCAGGGGGTGCTGCTTCGCACGCTGGGAAGTTTCGCCTGTCTCGTCCTCGAACAGATCGGCGCCCTCATTCTGTTCGCCGGCAGTGTGTGGGGCCTCTACGTGGTCGGCATCGGAATGATGTCATCGTTCATCTTCATGGTGACAGGGGCCTGGCTGCTGCTGGTCGGTGTCGGGAAGGCGGAGATCGGGCGCGCCAGCGCAGCCGGTTGAGATCAGGACCATCGACGTCGTGCCTTCCACGGCGAGGGCGGGCCGGCAGCGTCGCCGGCCCGCAGCCGTGAGTCTTTCCTAGCGCGGCGCCATCTTGAGAAGCCCGAACGCTGCGCCCTGCGGATCGCTCAGGATCGCAAAGCGGCCGCCGGGGAACTCCATCGGCGCGACCGTCTCGCGCGCCCCGGCCTGCGTGGCGGCCGTGAACGACTTGTCGACGTCGGGGACCGTGAAATACACGAGCCAGTTGCTCGGCACCTGGGCCGGAACCATGGACTGCATCTCCTGCGCGCCGGCGATGCTCTCGCCGCCCAGCTGGAACTCGTAATACGGCGGCTGGTTGGGACCCATGTCATTGGTCTTGGTGGTCCAGCCGAACACCTTCTGATAGAAGGGGATCGCCTTGTCGACGCCGCGCGCGCTGAGCTCGGCCCATCCGAAGGTGTTCGCTTCGCCAACTGGCATGGAGCTGTTCATCGCCCGAGCCTGCCAAATAGAAATGACCGCGCCGCTCGGATCCTGAACGGCGGCCATTCGGCCCTGATCGCCGACGTCGAAGGGCGGAGCCACAACCTTGCCGCCTGCGGCCTGCACCTTCTTAGCCAGGTCGTCGGCATCTTCAGTGCCGATGTAGACCGACCATGCCGTGGGCGCTTCCGGTGACATCTTGGGTCCAATCCCGGCCACCCGCTTGTCCCCGACATTCGCCATTCCATAGCCGCCGTATTGCGGATCGGCATTGACCTCGATCTTCCAGCCAAGCACCTTCGAGTAAAAGTCGCGCGCTGCGCCGGCGTCGGATGTCGCGAGATCGACCCACGCCGGCTTGTTGGCCACTACAGTTTTGGCTTCCGCCATAGCTTGCCTCCTCATGCTGGTGCGAAGCGGACGAACGTGACCCCGGCGGATCGCCGTGCCGAGTCAGGTCTATTCTGCACGACTCAGCCAGAAGGTATCAGCCCTGAGTTGAGGATGGCCTGGCGAACGGCCGGGCATCGAAGTAGGTCCGGATGCACACGATCTTGCCGCCCGCGAGGGTGTACCACTCCGCCACCGGCGCCTTGGCCACCGGCGTATCGAGCACGTAGAACACGGCTACGTCATCGCCCTCCGCGATCGTCGCCAGGTGCTCGATCCCCTTGACCATCCCATACAGAGCCGAGATGGCCTTGATGTAGTCGTCGGCGCGGTCGAACCGGTCGATGGGGCCCTCGAAGCGCAGGTTGTCCGCCAGGAACGAGCGGGCCGCGGCGAAATCGCGAGATCCGAGGGCTTTCGAGTATCGATCGACGACGTCAGTCGCACTCGTCTTAACCATAAGACGACCCTAGGCGAACGGCGGATTGGGGGAAATGTCCAGGACGCTACCGTCGTTAGCCAAGACGCCGATCCGGCGCCTGGATGAATTCTGGAAGCGAGTTGGCAAAGTGCAGGCTAGCTGGCACCGGTCTAAGATCCATGCTGGACGGTATGGTCGATGTCGTTTTCAGCGAGATCGATGTTCCTCCGAGCGCTATGGACTGGCGGACCGCCATGCGCCAGCGGGCGATATCGGCTCACCGGGTTCTCCTCCGTCACCCCTGGGCAAATGGCCTGATGGAATCGCGGACCTCACCCGGTCCGGCGAACTTGCGACATCACGACGCGGTCCTTGGAAGTCTCCGCGGAGCGGGCTTCTCGGTCGAGATGGCCGCTCACGCGTACTCGATGCTGGACAGCTATGTCTATGGGTTTACGCTGACAGAGGCGACGTTGCCATTCAGCAACTCGAAAGAAGCCAAAGCGGTGGCCGGAAACATCCTCGAGGGATTTCGCCCCGGCGATTATCCCCACCTGGCCGAGATGGCGGCAGCGAACAAAGTCAGACAGCGCTCCGTCGCGCTCCAGGCAGAAACGCACTACCGCCCGAGCCCGCTCGCGGTCAACTCCCATCCATTTCGGCAAACTGGCTGGTTTGACCGTGCGCCGAGAACAGTGGGAACGGCTTGTCCTTGTTCTCGGCACGCGCCGGCTCGTCGCCAACCGCCTGAAGGACCGGCATCCGTGGCCGCGAGCCATGCATGAGAATGCTTTGTGCAGGATGGCCAACGCCTATGGTCAGAAAACCGGTTGGCCCATTGAGAAACGCGTGGACCGGTTCGGTTCGCCTAGCGTCGCGCTCGATGGTGTCGATGGCGGCATCCAGCTCGACAGTCGTGCGGACCTCGATCGGCTCGCCGCGCCTCCACTCAAGTTTCATTGACCCCAGCCCCTCCCCGACCCTTCCCCTGAGGGGCAGGGAGATTCGCCGGGGCCATGGCCCGTTCTTCGATGTGCGTCGCAATATCGCTCGCCATTCCCCGCAGGGTAGCGGCGATCTCGGTGAGCGCGCCGAGTTGCGGATCGGCGGCCAGTTCCACGGCGGCGTCGGCCAGGGTGTCCAGGCGTTCCTTGAGGATCTTCCAGGCGGCCTCGCGGTGAGGGAGGATGAAGAACGCCGGCCGCACCACCTCGAGCGTCGGCCCGGCGGTGCGTCCGGGATGCCCGGGGCCGATCGGCAGGCGGGTCAGGACCGGGCTGAGTTTGCGCATCGTCCAGTTCATCAGGTGCTTGGCCGTCCTGGCCAGGGTGTCGAGCTCGGCATCGGTCTCGCCGTGATGCACGTAATAGCGGGACATCACCTGGAGGATCACCTCGTAGACCGCGTTGTTGAGGTCCTGGACGCGAGCCGTCCGCCGGTCCTCGATCAGGATGCCGGACTCGACGTCCGGCGGGAGGCGCACGTAGGCCGGATCGACTGGGCGCGCCGGCTCGAAGGTCGGGTCGGCCGCCTGCGTGGCGAGGAAGTCCTCGAGGATCCCGACGAACTTGCCGAAGTGGGACTTGACCCAGTCGCCGCGGGCCCCTTCGCCCTGTTCGACGATGATCTCGATCGCCTTCCGCGCCGCGGCCAGGTCGGTGATGGCCAGCAGCTCCGGCCACTCGAAGATGTCGGTAACCGCCTGCGCCCGGGGCGGCCCGATGAAGACCGCGGCCTCGCCGTAGCGGTGGCAGAGGCGATCGAGTCCCGCCTCGATGCCGCGGTAGAGGTGACCGACCGTCGCCCACTCCTCGGGCTCGCCCACCAGCGGCTGATCGTCGACCGTGAGTGGCCGCACGTGCTGGAGCGCCCCGAAGCCCTCGGCGTCGTCGAGGGCCATCCCCTCCGGGCGTTCGAGGTACATGAAGTGACGCAGGGCGCGCTCCCCGAAGGGGACCAGGGCAATCTGGACGCGGTCGGGGTACCAGCGGGAGAGGATGGGGAAGTTCGGCCGCTCGAAGTGGGGCGCCGCGCCCACCGCCGTCAGGATGTTGGTAGCCAGCGCCAGGTGCAGCATCTCCTGCTTGATCACGTCGATCAGCGTTTTCTCCCATGCCTGGATCCGGCCGAGCTGCTCGGGGGTCAGGCCCTCGTCCGGGCCGCGCTTCAACGAGAACTGCGCGTACAGGTATTCGCACATCAGGCCGTGCTCGATCTCGCACGCCTCGCCCAGCAGGTAGACGAGCTCTTCGCGGGTGGTGATCTTGAGCGGCGGCTCGGCCACCTGGCCGTTAGGGCGCTTCACCGCGTTAGGGCTGAGCGGCCATCCGAAGGAACGCGGCGCCGCGGGCCTCCAGGTAGATCGCCGACGGTGTCTCCACGATCCGGGCAATCACCGCCTGGCACGCTGGACAACGCAGCACGACGCCGGGCGCCTGGGTAAACACCATCAGGGCGCCCATCTCCGCTTCTCGGGCGCAGGCGGCGCACCGGGCCATGGCCATGGTCATGTCGCGGCCGAAAATCTGCTGCAGCTGGCCCGCGACCGCGTTCCCATCCACCATCAGGGCCGTATTCATGTCTCCCTCGTCGGTCTCCATCGTTCTGCCTCCTCAGGCTCCACTTGGACCAAAGCGTTCGGTACGAATTTGTTCGGTGGGCAGTTCCATCTGCACCAGCGTGTTGGCGACTGCCTCCACCAGCAAGGTCGGTCCGCACAGGTAGACGCGAGCGCGTTTGTCAAACGGCTTGATGACCTCGCCCAGCATGGCGGCATCGATGCGACGCCGATAGCCGGTCCACCCCGTGGGCGGCTGCCGGGTGAAGGTAAAGAACACCTCCAAGGTCCGGTCGCTGGCGGCGAGCGCGTCGAGCTCGTCTCGATAGATCACATCGTCGGCGGTGCGGCTGCTGTAGAGCATTCGGGTGGGCATCGTCGCGTGCTGGGCCGCCCGGTGGCGCAGCATCGCCATCAGGGGGACCACGCCCGAGCCGCCGGCGATCAGGAGCAGCGGGCCGCCCAACGAAACCTCCCAGACGAAATACCCGCCGATCGGCCCGCGGACCTCGAGCTGGTCGCCCGGCACCAGCACGTCATGCAGGTAGGGGGAGACCTCCCCATCCTCGATTCGTTCCACGGTCAGCTCGAGCTCCCCCATGCGCTCGGGCGCGGAGGCGATGGAGTAGCTGCGCTGCGTCTGGTACCCGTCCGGCGCCGTCAAGCGGACGTCGTAGTGCTGACCCGGCCGGTGGGCCATCCACTTCGGGAGCGCGAGCGTGAAGCTCTTGGTCTTTAGGGTTTCGGGCCGAATCGCGGTGACGGTCCCCGCCTGCCATTGGAGAACGGGCTGTTCCATCAGTCGCCGCTGTACCGCTCCTCCTTCCAGGGATCGCCATGGATGTGATAGCCGAGCGACTCCCAGAACCCGGGTTGGTCTCGCTCCATGAAGCGGAGGCCCCGGATCCATTTGGCGCTCTTCCAGAAGTAGAGGTGGGGCACAACCAGTCGGGCCGGCCCGCCGTGCTCGGGGGCCAGCGGCTTGTCGTCGAACTGGTAGGCGACGAACGCCTGCCCCTGCACCATCTCGTCGAGCGGAACGTTGGTGGTGTAGCCGCCGTCGCTGAACGCCATCACGTAGTGCGCCGCCGGATCGACCTGAACCGCCTGCAGGAGCGTGTCGACGGTGACGCCCAGCCACTTGGTGTCGAGCTTGGTCCACTTGGTCACGCAGCTGATGTCGACGGTGAAAGTCTCCGTGGGGAGTTTCTGAAATTCCGCCCAACTCCAAGTCTTCGGCGACCGGACCAGGCCCTCCATGGTGAAGGACCATTTATCGAGCGGGGTATGGGGGGTTGGCCCCGCCGACAGAACCGGGAAATCGGTGACCAGGTACTGCCCGGGTGGAAGGCGACTCTCCACCTCGGCCGGCCGCCGACGCCCAAGGAATCCGCGAGATATCAATCCGGCCATCGCTTACCTCCTCAGGTCAGCTGTCTGACGCTGGCTAAACCCGATGCTCCCAGCGCCAACCCTACGACGAAACGACCAGGTAGGCAACCCGGAGCGGCGTCAGCCTCGCCGCTCGCGTTCTCGAGACCCCCTCCCTGCCCTCGCCCAGAGGGTGTGGGATATCTCAGTCCTTTTCCCCTTCCGCTCCCTGCGTCACGTCTGCGACCGTCACTAAGAGGTCCCAGGTGTTGCGCAGGGAAACGACCAAAAGGAGGACGGTGCTAATCAGGAGCCAGGTGAACGCCGAGCTTTGCGACGCCAGCAGGAGGATGCCGGCCACGATGATGGCCAGATAGCTGACCGCGCTCACGCCGAAACGCAGCACCACCCGCACGCGTTGCATCGGGCTCATTTCGAAGGTCCATTCCCGGGGTCGGCCTGCCGCGATCAGGCTTGGTGCGGCGACGACCAGGCTAACCATACCCGCGCCGATCAGCTGTGAGGCGGCTGCCGACTGACTCTGCGGGATCACCATGAACAGGGCCACGAAGAGCACCGCGCCGAAATTGGCCAGCGTCACGCGGGCGAGGCTGCGGACTTCCGAGCTGGTGACGACGATCCCCAGGTGCAACGACAGGCCCACGAACAGCAGACCCACCAGGGTGGCGGACGCCGTCCCCGCCAGGATGTAGAAATCGTGCCAGCCGCTCACTGCCGTCTGATACGACACGTGTCAGTAGTCTGACAGGGCAAGGAGAATTTGTCCGGCCGCCGCGCAGCCCTGTGATGCACGACACAGACAAGTCCGCGGTCGAGCCGTATCCTGATGACACTGGCTAAACGAGAGGTGGAGTGAAGTGGCCGCGCAGCAACTGGTCGGGGGACGCTCCCGCGATCGACAAGGGGTTGGTGAACTGGGGCGGAACGGCCATCGCGGCCGCCGGCGTGGCGGTGTTCGTCTACGGGCTCGTCTTTCTGGTCGTGAATTTCACCACGTTCATCGAGGTCGGACTCAACGGTAAGTTGGTGGGCACCAACGCCGCCGGGCTCCAGGCGGACAATCCGATCCTGTACCGGTACATCAGCCACCTGCAGGTGAATCTGGCGGCCTTCATCATGATCTACGGGGTCGCCCTCGCGGCGCTTGCCTGGTTCGGAATCCGGCGCGGCCAGCGCTGGGCGTTATGGACTCCCATGGGAAGTTACCTCTTGGGACTCGCGGTCGCCCTGCCAATCCACTACGTCTATGGCCTGGCCACGCTGGGGCATGTGGGACCGTTCTACCTGGTCACCCTTGCGGTGCTCGCGGGCGCGTGGCTCTCGTATACGGGGATGGCGAGGGCGGCCGGCACACCCCCTCCCTGACCCTCCAACTTAGGGGAGAAATTGTTCCCCGCAAGCGAGGGCGCATTCTTATCGAGGTGGCGGCAAGGAGACCAGCACGGCGGCCACCGCCAGGATGACGGCCATCACTCCGGTCTCGATCCGGCGGCGCCCAAACACCGCCAGCGTGAGCGCCGCGCCGACGGCGACGACTTTGACGACGAGCGCCCACCCGTAGCCGGTCGTCGGCAACGTCAGGGGGAATCCCCTGTGGGCAACGACGAGCACAAGCCCGCTCCCGACGCCGACCGCAGCTGCGGCGACGGCGTAGCGCGAGAAGCGGCGGTCTGGCGCCACCAGGAAGGCCGCTAGCCCACCGACCCAGATTCCGCTGGCCGCCACGTGAATGGCGGCCAGCACGACGCCGGCGCCCGGCAGTCCTGGAATCGCATGCGCGGTGGCGCCATCGATCAGCGCCATCACCGCGCCCAGGCCCAGCACCGGCCAGAGCGAGTCGAGCGCGAGGAGAGCCCAGACGAGCAAGACAACGGCCAGGCGCAGACCCAACAGCCGACCGAAGCCCGCGGCCAGTACGGCAATGGCGGTGTCCCCGTCGAACGACAGACTGGCAAGCTGGGCGACCAGCGCCACGGGTTCCGCGGCGATCAACAGGGCCAGGCCAGCGCCCACCAGGCGACGAAGGCGTGGCTCCCGCCGAATCATTAGTTGATAGGTGATCGTCCCGAAGGTGAGCGCCACTCCCAGGAAGTGCATCCAGCGGGCGAGCGCCTGGAGGCCGAATCCGAGCGGCGTGGCCGTCCCAATTGCTCCGCCGGTGAGCAGTGGCGCATAGGGATTCGCGCTGGGCTGGCCCACCACGAAGCTGAATGCGCCTCGCGATGGATGGGTGTCGGCGGCCAGGACCTGCCAGGTCACGACATACGTCCCGTTCTCGGCGGAGCTGACCGGGGCCGTCAGCATATGACCCACCGGGCGAGCCGGTCCGGCGACCTGGCGGCCTGCCGGGCTGAAGACCTTGATGGCCTGTCCCACCGGGATGACCGCCTCCGTGAACGTCAGCGAAATCGCCGCGGGCGGCGCGGCCAGCAGCGCGTCCGGCGACGGGTCTGAGCCAAGCAGCAGTGCGTGGGCGGCCGCGGCCCGGGGGACGAGGGCCAGCGCCAGAGCCAGGCCGACGACGAGCAGCCGCCGGCCCAAGCTCAGGAGTAGGCCGGGGCCGGCAGTCCTGGTCCCTCGGCCGGTCGAGTGCGCACGATGCGGAGCACCAGGCCGGCCGCCACCAGGCACAGCAGGCCCGAGCTCATGAAGGCCAGCTGGTAGTCGCCGAAGAAGGTCCGGATGGCCCCCGCCGCGAGGGCAATGGAGGCTGCGCCCAGCTGGTGGGCGGCGAAGATCCATCCGTACACGATGGTGAAATTCTGCTGACCGAAGACGTTGCGCGCCAGCTGGACGGTGGGGGGCACGGTGGCGACCCAGTCGAGGCCATAGAAGACGATGAACAGGATCAGCCCGAAGTAGGCGGTGCCGAAGGCATAGGGCAGGAACAGCAGCGAGAGGCCGCGCAGGCCGTAGTACCAGAACAGCAGCCAGCGGCTGTCAAAGCGGTCGGTCAGGTACCCGGAGGCCAGCGTCCCAATCACGTCGAAGATGCCGATCACGGCCAGCAGGCTGGCGGCCGTCACCTCGGCCATGCCGTGGTCCATAGAGGCCGGAATCAGGTGGGTGCCGATCAGGCCGTTGGTAGACGCCCCGCAGATGAAGAAGCTGCCGGCGAGCAACCAAAAGTCGCGGGAGCGGACGCCCAGCTGCAGGCCGCGAAAGGCATTCCGGATTGGGCTGCCGACCGCCAGTTGGGCCGTGTCCGCCTCGGTGGCGCCGTAGGCGCGCAGGCCCAGGTCGGCCGGTCGGTCGCGGAGAAAGAGCGCCACGATGGGCACCACCGCGAGGGCCGCCAATCCAACCGCGATGGCGGCGGTCCGCCAGCCGCGGTTCTGCGCCAGCCAGCCCAGGAAGGGCAGGAAGATCAGCTGGCCGGTGGCGCCCGCCGCGGTGAGGGCGCCGAGCACCAGTCCGCGACGCTCGACGAACCAGCGGCCGGCGACGGTGGCGGCCAGCACCGAGGCCATACACCCCGTGCCCAGGCCCACCACGACTCCCCACAGCAAGTACAGCTGCCAGGGCGCGGTCATCACCGTCGTCAGGAGCGCGCCCGTCGACACCGTGACCAGGGCCCCCACCGTCACCGTCCGGATCCCGAACCGATTCATCAGCGCGGCGGCAAAGGGTCCGGTCAATCCAAACAAGACCAGGTTGATGAACACGGCCACCGAGATGATCGCCCGGTTCCAGCCGAATTCGTTCTGGAGGGGAACGATCAGGACGGCCGGCGTGGCCCGAAATCCCGCGGCTCCCATAAGGGCCACGAAGGTGACCCCGGCGACGATCCAGGCGTAGTGAACCCGTCTCAGCGGACCGCCTCGGGCTGTCGGTCTCAGTCCCGCCGCACCCGCAGCGGGACTGAGCCTTTCTGGGTCAGGCGGAGCCAACTCTCGCGGTCGCTAAGGCGCCCACCGGTCGGCCGGCCAGGAAGCCGACCAATGTTTCGCTGACCTGATCGCCGTGCGTCCAGAGCATGCCGTGCGGGGCACCCTCGACCACCACCAACTGGCTGCCCTTGATGGCCTCGTGGGTCCTCATCCCGGTGGCCGCGATGGCCAGGATCCGGTCGGCATCACCTTGCATGACCAGAGTGGGCACCTCGATGCGCGCCAGGTCCTTGCGGAAGTCGGTGACCCACGTCGGCGGGCAGTCATAGGTCCCCTTGGGTGAGGCACCGGAGGCGACGTTCCAGCTATCGCGGACGACTTCTTCGCTGATTCGATTTCCCAGGAACGTGTCCAGGTTGTAGAAATCTTTGAAGAAGCCGGTCAGAAACGCGAGCCGGTCCTTGGCAATGGCGTCCTGGATGCCGCGGATACCGTTGTCGTCCACACCACTGGGATTGTCATTGGTCTTCTTGAGGAACGGCGGGATCCCGGAGAGGATGGCGGCTTTACTGATGCGGTCGGTGCCGTACTTGCCGATGTACCGGGCGACTTCGCCGCCCCCCATCGAAAACCCGACCAGCGCGGCGCCGCGCAGATCCAGCTTGGTGATGACCTTGTGCAGGTCCTCGGCGAACGTGTCGTAGTCATAACCCGAGGTCGGCTGACTGGACTTGCCAAATCCCCGGCGGTCGTAGGCGATGACGCGATACCCAGCACCCAGCAAGGCCACGGTCTGCTTCTCCCAGGACCGACCGCTCAGCGGAAAGCCATGGATCAGCACCACGGGAGTACCCGAACCGTGATCCTCGTAGTAGAGGTCGATCGACTCAGAGTTTTCTTTGCCGACACTGATGAAACTCATCGGCTCCTCCTGCAACGAACAACGACCTGCCTGCAGCCCGGCCTGACAGGCGGTGGCAGTCTCGGCTTGCCACTACCTTCGTGGAGTGTAGTTCAAAGCAGAACGGGATTCAGTTCCGAAATCAAAGTGCAACAGCACTGCTCCCCTCCCCTACCCCTCCCCAGTGGGGAGGGGAAAAGCGTGTACTCCTCCCCGCGGAGGTGGAGAGTTACGCCTTGTCGACGGGTGGCGCGTTCTGGTCTTCCTGGAGGTGCGGCGCCCAATCGGTCGTTCGGGGCCTCGGGCCTTTGCGATTTGGCAGCGGTTGGACCCTCGCCACGGTCGTCGCTATGGTGTCCTCCTCGGTCTCGAATCAGACGCCGACCGGCTCGCGCACCAGGATCAGCGTGATCCGTCCGTCGACCCACTCGCGGCGGATGATGAGCACCTTCCCCAGGAAGGTTCCCATATTCAACCGTCGGCGGACCACGGCGTCCTCGTAGGGGAAGACATGCTCGTCGATACGCCGCAGTGCCTCGTCCAGGTCAGGCACGATCTTCTGGCTGCCGACGACGAGAATCAGCCGACCGGCCCCGCTGGCGTAGGGGCCGAGCTGGCTGGCGGAGGCCGAGGCGACCACCAGGTCGCCGGCTTCCGTGATGGCCTGGACGCTGCCCAGCATGTAATCGGGCGCCGCCGCCAGCTTCCGAATCTCGCGACCCTGGGTCTTGCGATCCATCGCCAGGTACCGGGCCCGCATGGAGTCATAGCGACCCGACTCAAAGAGCTCACGGAAAAGGCCGAGATCCTCGAGGGTCTTCGACCGTCCCGAATGCACCTCGGCCCCAGCGGGGACGAGGTCGAGCACCAGACGCCGGGCCTCCTCCCCGGTATCGACGACGCGGACGTCGATGTTGTTGCCCCGCAGGGCCGCCACGACCTTCTCGATCGCGGCCGCTGGGGCCGGGGCGTTATCGTCCGGGAATTCGGCTTCGACCGCGCTCACGCCGTGGTGCGCGCCGGTTCCTTTGCCTCCACCTCGACGAACTCGCCTTCAATGTTGATCAGGATCTCGTGGCTGACGATGTACTTGCCGTCCAGCATCGCGTCGAAGCTCATGCCGAAGTCCTTGCGATTGATCTTGGTCTCGGCGGCGTAGCCAATTCGATGGCCCATCATCGGATCGTTGAACTCGCCGTACTTGACGACGTTGAGGGTCACCGGATGGGTGACGCCCTTGATGGTCAGATCACCAGTCAGCGTGCCCCGATCCGGGGCCCTCTGGACAATCTTCGTGCTCTTGAACGTGATCGTCGGGTACTTTTCCACCTCGAGGAAGTTAGAAGACCGCAGATCGTTGTCTCGCTGCGCGTTGTGGGTACGGATGCTGGTGGTGTTAATGGTCACGTCGACGGTCGAACGTTCCGGTTGCTCAGGATTGAGCTGACCGGTTGCCGTCACCTCGGCGAAATGACCGCGGATGGTCATCATGCCCAGATGCTTGGCAGAGAACTCGACTTGCGTGTGCATCGGGTCAAACTTCCAGGTTCCCATCAAATGCCTCCTCGAAATTCGGCTACGAGAGCGGACCTTCCATTATAGGCTTACTTTTTGCAAGTTGCTGCAGTAACTCGCAGGTGACGCTACACTGACTAAGTGGCCCGTAAGCGAAGCGACCAGGCGCGGGAATGCGATGAGCGCCTCACCCAAGCATTCGCCTTGCTGGGGAAGCGCTGGTCGGGCGTGATTCTGGGGCTGCTGCTCCAGGGTCCGGCGCGCTTTGCCGTCCTGGCACGAACGATTCCCGGGATCAGCGAGCGGATGCTGTCCGACCGCCTGAACGAGCTAGCCGAGGCCGGCTTGATCGATCGGAAGGTGCTCGACGGTCCGCCGCTGGGCGTCGTCTACCAGCTCACCGAAAGTGGCCGCGCCATGGGACCTGGCCTCCTCAAGTTAGGCGAGTGGGCTGAACGGTATATGGCCCCGGCGACTCGGACTCGCGGCCGTCAGCCATCGCACCGCGGGCTGGCGACGCGGCTCAGATCCCGATAACCAACCCTCCCCATAGGTGAGCTGGAAATTGGGCTACGGGGAGCGGACGGTCCGCCGGACGCCTCGCGCCTACGCCGTGATTGGCTCCGCGACGCCAGCCGCGACGATGACTTCATAGCTTTCCACGCTGGTGGTGCTCACGCCGAGCTCGCCGACCGCACCTGCGCGCAGACGTTCGGCTGCCTCAGCACTGGCCCGAAGGGCCTCCTCGCTGTCAAAGAGCGTGATGGTCAGACCCTTCCCGCCCTTCTCGTCGATCAGCCAAAGCCCGCCTTTGAAGCCTGGAATAGCCTTAGCCCCTGGAAGGACCCGATCGCGGACAACGCGGGCGGCATCCTCTTTGGTCACCTGGCCCTTGGTCGTTGTTACGCGTGCAAACATGGCTGCGCCTCCTCAACATCCAGACCGGCAGCGACCCCCCCGGTGTAGCACGGGGAATCATCCGCGTCAAGGCTGCGTCAGGAAACCACTGACCGCGGACGAGTCGGCGGAGGCTCTAGATGCGTTTCGGACGCCCTCAAGGCCTGGTAGGCGATCTCCATGGCTCGCATCAGCCGCCTGGATGATTCGAATTTGCCTTCCGAGAGAACGACGGGATACAGGTTCATCTCGCGGACCTTATCCATGATCGCGTGGGTGCTGACGCTGGCCCGTTCTTGTTCCACCCAGGTACAACTCGCTTTGGGAGGCGTTACCTGTGAAGGCCGAGCGCTGTGTCCGCGCCCCTCCCCTACCCCTCCCCTGAGGGGAGGGGACAATTGGGGCTGGTCCCCTGTTGGGAGGGGACGACTACCCCTCCCCTGAGGGTGGGGGACAACCGGACTACCCCGACCTCCGCTTGGAATCGGCGCTCCTGGCCACCCTACCCTTCCCCTCCAGGGGGAGGAGAATTACGTCGATGCGCGGGCCAGACATCATCGCCCCGCCCCCGTTGCTCTTCGCGGGACCGTGGCTCGTCGGGTTTCTTCTGGACCTATTGGTGCAGCTGCCGCGGCTCCCTTTTGCCCTTCGTCTCGTGGGACTGCCCCTGACGGCGGCGGCGGCAGCGCTGATCGGCTGGTTCTTCGTCACCATGCGGCGAGCCGGCACGCCGGTCGATCCGCGGGAAGCACCCACGGCCCTGGTCCAGTCGGGGCCCTTTCGGTTTACGCGCAACCCGGCCTATATCGGCTGGACTCTGCTCTACCTCGGACTAACCCTCCTGGCTGGGGGCCGCTGGGCCCTGGTCCTGCTTCCCGCCGTCCTGTTTGCGGTGGATCGGGGAGTGATCCAGCGCGAAGAGCGATATCTGGAGAAGCAGTTCGGCGCCGATTACCGCGAGTACCTGGGCCGCGTCCGCCGCTGGCTCTAGTGTGCCGGCACGTGCGGCCGGGGCTATGATCGACCCGGCGTGAGTGGAATGGGCACTCGCTGGGGGCGGGGATTTCGCCCGAGTCGCGGCGGATGTGGCTGCGGCGGCGGCGGCTTCCTCATCGTGCTCACGGTGGGGATCGTGATGAGCATCTTCAACGCCGACCTCGGGCTTGGCGCGTCGGTCAGGATCCCGTTTACCGACAGCAACATCACCGTGGCCGGCTCGATCGGCGCGAAGGAGCGGGCGCCCGATGTGCTTCCCGGTTACACGCACGGCAGGCTCGGCGGAAACCAGAATTTCATCAACAACTCGACAACCCTGACCATCGGGCCTGCTGAAGGAACGGCGCTGCTCGTGATCGGGAAGCAGGACGGAGCTCCTGTCATCGACCTGCACCTCGTTCTCAGCCGGTAGGCCTCCGGGCGCCGGTGGCCAGCAGCCTTAGGCCCCCTCCATCATCAGCCCGGTGCAGTCGGCACAGGCCACCCAGGCGCAGTCCGGCTCGCCCGGCACGTTGATCACCGCATGGAAGATGGTAGCGGTCTGCTGCTTTTGCTGGCAGCGCAGAGTTTCGCAGTACCTCGGCCACGCCAGCCGGCGACCCGGCCGCGGTGCCTCGGCAATCGGGAGGTAAAACCAGAACGGCCGACCATCGTTAGGATGGTCGTCGGCCACTTGCCAACCCCGTCGACGTACGCGGATTGCTTCAGAGATCACCTGGAACTCCTCAAGCCTAGGCATCGCGAGCGCGGATCGAATCACGGAAATCCTTAGTCTTTAAGGACGTGCGCGCGGTAACCCGTCGGCGTACGATGAGGTTGGAGGGCTGCCGTGAGCACTCTGCAAGCGGGGACAAGCGCAACCGGTACCGTCGCAGCGTCGAACGGCTTCGGTCTCATTAATCGAGTAAGCGAGACGGCGACTCTCGAAGCCCTGCTCGACGCCGTCCGTCAGGGGATGAGCGGATCCCTCGTGCTTCGCGGTCAGGCTGGGATCGGCAAGACCGCTCTCCTCGAGCGCGCAATCTGTTCGGCGCCCGATTTCCTCGCCATCCGGGCACTCGGCATGGAGTGTGAGATGGAGCTGGGCTTCGCCGGCCTGCACCAGCTCGTGCTCCCCTTCCTCCCCCATCTCGATCGCCTTCCTGTTCCCCAGCGGGACGCCCTGGGCGCCGCCTTCGGACTCATCGCCGATCCACCGCCAGACCGCTTCCAGGTCGGCCTGGCCACGCTGACCCTCCTGGCCAATGCCGCAGCCGAGGAGCCCGTTTTGTGCATCGTCGATGACGCCCAGTGGCTCGACATCGAATCGTCGGAGGTGCTCGCCTTTGTCGCCCGCCGGCTGATTGCGGATCGCATCGCGCTCCTGTTCGCCGTACGGGAGCCCGCTGAGCGCGGCACTGCGTTGACCGGACTGCGCGAGCTGTGGATCGATGGACTCCACGCCAAGGATGCCCGCCGCCTGCTGGCCACGGTCGTCGGTGGTCCCCTGGCCGGGCAGGTTTCGGAGCGCATCATCGCGGAGACGGAAGGCAACCCCCTGGCGATCCTGGAGCTGACCGCCCAGTTGACTCTGCGCGAGCTGAGCAGTGCGTCGCTGTTGCCGGAGCCGCTCCCCATTGGCAGCCGGCTCCAGCAGCGCTTTGTCGCTCAGGTGAGAGGCCTCCCGCCAGACACGCAAACCTTTTTGCTCCTCGCCGCCGCCGAATCATCGGGCGATCCGGTGGTGGTCTGGCGAGCGGCACGCCAACTCGGGCTCGAGCAAGACGCGGTCGCGGCCGCGGAAGCGGCTCGGCTGCTCCTCGTTGGGCGGCAAATCCTCTTTCGGCATCCCCTGATCCGCTCCGCCATCTATCACAGCGCGCCCGCCGGCGAGCGGCGGCGCATTCACGCAGCCCTCGCGGCCGCCAGCGATGCCACGATCCATCCCAGTCGTCATGCCTGGCATCGGGCATACGCCGCGATGGAGCCCGACGAAGAGGTGGCCGCCGAGCTGGCGCAGGCCGGCAAACATGCCCAACGGCGCGGAAGCCATGCCTCAGCGGCGGCGCTTTACTCGCGAGCGGCTGAACTGACACCGGACCACGGCCTCAGGGCTGGGCGCTTGATCGCCGCCGCCCGAGACTCCCTGATCGCCGGGGCCCCTGACCGGGCGCAGACATTGCTGGACGAGGCCATGCCGGGGCTGAAGGACCCGCTGCGGCGGGCCCGGGCCCGCTCCCTTGAGGGCGGCGTCCGCTTCGCGCTCGGCCAGGGCGGTGCGACCGCCTCGATCCTGCTCGAAGCGGCGCGGTCGATGGCGCCCTCCGACGTGACCCTCGCTCGCCAGACGCTCCTCGGCGCCCTGGAGGCGGCCATCTACACCCATCCGGCGACGACGGGCCCGGTGCTGCGCGAGATCGCCGGCGAAGCCCTGGCGCTGCCTCGGCCCAACCAGACGCCAGCGCGCCCGGTGGACTTCCTTCTGGATGGCTATGCGGCCCTGATCATGGCCGGCTACCCGGGCGGGGCGCCGCTCCTCAGGCAGGCCATTCAACTCATGGCCAACGGGGATCTCGATGCGAGCGACGGTCTCCGCTGGCTTGGACTCGTCTCGCTCGCTGCCCGGAGCCTTTTCGACGACGCGGCCGCGCACGTTCTGGCCACCCGGTGGGTGCGGTTGGCGCGAGAGCATGCTGCGCTGACAATCCTCCCGATCGCGCTTGCGTACCTCGGGGGAGCCGAGCTGGCTGCCGGGCGCCTGCAGGAGTGCGAGGCCTTAGACGAGCAGAGTCTCGAGATCTCGGCGGCCACCGGAAATCCGGGGATGCTGGGTGCCGCCGCCAGCGGAAATGCCCACCTTCTCGCGTGGCGTGGCAACGAGGCGGAGGCCCGGGCGAGGGCGGCGGCCCACCTGGCGTATGCCCTCGAGCATGGCCAGACTGGCCTTGTCAATTTCGCCCGCTATGCCCTTATGGTCCTCGAGCTCGGCCTTGGTCGCTACCAGGCTGCTCTGGAAAACGCGGTTCCTCTTCATGAGGCCGACCCTCCCGCCGCGGGCTCCTGGGTTCTGCCCAACCTGGTCGAGGCGGCCGCACGCAGCGGCAATGACAACGCGGCCCGCGACGCACTGAACCGCTTGACCGAGCGTGCGGAGGCCAGCGGCACCCCGCTGGCGCTTGGTCTTTTGGCCCGCTCGCGAGCCCTGCTCGCCGCTGACGTCGAGGCCCAATCCCTTTATATGGAGTCGATCGATCAGCTTGGCCGATCGTCGGCGAAACCCGAGCTGGCGAGGTCCCACCTGCTCTTCGGAGAATGGCTGCGGCGGCAGGGCCGGCGCAAAGACGCCCGCGACCAGCTCCGGACCGCCCACGACATGTTCGCCTCAATGGGCATCGAGGCCTTCGCCGAGCGGGCGCGGGTCGAGCTGTTAGCGACCGGTGAACGAGCCCGGAAACGAACGGTCGAGACGCAGACCCAGCTCACCCCACAGGAGACGCAGATCGCACGCCTCGTGAGGGAAGGCGCCAGGAATCAGGCGATTGCCGCGCAACTCTTCATCAGCACCAGCACGGTCGAGTATCACCTGGTCAGAGTGTTTCGCAAGCTCGGGGTAACCTCGCGCACGCAGCTTGCTCGCATCCTGGTCGACCCGAGCAACGACGGCGGATCTGCCTCAGCCTAAGCGTTCGCCGTTTCATAGCCGTCGGTTGCCTGCCGGCGATCTAGGCTGCCTTCCTTAGCTGTCCACTGAGGAGGAAGAGCACGGCCACCTCTTCGGCGGGGTGCCCCTCATCGCCTGGTCGGGCGGACGATTCGGCGGCTTCGGCGACACCCTTCTCCCACGCATGGAAGAGGGTCCCGTCAAGGAAGCCCTGGATGACGGCCGGGTGGACATAGCATTTCTTGCAGATGGCGACGGTGTTCCCCAGCTGCTTGGCCACTGCCTTGATGGCGGCGCTGACCAGTCGTGCACCCTGGCGCGGGGTTTCAAATGGACCCAGTTCCTGGAGCTCCCGGACCGCCAGGACGGTGCCGGCCCAGGTGCGGAACTCTTTGGCGGTGAAGCCCTGGCCGCTGATCTCGCGAAGGTAGGCGTTGACGTCGTCCGAGCTGATCGAGCGGGGCTTCCGGTCGCCGTTGACGTACTGGAACAGTTCTTCCCCGGGCAGGTCGGTCATTCGCCCGATGATCCGAGCCAGCTGCCGGTCGCGGATGGAGATCTTGTGGAACTTCCCTGACTTCCCCTTGAACTTGAACTCCACCTTGGTGCCGGTGACGTCGACGTGGTCGGGGGTCATGGTCGTCAACCCGTACGATTCGTTCAGCCGGGCGTAGGCCTCGTTGCCGATCCGGATGCTGGTCAGGTCCATCAGTCGAACCACAGTGGCCAGGACCTTCTCGCGGGGCAGCCCCTGCTTGCGAAGGTCGCTCATCACTCGGTGCCGGATCCGTGGCAGCGCCTGGCCGAAGTCGAGCATCCGGTCGAACTTGTTGTCGTCGCGGAACTCTCGCCAGGTGGGGTGGTAGCGGTACTGCTTGCGCTTCCTGGCGTCGCGGCCGGTGGCCTGGATGTGGCCCAGCGGTTCTGTGGAGATCCAGACGTCGCTCCAGGCCGGCGGGATCCCGATCTTCTTGATGCGCTGGATCTCGCCTTCATCGGTGATCTCGGCGCCATCTGTTCCGATGTAGACGAAACCGTCGTCGCGACGCTGCCGGCGAATGCCGGGGAAGGCGTCGGAGACGTAGCGCAAACCGGCTTCGTGGGCCGTTTGGACCGGATCGTCCATCTCCGCTACGACGCCGATGCCCTCCGCTTTCTTCCTCGGGTCATCCACTCGCTCCCTCGCCGTCATGATCTCCACCTTACCCACGAGATGGCTGTTACCCAAACATCACGCCCTGGTCACCCCCGCGCGATGCCTGGGCGGGGCCGGTCGTTAGCTCCCCGGACACGGCGACCGAAGCAGGCCAACGACGATCTCCTGGCGCTCATCGGGACCTTCGCGCGCTGAGCTCCGCGCTGCCAACCCGGAGAATCCTGCCGTGGCAGACATGGCCGCGGTGCAACGGTGGCTGGACGCCTACGTCGCAGCCTGGCGGAGTAACGACCGGGCGGAAATCACGGCGCTGTTCACGGAGGACGCGGTCTATCGCCCACTTCCCTACGACCAGCCCTTACGCGGCGGGGAGGCGATCGCCAGGGCCTGGATCGCCGACCCCGATCCACCCGGCAGCTGGACGGCAGACTACCAGGCCGTCGCCGCGACCGGCGAGGTTGGCGTGGGGCGGGGGGTCACCCGGTACCGGGCGGGGGGGCGGAAGACCCGAGCGGGAGTACGCCAACGTGTTCGTCTTGCGGTTCGACAAGCAGGGACGGTGCCGCGACTACGTGGAATGGTGGGTGACGCGGCCCGCAA
>WNFC01008214.1_pt1 | contig 19675 bp, 19 predicted proteins | sample 5400541 | NCBI WGS metagenome assembly WNFC01 (sample SAMN13153342, study PRJNA577476) | soil metagenome | isolation source: 120 cm saprolite under Douglas fir tree site 2 hole 2 replicate 1 | place: USA:California | collected 2015-04-18 | reverse complement strand
CGGCCGGAACTTTCAGATAGTCTTCGGGCCGGCGGTATTTGCGAAACAGATCGGCGGTGACGATGTTGACGCGCTCGTCGGTGCACTGCGCGGACAGAATCGTGGCAATCAAGAGCTCGAACGCGCTTGAGTGATTCAGCGCGCAATGCGCGTCAGGGTGCGCACGCTTGAGCAAGCGGATGATTTCGACGGTTCGTTCTTTCAGTTGAGACTTGGTTTCTCGCATGATCCAAACAAATCGCGCCCTCCCTCACGGTCGGGCTACTGCCCCGTCTTGCCCATCAGCTAACGCAGGGGTTACTGACAAATCACCTTCTGCCGTGCGCAATCTTGACGGCTTCGGGCAGCGCGCGCAACCGCAGCATTGCGATCACCCCGAACAGCGGCCCCGGCGCCAGAATCATAAACGCATAGCGCCAGCCCACCACGTCGACGAAGCGCGGAATCAATTTGATCGAAACAATGGTCAACAGAAACCCCAGACACGTTTGAATCGTCAGCGCCGTGCCGAGATATTGCGGATCGCCCAGCTCAGTAACGCAGGCCGAAAACTGTGCGGAATCGGCGACCACGCTTGCGCCCCAGATCGCGGCGACGATTATGAGCAGGATCGGATTTGCTCCGAACAGCAATCCAATCACCAGACAACAACTGCCGCTGATGGCCATCGCCCACGAAGTAACTAAGGTCCGTCCGACGCGATCGGCAATCAGACCGGCGATGACACAACCCGCCGCGCCGCAGCCGATCACCAGAAACGAGGCCACTTCCGCGAGCGCTGGATCGCTTTTGCGCAGCGACAAGCTGGCGCGGATCATGAACGGTATCCACGTCCACATCGCGTACAGCTCCCACATGTGGCCAAGGTAACCCATATTCGCGAGCCGCACGCCGCGCGAGCGAAAGACTCTGCCGACTTGTTTCCAATCAAATCTCGCGGCTGGCAATGCGTACGGGCCATCGCCAACAAAGACCAGCACAATCAAACCGCCGGCGACCGCGAGCAGCGAAACGAACAACACGTCGTGCCGCCAGTCCGCGCTGCCGATTCCGTTGACCAGATAAGGCGCGGCTTTGCCCAGTGTCAGCGCGCCCACCAGCACTCCCAGCGCCATCCCACGCCCATGCCGGAACCAGGTCGCCAGAATTTTCATCGCCGGCGGATAGACCCCTGCGAGAAACATGCCGGTCAGAAACCGTAGCGGGATTCCCAACGCCGCATCATGAGCGAACAAAGCGAAAGCCGCGTTGACTATGGCGCCGGCGATCGCCGTTAGGGTGAAAAGATGGCGCGAGCTGACGATGTCCGGCAGATTCCCAAGCGCGCTCAGCAAAGTTCCGGCTACGAATCCAAGCTGCACCGACAGCGTCAGCCAACTGGCCGCGCCGGCGCTGAGGTTCCATTCTTTGGTCAGCGCGGGCACGACCGCCGAACCGCTAAACCACAGCGACATGCCAAACAGTTCAGCAACCGCCAACAGCGCGAGCGTGCGCCAGCGCGCAGCCGGCGGCGCGTCATCAGTTGAAGCGCGATGCTCCCTGACGTTCAAGACATGCGGATTGTAGCGTAAATATCGTTTGAGGGATTGGCGGAATGATTAGGCGGCGGCTTCAATCCGGCGGGATTCCAGGCGTAGCTTGACGGGCTGGAGATTTCGTTTCTTTCGTTTCTCTTCGTACATGACGCGATCAGCGCGTCCCATTAGTTCTTCAATCGTGCAGGCTTCGTCGGGATCGTAGTGCGCGACGCCGATGCTAATCGAGAGATCGTAAGGACGATTACGCTGGGCGTTAGCCAGCGCAATCTTTTGCTGCAATCGGTCCATGAGCGATTCGGCGCTTTCGTCAGCACCCACGCCGGCCAGCAGCACGAATTCATCGCCACCGAGACGAGCAATGATGTCCGAGCTGCGAAACGCTTCCTTCAGAACTTCCGCGGTCCTCACCAGCGCACGATCTCCCTCCAGGTGGCCCAGAGAGTCGTTGATTCCCTTCAAGCCGTCGAGATCGGCGTAAAGGACTACCAGACCGTTGTCGCTGCGCTGGAACGACTCGAGATACTGCTCAGTAACCGCCAGAAAGCCACGCCGGTTATAGAGCCCGGTCAATTCGTCAACCAGAGATAAACTTTGCAGCGCAGATTCGGCCCGCTTGCGTTCGCTGATGTCCTGAATCTGAAAAATGAAATGCGCGGGTTTGTCTTCCGAGTCATGCACCAGCGAAACGCTGTTCATGGCCCAGACAACCTGGCCGAGTTTGTGGACGTAACGTTTTTCGACCTGGCAGGTCGGGGTCTCGCCCTGAATCAAACGATAGAGGTTTGCCAAATCGTTGCCCACATCGTCGGCGTGCGTAATGGCTTGGAAATTGGATCTCAGCAATTCCTCTTCGCTGTATCCGACCAGTTCACACAGCGATCGATTTACTCGCAGCCAGGCTCCCTGCGGCGAAACCAGCGCCATGCCGATGGCCGCATAGTCAAACGCGTTGCGAAAGTGCGCTTCAGTTTCCAGTAAGGCCTTGCTGATGCGCTGCTGTTCGGCGATGTGGCGATTCAACTCTTCGACGTGCCGTCGCGCCTGTTCCGCCTGAGCGGCGGCGCGCTCGAGGTTCTTCATGTAGGTCCGGTAGGTGAAATAGACGATCGCGATAATTGGAATCGTGGCGCTAAAAGCGAAGAATCCGACATCGCCGATGAAGCGCGCGATGATGCCCGCAGCGGAGGCGCCGGCAAAGTAAGTCAGCGAAGTCCACAGGAAATCCTTGCGCCAGGTGAGCCACAGGGGCTCGCCGGCTTTCAGTGCGGCACTCGTCGCCACCAGTATGGAATTGCCGAGATACTGGATCACCGCTATTACGCACAAAGCGATCAGATAGTTGGCGGAGTAGAGATCATGCCAGCTGATCGTCTCGCCAAAGCAGAGCCGCAACGTCCAGACCGTGAGAAACGTCGAGCAGGCCATCACGCTGGCGTTGAAGAGGTGCAACTGCGTCCTGGTGGAAATTCGCACCGAAGAGCAAAGGGCCTCGACCGTCGCCAGCAAGATCGCCGCTTCGCCGCCAAACATCAACAACGTGAGAAAGATGAAAGTGTCTGAGACCAAAATGTGAGCTTTGACACGTGGGATCTTTATGCTTAGGCGGGAGCCGATGCAAATGGTTGCGAGCGCCAGCAACAGGAACCGAACATCAAGCCGGTGCAAAGGCAAGTGCCAAACGGTGTAGCCAATGACCGACATGCCGGCGGCTACGACCAACCAAAGATAGAACTGACTCTTGTGATTGCGGTTCATTATCCGGGTCCTTATCGGAGCGGGCCGGGGAGTCTGCGCGTCTACGTGCGCGATAGCAATGACCGTTCCAAAGGGAGTCTGCAGGATTTGCTTGAAAAACCGCGGTTTCAGAGCGTCGCTGAGACCGGTGGTCAGAACGAAGGGGTCACCTTGCGAGCGCGACTTTCAATCTGAACGATAGCCGCGCGCCGCAAGCCCGACAGTGGCAAGGGCCGTGATTTCTTAGGCGTCGCCATTGCTCGTGAGCAGCCCTTGCTGACGCGCAGGCTTGAGAAACTCAACTTTGAGCGGACTGCCCAACTGCGTTAGAATTTGGAGCCCCGATTCAGTTAACAGGCGACGACGTCTCGGGCCCCCTCAAGAACGAGATCCAAATGCTTCCATTGTTTGTCACAAACCCGCAGCCCCTCACGGGAGACCTTTGCGTGGACATTCCAGGCTTCTGCGACACCGTTGACAAAACTGTAGCTAACATTAGTCCGCTGTACCAGCTCGACGCTTTCGACTGGACCGTGCTGATTATTTATTTCGGCATTTTGATCATCCTCTCAATCTATGGCGCGTATCGCGTGAAGCAAGTCGTCGAGTTCTGGCGGTACTCGAGGTTTCCGCCCAAACCGAAACGCGAGTTCGCGGAGGAAGAACTGCCCCACGTCACCGTGCAGCTTCCGCTCTTTAACGAGATGTATGTCGTCGAGCGTTTGGTGAAAGCGGTGATTGAGATCGATTACCCGCGCGACCGCTTGGAGATTCAGGTGCTGGACGATTCGACCGACGAGACCGTCAACATCGCCCGCTCGGTCGTGGAAAAGTATGCGCAAGCAGGTTTCGATATTCGTTACCTTCATCGCGACGATCGCGCTGGATTCAAAGCGGGCGCGCTGGAGTATGGCATGAAGACGGCGAAGGGCGACCTGATCGCAATCTTCGATGCCGACTTTGTGCCCAAGCCGGATTTCCTGCGCAAGCTGATCCATTACTTCACTGATCCGATTGTCGGCTGCTCGCAGATGCGCTGGGCGCACATCAACGGTTCGTACAACCTTCTGACGCGGCTGCAAACGATCATGCTCGACGGTCATTTTGTGATCGAACAGACGACGCGCAACCGAAGCGGCAACTTTTTTAATTTCAACGGCACCGCGGGAATCTGGCGGCGCGAAGCGATTGAGATGAGCGGCGGCTGGCAGCACGACACGCTCACCGAAGACACGGACTTGAGCTTTCGCGCGCAGTTGATGGGCTGGCGGTTTATCTATCTGCTGGACGAAGAAGCCCCGGCGGAAATTCCGGTCGACATTAACGCCTTCAAAGCGCAACAGCGGCGTTGGGCCAAGGGCGTGCTGCAGGTTTGGTTCAAGCTGTACAGACGAATCTGGGGCGCGCCTTTGCCGCTGCGCGTCAAGCTGGAAATGTTTTTTCGCTTGACCGGCAATATCAGTTACCCGCTGATGATCGTCGCCAGTTTCATGCAGTTTCCGCTGCTGCTGGTCCGTTACAACCAGGGTTTGTATCAACTGATGATCCTGGATGTGCCGCTGCTTTTCTTTTCCACGGTTTCGGTCGTGCTCTTTTATGGCAGCGCGGTGTGGTACCTCGACAAGAAACGCGGATCGCGTCTGCTGCATTTGCCTTTGGTGATGGGCCTCGGCATCGGTCTGGCCTTTTCGAACGCGCGCGCGGTGTTCGAGGCGCTGGCCGGCGTTAAATCAGATTTTGTGCGCACGCCAAAGTATCGCGTCGAGCAAATGAAAGATGAGTCGTGGAAGCGAAAGAAGTACAAGCGCAAGCATGGGTGGCTGCCGCTGCTCGAGCTGAGTTTTGCGCTCTATTTTGTGCTGGCGATCGGGTACGCGGTGCGGATGCACATGTGGGGACCGATCGCGTTTCTGCTGCTATTCTGTTTCGGCTATGGCTATATGGGGACGATGAGCCTGCTGCAAACCGTGGGCGGGCGGCGCTCCGCGGCTGGCCTGCGGCCGGCTTCTTTGGGTCCGAAGAGCTAGCGACCGCTTGAATACCTAACACTATCCACGAAACCACACGAAACAGGACGAACTGGACGTAGTTGGAGTTATTTCGTGTGAATTAGTGGACCGTCTTGCTCGATAGATTTACCGTAACCTGTAGCGTCAGCCAAGCGTCTTAGGTACCGAACTCGCAATTAAGTCGCAGTCGACAAGCGAATCACACATTTTAATGGAGGATTTCAGAATGAGAAAAGTTTTTTTGATTGCCGGATTAATGACCGCGTTCGCCGTCGCCGTTGTGGCGAGTAGCGCCGCGGCTAATTTCGCCGGCACCTGGACCCTGGACAAGACCAAGAGTCAGGGCCTTTCACCGCGCATGGCGGGCGCCGATAAGGTGACCTGGACGATCACGCAGGATGCTGCGACCATTTCCATCGATTCGAAGGTTGAAGGTGGTCAGCCACCCGCAGGCGGCGGCGGTGGCATGGGCGGCGGACGGCCTCCGGCTGGTCCGACTGCTTACAAGCTCGACGGCAGTGAAGTGACGTCGGATGTTAACTTCGGACAGGCGACCGGCAAGCAAACGTTAAAGGCAACGTGGGCCGGCGATGCTCTCGAGTTATCGCGGAAGACCAGCTTTACCGGTCAAGACGGCACCGAGCGTGTCAGCACCAACACGCAAAAGCTTTCACTGTCCGGCGATGGCAAGGTCTTGACTGCTGCCGTGCACAGCGAAGGCCGCGGCGGCCCGACCGACTCGACGCTCGTCTTCAACAAGTAGTAATCTCTGCGACAGTCAGCTAACAGCCTCAGCTCGATGAACCATTAGGTTTGTTGAGCTGAGGTTTCGTCTTTGATTCCCGCCGCTAAGCTGTTATAAGAAGCAAAAGATCTGCTATGCGAAGTCGTGCGCTGCCAGTGTTTGGTCTCACGCTCCTGGTCTTGTCCACAGGCGGATGTAATTTGTTCGCAGCGCGCTATTACAACGCGCGCGGATTCGGTTACTACAACAGGGGCGATTACGACCGCGCCATCGCCGATTTCAACCAGGCGATTAAGTTAAACCCGGCCTTCGCCGAGGCGTATACAAACCGCGGATTGGTCGAAGACATCAGAGGCGATTATGACCACGCCATCGCCGATCACGATCAGGCAATCAGACTGAAGCCCCGTCTCGCCCTGGCCTTTAACAATCGCGGCATGGTTTTTCTTCACAAACGCGACTATGACACGGCGATCACGGACTTCAACCAGGCCTTAACGCTCACACCGAACGACGCCATCGCTCACAGCAACCGTGCAATAGCTTACTATCGCAAACGGGACTACGATCAGGCCATCCGTGATGGTGATTTTGCGATTAGGATTGATCCAGGAATGGCGACTGCGTGGAACAATCGCTGCCTCGTCTATCTCGATCAGGGTAACTATGAAAAGGCGATTGCCGATTGTACTGAGGCGATTCGTTTGCGACCCACTAATGACGAGTCTTATTTGAGCCGAGGATTGGCGTACAGCCGCAAGGGTGACATTGAAACCGCAAGGATCGACTTCGACCACGTTCAGCGGCAAGGTTCCTCAGAAGCAAATCGAAAGCGAGCAGAGGTTCTCGCAAGGCAACTGGATTCGGGCGAGAAAGGCACGCACTAGCTAGTCGTCGATTATTCCGATGATGCCTCGGCAGATCAGATGTAGGTTCTAGCGCGCTGAACTAATCACGGCTACAATTGCTTCGGTGCCGACGCGATTCAAATGGAGCCTCATCTCGGATGAGCGATTGCTCAACACTCGCATCTGCGATTTACCAATCCGCATCAAAGGCTCTTTCATCGAACCTCACATCAAACGTCTCTACCGCGAGTTGAACGATCGCGGCATTCGTTACAAACCGCACATGTGGTTGTCCGCGGAATGGTTCACCCCCGACGGCGTGCCCGGCTTTGCAATTCCTTTCTATCTGTCGCATCCGCGGCTGATGAAGCTCGAGCGGAAGCAAATGCTCGAAGTCGAAGGCGGCACCGACGTCGAATGCATGCGCATCCTGCGTCATGAAGCGGGCCATGCGATCGACAACGCCTATCGCCTGCACTTCAAGCGCCGCTGGCTGCGAACCTTCGGCTCGTTTGCCGCAGCATATCCGAAACACTACAAGCCAAAACCAAACAGCCGCCGGTTCGTGCTCAACCTCGACCGCTGGTACGCGCAGGCGCATCCGGCCGAGGATTTTGCCGAGACGTTCGCCGTGTGGCTGCAACCGCGCTCAAATTGGCGGCGCCGCTATCGGGGCTGGCCGGCGCTGCGCAAGCTCGAATTTGTCGACGAGTTGCTGCAAGAGATCGCCGGCTCGCGGCCGCGGAACCTCGTGCGCCGTAAGATCGAAACGCTTTCGGAGATCCGCCTGACGCTGCGCGAGCATTACGAGCGCAAGCGAAGAAAATATGCTTTCGAATGGCCGGCGTATCTGGATAATGATCTGCGCCGCATCTTTTCGCAAGAGCCGCGTTATCGATCGCGACAGACGGCAGCGAGTTTTCTGCGGCGCATGGGCCGCGAAGTCGAAATGATCGAGCGCGCCGGGCAACTCAAATTGCGAGTTGTTGGACGCGAAGAGCAGGCGAAGCGACAGGTAATGATTATGCTCACCGTGCAAACGATGAACCTGATTCATTCCGGCTATCAGAGGATTGCGTTGTGAACGGTGAGCCGTCAGAAGCCCGACACCGGGGCCCCCAGGCGGGCAGCTCGCCCGGGGTGGGGCGGTGAGAGAGGGCGCAGAGGAAGTTCGGCGATGGCATTGGTTGTGAAAAACGGCGAGTCCTTCAAGAAGATGCGGGTGATCGTCTTGTGTCACGAAGATCTCGTGCCCCCGGACACCATCGACGATCTGACCACCAAAGAGATTTGCGGGTGATCGTCTTGTGTCACGAAGATCTCGTGCCCCCGGACACCATCGACGATCTGACCACCAAAGAGATTGCGCCGTTCAAAACCGAATGGGACGTGATCTCGACGCTCAAGAAGATGGGACACGAAGTTTCGCCCGTCGGCGTTTACAATAACCTGGGCGTGATCGGGAACGCGTTGCTCGAACACAAGCCTCACATCGCTTTTAACCTGCTCGAAGAGTTTCACGGGTATCCGCTCTACGATCAGCACGTCGTCAGCTATCTCGAATTGATGAAGCAGCCGTACACCGGCTGTAACCCGCGCGGCCTGACGATTTCGCACGACAAGGCGCTCGCCAAGATGGTCCTGGCTTACCATCACATTCATGTACCCGCGTTTGCGGTGTTTCACATGAACCGGGTCGTGAAGCGATCGAAGCGTTTGAAGTTTCCGCTGCTGGTCAAATCGATCAGCGAGGAAGGTTCGGTCGGGATCGCGCGCGCGTCGATCGTGAACGACGACGAGAAACTGGCGGAGCGCGTTGAGTTCATTCACCGCCAAACAAAGACGCACGCGATTGCCGAACAGTACATCGCCGGCCGCGAGATCTACGTGAGCGTAATCGGCAATCAGCGCCTGCAAACCTACACGCCCTGGGAGCTGGTGATTGAAAAACTTCCCGAGGGTGCGCCGAACATCGCGACTTCCAAACTGAAATGGGATCCGGCGTATCAGGAAAAAGTCGGCGTCGTTACGAAAGCTGCCGAGATCGACAAGGCCATGCGCAAAAAGCTGGAGCGCCTGTCGAAAAGAATTTACCGCACGCTGTTTTTGACCGGCTATGCGCGTTTGGATTATCGCGTAACCGAAGACGGCCGCATCTACCTGCTCGAGGCGAACCCAAATCCGCAGATCGCGCACGCTGAAGACTTTGCGGACTCAGCAATGCATTGCGGCGTCGACTACGAATCGCTTTTGCAAAAGATCATGACGCTCGGTTTGAGTTATCGCACCGGAGCGTAGTGTCAGAAATAGAATCAAGAAACGCGCCCCGGAACTTCTGTTTCCGGAGCGCGTTCCCTTTTAATCCGAACGGATCAGTGTTGATTGCCCGTCACTGCTCCTGAGTTTCCGCTCAACACCAGGTTCTGAGTTGATCCCGCGAACGTAACGCCAATTAGTTCGGCTATGTCGCCGTTTTTCGCCGTTCGAACCGCGGTAAGTTGCGCCTTATCGCTCCGCTCCTCGGAACGCATGTTGGCCTTTGCCTTGACCTTGCCGTCCTTGAGGATTGCCAGCTCGCCGGTCTTCTCGTCGAACTTGATGTCGTAAGTACCCGCTTTGACGAGCGTGCCGTTCACCGTCACATCTGACAAGAATGTCACGGTTTCTTTTCTGACTTTGTCCTTGCCCGCGGCGAATGCGCCGATTGCCACCAGCGCAACCATCGCCAGCGCCACAACTGTGCTCTTCATAAAACTTTTCATCACATGCCTCCCTGTCGTTGAAATCTCTTTCCGTGCGCCCTCGCCCCGGAGATTAATTTTTCTTCGTACCAGTAAGTGATTACGCACGACAAAAAGTTGCGTTGCAAAATAATTGTTAAGTTTTTGTCAAGTGTGAGGTTGGATGTGAATTCAAAAAATTGGTTGACGGGTTTCACCACTCGCCGAGTTTCTCCGCGTCGACCCAGTGACGCGTCAGGTCGCACCAGAGCGCGAGCCCGCGCCATGAATTAAAGCGCGAGTAGAAGCGGGCGATCTTTTTGTCGCTGGCTACGCGGCCGTTGTTGCGATCGCGCGCGAACCGGGCCCGCGTCCACGAATCCAGCGCCAGGCCGTCATAACGCCCAACGAGTTTCAGGACGTTCTCGGCTGCGTAGTTCCCCGCGCCCTTCACGCTCTTGATTTCGTTCATCAGATCTTTCGTCGGCAAATCCGTGGCGAGCCAGCTTTCGACATCGAGTCTGCCGGACGCGACGCGCTGCGCCAGCTCTCTGAGATAGGACGAGCGATAGCCGGCGCGAATCTTGTCGCGGAAAAACTTTTCCGGTCTTCGAGCCATGGCTGCGGCGCCAGGAAAAGATTTACGTCCATCGTCGGACTCGCAACCCAGTTCAGTGACTAAGCCGCTCACCATCTTTTCAGTCAACGCCCACGAACAATTCGTCGTGCAGATCATCTTCACCAGGTCTTCAAACACCGTGGGCGAGCGCAATAGCCTCCCCGCGCCTTCACGCGCGATCCAGGCAAAGTCCGGCTCCGTTGAGGTGGCGCGATAAAACTCCCGCAGATCGTCGTCCAGACGGAACATGTGCCGCACGTCGCGCACAATCTTTTCGCCGGCTCTTTTCTTTAGTCGTCCGGACGTGCTAAGCGCGAGGTACCCTTTCTCCGTCGAGATCTTTACCGTAACCGGCCCTGTTTCGCCGGCATCGACCACACGCACCAAGGTCCAATCGGTCTTATCGAACTCGAACGGCAGCAGCGCACACCAACCATGGCTCAGCACGGTGCGGCGAAAGTTGAAACCGGGCGGTGTTGGGATCGTGATTTCCATGGGGGTTTCAGCAGATCGGCAGAATAGCGAAATTTTTGAGAAAGCACAGCCAGCCCGAGCTGCGCATCAGATTCGGTCAACCTGAAGCTTGACAGTTCTTGGGCTTGAGGGCTAAACTCATAGCATAACCAAGATGACTGGAAAGCTGTACTTGCTGGCTCCTAACACTTGGTTCTTGGCAAGCGAAGGGTCAACACCGAGACTCTCTACAGCGTAAGGTGCTTAAGCACCGTTTCCAAAAATAGCTGCCGGAGCTTTCCGGCGCGCGCTCCGTCGCCCCGCAGGGATTAGCCCTTCGGGGCGATGTCGTGTTTGGAGTGCGCCGACTGTGGCGGCGCTTTGGATGGTCCGTTGCCCCGCTATCAATTCCAAAGCGGCGTCGCGCTTCGCTTGCCGCCGCACTCCAAAAGCGCCTTCCCATTATTCGGGCTTTTCCTTCGGCCAAATCAGGGACGCCGCGACCGACGACAGCAACACGACGGCGACGACCCCAAGCGCAACCAGCGTCGGAATGGTCTGAAACCTCTGAAGGTACGGCAACGGGCCGTCGTGGCCGAGCGCGTGAACTCCGATTGACAGCAGTTTCACGATCAAAGGCAAAAGCATCTTCAGGCCAATGAAGCCGAGGACGATGCCCAGGCCGATCTTTAGATAGTGAAACTTTTCGACCACGCCCGCCAGCATGAAATAGAAAGTGCGCAGGCCGAGAATGGCGAAAACATTTGAAGTGTAGACGATGAACCGATCCGTGGTGACGCCAAAAATTGCCGGGATCGAATCCACGGCGAAAACGAGGTCGGTAACTTCGACCACGATCAGTACCAGCAAAAGCAATGTGCCGACGCGCTTTCCATCGACCACCGTGAAAAACTTCCGGCGCTCGTAGTGACGCGCGATGGGAACATGGCGCGTGACCAGGCGCACAAAGAACCCTTTTTCCGGCTCAATCTCCGTCTCTTTCTCGCGGAACATCTGCACGCTCGTGTAAAGCAGAAACGCGCCAAAGATGTAGATGATCCAGTGAAAGCGGTTGATCAAGACAGTACCTGCCAGGATCATTGCGACGCGCATGACCAGCGCGCCGAGCACTCCCCAGTAAAGGACGCGATGCTGGTACTTCGACGGGACCTTGAAATAGGAAAAGATGAGAACGAAGACAAACAGATTGTCGACTGAAAGTGACAGCTCAATTAAATAGCCGGTGAGAAACTCGATCGCTTTTTGGTGCCGCGCGACCCCAAACAATTCCCAGCCCAGCGGCCCAAACAACAGGGCGGCAAAGATCAGCGCCAAAGACACCCAGACCGCGCTCCAGATGCCCGCGTCCTTGTAACCGATTTCGTGGGGCCGGCGATTGAAGACGCCGAGATCGATGGCCAGCATTGCGAGGATGAAAACACAAAACCCAATCCAGGCCATTGCGGAGTTTGCGACCAGGTGCATCTGGTCCCTAAAATATCATTCGTCACGGCCACCCTCAAAACCGAGAACTTACTGAACATCCCTGCGCAAGTTGCGGCCATGTGTCCAACTCAATTAGAATTCGTGACTTCGGAATCAACGCGAAAAGGTTTTAATCAATGCTCAAACAACTACGCCGGTTTGAACGCACGAGCAAAATCCTGATTTTGGGATTTGTGGCTTTGATGGCGGTCAGTCTGGTTCTTTTCTTTCGGCCCAATAGCGGCAGCAACCAGGTCGAGGCCACCAAGAGCACCGAAGTGCTGGCCACCGTGGCCGGTGACGACATTACCGTCGGCGATCTGGCGCAACTCAGGGCCCAATATATGCAGATGCTCGGCGGCCAGATGAGTCTGGCCCAGCTCGGCGGCGACCAACGCCTGCTCGACGGCTTGATTCGCGATCGCGTGGTCACCGCAGAGGCCAACCGGCTGAGTCTGGGCGTTTCCGATGCCGAAGTCAGCGAACGGATCGTCAAACAGTACAGCAACCCTGACGGGAAGTTCCTTTTTACGGATGCCTCAGGAAAGCCCGACATCAAGAAGTACATGGAAAGCGTCGTGGCCCAGCACGGTGATGTGGCGAAATTCGAGCACAGCGTTGCCGGTACGATCGCGAGAGAGAAGCTGGAAGCCTATGTTACGGCCAGCGTGCGTGTCTCGGAAGATGAAGTACGCGAAGATTACAAACGCAAGAACACGACGTTCGATCTGACTTACGTCGTAGTTTCCGTCGATAAGCTCGCGGAGAAAATTCAACCGACCGATGCCGAGCTAAAAGCCTACTACGAACAGCACAAGGCCGAGTATCAGTTCAAGATGCCGCAGAAAAAGATTCGCTATGTCTTTATCGATCAGGATAAGTCGGGCGAGAAGCTGCAAATCTCTGACAAAGATTTACACGACGAATACGACAGCCTGAAGCCTGAGTTCAAGCAAGCGGGCGTCAACGTTCAGCAAATCGTTTTGAAAATCGCGCGCCTGGACCTCGATGCGACCGTCAATAAGAAGGCGGAAGACCTCGTGGCCAAAGCGCGCGGCGCGTCGGGCAGCGCGACCGAGGAGGCGTTTGCCGAGCTGGCGAAGGGCAAATCCGAAGATCCTGGCACTGCCAGGAATGGTGGGCGGGTCAGTGGCGTGGTGAAGAAAGATCCAACCAAGCTCGATGACCCGTATCAGAAGGTGCTCGACCTGCAACCAGGCGACGTCACCGATCCGATCAAGTACAAGAACGCTTATTACATTCTCCGGCGGGGCGATTCCGTGCCGAAAACGTTTGAGGCGGCCAAGCCGGAGTTGCTCGTCTCGCTGCGCAATCGCCGCGGCTACACTGTCGCGCAAAAGCTGGCGCAGAAGGCGCAGGAGCGTCTGAAAGAAACCAAGGATCCGCAGAAGGTGGCCCAGGAGTTGGCCGCCGAAGCGAACATGAAGCCCGCCGACATGGTGCGCGAGACGCCTTTCGTCAAACCGGGCGACGATGTCCCAAATATCGGCAGCTCGCAACAGTTCGAAGACGCCATCGCTCCGCTCAACAATCCCAACGATATCGGCGACCGCACCGGGATCAAAAATGGTTTCGCGATTCCAATGCTGGTTGAGAAACGTGATCCGCGCATTCCCGATCTCGACGAAGTGAAGGCCAAAGTGACGAAGGCGCTAAAAGCTGAACGCGCGAAGGCGCAGTTGGAAGACAAAGCGAAAGAGCTGCTGGCGAATGCCAAAACTCCGGGCGACTTGAAAGCTGCGGCCGCAAAACTCGGCCTGGAGGCGAAAGCTGAAGCTAACTACAAACTGGAAACGCCGCTCGGCGATTCTGGATCCAGCGTGCTGCTGGACGATCCGCTCTTCGCTTCGAAAGCCGGCGAAGTAATTCAAAAGCCGATCTTCCTAAATGGCAACTACCTCGTGCTCGGTGTTAACAAACGCACGGAAGCCGACCTGGCAGAGTTTGCCAAGCAGCGCGATACCCTGATGAAGACCGCCTTGGATGAACGCAAGAGCCAGGTGTTCGAAGACTACCTTGCCGCAACGCAAAAGACGATGGAGGCCAACGGCAAGATCAAAATTTACAAAGACGTGCTCGCCAATATGCAGGATGAAGAAGTGCCGGAGGCAGCGCCGCGTCCGCGTCCAAGGTTGCCGATCACGAGGTGAGTCCATTAGTTTTCCAGGCGGGGAGGCCATGATGGAAAGGACAATCGAATTCATCAACAATATCAGAGTTACTTTTACTGTCGTGCGGGCTGGGAATACTTTTGAGGTCTGGCCACGATTGGATGCCTACCTTCATTCAATGAAAGTAGACCACGCCCCGGCTGACGAAGAAATCGCTGAATATTCTATGGGCGATGCAGCCTTTAGACGAGCAGCCGGTATCGAATGACTAAGCGGTCACTTTCCTCATCTTCGTGCATTGAAGGACGATTCTCCACCATGGGTTTGTTTGGGTTTAGAAAAACTTCAGGATGCGCGCCTGTGGAGGTTGAGTTTACCCGGGTATCGGTCAGAACGACCAGGCAATTAATACTTACCGATCGTTCTTAGATGCGCAGAGGGGATTCCGACCCGACAGGATAGATGAGTTATGTCTGGCTCAAATGGGAGAAAAGTTTCTTGACTCACAGAGAATGGTTAGCGTAGCGCTCGAACGAATCGAGCTTCTAACGCAGTAAAAGTCGGCGCTTCAGGCAAAAACCGCGACGGCAACCGGTCGCTTGCGTGCATAGTTGGATCGTCGGCGCTTGATCGTTTCAATTTCATGGAGCGTTGCCGCGGTCATATAACTCTCCCCGCAGTGAGGACACGAAATGATGGGCACATTTTCGATCACAAGGAGGTGGGCACCCTTGCCGTAGCTTCGCGTGACATGCCGTACCTGTGCGCCGGCCTTGCCGCAGATATCACAAACAATCGCGCTGGCTCTATTCGTTCGCTTCCGCATAGATGGTAATAATAACCAACTTATCGGTTGGGCTCAATTTGGCGACAACCACAACTTCGTCTCGTGACAGCGTACTGCCCATTTACCAGATATTTCCACTCTCCCGTGTCCGCATCCTTTTGCCGACGGATAATCCTTCCCGTAAGGATCGCCTGCTCGACATCCAGAACAGAAAGCCCCTCGTCCTCCAGCTCTTCCACAGCGTGCAACGTTACTACTAATTGCGCAGCTCTTATTCTTTCGCGGAATTGTTTAAGAATGCGCTCGAACATTTCATACCCGCGAACTATTAAGATTGAAAATCTCTGATATCGCGAAACGGCGTGTCATCATCATTGAAATCCGGGCGATAATAAAACGCCGCGCCGTCATACTCCTGCGTCCAGCCTTCCTGCATTCCCAGTTCATCCAGGGCTGCGACTGCGCGCAGCCATTCTGATTCGTTGATGCGGCGCGAAAGCAGGACGTAACGCTGATTCGTTCCGGCCACGTTTGTCGGATAATACTGGGCCATCAAAGAGACAGCGACGCGAGGGCCTAATTCATTTTTTATCCATTCCAGCGAATCCCGCACGCCGCCCACATCGTTTGGCAAAACCAGCAAGCGAATTACGAGCCCGCGTTGCAGCAAACCACCTTCGTCCCCATCTTTGGAATAGACAAGTTCGTCGCCCATCTGGCGATGCATCTCGGCAATCGCCGCCCGGGAGACCGACGCGTAACTTCGGACCTTTGAATACAGAAAGCCCGCCTCGTCTTCCGCGTATTTCAAGTCAGGCAAGTAAACATCGACGATGCCGTCGAGGAGCTTTAGTACTTCGACTGAATCGTACGCGTTGGTGTTGTAAACAATCGGCAGGCGCAAGCCCTGCTCGGCGGCGATCAGAATCGCGCGCGCCATCTGTGGCGCAAAGTGCGTGGGCGAAACAAAGTTGATGTTGTGACAGCCGCGCGCTTGCAGCTCCAGCATCATCTCGGCCAGACGCTCGTGCGTGACTTCGTTCCTGATTTGCTCTTTGTGCGTTTGCGAAATCTGATAGTTCTGGCAATAGACACAGCGCAGGTTGCAGTTGCCGAAAAAGATGTTGCCCGCGCCGCGCGTGCCGGTGAGCGGCGGCTCTTCACCAAAATGCGGCGTGTACGACGAAACGATCGGCAAACGTCCCGAATAGCAGGCCGCAATTTCGTCATTCAAGCGATTGTTCAGACAATCGCGCGGACACACCGTACAGCGCTCGAGCAAAGCTTCCAACGCCTCGACGCGACGGCGCAACTCGCCCGTTTGCAGCAGCCGAAGATAAGAAGGCTCGCTCCTCGCTAACCCGTCAATCATCACTTTTCTTCCTAAAGTGCACGTAATGCGTCTTGTGTTGCTCGGCCAGTTCCTTGGGCACGAAGCGTTTGGTCGTCCGCCAGATGAAATCCATTTCGGCGTGCGTGGTGCTCAGCGCCAGGCGCGCTTCGAAAACCAAAAGCATGCTGCCGTAGAAAAGAAAGCACGCGCCGATCAAACCCGTAGCCACTGGCACCCACGCGCCGCGCGCGCCCGAAAATGCGACCACGCCGATGGCCACGCTGGTCGCCACGAACACGCCGACTGCGAGATAGAAAGTCGTCAGCGCGCGCTGCAACAGACGCGATCGGCTCGTCAGCTTGTCGAGCTGATCGTAGAGCATGGCTCGTTGTTCTTCGAAGAACTCGGCTGTCGAGCCGCTATCAGCAAGCTGCTGAAAACGATCCGAAAGCGAGCGCACGCGATCGACTACGCGTCCCAGCCGCGTTGAAGTGGAAAGAATCATCGTGCCGCTGGCTGAGATCAAAACCGCGGGCGTAATCATGGCGGTCAAAACCGCGAGTGATGACGAAAGGCCATCCATTTGACGATTCATTCTAGCGACTTGTAATGATGCCTCCAAATCGACCATTCGAAAAGGGACGCGATCAGTTCGGAGTTCAAGCTTTAGCTTGTGCCTCATTACCGGCAACCTGAAGGTTGAACTCTGAACTCATGATATGCTCCGCGCGAAAGCGGCGCGCGCTGAATATTGAATGCCCACAGCTGATTATCACTTCGTCGATCGCTGGCGCGTCGAAGCCGACTGTAAAGAGGTGGCCGACATAATCGAAGACGCGCTCGGCTTGCCGCGCTGGTGGGGCTCGGTCTATTTCGAAGTGAAGGAACTCGAACCCGGCGAAGGCAATCACGGTACGGGGAAGTTGATCCACGTGCGCGCCGGCGGTTGGCTGCCGTACACGCTGAAGATAAATTTTCGCACCGTGGAATCGCGTTACCCGAGTGGATTCACGATGGATGCGACGGGCGATCTTGAGGGAAAAGGCATCTGGACTTTTGAGCCGGATGGGCCGTTTGTTAACGTAACTTACGACTGGACGATTCGCGCGAACAAACCAGTCATCGAAAAGTTCTCCTTTTTCTTGAAACCCATCTTCAGATCGAACCACAACTGGACAATGCGTCGCGGCGAAGAGAGTTTGAAGCTGGAACTATTGCGCCGGCGCGCAAAGTCGCCGGAAGAACGCGCGCGGATTCCGCCGCCACCGCGTCCATCATTGGTGGTTCGAATCTTAGGCTTGAACAAACCGAAGACTCTAATGCATCTGCCGCATGCTTGAGCTGTACTTTATCTTTTATCGTACGCCGAAAATAATGACTCGCCTGGCGCGCGAGCGAAACCGCAGTGCGCTTGCATGGAGTCTCTTGGGGATTGGCGCCTGGATAGGCGGTGAATTTGCTGTGGCGTTCACGCTTTTCTTCATCTATGCAATCGGCATAGCTTTTTTGGAGTGGCCGTCGCCGGCTCCCGCCGCGTTTCTGCTCTTCACCTATCTTGCTTCTCTCGCCGCGGCGGTGGTTTGCGTTACGATCGTAACGCGTATTCTTCGATCTATTCCGGAGGTCGAGTCGTTTCCGGCTCCACCACCTCCGCCAAAATTCTCGGAGCTGGATGGTCAAACGTGAAGGCGCCAAATAACAAAGCGGGACTGGTCGCCTGGTTACCCGACTGGCTCTACACGGGGCGGCGGTTCGAGCGCGGGTTGGCGCTGGTGTGTGACGCCTCGGGCCGCATTGTGAAAATTGCCGGCGCCGATGAGTTGCGCGACGAGAAAAAGGTGCGCCTGTCGAATCGCGCCATGCTTCCCGGAATGATCAATGCGCACAGCCACGCTTTTCAGCGCGTGCTGCGGGGGAGAACTGAGGATCGATCGATCAGGGCGGGGGCAAGCCCCCTTCCTGACCGCGAGATTACCAGAGATAGTTTCTGGACGTGGCGCGAGCTGATGTACTCAGCCGCGACGCGCCTGAGGCCGGAAGATATCTACGACGCTTCGCGGATGGCGTTTCTGGAAATGGCCCTCAGCGGCATCACGGCGGTCGGCGAGTTTCATTATCTTCATCACGCGCCGGACGGTGTGCCTTACGATGATCAGAATCTCCTGGCGAAGGAAGTCGTCCGCGCGGCGCGCGATATTGGTTTGCGAATCGCGCTGCTTCGCGTCGCCTATGCGCGCTCCGGGTATCAGACCGAGCCAAATCCCAAACAGCAGCGATTCATTGAACGTGATCCGGAAATCTACTTGAAGCATCTGGATAAATTAATTGATGACGTGACCCGGGGCACTAGCCCGACCGTCAGGGAGGGCTCAGCTTCTGATGCGAAAGACGGAGCCCTCCCTGACGGTCGGGCTAATGCCCCGCATTCGAGTATCTATGTCGGCGTCGCGCCACACAGCGTCCGCGCGGTGCCGTTGGATTACTTGCGCGAAGTTACGGCTTACGCAAGCGAACATCGGTTGAAGGTCCACATGCACGTCGCGGAACAGCCGGCGGAGGTTTCGGCTTGTGTCGAGGAATACGGCCGCACGCCAATCGCCTTGCTGGACACCGAAGGTCTCTTGAGCGAACGCTTCACCGCGGTTCATGCGATTCACGTGACCGCGAAAGCTATTCCCTCGCTTGCTCGCACGGGGGCGACCGTTTGCGCGTGTCCGACGACTGAGCGAAATCTTGGCGATGGAGTCGTGCCTGCTGACGAATACTTCAAACAAGGAGTCGCGGTTTGCCTCGGCACCGATAGTCACGCCCAGATCGATTTGCTGGAAGACGCGCGCGAACTCGAGTATCACTTGCGTCTGCAGAAGCTCGAACGGGCCGTGCTTGGCGGCGCTGCATTGTTATTCGATTGTGCCACTGTTAACGGCGCGCACAGCATTGGCGCCGCGGGTGGCGCGCTTGAAGCTGGAAAACCCGCGGACTTTTTTACCGTCGCTCTCGACGATCCATCGATCGCCGGCGTTTCACCTGACGACTTGCTCTCAAGCATCGTGTTCGCGTCAACGCGCGCGGCCGTGCGTGAGGTGGTGGTGGGCGGCAAACCGATCGTTTCAGAAGGCCAACACCTGATTCAGGATGATGTGGTCGAGAGATTCAATGATTTACAGAAGAGACTGTGGGGCTGAAAAGCGGGGCAAGCCCGCCTTCCTGACCCTGAGCTGCCCCAACTTGACGCGTCTTCGGACAGCTTGAAAGGCTCTCAATCTGAGGGT
>WNFC01016379.1_pt1 | contig 19676 bp, 17 predicted proteins | sample 5400541 | NCBI WGS metagenome assembly WNFC01 (sample SAMN13153342, study PRJNA577476) | soil metagenome | isolation source: 120 cm saprolite under Douglas fir tree site 2 hole 2 replicate 1 | place: USA:California | collected 2015-04-18 | reverse complement strand
TCTCGCAGATAATTCAGGGCCTGCTGCTGCCCAATGACCAGGGCACCGGGGTGGAGCCAGGCCTGTCGGATACGTGGACCATCAGTGACGACGGCCTGGTCTATACCTTTCACCTGCGCCCGGGCGTGAAGTTCCACAACGGCAAAGTGCTGACCCCGGAGGATGTGATCGCCTCCCTGGAGCGCGACCGCACGGTGGGCACCTACAAGTGGAGCCTCGAAAACGTCAAGAGCATCGACAAAGTCGACGACGCGACGGTACGCATCACGCTCAGCTCGAAAGTGGCCAGCTTCCTGGCCCGCATCGCGAACAACCCGAACGCGATTTTTCCCGCCGAAGAGGTTGCCAAAGTTGGCGCAGACGAAATCACCCTGCCAATCGGCACCGGTCCGTTCAAGTTCAAGGAGTGGGTGCGCGGCGATCACCTCACGCTGGAGCGCAATCCGGATTACTGGCAGATGGCGCCGGATGGCAAAGCGCTGCCGTATCTGGACGCCATCGAGATCCGCCAGGTTCCGGAGGACAGCACCAAGGTGCTGCAAATCCAGGCGGGCAGTCTGAACGGCACCGAGGGCTTGCCGTGGAGCCAGGCCACCGCGCTCCAGAGCGACGCGCGCGGCCAGGTTGTCTTACTGCCGCAACAGCAGATCTTCTTCATGGAAGTGAATGTCCGCCGGCCGCCATTTGATGACCTGAAAGTCAGGCAAGCCATGAGCCTCGCGCTCGATCGGCAGGTCTTCGTCGACCGGGCAACGGCCGGCAAGGCCGAAGTGGCCAACTCGTTCATGCCCAGGTCGGGGATGTGCTGGAACCCTAATTCCAAGCTGCCCTACGACCTTGCCCAGGCCAAGGCGCTCATCGCCCAATCCAAGTATCCGAATGGCTTTTCGGGACCCAAGCTCTCGCTGCCGAGTGGCAACCAGGTCGGGCGCGACAACGCGGTCCTGGCCAAAGACATGTGGGACAAGATCGGCATCAACCTGACCATCGAGGAGGTGGAGGGGTCGACGCTGTCCAAGAGCTCGTACGCGGCTGACTTCGACGCCATTTCCGGGTACCAGTGGACCAACGGCATGGTCGATCCGGAACAGCACGTCATCTTCATGTTCATCGACCCGAAGCTGAATACCGGGTATGAGCCGAGCCAGCACGCCGTGGACCTGGTCAAATCGGCGTCACAGGAGCTCGACCCGCAAAAGCGCTGCGGGATGTACAACGAACTGCAGGACATCTATAACCAGGACGTGGGCGGCTCTATGACCCTGTACTACACGCCGTCGCTGAACTACCTCAGCCCTGATGTCAGAGGCTTCTTGCGGACGCCGCTCGGCGTGCCGCTTTATAAGCTGACGTGGCTAGCGAAATGAGTGGTCGGAATGTCATCCTGAACCTGCGAAGGATCCCGCCTGTGAGTAGGATCCTTCGGCTGCGGCCTCAGGATGAGAACTCGGAGTAAACGAGATGGATCGGGGCGCGTACATCGTTGGGCGGCTGTTGCAGATGGTGCCGGTGCTGGCCGTGCTGGCGGTGCTCGTCTTCATGATGATCCGGCTCATCCCCGGCGATCCGGCCGTCACCTTGCTCGGCGTCGAGGCGACCGCCGACAAGGTTGCGGCACTGCGCCAGCACCTGGGCCTCGATCAGCCGCTCCCGGTCCAGTTCTGGCTCTATGTGAGCGGGCTCGCCCATGGCGATCTGGGCAGCTCGTTCATCGTGCGCGTGCCCGTGCTGCAACTCGTCCAGGAGCGCCTGCCGCTCACCCTGTTCCTGGTCGCCTACGCGATGACCCTGGCACCTGGCTTCTGGGTGGGCATCATCCTGTTGATCCTGCTGGGCGTCAAGCTGTCCATCTTCCCCGTCGGCGGGGCCGGCAAGACCTGGGGCGATCGCTTCTACTACCTGTTTCTGCCTGCGCTGACACTGGCGCTGGGTGTCTCGGCGGTGCTGATCAGAAATTTGAGGGACGCCATTCTGTCCACCCTGAACGCGGAGCACGTGGTCTTTGCCCGCGCCAAAGGACTCGATGCCAGGCTGGTCTTGCTCAAACACGTCCTGCGCAACGCCCTGATTTCGACGGTGACGCTGTTCGGCCTGTACGTCGGCTTCCTGGTCGGCGGGTCGGTCATCGTCGAATCGGTCTTTGCACTACCGGGCATGGGCAGCATGATGGTCACCGCCATCCTGGGCCGCGACTATCAGATCGTGCAAGGCTTTACGCTGGTCTACGCCGTCCTGGTTTCGATCGTCTATCTGCTGACCGACGTGACGTACTCGTTCGTCGATCCACGCATCACGCTCTAAGCAGAATGATGAAAAACCGGCTGCGTGTTGCGACGTCGTACGGGTCAGGCTCCCCCGACCCGTACCTCATATCCGAGATCATCCTGCTGGGGCCCAAGGCATGAACACCATCGCAGTTCGCGCGCGGTCAGGTCCACTGGTCGGTCAGCCGCGCTGGGGCGCCCTGGTTCGGCTGTACCGGCGGAACCCGGCGCTCATACTCGGCGCCCTGGGGGTGCTGGTCGTGGTGGGCCTGGCCATCCTGGGCCCACTGCTCGCGCCGTACGATCCGCTCGGCAACGATTACCAATCCGCGGTCCAGCCGCCCAGCCTGGCCCACCTCTTCGGGACGGACAAGTTTGGCCGCGACCAGTTGTCGCGGGTGCTGTACGCGGCGCGCATTGACCTGTCGATCGGGATCATCACGACGATGTTCCCGCTCCTCATCGGGGTGGTCGTCGGCTCGCTGGCGGGCTACTACGGCGGCGTGGTCGACGCGCTGTTCATGCGGATCGTCGACGTGCAAGTGGCATTTCCATTCATCGTGCTGCTGATTGCCATTCTGGCCATTCTGGGGCCCGGCCTGATCAACATGTACTACGCCCTGATCCTGGTCAGCTGGATCGGCTTCGCACGGCTGGTGCGCGGCGAGATTCTGGTCGCCAAGAACATGGAGTACGTGCTCGCGGCACGCGCGCTGGGCTATGGCGATGGTCGGGTCATCATCCGCCATCTGTTGCCGAACGTGCTCGGTCCGGCGCTGATCTTTGCCATGTCGGCGGTGGTGCTGAACATCCTGTCGGGGGCCTCGCTCGGGTTCCTGGGACTCGGGGTGCAGGCGCCGAATGCGGAATGGGGGGCGATGGTGGCGGAGTCGCGCGAGTTCTTCATGACCGCTTGGTGGCTGCCGGTGTTCCCCGGCCTGGCGATCGCGTGCGTTGGGGTCAGCTTCAGTATGCTCGGCGATGGTCTGGCCGGTCTGGTGCGCAGACGTGCCGCCTGAGCTCCTCCGTATCGAAAATCTGCGGACCGTGTTCCGCCTGGCGGATGGCGTGGTGAAGGCCGTCGACGGAGTCTCGCTCTCAGTGGCCGAGGGCGAAGTGCTGGGCCTGGTAGGTGAAAGTGGCAGCGGCAAGAGCATCACCTGCCGCTCCATCATGCGGTTGCTGCCGCCGTCAGCGCGCATCGAAGAGGGCGAGATTTACTATCGCGGCGAGAACGTTCTGACGTGGTCGGAGCGCGCGCTGACCGCGTGGCGTGGCGGCGAGGTATCGATGATCCTCCAGGAGCCGATGACCGCGCTGAATCCGGTGTTGACCATCGGCGAACAGATCGTCGAAACCATCCTGCAACATGAGGAGATCGACAAAACCGCCGCCCGCAAACGGGCGGTGGAGGCGCTCAAACGGGTAGGTATTCCGGCCGCCGAGCGGCGGCTCGACGAGTACCCGCACCAGTTCAGTGGCGGCATGCGTCAGCGGGCCATGATTGCCATAGCCCTGGCCTGCCGGCCCAGGCTGCTCCTGGCCGACGAACCAACTACGGCGCTGGATGTGACCGTCCAGGACCAGATCATTCGACTGGTGCAGGACCTCCAGCGCGAGCTGGGCATGAGCGTCGTCTGGGTAACCCACGACCTGGGGGTGGTCGCCCAATTGTGCGATCGGGTGGCGGTGATGTACGCGGGGCAGATCGTGGAGCTGGCCAACGTCGTCGACCTGTTCGAGGAGAGTCGCCACCCATATACGCGTGGTCTGCTGGAGTCGGTGCCGTCGGGCGAACGTGGACTGGGGTTGATTCCGATCCCGGGCCAGCCGCCGGACCTGCTGGACTTACTGCCCGGGTGCGCCTTCGCGCCGCGGTGTCGGTACGCCACGGAGCGCTGCACCGAGACGGCGCCGCCACTTCGGACGGTCAAGCCAGGCCATGCCTCGGCGTGCATTCGGTTCGAGGAGATCTGGCCATGAGCGCGTCGGTGCTCAACGCGCGCAGCCTGCCACTGCTCGATCCGGATCAGGCGGGCGAGCCGCTGGTCCAAATCCGCGACCTCAGCAAGACCTTCGTGCTCGGGAAGTCACTGGTGCGCCAGTTGCTCGGGCGTCGGCCGGCCCACTTGCGCGCGCTCGACGGCGTGGACCTGGACATCTATCGCGGCGAAGCGCTCGGCCTGGTAGGCGAAAGCGGCTGCGGCAAGACGACGCTGGGGCGCTGCATGCTGCGGCTCCACGAGCCGGATCGCGGCCAGGTCCTGTACGAAGGCCAGGACGTCCTGCAGCTGGGACCCGGTCCACTGCGCCAGATGCGGCGGCGCATGCAGATCGTCTTTCAGGATCCGTACTCTTCGCTGAATCCGCGTCAGACCATCCGCCAGACGCTGGCCGAACCGTGCCTAGTGCACAGAATTTGTGCGCCGAGCGAGGTCCACGCCCGGGTCGATCAGTTGCTCAGCATGGTCGGCCTGAGCAGTAAAGATGTCGCCAACCGCCTGCCGCACGAGCTCAGCGGCGGCCAGCGGCAGCGCGTCGGACTCGCCCGCGCGCTCGCGGTTGAGCCGACGTTCATCGTCGCCGACGAGCCCGTCTCAGCGCTCGACGTGTCGATTCAGGCGCAGGTCGTCAATCTGCTGATGGAGCTCCAGCAACGTTTGCACCTGACGCTGTTGTTCATCACCCACGACCTCCGGCTGGTGCGGTACGTGAGCCACCGCGTGGCGGTGATGTACCTCGGCCGCGTTGTCGAGCTGGCGCCGACCGAAACGCTATTCGCCGAACCAGCCCATCCGTATACCCGCGCCTTGCTGGCCGCCGCGCCGAAAATGGACCCGCGCCAGCGGACCACGGCCCCGGCCATCACCGGTGAGCCGCCGAGCCCAATCGACATGCCCGCCGGCTGCCCGTTCCGCCTGCGCTGCCCCCTGGCGACCGACCGCTGCGCCACCGAAGAACCGCCCCTCCGTCCCTGGGGCAAGGGCCACATCGTGGCCTGCCACAACGTGTAGCGATCTCTACACGCCGGGCGTGCGGCGCGTGACGGAATCGAGCCAGAAGGTATTGAACTTCTCCGGATCGACGCAGCACCGTGGTGACGCCGGTGATCTCAACGCCCGGCCAGTTCAACAAGAGTGCCAGCGCGCACAGATCGTCGATATCCCCGCCGATGTCGGTATCAAGGTGCACCCTGACCCGGTCGATCATCGCAGCTTAGCCGCCGGCCATGGCTCCGATGACCAGAAACTGCTCTGTTCCCGCGCAGACCGCTTCGGGGAGGAAGGCGTCGGGGGACTCGTGGGAGAGGTCCTGGCCGCAGCCGAAGAAGCGCACGAATGGTCGGCGGCGCTGGGTGATGTGGTCGCGCAGGGTCCCCCGCAGCATGGGATAGCAAATTTCCAGCGCGTCGAGAACCGAGCGCTGGGTGACCTGGCCATCGACCTCGAGCTGGACCTCGCGGCCGACCTGGGCCAGGGTGCGCAGATGATGCGGCAGGACGACGCGAATCACGGCAGGGTCTGGACTTCGACCGACAGCACCGGTGGCAGATCGCGGACGATCTACCCGCCGGAGCTTGTGCCGACAGCTCGGCGACCCGAGGACCGGAACCGTGTCAAGTACATCCCGGAGACTGTGCTCCAGCAGATCGACCAGCACATTGAAGCGTTCGACGAGGCGTACCTGCCCATCCTGGTGGTGCTCCGGGCATCAGGTTGGCGCATCTCCGACGTGCTTGCGTTGCGCTACGACACCTGCCTGGAAGGCGAGGGAGACAGGTGGCCGCTGGTCGGCGACATCCATAAGACGCGCATCCTGGGTCATCATGTGCCCATCACAGCGGACGTGGCATCCGCGATACGCGTGCAGACAGCGTTAGTGCGCAAGGCCTTCGGCGAATACGAAAACCCGAAGCACTATCTTTTCCCTTCGTCTAACCCCCGCTGCATTGGACTCCCGGTCCGCGCGAATGCTGTGACGAATGCTTTTCACCAGTTTGTTACTCGGTGCAGGATTGTAGGACCGGACCGGCGACCATTCCGCCTCAGGGCACATGCCTTCCGCCACACGAAGGCCGTCGAGCTTATCAACAACGGCATGGGTATGAGCTACGTGCAGCAATGGCTCCCACATCTGAGCCCGGAGATGACGCTCGTGTACGCACGCGTGAGCGAAGACACCATGCGCAAACAGTGGGAAGAGGCGATGGCACGTGGAGCGGTGCACGTCGCGTCCGCCGGACCGCAGCCAATCGACCCGAACGAACTCATCGCAGGAAACGAGCTGGAGCTGGCTTACATTCGCGGCAATCTTGACGCGACTCGGGTGGAGACGGGTTATTGCTTCAAGCCGCTGAAGATGGAGTGCCCGTTCGTGGAAAATCGCGTGTTTCACCTGTCACAACCATGTGACCACTGACGACTTCCTGCCGCAGTTCCAACGTCAGGAACACGACCTCCTCGAGCAGATCGACCTGGGCCGAGCGGCAGGCCGACCGCACTGGGTGGACAAGAACGAGAAGAAGCTCCGCGCTGTCCAGGCGATTATCGGTGCGCTCGAGGGAGACGAGCCGGCAGCGGGCTCTGTCGATGCCGCCGATAGTAGGCCGCCCGAGAGCGGCCCAGCGCGGCACACGCTGCCTGCGTGCCCATGACTGGCACCAATTCGCCGATCGCCTGATCGATCATCCCTTCGGCTCGCCGCCAGTCGTCGCGTCCGCGCTGCCGGTGGCGAACTGTTCCAGCAGCGCGGAGAGTTCTCCCTGGACCTCGATCACCCGCCGCGCGGTCGCCAGCTCGGACTGCAAGCGCGCATTGTCGTGTCGCAGCCTCGCCAGCTCGTTCGTGCGCGGGTCTGTCCGCGGCCGACCAGATGCAGCGCCCAGCGCCTGCAACGCTCCCTCATCGCGCTGCTTACGCCATTCCGAGATCGACGAGGTGTACAACCCCTCACGGCGCAGGAGCGCGCTTTTGCCGTCACGGTCGCGGCGTTCGTATTCGGCCAGGATCTTCAGCTTAAACACCCGCCGCGTGGCTCGCTCCGGAACCTCGGGTTGTGCTGGCTCGATTCACAGACACAGGATTGCCGGCCGGGCACCAGAGTTGTCATTACCATCGCGGACATCACTCCTCAGGCCCTCCGACTCACTCATTTCGGCTCTCGACCTGCCTCACTACATGTTGACACAGAGGGGGTATGGGGCAGCGTCAAATCCAAGGAGCTCGCCAATCTGTGCGCCGACACGATCGGCAAGGTTTCCGAAGCCGCCGAAGATGGAGCCGACCGGATCAGCGGCGACGCTCCACTCTGCTTCGCTTTTCTCCGCCACTGCGGCCTCCGATTATGACCAAACACAGCCGGCAATTACACGAGCCTCTTTAACTGATAAAGCCATGGAATACATGTAAGCCATTGTGGGATCTCGAGGGTAAACGGTTGGGGGCGCCGGTGTATCGGTTGCTAGGCGGCCCATTCCGCCCGCGAGCGCGCTGTTACGCCAATCATTGGTTGGTCGCCATCCAGGAGGTTACGCTCGGCACCCTCCTCGTAGTTGAGAACGACGCTGATCACGACCCGCGTGCCGCCCGGCCATTTAACGCGCGGCGGGCGCCGTCCGTCACCCGACAAAATCACGCGGTGGACCTCCAGTCAGCTCGCTCGCCTCAGGCCATCCAGATCACTTGGTAGTGCAGAGCACTATCGGAAGGGATCGCAGCGGCTCGTGGCACCGTGTCGGCTACTCTCGCTCGATACTCACCCAGCGGCCCTCGTCGAGCGAGGTCCGAATCGCCTCGAGCACTTCCTGTGCCGCCAGTCCGGCTTCAAACGTCGGGCCGGACGCGCGAGCGGCGCGGAGGTCTCCAATGAAGCTCTCGACGAGCCGCTGGTTGTACCGCCCCAGTAAGCCGAGCGGAAACGCGCCGTCGTCGAGCTTCGGATCATAGGCGGGCTCGAATTCGAACAAGACCTTTGGCTCGGGGTCGTCGAGCGCGCAGCCAATGACGCGCTCCACTCTCCGATTGCCGTCTTGCTGCCACGCCAGCGCTCCCTGTGAGCAATAGATACGGACGCCCGTACCACCGTTAGGCAGCGATGCCCAGCCAGTGCGGAACAGCGCCTCGGCCCCGTTTGCGTAAACGCCGATCCAGGAGGTCGCGTCGTCGACGTCAACGGGGCGGATTGAACCATCCTCCGTCGCACGCCGCGGAATCAACGTCACACCGTGCGCCACCACACGCTCGAGTGGACCACCAAACCACAACGCCAGATCGATACTATGGGAGCCGTATTCGACGAAGACGCCGCCGTTGGCACGCGAACGCTGCACTTTCCAGTGCAACGGCCGAGCGGGATCGGCGAATTGCGCATTCACCGTGACGCTCTCGAACAGCTGGAGCTCGCCGAGGTACCCGGCGTCGACACAGGCTTTCATGCGCTGGACGGCAGGTGAATAGCGAAACAGAAACCCAAATTTTGCCCACGCTACCCGCGTCGCGCATGGCGCGTGCGATGCCGCGCGCTTGAGACACGTCGAAGGCGAGTGGCTTTTCGCACAGGACGTGGACGCCAGCCGCCAGGGCTACTCCGACGACATCGGCATGCGTGTCGGTGGGCGTGGCGATAACAACAGCATCCACTGGTGTCGCGTCTGTCAACAGCGCGCGGATCCCCGTGTACGTCGTCCGAATGCCGTAGTCGTTTGCCAGGGCCGCGGCGATGTCCGTGCGTTCGTCTACCAGGGCAACGACATCCACATCCGCAATGGCTTTGCATGCCGGCAACGCGGCCACGCGTCAGGTTCAGGGCCGTGTCTTGCTCACCACTGGTTTGATGCTATGGCGGCGCCCTACATCCTGACACGACCACTGACCTCGCGGGTAAAGGAGCGAGGATTTCCTATCGCCGATGCACTTTCCGCTTGACAACTAATTTCCTGGGAAGTCTCGGCTGCTATTGTGCACTCAGTCCAAGTCGCCCTGCCGATTTCCGGCCACTTCGTACGTATTGGCAACCTGGGCACACCGTTCTACCATCGAGCTTCGAAGTGGCACAAAGGTGCGCCTGGTTCAGGCTAAGTGAGACATTCGTTCGTCAATCAGGAGCGCGGCCCGGCTGGGCCGAGCGGTTATGCATCAGCTAGACGAGCTGGACGAACAGATCATTGGCCAGCTCGAGGCCGATGGGCGTCGTTCGGCAGCGGAGATTGCACGTGCGTTGGGCAGCAGCCGCGGAACCATACATCGCCGCATCGAGCGTCTGGTCGACGAACAGTTGATCACTATTCGCGCCATTGCTTTCTCGCGCAACCTCGGTCTACCGCTGCACCTGTGCTTCACCCTGCGCGTGGCCTTCGAACAGGTCACCAAGGTTGCGCAGGCCGTCGCCACCTTCAAAGAGCTGCGCTGGGTCGCGGTTACGGCGGGACGCAGCAACATCCTGGCCGAGGGCTACTTCACCTCCAACCAGCATCTGCATGCCTTCGTGACGTGTCGGCTTGGACCGCTGCCCGGCATTCTCGAGGTCGAAACGCTCAACGTGCTCAGCCTGGAGAAATTCGCCTTCGACTGGACCACGATCCGCCACGCCAGCGAGGACTACGATATGCCGGCCTATTCATCCACCGACGCGACGGCCATGATGGAACCGCGGCTGAAGTTCGTCGCAGTCGCGGCACGCTGAAGTGGCGATGGTGCAGGAGCCCACGCATGACCGGTGACGTTCGCCAGGATCAGATGCATCTGGCGGTCCGCCTCTCCCTCGAAGGTCTGGCTCCCTTAGGTGGATTGGACGTCGATGCTTCACCACCGAGACACTGGTGGAGCCCTTCTTCATCGGCGTCGACGTGCTGCGGACGGTGGGTCCGACGTGATCAATATTGCCGAGCTCACGCTGGCCGAAGCCGGCGCAGCATTCCGTCGCGGACAGTTCTCGCCGCTCCAGCTTACCGAGGCGTATCTCCAACGTATCGAGCAGATTGATCCGCAGCTCAATAGCTTTATCACGATCACGGCCGAGGCGGCCCTCGCCGCGGCGCACCAGGCCACGGACGACCTGACGAGCGGCAGGGACCGGGGCGCCTTGCACGGTATCCCGCTGGCCTATAAGGATCTCATCGCCACCGCCGGTGTGCGCACCACCAGCGCCTCACGCATCCACGCGCGGCGCGTTCCTGACACCGACGCAACTGTCGTGCAGGCGTTGACCGCCGCGGGCGCCGTCTCGCTCGGTAAGCTCAACATGCTGGAGTGTGCGTATGGCGTCGTGCATCCCGACTTCGGCCCGGCCTTGAACCCGTGGAGTGTGGCGCACTCCTCGGGCGGTTCGTCGAGTGGCTCGGCAGTTGCGGTGGCGGCGGGTCTCTGCCTGGGTACGCTGGGAACCGACACCGGCGGGTCGATCCGAAATCCGGCTGCCTGGTGTGGCATCGTCGGCCATAAGCCCACCTACGGGTTGGTCAGTCGGCACGGCGTCGATGCGCTGTCCTGGTCGCTGGATCACGTCGGGCCGATGACCCGAACGGCGCAGGATGCCGCGCTGCTGCTGGAAGGTCTCGCCGGCTTCGATCCGCTGGACCCGGGCTCTGCGCCGGCCGCTCAATTTCGCGCCACCGATCTTGATTCGGTCGACCTCTCCAGGCTGCGAGTTGGGGTCCCCCGAGAGCTGCTCGACAGCGGCACCGATGCGGAAGTTCGCGGCATCGTCAACCGAGCGATCGAGCAGCTCGGCGCCTGTGTCGGGTCGATTGACGCGGCGGAGCTGCCCTCCAGCGAAGACTTGCTCGCGACGGAGTTCGTCATTCTGTTCGCCGAAGCGGCCGCAATCCACCAGCCCTGGTTGCGGACGCGCGCTCCTGACTATGCGCCGTTGACCCGTGACCGTTTGGAGGCTGGCTCGGCCATACCGGCGATCCACTATATCGATGCCCAGCGCCGGCGGCGGGTGCTCATCGAACAGTTCGCGCAGCTCCACAAGCGGTTCGATGTGCTGGCGCTGCCGGCCGTGCCGGTGCCAGCGATGCGCCTCGCCGAGACCAGTCTGACAATCAATGGCGAGCTTACCGACGTGTTCCATGGTTTGATCCGAGTGACCGGGCCTTTCAACGTTACGGGCGCACCGGCGGTGTCGGTCCCTTGCGGCTGGACATCGGGTGGTCTACCGGTCGGGCTGCAGCTAACCGCTCGGCACTTCGAGGATCACGTGGTCCTCGCCGCCGCGCGAGCCTTCGAGCAGGCACACGGTGAACCGCTACGACTGCCAGGTCTCGCGCCCAGCTCGCCCGCGCAGGTGGGTGCATGACCACCTATGTCGTGCGTCGAATGCTCATGATGGTGGTGGTCTTGTTCGGCGTATCAATCGTCGTGTTCGGGCTCATCCACATCACGCCAGGCGACCCGGCCCGCATCATGCTCGGGCCCGCTGCCCGCGACAACGACGTGCAACGTCTACGCACGCAACTCGGACTCGATCAACCCCTGTACTTGCAGTACATCCACTGGCTGGGGGGCGCGCTCCAGGGCCAATTGGGGGATTCGATCGTGCTACGGCGACCGGTGATCCAGGAAGTTGTCCAGCGTTTGGGCAACACGGCCCTCCTGGCTGTCACGACCATCATCATTGCCTTTCCGAGCGGCATTCTCATTGGGCTCGCTTCGGCGGTTGGACGAGGCTCGGCGCTGGACCGCATCGCCATGTTGCTGGCGACGCTCGGGCTGAGCTTGCCCTCGTTCTGGTTCGCGCTCATGCTGATCATTCTATTTTCGCTGACGCTCAGGCTCCTGCCCGGCACTGGCATGACCTCGGCAGTTGGCGGCGGCGGTCCGCTGGACGTGCTGTCCCACCTGATCCTGCCGGCGCTCGCACTCGCGGTGGTGCCGCTGGCGGTGATTGCACGGTACACGCGGTCCGCCGTACTCGAGGTCATCAACCAGGAGTACGTCTCCGTCGCCCGCGCCAAAGGCCTGCCGGAGCGGTTGGTCCTGGTTCGCCACGTGCTCGCCAATACGATGGTGGTGACCGTTACGATGCTCGGCTTGCAGGTGGGATTTCTGCTGTCCGGCGCGGTCTACATCGAAAACGTGTTTTCGTGGCCAGGCATTGGCCAGATGCTGGTGGACGCCATACTCAAGCGCGACTTTCCACTGGTGCAGGGCGGCGTCCTGCTCGTGTCGACGACCTATGTGGTCATCAACCTGGCTACGGATCTGCTGTACGGCTATCTCGATCCACGGATTCGGCTGGCATGAGCACCAGTGGTCCGTTAGCCGCGGAGCGCGTCCTGGTCGTCGAGCCCGCGCAGGTGCGGTCCGCGCCCCCGGTCGTTCCACCACCGTCCGCACCGGGGCCAGAGAAGCAGGCGGCGGCCGCCCTGCGCCGTGATCACTCGTCATTCTGGCAACAGTTCTTGCGGAACCGCACCGCGCTGGCGGCCTGCTTCATCGTCCTGGCGATCGTCGTGCTCGCCATTGCCGCGCCGATCCTGCCGCTTCAAGATCCGCTCAAGCCGAGTTTCGGGCAACGGCTGGGTGCGCCGCTCCAGGCCGGCCACTTGCTTGGCACTGACGGGCTCGGTCGGGATCTGTTCTCGCGATTGATCTGGGGAGCTCGGGTGTCGCTGGCGGTCGGCTTGTTCTCCGCTTTGATCGCATGCACGTTTGGGGCACTGATCGGCCTGCTGGCCGGATTTCTCGGCGGGGCGGTAGACGCGGTCCTGATGCGGATCATCGACGTGATGCTGGCCTTCCCATACGTGTTGCTGGCGATCGCCCTGGTCGCCGCTCTGGGGCCGGGCCTCATTAACGCGATGATCGCCATCGCCGTGGTCAACGTCTCCTTCTATGCGCGCAACATTCGCGGCAACGTGCTGTCCGTTCGTGGTCAGGCGTATATCGACGCAGGCCACGATCCCTGGCCTAGCCATCATCGCGCTGGTCCTGGCGCTCAACACACTGGGTGATACCTTGCGCGACCTGCTCGATCCACGCATTCGTAGGCGTTGAACACCACCACCTGGAAGGGAGAACTTTGCATGACTTCTGAATCTGGCGTCCCTCGTCAACTGGCAGGCGCGAAGCTGTCTCGTCGTGAGCTCCTGCGCGCGGGCACCATCCTGATCGGTTCGAGCAGCATAGTAAGCCTGCTCGCCGCACCCGCGGCGAGCGCGGCCCCCGTGGCCGCGCCGGCTCAGCAGACGAGCTCCGGCGGCACGCTGGTGTCGATGGTGGTCGCGGAGCCGACGTCGATGGACATTGCCGCGGGATCGGGGCAGCACAACTACGCGATCATGAGCAACGTCTATGAGAACCTGTTGTACTGGGATGACAAGACGCTCGACGTTTACCCAGGTCTGGCGCAGAGCTACGAGGTCGCGCCGGATGGCACCGCCTACACGTTCAAGCTGCGCCAGGGCGTCAAGTTTCACGACGGCACCGAAATGGACGCGGACGCCGTCGCCTTCAGCTACTCGCGGGTGCTGGATCCTGACAACGAGTACTACAAGTTGGGTCAGCCCTTCCCACTGATGGACTTCTGGTACGGCGCGATTGATCCCAAGCAAACCATCGTTCAGAACAAGTACACCGTCACGCTGAAACTCAAACAGCCCTTCTCGCCGTTGGAGGGCTACCTCGCCTGGCCAGCCGCGTCGATCGTCAGTCCAACCGCCGTCAAGAAATACGGCGCAGCCTTCCGCGAAAATCCAGTCGGGACAGGGCCGTTCAAGTTCGTCTCCTGGGACCACAATCAGAAGGTCACGTTCAACCGCTTCGACAACTACTGGGGCGACAAAGCCAGCCTGGATACCCTCGTCTTTCGTCCCCTTGTGGAAGAGCAAACCCGCTATACGGAGTTGATCGCCGGAAACATCGATCTGGCATACGACCTGCCGCCGGATAATCTCGCCCTGGTGAAAGCCGATCCGCGCGTTCAGTACCTCGAAACGCCGCTGGGGCACGTCTGGTTTCTCGTCCTGAACACCACCGGCGGCCCGACCGCCGATGTCAGGGTTCGGCAGGCGCTCGCCTATGCCATCGACAAGAAGGCCATCATCAACGACATCTTGAAGGGAACTGGCGTACCTGCCACCGGGCCGGTGCCGTCGGTCATCGACTATGCGTACAACAAGAACGTCCAGACGTTCGATTACGACCCCGACAAAGCCAAGCAGTTGCTCACTGACGCGGGCTACCCGAACGGCTTCACAACCAAATTCTGGGTCACGCAGTCTGGATCCGGGATGCAGTCGCCGCAACCGATGGGCGAAGCGATCCAGGCCATGTTTGGGCAAGTGGGCGTGCAAGCCAGCATCGAAGTCAACGAGTGGGGCGCCTATCTGGATAAGTACGCCGCGGGCATGCCCGACGACGTTGGTCTGGCGGAGATGAGCTGGTTTACTAATGACGCCCAGAACATCCCCAATTTGACGCTCACCTGTGCCGGCGTGTCACCCAAGGGCTACAACAGCGGTCGCTACTGCAACGACACGTACGACCAGACCCTGAAGCAGTTTTACGCGACCGTCGACAGGCAGCAGCAGGCCAGCATCATGTACGAGGTGCAGGACATCCTGGCGAACGACATGCCCAACATTTATGTCGATAGCCAGATTGCCAACGCCGCAGTCTCGACGAAGTTCACCGGTTTCAGCCTCCATCCAACGCAACTGCTGCGCTTCTGGAAGACAAAGCTCGCCGCCGGCTGACACCAGGCAGGCTTCGAGGTATGCGGCTCGCACGGACGCCAGCGTGCGCACGTTGCGAGCCGCGTTGCTTCTACCAGCACCAGGTCAGCCCAGGAGCCCGGGCGTGCCGGAGCGAATAGATCCAGGTGGGCCTGTCCACAAACAGTCCACCGGTTTCAGAAGGCCCGTGATACGCGAACGCCGCCATCGTGTGGCTCGTAGCCGTGGGAGAACGTAGCCGTCCAGACCTGACGGGCCGCTTCCGAGCAGGAACAGCGTGTTGAGTTGCACCGGGCGCGGGATCCGGACCACCGCCGCCGCGAGGAGTGACGGGGGTGTTGGTTTCGCGTTGGGCGTCGACGGGGGGGTGGGAGTGGGGGTCGAGGTCCGCGTCCAGTTGCCTAAGCGGCTCGGGTCACGGGTACGTACCTGTCGCAAGTTGACCGTTGAGGTAGACGCGCCGAACCGACGCAAGGCAGCGCAGGTCCCCCGCAGCATTGCCGTCCACGAGCAGCAGATCGGCGCTGGACGTAGCTCGAAGCGTGCCGAAGTTGTCCTGGCGCCCGATGGCCTGGCTCGCCGCGCCGGTCGCGGCGTGGATCGCCTCGACTGGTGACAGTCCGGCTGCGGCGAGCTCTTCAAGCTCACGCCAGTAGTCGTCGAACCGCGTCAACCTCCAGCCGGCGTCTGAACCAGCCGTCAGCCGGACACCTGCGCGATGCAAGCGCCCGACGTTGGTGACCAGTGTCTCGCGCCGCTGCTGCCAGAAGTCGCGCTCCGGCCCCGCGGGCAGCATTTCGGCCATATCACGGAACACCTGCAACGTTGGCGTCACCGAGATACCCCGTTTCGCAAGCCGGTCCGCTAGTGGCTCATCGAACGCCGCGAATGCGTCCGGTGCGGCGAAGTAGCCATGCTCGATGCTGTCCACGCCGGCGGCCTCCGCCCGGTCGATAGCGGCGGTTGCGGTGCAGTGCACCGTGACACGTCGACCGAGCCCGTGCGCCGTCTGGACGGTTTCTCGCAGTTCTTCGACAGAGAAGCTGGGATAGTCGGTCAGGCTGCCCGGTGTGCCACCACCGGAGCCGGCGACCTTGATGAAATCCGCGCCAGCGCTAACCAGCCGCCGCACCATCTGCCGCACTCCCTCGGTGCCATCCACCTCGCCGCCGAAAGGTCGCATGTGACCGCCCGAAATGGTCAGTGGCCAGCCGGCAGCCAGCACGCGCGCGCCACGCACCACCCCCTCAGCAGATGCCGCGCGAAGGTCAAGGACGGTCAGGCCACGCGAGCCACAGTCGCGAACGGTGGTAACACCGGCGCGCAGTGATCCGGCCGCATTATGGGCGGCGCGGAGCGCAAGCGACGCATCCGAGTGGGCGTCCATGTACGGGATGAACGGCGCGTTGTCGCTGGCTAGCGACAGGTGCGCGTGCATATTGATCAGTCCCGGCAGCAGCGAAGTGCGCGGCGCCCGCACGACCTCGTCGCCTTCTCGTGGCGACAGCTCGTTGGCGGGGCCGACCGCCTCGATGAGGCCATCATCCGAAAACGCGAGCGCGTAGCCTTCGCGAGCGGGAGCGCCTGTTCCGTCGATCAACCATTCGGGGTAGATCAAAGTCCGCATCTGTGCCTCACTCTCTCAATCCAAAGTCCAGCGTAATCGGCGTGTCACGTCAGGCGCGGGTCGAGCGCATCGCGCAGGCCGTCGCCGACAAGGTTCATCGCCAACACGGTTAGCATGATCACCAGACCTGGGAATGTGCTGATCCACCACTGATCGCGCAGATAGTTCCGCCCCTCGCTCAGCATCCGACCCCACTCAGGTGACGGGGGTTGGCTACCAAGCCCGAGAAAAGACAGTGCAGCCGCGGCCAAGATCGCCGAGCCAGTGCCCAGCGTTGCCGCCACGATGACTGGCGCGATCACATTTGGAAGCAAGTGCCGCACGAGGACCGGCGGCGTGGGTACGCCGATGACACGCGCGGCATCGACGTAGAGGTTCGTCTTGGCAGCAAGTACCGAGCCGCGCACCAGACGGGTATAGGTCGGTACTCCAGAAATTCCGACCGCGACCATCAGCGTCGTCAGGCTCGGCTCGCCGCGAATGGTGACAATGGCCAACGCGAGCAGGATTCCAGGGATCGCCAACATTACGTTGGTGGCCCACGTGACAACCCGGTCAATCCAGCCTGCGTAGTACCCTGCCAGCAAGCCCATCGTAACGCCGATCGACGCCGCGATGCCAACGGAGATCAGTCCTATCACGAGCGAGATGCGGGCGCCGAACACGATCCGACTGAAAATGTCGCGACCGTACTGGTCCGAGCCAAGCAGGTAGGGACTACCCGGCGAGTAGAGCGACTGTTCGCTCACCTTGATGGGATCAAATGGTGCGATGTACGGCGCGGCCACCGCGCACATGACCAGGAGAAACAATACCGCCAGCCCAACCAGCGCGCCCTTGCTGCGCCGCAGGCGTCGCCAGAACTCCCGCCATCTCCCGGATTGGCTCACCCGTAACGAATCCGCGGATCGATGAGACCGTAGGCGACATCCACCAGCAGGTTGACGATGACATAGGTCGTCGCACTCAGCAGAATAATGCCCTGCACCACGGGAAAGTCTTTGGCGAGGATGGCCGAGACGATCAGGCGTCCGACGCCTGACTGCAAACCGAAGATCGTCACCACCGGAATCAAGGCGTTCTTGAGCCCGTGGCGCACGAGCACCGTCCTGTCGCGCAAACCCTTGGCACGTGCAGTGGTCATGAATTCGCGGTGCAAGACCTCGAGCATGGACGAACGGGTCAATCGCGCCATAATAGCCCAGGCGCCCAGTGCGAGAGTCAGCGCCGGCAGTATCAGGTGGGGGAGGTCACCGCCCCCCGTCGCTGGCAGCCAACCGAGGCGCAGTGAGAAGAGGAAGATCAGCAACAGGCCGAGCCAGAACGATGGCATGGAGACACCGGCGAGCGCCAATACCATCGGTCCCATGTCAAGCCATCCCCCACGCTGCACAGCGGCGATCACGCCGAGCACGACGCCTAGAACGGCCGCGAGGCAGAATGCGGAGATGGCGAGCTCCAGCGTCGACATGAGATTGTCGCCAATCTCGCTGGCCACCGGCCGACTCGACCGTATCGATACACCAAGATCCCCCCTCAGGATATTCAGTACGAATCGTCCATATTGCTGAAGCAGCGGCTCGTCGAGGTAGAGTTGGCTGCGGATCTGGGTAACCTGCCGCGGCGTTGATTGAGCCTCACTGAACATGATCTGCACCGGGTCCCCTGGCACCAGATGGAGCATCATGAACACCAGGAACGACACGCCAAACAACACCGGCACGGTCGCAGCCAGCTGGCCTATCAGAAAGCGGTACATTGGAGTCCACTCACGCGGTCCTCGATCGATCGCGTTTTGCAAACGATGGAGGCGCGTCGCCTATTTGGCGATCCACACATCCGAGAAAATGGGGTAGGTGTAGCCATCGAACAGGATTCCGTGGACAGTCGCCTTCGCGCCCCACACCGACGGATCCTCGACCATTGGCAGTGCCGCAGCATCCTGCATAATCTGCTGCTCCGCCTGCACATATATCTGCTGACGTTTCGCCATGTCGGTCTGTGTCCGACCATCGGTGAGCAGCTTGTCGAGCGCTGGGCTGCTGTAGCACGAAAAGTTGAAATTCGTGCCGATATTCAACGAGGAGAACAGCGAGTACAGGGCACTCCAGTCACCGTCACGCAGGAACAACGGGATGGCATTCGTCGCACAGTTGTAGTTGTCCTGGAGCCATGGCGCGCGCGCCTGTGCCTTGATCTTCGCGTCAATGCCCTCCTCGCGCCACTGTGCCTGCAGCAGCTGAATGTAATTGTCAATTCCGCCGCCGTAGTCGATGGCGTTGATGGTGACCTCGAGACGCTTACCACCTTTGCCGCGATGAACTGCCCTGACAATGTTTACCGCAACCAACGAGCACCCACTGCTCTGGCGTTTCTGGTACTCAGTCCGGACTGAGGGAGTTTGCCCACGAACGACTGCGGGCCCGTGAACTGGACTCATCGATCGGGTTCATCCTATTGGGATGGCGTTTTACCGGCGCTCGAGCCGTTAGGCATTGAACATCAATAACGTGGAACCGTTCGACGGATAACTGTTCTTATCCGACATGACGACGGGCTCGCTGGCCGTGCGCCTTTCTCAAGCATGCCTGATCGCGCCGTCACAAGCACCCTCTTTTTCGTCGGATAATCCGCTGCCTGCCTTCCTAGCGTTTCTGGCTGAGGACACGAAGGTCGGCGAGCGCACTGCCCGCCAGTACGTCGCCCACCTGCAGCGCTTCGCCGCCTGGCTCGAGCAGCGCTATCAGGCCGCACTCCTGGAGGCCACCACGCGCGACCTGCGCCAGTACAAAACCGAGCTCGGCAAGCGTCAGAAGCCGGCCTCGATCAACACCGCTCTGGCCGCCCTGCGTCGGTTTTTCAGCTGGGCGGCCGAGACCGAGCGGGTCGTCCGCAACCCCGCCCACCACCTGACCGACGTCGCCGCACAGCCGCTCGCTCCGAAGGGGTTTTCCGACGTCGAGCGCCGACGGCTCGTCCGCCAAGCCGAGAAAGACGGGCCGATGGCCGAGGCGATCGTCATACTGCTGCACAACACCGGACTGCGCGTCGACGAGCTGGTCACGCTCACCTGCCAACGCATCCAGCTTCACGCTCGCTCCGGCTGGAT
>WNFC01015535.1_pt1 | contig 19680 bp, 20 predicted proteins | sample 5400541 | NCBI WGS metagenome assembly WNFC01 (sample SAMN13153342, study PRJNA577476) | soil metagenome | isolation source: 120 cm saprolite under Douglas fir tree site 2 hole 2 replicate 1 | place: USA:California | collected 2015-04-18 | reverse complement strand
GCTGATCACCGGCGGCGCCCGCGGCATCGGCGAGGCGACCGCCGAGCGGCTGGCGGAGGACGGCGCGGCGATCGCGATCGGCGATCTCGACGGCGCCGGCGCCGAGGCGACGGCGGCGCGCATCGCGGCGCGGCATGGCGTGCCGGCCGTCGGGCTCAAGGTCGACGTCTCGGTCGCCGCCCAGGTCAACGATACGGTCGGACAGATCGTCGAACGGCTCGGCTCGCTCGACATCCTGGTCAACAACGCCGGCATCACCCGCGACAACCTGATCCACAAGATGACCGATGAGGATTGGGACCTGGTCGCGGCGGTGCATCTGAAAGGCGCCTTCCTGTGCTCGCGCGCGGCGCAGCACGAGATGGTCAAGCGCAACTGGGGGCGCATCATCAACCTGTCCTCGGTCTCCGCGCTCGGCAATCGCGGCCAGACCAACTACTCGACCGCCAAGGCCGGGCTGCAGGGCATGGCGCGCACGCTGGCGATCGAGCTCGGCCGTTACGGCGTCACGGTCAACGCGATCGCCCCCGGCTTCATCGATACCGAGATGACGCGGGCGGTGGCGATCCGCCTCGGCCGCGACCCCGAGGAATGGAAGGAGGAGCGCGCCCGCGAGATCCCGGTGCGCCGCGCCGGCGTGCCGCGCGACATCGCCAACCTGATCGCGTTTCTGTGCAGCGACGAGGCCTCTTTCATCTCCGGACAGGTCATCACCGTCGCCGGCGGCCCGCGCGGCTGACAGATGGCCGGCCCCGCCCCTCCGGCCCAGACCTATGACCTGCTGACGCTCGGCGAGACCCTGCTGCGGCTGTCGCCGCCCGGCTTGCAACGCCTCGACCAGGCGCGGCTGTTCGAGATCGGGGTCGGCGGCAGCGAGCTCAATGTCGGCTGCCTGTTGGCACGGCTCGGACGGCGGGTCGCCTGGGTGTCGCGCCTCCCCGAGGGACCGCTCGGCCGCATCGTCGATGGCGAGGCCCGGCGCCACGGCGTCGATACGGGCCATGTGCGCTGGATCGCCGGAGCACGGCTCGGGCTGATGTTCTTCGAGCCGGGACCGGCGCCGCGCAATGCCCGGGTGATCTACGATCGCAAGCATTCCGCCGCGGCCGACCTCGCCTTCGAGGACGCGCCCTGGGAGGCGCTGATCGCCGCCAGCGCCCGCATCCATCTGTCGGGCATTACGCCGGCGCTCGGCCCGAGCTGCCGCGCCCTGGTCGCCCATGTCGCCGCGCTCGCCGCCGCCGCCGGCAAGCCGGTGTCCTATGATCTGAATTATCGCGCGACCCTGACGACCGCTGCCGAGGCGCGGGCGATGCTCGACACGGTGGCGCCGCATCTGGAGCTGTTCGTCGTCGCCGAGCGCGACGCGCAGGCCGTGCTCGGCTTCACCGAGGCGGCCGAACGCCTGGCCGAGGCGATTGCGGCGCGCTACGGCGTGCCGCTCGTCGCGCTGACCCGTCCGCCCGGCGAGGAGCCGGGCGACCTCCTGCTGGCGCGCGGCACGGTGCGCCATGCGCCGCGTTACCCGGTCGAGATCGTCGATCGCATCGGGGCCGGCGATTCGTTTGTCGGCGGGCTCATTCACGGCCTGCTCGAGGGCGATCTCGACCTGGGCATCCGGCTCGCCGCCTATGCCGCCGCGGTCGGCCTGGCGACGCCCGGCGACATCAACTATTTCGGCCCCGAGGATCTCGCCGCCTTTCACGAAAATACCCTTGGTCGTCTGCTCCGCTGAGCAGCGCCAGTCTCAGCATTTCGTCGATTGGCAGGTCAGAATTCCGGTGATGATCGGACCGGTGACCCGGGAGATCGCCGCGAAGGCCTTGTAGATCCTGGCAAGCTCGGCGTTGGCGACGAAAATGATGTCCTTGTCGCGGACCGGAAACTCGCGGGCCAGCGGATAGGATTTGGCATCGCTCAGATCGAGGCGGTAGACCATTGGCGACACGCCATCGGGCGCCCCGGTCGCAACCGGCTGGCCGAGTGCGCGCACCACGCTGATCGGCTCGTAGCGGAACAGAAACACCGCGCGGGGATCGGCAAGGTCGTCGAGCAGCCCGCCCGCTTTGGCCAGCGCCTCGGCCAACGACAGCTTCTCACTATTGAACGTGATCGCCGCGTTTTTGCCGGTAGCGCCGAAGGCGCTGAAGGTTTGCCGCCGTTGCACCAGCGTCAGCACATCGCCGGGCTCGGCAAAGATGTTCTCCTCGGGATCGGCGACCAGGGTCGCCAGCGGCACCGTGGCGGTGATCCCGTCGCGCGACAGCTGCACGAAAATATCGTACACCGGCGCGTTCGATCCCCCGGCGGCCGCGATCACCTGCAGCAGACGGTCGCCGCCGAGCGACAGCGGCACCCGCGTGCCCTTGACGCTCTCGCCGGCAACCGACACCGAGTTGGCGACGCTGCGTCGGATCACGACCAGCGCCTGCGGCTGCAGCGCTCGCGGGCCTAGGCGCTCCTCGATCGTGCGCTGCACCTCGGCCGGGGTGCGCCCCGCGGGCTTCGATTCGTCCGCCATACGGAATGCTGACCGCGCCGTCGGGCCCGACCTGCTGGTCCGGGATGCGGGTGCCGGGACGGCCGGTCTCGACCGCGTATTGCAGCAGCTCCTGCAGGTTGCGGGCATTTGTCGCCGACAGCACCTCAGGCATCCTGGGCTGCACCGTCCCCGCCGTGCCCTGCTGTGCTGCAAGCCCGCTCAGCGCCAGCGCCGCGGCGCCCAGCCCCTCCCCCGCGGCCGCGGCCGGCGCCCCCGCGCCGGTCAGGTCCTGCCCCGGAACCGGCGTCAACCCCTGACCTGCCGCCGCCCCGCCGAGCAGCTGCGACAACACCTCGTTTGAGGAAGTGGCAAGGCTTTGACCGGCGGTCGACAAGGCGCCGGTGCCGCGGGTCGCGGTACCGAACAGCCGGCTCGCAACCCCGGGCGGCACCGACCATTCGGCCAGCGAGTTGCCGAACAGCCCGTTCGCCGCTGCCTCCCAGATGATGACCGAGAGGGTGTCGCCGACCGCGATCTTCACCTCGGGCGGCGGGATCTACTTCTTGAAGCGCTCGTGGAATGGCGGCTCGCGCTGTGCTCGCAACACCGTTACCACCGCATCGTCGATCTTGACGACATCGAAGGCGATGCGGTCGCCCGGGCTTGCCTGGGCGATGACCGCCCCGCCCGACGGCCCCGCGCTCGGGAACAACGAGCAGCCGGCGAGCAACAGCGCCGGCAGCCAGCCGCAGAGGACGGCACGTTTCATAGTGGCAATGCGACGGCCCCTCAACCCGAGCCGTTGTAACATCCCCGGTGAGGAAACCAAAGGATCTCGCCGGAGGCACTGCAATGAGCGGTGCGCTGTCTTTCTCGCGGCGGGTTTCGTGGTATCGTCCCGCAATGCGCAAACATTTCCAGATCGGCCCGCTCGAGCTCGCGCTGGCTGCCTGCCTCGCGACCCTCGCCGTGCTGGTCTATACCGAAGGCTGGATCTGGCCGTTGAAGGCCGCGGCCCTGATGATCCCGGTCACGCTGCTGATCGGCTGAGTTGCCGGTTCAACGGCCGCGGTCGAGCGAGTAGCCGACCGAGCGGACGGTGCGCACCAGATCGCCCTCGCCGACCGCGTTGAGCGCCTTGCGCAGCCGCCTGATATGCACGTCGACGGTGCGCAGCTCGACCTCGGCATAGTGTCCCCAGATGCGGTCGAGCAGTTGTTCGCGCGAGAAGACCCGGGCCGGATTCTGCAGAAAATGCCGCAGCAGGCGGAATTCGGTCGGGCCCAGATGGACCGGCTCGCCGGCCCGCGATACGCGGTGGGCGACGAGGTCCATCGCGACGTCGGCGTAGCGCAGCACGTCCTCGCCGGCGCTCGGCTGGGCGCGCCGGATCACGGCCCGCAGGCGAGCGACCAGTTCGCCGAGGCTGAACGGCTTGACGACATAATCGTCGGCGCCGCTGTTGAGCCCGCGCACCCGGTCACCTTCCTCACCGCGCGCGGTCAGCATGATGACCGGCAACGAGCGGGTCGCCGGCGCGCGGCGGATCTGGCGGCACACCTCGATCCCGGAGAGGAGCGGCAGCATCCAATCGAGCAATACGGCGTCGGGCTTCTGTTCGGCTATGCGCAGCAGCGCCTCCTCGCCGTCAGCGGCCTCGGCCACCGCAAAACCTTCTTTTTCGAGGTTGTAGCGCAGCAGGGTGACGAGCGGCGCCTCGTCCTCGACGACCAGAACGAGCGGCTTCACCGTCTCTCGGCCCGATCGGGCGCGACGACCTCGAGGCTCGACTTGTCGCCCTTCGGCCGGGCCTGCGTCAGCGGCGTGCCATGCACCAGGTAATACAGGTTCTCGGCGATGTTGGTGGCATGGTCGCCGATCCGCTCGATGTTTTTGGCCATGAAGAGCAGGTGCGTACAGGTGCCGATGTTGCGCGGGTCTTCCATCATATAGGTCAGGAATTCGCGAAACAGGCTCGAATACATCTCATCGAGCTCCTCGTCGCGCTTCCACACCGCCAGCGCCTTGTCGGCATCGTGCTCGACATAGGCGTCGATGACGTCCTTCACGAGAAGGAGGGCAAACTGCGCCATGCGCGGCAAGGCGTGAACCGGCTGGATCGGTGGCGCCTGAGAAAGAGCGATCGAGCGTTTGGCGACATTGGCGGCGTAATCGCAGATGCGTTCGAGATCGCTGGCAATCTTCAGCGCGACAAAGATCTCGCGCAGGTCGCGCGCCATCGGCTGACGCAAGGCAAGCAGGCGGATAGCGAGGTTGTCCAGCTCGTTTTCGAGCTGATCGACCTTGGCGTCGCCCTCAACGACGCGCGCGGCGAGCTCGCTGTCGCGCTTGATGACCGCGTCGATCGCCGCGGCAAGCTGGCTTTCAGCGAGGCCGCCCATTTCGACGATCATCTTGCTCAGCCGATTCAGCTCCTCGTCATAGCTCTTGATGATGTGTTCGGCAGGCATGTTCGTCGTCCTCAGCCGAACCGGCCGGTGATGTAATCCTCGGTGCGGCGCTCTTGCGGATGCGTAAAAATCCTTTCCGTCTCGTCGAACTCGATCAGTTCACCCAAGTAAAGAAAAGCGGTGTAATCCGAGCTGCGCGCCGCCTGTTGCATGTTGTGCGTGACCATCGCGATGCAATAGTCGACCTTGAGTTCTGCAATCAGCTCTTCGATGCGCTGGGTCGAGATCGGATCGAGGGCCGAGGCAGGCTCATCGAGCAGCAATACCTCCGGCTCGACCGCGATCGCGCGGGCAATGCACAAGCGCTGCTGCTGCCCGCCCGACAGGCTGAGACCGCTGTTGCGCAGCTTGTCTTTCACCTCGTCCCATAACGCAGCGCGTCGCAACGCCGATTCGATGCGGTCATCCAGCTCCGAATTCGGCAATTTCTCGTAAAGGCGGATGCCGAAGGCGATGTTGTCGTGAATCGACATCGGGAACGGCGTCGGTTTCTGGAAGACCATGCCGATCTTCGCCCGCAGCCGGTTGAGGTCGAGACCCGGCGCCAGAATGTTAGTGCCGTCGAGATACACCTCGCCGGTCGCCACCTGGCCCGGATACAGCTCGTAGATCCGGTTTAGGATGCGCAGCAGGGTGGATTTTCCGCAACCCGACGGGCCGATGAAGGCGGTGACCCGTCGGTCGTACAGCGGCAGGCTGATGTTGTGCAGTGCCTGAAACTTGCCGTAGAAGAAATTGATATTGCGGATCTCGACCTTGACGGGCGGTGTCGCGACGGCTGCCGCATCCTCTGCGCCCGCCGCGCGCTGCACCAACGGTGTGATTGCCGAGGCTGAGGGCGGGCGGCGCACCTGCGGAGACAGCACATCGCCGCGCCTCGATCGGTCGGGCATATCGGGTTCGGAGGCAAACGGTCGCGCGCTGGGGGAGGTCATTGTTTGAAGCTGCTCCAAGCTGCCAGTACCCGGGCGGTGATGTTGAGAACCAGGATGGCCGCTGTAATCAGCAGGGCACCGCCCCAAGCCAGCAGCTGCCAGTCCGCGTAAGGGCTCATCGCGAACTGGAAAATGACCACCGGCAGGTTGGCCATCGGGCGGTTGAGATCGCTGCTCCAGAACTGATTGTTGAGGGCAGTGAACAGGAGCGGAGCCGTCTCGCCGGAAATGCGCGCGACCGCGAGCAGCATGCCGGTCATCATTCCCTGCGCCGCGGCCCGATAGGTGACCATTACGATCACCTTCCATTGCGGCGCGCCGAGAGCGGCCGCTGCTTCGCGCAACTCGGTCGGCACCAGGCGCAGCATGTCCTCGGTGGTCCGGACGACGACCGGGATCGTGATGATCGCCAACGCCATCGCTCCGGCCCAGGCCGAAAAATGGCCCATGCGGACCACCATTGCCTCGTAGACGAACAGCCCGATGATGATCGAGGGTGCGCTCAACAGGATGTCGTTGACGAACCGCACCACCTCGCCAAACCGGCTGCCGCGCGCATATTCGGCAAGGAAGGTGCCGGCGAGGATGCCGGTGGGCGTCCCGATCAGTGTCGCGATGACCGTCATCGCGAGGCTGCCGGCAATGGCGTTGAGCAGCCCTCCGCTGCTGCCGGGCGGCGGCGTCATCTGGGTGAACAATGACGGGCCGATCGCGCCGATGCCGTTGATCAGAAGGGTTGACAGCACCAGAACCAACCACAGCAGTCCAAACGCCGTGGCGAGGACCGACAGACCAATAACCAGCCAATTGGTCAGGCGACGGCGTGAGTAAAGCCCCATCACGTCACCTTCCCGGCCTGACGCTCGAGCCTGATCAGCAGCAATTTGGCGAGCGCCAGTACGATGAAGGTGATTACGAACAGGATCAGCCCGAGGGCGATCAGCGACGACAAATAAAGATCCCCGACCGCCTCGGTGAACTCATTGGCAAGCGCTGCCGAGATCGTGGTGCCGGGTTGCAGAATCGAGGCGTGGATGTGGTGCGAGTTGCCGATGACGAAGGTGACCGCCATCGTCTCGCCGAGCGCGCGGCCGAGTCCGAGCAGGATGCCGCCAAACACCCCCGCATAGGGAAGCACCACCTTCCAGACGACCTCAGTCGTCGTCGCCCCGAGCGCGTAAGTGCTCTCCCGCAGCACCGCCGGGACGGTCTCAAACACATCGCGCATGATCGAGGATATGAAGGGCAGCACCATGATTGCCAGAATGAACCCGGCGGTCAGCACCCCGATCCCGAGCGGCGGACCCGCGAACAGCATGCCGATTCCGGGGATGGCGCCAAGCGTGCCGATCAGGAGCGGCTCGATGTACTCCTGGACGAACGGCGCAAGCACGAAGAGGCCCCAGATCCCATAAATGATGCTCGGGATTGCGGCCAACAGCTCGATCATTGTCGACAGCGGCCGCTTCAGCCAGTTGGGACACAACTCGGTAATGAACAGCGCCACCCCGAATGCCACCGGGATGCCGATCAGCATCGCGATCGCTGAGGTCACCAGCGTGCCGTAGATCGGTGCCAGCGCGCCGAATTTCTCGGTCACCGGGTTCCAGGATTCGGTGACCAGAAAGCCGAACCCGAAATGCTGCAAAGCCGGCAGCGCACCGGAAATCAGCGAGACAATGACACCGGCCAGGACCAGCAATACCAGCAGCGCGAAAAAGACGGTCAGCGCCTGGAATGCCATGTCGCCGAACGCACCATGCCGTCCGGTCGACGCCTGCCGTCTCGCGATTACGGTATCGGCCGGCACGATCCGCTCCTGCCCGTCTCGTCAGAATGGGGGGCCTTGAAGCACCCCTTTCTCGCCTTCATCGGATGATCAGGATCCGGAACCGCTCCAGATCGGCTTTCCGTCGGGGCCGACGATCTGTTTCCAGCTCTGCTCGACGGCGGTGATGACCTTTTCCGGCAGCGGCACATAGTCGAGCTGCTCCGCCATCAGGCCGCCATTGTGGAAGGCCCAGTCGAAGAAACTGAGGACCGCCTTGGCCTTGGCCGGATCCGTCTGCCGCTTGTGCATCAGGATGAAGGTCGCGCCGGTGATGGGCCAGCTGTCGGCGCCTGGCTGGTTCGTCAGCAACAGATAGAAACCCGGCGCGCTCGACCAGTCGGCGTTGGCCGCGGCAGCCTGAAAGGCCTTGCTGTTCGGCGAGACGAAGGCGCCGCTCTGGTTGCGCAGTTGCGTGTAGGCCATCTTGTTCTGCAGCGCATAGGCGTATTCGACATAGCCGATCGCGCCGTCGGTCCGGCTGGTCAGCGCGGCGACGCCTTCATTGCCCTTGCCGCCGAGCCCGGCGGGAAACTCGACCGAGGTGTTCTCGCCGACCTGGTCCTTGAACTCGGCATCGACGCTCGACAGGTAGTGCGTGAAAATGAAATTGGTGCCCGAGCCGTCCGAGCGGTGAACCGTCGCGACCGCCTTGTCGGGCAACTTCACCCCAGGATTAAGCTGGGCAATCGCGGCATCGTTCCATTTGGTGATCTTCCCGAGATACAGGCCGGCGACGATTTTTCCATCCAGCTTCAGCTGACCGGGCCCGATCCCCTGGAGATTGACGACCAGGACGACACCGCCCATCACCTGCGGCCACTGGGCGAGACCGTTTTTCTCGAGATCTTCCGGCTTCAGCGGCATGTCCGAAGCGCCGAAATCGACTGTCTTGGCGGTGATCTGCTTGATGCCGCCGCCCGAACCGATCGATTGGTAGTTCATCCTGATGCCGGTCTTCGCCTTGTAGGCTTCCGCCCATTTGGCGTAGATCGGGTAGGGGAACGTCGCCCCGGCGCCGGAAATTTCGGCGGCGCCGGCCGCCGCCGACATGCCGATCGCGGCGCACGCCGCCGCCATCAGCCCGATACGGAAAGCAGCCACAGCTCACTCCGTTCTGGGAATCGCAGGGGCCGGCCGGTCGGCCGACCGGCATCGTTTCTACCCGCCGGGAGATACGCTTCTATGACGCTTTTGTTGCCGTTCGATGACAGCGAGAGCGTCGTCGACAGGGTCAATTCGCGGCTCGCAGCCAGACGGTAAAGGTCGAGCCTTTGCCGAGGGTGCTGGCGATGTCGAGCCGCCCGCGATGGCGGTTGAGCACATGCTTGACGATCGCGAGACCGAGACCGGTGCCTCCCAGTTCTCGCGATCTGGCGTTGTCGACGCGGTAGAAGCGCTCGGTCAGGCGCGCCAGGTGCTCGTTTGGGATGCCGTCGCTCTGGTCGGCGACCGAGACCCATAGCATCGCGGCCGCGGGCCCATCGCCGGTCCCGGCGGTGACCGTGATCTGGCTGTCGCGCCGGGCATATTTGACCGAATTGTCGAGCAGATTCTGGAACACCTGGGCCAATTCGTCTCGGTCGCCCTGCACCTCCGGCAGATCCTCGGGCAATATCAGTTCGATGCGCATGTCGCGGTCGGCCGCGTGCAGTTCGAGCGCGGCGGCGATGTTCTCGATCACCGGCTCGAGCGCGACCCGCGCCGTCGGCGCGATGTGCTCGTTGAGCTCGATGCGCGACAGCGACAGCAGATCATCGACGAGGCGCGCCATCCGTCCCGCCTGCTCGTGCATGATCCCGAGAAACCGCTCGCGCGCTGCGGCGTCGTCGCGGGCCGGCCCGCGCAGGGTCTCGATGAAGCCGAGCAGCGTCGCCAGTGGTGTCTTCAGCTCGTGCCCGGCATTGGCAATGAAATCGGCGCGCATCTCCTCGGTGCGTTTGAGCGCGGTGATGTCGTGCAGCGTCAGGATCGCCGCCGCGCCGTCCAGCGCCGGCCCCTCGATCCGCGCGAAATGGGCGCGCAACAGGCGATCGACCGGCCCTGCCGTGGCGAATTCGACGCTGCGGGTCGCCTCGCCGCGCAGCACCGCGTCGGCCGCGGCGAGCAGCGCCGGGTTGCGCAACGCCGCGGCGAGATCGCGCGGCTCCGGCAGCGGGCCGACGAACGCCGCGGCCGCGGCGTTAGTGCGAACGATCCGCCGGTCGCGGTCGATCAGGATCAGCGGGTCCGGCACCGCGGCGATCACCGCCTCGGCCGCGGCAAACCGCGCCTCGGCGCGCCCGGCATGCTCGCGCCAGGCGCGCCGCAGACGCATGATCGCCGGCCACAGGGCCTGCGCGGCGGGTCTCAGGCGGCGCGCCCGATAAGTCAGCCGCTGGTCGCTGATCGCCGCGGATTCGGGACCAAGCGCGGCAATGGCCTCGCGCGCCGCAGCGACCGACAGCGCAAACGGGATCGCCGCCAGGATGCTCAGGCCAAGGATCACGGCAGCCGCGATGATCGCCGAGGGCGCATCGAGCCGGCCGAACGCGAGCAGGCCGGCTATCACGATGATGCCCGCTAACGCCAGCAGGAGGGCGCGTCCCGCGATCCGGCGGAAGCCTCGCCACATGGCGCCGGGCCCCGCCCGCCGGCGTTCAGCGGATCGCGTCGTGCGCCGCGAGCGCGGCGAGGTTGACGAGGTCCGAGACGGTGGCGCCGATATTGACGATCTGCACTGGGCAGGCGAGACCAATCAACAGCGGCCCGACCGCCGTACCGCCGCCAAGCAGCGGCAGCAGCTTGGCGCTGATGTTGGCGCTGTGCAATTCCGGCATGACCAGGATGTTGGCCGGGCCGGTCAGCCGGCAGAACGGATAGAGCTGCCGCATCAGCGGGTGGTCGAGCGCGACATCGGCGCTGATCTCGCCGTCATATTCGAAGCCGGCGTGCTGCGCGTCGAGCAGGGCGACCGCCTCGCGCACCCGCTCGCCGTCGCCGCCTGCCGGATTGCCGAAATTGGAATAGGACAACAGCGCGACCCGCGGTTCGAGCCCCAATTCGCGTGCCTTCGCCGCCGCCGCGATAGCGATGTCGGCGAGCTCGGCCGCGCTCGGGCGCACATGGACCAGCGTGTCGGCGAGCAGCACCGTGTGCTCGCGCGCCAACAGGATGGTCAGGCCGAACATCGGCGATCCCGGCTGCAATTCGATGACGCGGGTGACCTGGTCGAGCACGTCGAACGAGTTGCGCGTCACCCCGGTCACCATCGCGTCGGCGTCGCCGCACGCCACCATGCAGGCGGCGAAGACATTGCGGTCCTGGTTCACCAGGCGCTGGCAATCGCGATACAGCATGCCGTGGCGCTGCTGGCGCGCGTACAGAAACTCGGTGTAATGCCGGTTGTGCTGCGACAGGCGGGCGTTGTGGATTTCGAGCGGCGCCGAAGAGCTCAGCCCCATCGTATTGGAGCGCGGCGCGGATCGTCTTTTCCTCTTCGCCCTCGGCAAAGACGACCCGTTTCGGCTGGGCACGCACCTTTTCGAAGATCAGTTCGAGCCCTGCCGCGGTCGGATCGAGGCGGGCGCGCAACGCGCGCTTGTAGGCGGCCATGTCAAGGATCGGCTTCCTCGCGACGCCGGAATCCATCGCCGCCTGTGCCACCGCCGCCGGCACCGCCCAAATGAGGCGCGGGTCGAACGGCGCCGGGATGATGTAGTCGGGCCCGTAGCGCAGCCGCTGCCCCGAATAGGCGGCGGCCACCTCGTCCGGGACATCCTCGCGCGCCAGCCGCGCCAGCGCCTCGGCCGCGGCGATCTTCATCGCGTCGTTGATCGCCGAGGCACGCACGTCGAGCGCGCCGCGGAAGATGTAGGGGAAACCGAGGACGTTGTTGACCTGGTTCGGATAATCCGATCGGCCGGTGGCGATGATTGCGTCGGCCCGCACCGCGCGCACCTCCTCCGGGGTGATCTCCGGGTCGGGATTGGCCATCGCGAAGATGATCGGCTTGTCGGCCATCGCCCGAACCATCGCCTGGTCGACCGCGCCCTTGACCGAGAGACCGAGGAACGCGTCGGCGCCGTCGATCGCCTCGGCGAGCGTGCGCGCCGCGGTGTCGACCGCATGCGCCGATTTCCACTGGTTCATGCCCTCGGTGCGGCCGCGGTAGATCACCCCCTTGGTATCGCACAGCACGGCATTTTCGGGCGGCAGCCCCATCGTCTTCAGCAACTCGACGCAGGCGATCGAGGCAGCGCCGGCGCCGTTGACGACGATCTTGAGCCCGGCCAGCTCGCGTCCGGTCAGGTGCAGCGCGTTGATCAGCCCCGCCGCGGTGATGATCGCGGTGCCGTGCTGGTCGTCGTGGAATACCGGGATGTCGAGCAACTCGCGCAGCCGCTCCTCGATCACGAAGCATTCCGGGGCGCGGATGTCCTCGAGGTTGATGCCGCCAAAGGCCGGGTGCAGGAAGCGCACGCAATTGACGAATTCGTCGACATCCTTGGTGTCGATCTCCAGGTCGATCGAATCGATGTCGGCAAAGCGCTTGAACAGCGCCGCCTTGCCCTCCATGACCGGCTTCGCCGCCAGCGCGCCGAGGTCGCCGAGGCCGAGGACGGCGGTGCCGTTCGAGATCACCGCGACGAAATTGCCCTTCGAGGTGTAGTCGAAGACCGTGCTCGGCTGGCGCTGGATGTGCAGGCAGGGAAAGGCGACACCGGGCGAATAGGCGAGCGACAGATCGCGCTGCGTGGTCAGCGGTTTGGTCGGCGCGATCGACAATTTGCCGGGCCGGCCGCCGGCGTGAAATTGCAGGGCTTCGTCCTCGGTCGCGCGAATGGTGCCGGTGTCCATATACTTCCCCGCGGCGCGGCCCGCTTGGTTCAGCGCCCGCCTGCGGCCAAATGTAGAGAGTGGTTAACACCGCGTCAAAGCGGCGGCGACGCCGGAAGACCACATAACATTGACAGCCGAACCGGCCCAACTATAGTGCGCGCCTCGCGGACGGGGAGGCCCGTCCGGCCTGCATTTCCGCCAAGGCAAGGGTTGCCGCGGCGGGCGCGCCAACCGATATCGGCCCAGTAACTTTTAGACAGCCATGTTTGCAGTGATCCGCACCGGCGGCAAGCAGTACAAGGTCGCCCCGAACGACGTGATCGCCGTCGAGAAGCTCGCCGGCGAGCCGGGCGCGACGGTTGAGCTCGCCGAGGTGCTGATGGTCGGCGACGGCGCCACCGTATCGACCGGCACGCCGCTGCTGTCGGGCGCCTCGGTCAGCGCCACCCTCGTCGAGCAGCGCCGCGCCGACAAGATCATCGTCTTCAAGAAGAAGCGGCGGCACAATTATCGGCGCAAGAACGGCCACCGCCAGTACCAGACCCTGCTGCGGATTACCGAAATCAACGCCGAGGGCGCATCGCGCGCCGGCGGCCGGGCGCGGGTTCGGCGGGCGGCCCCAGCGCAAGAACAAGCGCAGGAGCAGGCGCCGGCGGAGACGCAGGAGGTTCAGGATGGCGCATAAGAAGGCAGGCGGCTCCTCGCGCAACGGCCGTGACAGCGCCGGCCGGCGGCTCGGCGTCAAGAAGTTCGGCGGCCAGATCGTCATCCCCGGCAACATCATCGTGCGCCAGCGCGGCACCAAGTTCCATCCGGGCGACCGGGTCGGCATGGGGCGCGACCATACCCTGTTCGCGCTGGAAGAGGGCGCGGTGCAGTTCCGTCAGGGCATCGGCGGCCGCACCTTCATTTCCGTCGTGCCGCGACCGGCGGAAGCCGCCGAATAACCGTTCCCCAAACGAGCGGAATGCGAGGGGAGCGGCCCGCCGCTCCCCTTTTGATTTTCTGCCGAAGACTCCGATGAAATTCCTCGACCAGTGCAAGATCTACCTGAAGAGCGGCGACGGCGGGCGCGGCGCGATGAGCTTTCGCCGCGAGAAATTTATCGAGTTCGGCGGACCGGACGGCGGTGACGGCGGCAAGGGCGGCGACATCGCCTTCATCGCGGCCGATAACCTCAATACGCTGATCGATTACCGGTACCGGCAGCATTTTCGGGCGCAGAACGGGCGCGGCGGGGCCGGCGCCAACCGCACCGGCGCCAATGGCCGCGACCTCGTCCTGCGCGTGCCGGTCGGGACGCAGATCCTCGACGACGACAAGGAAACCGTGCTCGCCGACCTGACCCGGCCGGGCCAGCGGGTCGTATTGCTGCGCGGCGGCGATGGCGGGTTCGGCAATTCCCATTACAGGAGCTCGACCAACCAGGCGCCGCGCCGCGCCGGTCCCGGCTGGCCCGGGCAGGAGCTGTGGGTCTGGCTGCGGCTCAAGCTGATCGCCGATGCCGGGCTGGTCGGCCTGCCCAATGCCGGGAAATCGACCTTCCTGTCGCGGGTGACGCACGCCCGGCCGAAAATCGCCGATTATCCGTTCACGACCCTGCATCCGCAGCTCGGCGTGGTGCGGCTCGACGACACGGAATTCGTCCTCGCCGATTTGCCCGGGCTGATCGAAGGCGCCAGCGACGGCGCCGGGCTCGGCACCCGCTTCCTCGGCCATGTCGAGCGCTGCGCGGTGATCCTCCACCTGATCGACGGCACCGAGGAGGATGTGGTCGGCGCCTATCGGACGATCCGCGGCGAACTGGCCGATTACGGCCATGGTCTCGCCGACAAGCCCGAGATCGTCGGCCTCAACAAGATCGACGCGATCGAGCCCGACGCGGTGGCCGGCAAGTGCCGCGCTCTCGCCCGCGCGGCACGGCCCGGCACGCCGGTGCTGCCATTGTCCGGCGTCAGCGGTGCCGGGATCGTGCCGGTGCTCGGCGCCCTCGCAGCGGCAATAGAAGCGGCACGGCAGGAATCCGCCGACGCGCCGCTGGTCGAGGCGTGATGGAAACGCCCGAAGAGGCCCCCACCCCTACCCTCGCCCGCAAGCGGGGGAGGGAGTCCGACGCGCAGCGGAGGACGGGTGGGGGCTATTCGCCGGCCGCTGACCCCACCCCCGCCGCCGCGCTGGCCGCGGCGCGGCGGCTGGTGATCAAGATCGGCTCGGCCCTGCTGGTCGACGATGACGGTGAGATTCGCCGCGCCTGGCTCGACGCCCTGGTCGACGATGTCGCGCGCTGCCGCGGCCGCAAGCAGGAGCTGATCCTGGTCTCCTCCGGCGCGATCGCGGTTGGCCGCCGCCATCTCGGTCTGCGCGGCCGCGCGCTGCGCCTCGAGGAAAAGCAGGCCGCCGCCGCGACCGGGCAGATCCGCCTTGCGCACGCCTATCAGGAGGCGCTGGCGCGCCATCGCCTGACCGTGGCGCAGATCCTGCTGACGCTCGACGACACCGAGGAGCGTCGGCGTCATTTGAACGCGCGCGCCACTTTCGCCCAGCTGCTCAGCCTCGGCGCGGTGCCGGTGGTCAACGAGAACGACACGATCGCCACCGCCGAGATCCGCTTCGGCGACAATGACCGCCTCGCCGCCCGGGTCGCCCAGATGGCGAGCGCCGACATGCTGGTGCTGCTGTCCGACATCGACGGCCTCTACACCGCCGATCCGCGTCTCGACCCGACCGCGCGCCATCTGCCGCTGGTGCGCGACATCGGCCCCGAGATCGAGGGAATGGCCGGCAGCGCGCCGCCCGGCTACAGCTCCGGCGGCATGGTGACCAAGCTGGCCGCCGCGCGAATCGCGATGCAGGCCGGCTGCCATATGCTGATCGCCGAGGGCCGGCCCCACATGGACCGGGCGCTCGACGGCATCACCGGCCCGCTGATGGCGGTCGAGGCGGGCGCCAGGGCGACGCTGTTCCTGCCGGGTGCCGAGCCGCGCTCGGCGCGCAAGGCGTGGATCGCCGGCGCGGTCAACCCGGCCGGCGCACTGATCGTCGATGACGGCGCCGCGCGCGCCTTGCGCAGCGGCAAGAGCCTGCTCCCGGCCGGCATCGTCGCGGTCGAGGGCGTCTTCGAGCGCGGCGATTGCGTGATCATCCGCACCCGCGCCGGCCTCGAGGCCGGCCGCGGCCTCTCCGCCTATGCCAGCGCCGACATCGCCCGCATCGCCGGGCACAAGAGCGGTGAAATTGCAACAATTCTCGGCTACCGTGGCCGCGACGAGATCATCCACCGCGACGATCTGGCCGTGAGCGACACGCGATGACCAGCGACACCCTCCTCCATAAGCCGGCGCAAGCCGCGTCCGATCTCGCCGCGGCGATGGCCGACATCGGCCGCCAGGCCCGCGAAGCCGCGGCAGCGCTCGCGCTCGCCCCGGCCGATTCGAAGACCGCGGCGCTCAAAGCCGCTGCCGCCGCGGTCCGCTCTCGGGCGAACGAAATCCTAGCCGCCAACGCCGAGGACATCGCCGAGGCGAAACAGGCCGGCATCGGAGCGGCGCTGCTCGACCGGCTGGCGCTCGACCCGAAACGGCTCGAAGCGGTCGCCCGCGGTCTCGAGGACATCGCCGCGCTGCCCGACCCGGTCGGCCGCGTTCTCGCCGAATGGACCCGGCCCAACGGTCTGCGGATCGCCCGGGTCAGCGTGCCGCTCGGCGTCATCGGCATCATCTATGAGAGCCGGCCCAACGTGACCGCCGATGCCGGCGGCATCGCGCTCAAATCGGGCAACGCGGCGATCCTGCGCGGCGGATCGGAGAGCTTCCATTCCTCCCGCGTGCTGGTCGCGGCCTTGCAACACGGCCTGCGCACGGCCGGCTTGCCGGAACATGCGGTACAGCTCGTACCGACGCGCGACCGCGACGCGGTCGGCATGATGCTGAAGATGAGCGGCGTCATCGACGTCATCGTGCCGCGCGGCGGCTCGTCCCTGATCGAGCGGGTGCAGCGCGAGAGCCGCATCCCGGTGATCGCGCATCTCGAAGGCTTGTGCCACACCTATGTCGACGGTGCCGCCGATCCCGAGAAGGCACGCCGGATCGTGCTCAACGCCAAGATGCGGCGGGTGTCGATCTGCGGTGCGACCGAGACATTGCTGGTCGACCGCAAAGTCGCCAAGACCACCCTCCCGCCGATCCTCGCCGATCTGCGCGCGGCCGGCTGCGAATTGCGCGGCGATCCGGAAGTCCTGGCGCTCGACCCAGCGGCCGTGCCGGCGACCGAGCAGGATTGGCGCACCGAATATCTCGACACGATCCTCGCGGTACGCGTGGTCGACGGTGTCGGTGAGGCGATCCATCACATCAATCACTACGGCTCGCACCACACCGACGCGATCGTGACCGAGGACGAGGCGGCGGCCGAGCGCTTCCTGCGCGAGGTCGACAGCGCGATCGTGCTGGTCAACGCCTCGACCCAGTTTGCCGATGGCGGCGAGTTCGGCATGGGCGCGGAGATCGGCATCTCAACCCAGCGGCTGCCGCCGCGCGGGCCGGTCGGCGCCGCCGAATTGACCACCTACAAATACCTCGTCCGCGGCGACGGCCAGGTGCGCCCCTGAGCAGCCCGAAAGTTGTTAGCCCCCACCCGTCCGCCGCTGGCGCGGCGGACTCCCTCCCCCGCTTGCGGGGGAGGGTCAGGGCAGAGGCGCGGCGGTCTCCCTCCCCCGCTCGCGGGGGAGGGTTGGGGTGCGGGCCGGCAGGCCGACGGATCGGGCTGCTCGGCGGCTCGTTCAATCCGGCGCATGGCGGGCATCTGCATATCAGCCGGCTGGCGTTGCAACGGCTCGGCCTCGACGAGGTGTGGTGGCTGGTGTCGCCACAGAACCCGCTGAAGCCGGTTGCCGGGATGGCCCCCTTCGCCGACCGCCTCGGTCAGGCCGCGGCTGTGGCCGCCCGCGAGCGCCGCATCCACGTCAGCGATATCGAGGCGGCGCTCGGCTCGACCTATACCTCCGACACGCTCAGGGCCTTGCGCCGGCGTTTCCCGCACACCCGCTTCGTCTGGTTGATGGGTGGCGACAACTTGGCCCAATTCCCATATTGGAAGCAGTGGCAGGACATCTTCCGCACGGTCCCGATCGCCGTTTTCGCCCGGCCCGGTGCTTCGTCCAAAGCGCTCGCCGGAATGCCCGCCCGGCGTTTCGCGCGGTGGCGCGTCCCGGCGGCTGCGGCGCGCCGGCTCGCGTCGATGCCGCCGCCCGCCTGGGTATTTTTCCACACCCAGCTCGATCCCCGCTCGGCCGCCCGGATCCGTGGCGAGCGGCTGTTGCACACCCGCAAGGAGACGAGACCCGCAGTGAGCGCTGAACCGACCGCCATCGCCACCCTGGCACCCCGCTCGCGGCAAACCAGCCGCGCGCCGGAACTGCTCCGCCATATCATCGACAGCCTCGAGGACGGCAAGGCCGAGGACATCATGACGATCGACCTCGCCGGGAAGACGACGATGGCCGATTACATGGTGATCGCCAGCGGCCGCTCGGCCCGGCAGGTGCTGTCCCTGACCGACCACTTGGAACAGGCGATCCCCGGCCGCGTCGCGGTCGAGGGCAAGAGCCAGGGCGATTGGGTATTGATCGACGCCGGCGATGTGATCGTCCACATCTTCCGGCCGGAGATCCGCGCCTATTACAATCTCGAAAAGATGTGGGGCTCGGACTGGCTGCCCGACGCCGAGGCGGCGTTGCAGTAAGGGTTCCGGCGATCCGGTTCCATCTCCTCGCCGTCGGCCGGCTGCGCCGCGGACCGCTTTACGACCTCCAGGAACTGTACGCCGCGCGGCTCGTCCCGCCGGCGACGATCATCGAGCTGGAAGAAAGGCGACCCTTGCCGCCCGCCCTGCTCAGGGCGCGCGAGGCCGAACTGATCCTCGGCGCACTGCCGGCGGGCGCGCGGCTGGTCGCGCTCGATCCCGGCGGCGCCACCTGGTCGAGCCGCGATTTGGCCGAGCGTCTCGCCGCCTGGCGCGACCGCGGCAACGGCACGATCGCCTGCGCGATCGGCGGCGCCGAGGGCCTGGGCGCCGCGGTCATCGAGCGCGCCGATGCGGTGCTGTCATTGGGCGCGCTGACCTGGCCGCATTTTCTGGTGCGCGGCATGCTCTTGGAGCAGCTCTACCGCGCCCAGCAGATCCTCGCCGGTCATCCCTATCATCGGGAGTGAGGCGCCGCTTTCCGGAACACTACCTCGCCGGCCGCGGTTTCGCGTATACATCGCCGTTCGGCCGCCATCCGAGGCATCGCGACCCATGACCTCCCGCCCGAAACCGCTGGTGCTGTGCATCCTCGACGGCTGGGGCGAGCGGCCCAACGGCGCCGATAACGCGATTGATCGAGCCAAGACGCCGGTCTGGCACGAGCTGAAGCGCCGCTGGCCGCATGCCCAGCTCAACGCCAGCGAGCATTACGTCGGCCTGCCCGACGGGCAGATGGGCAATTCCGAGGTCGGGCACACCAATATCGGCGCCGGCCGCGTCGTGATGCAGGACCTGCCGCGCATCGACAAGGCGCTCGCCGAGGGCAAGGCCGCGAGCCTTCCGGCGTTGCAGGAGTTCATCGCCAAGCTCAAGAAGAGCGGCGGCACCGCCCATGTCATGGGGCTGATCTCGCCGGGCGGGGTGCATTCGCACCAGAAGCAGATCGCCGCCTTCGCGCGGATCGTCGCCGCGGCCGGGGTGCCGGTCGCGGTGCATGCCTTTCTCGATGGCCGCGACACGCCGCCCCAGTCCGCGACCGGCTACCTGAAGCAGTTCCAGCAGGATGTCGCCGGTCACGGCAACATCCGGATCGCGACGGTTGCCGGGCGCTACTACGCGATGGATCGCGACAAGCGCTGGGAACGGACGCAGCTCGCACTCGACGCGATTGTCGAGGGCACCGGCCCGCACGACTCCGATCCGCTGCACGCGATCCAGGAGAGCTACAAGGCCGGGCTCACCGACGAGTTCATCCTCCCGGTCGTCCTCGACGGTCGGCCCCGACTCGATCCGTCCCGCGACGCGGCCATCTCGTTCAACTTCCGGCCCGACCGGATGCGCCAGCTGGCCGCGAAGCTCGGCGAGCTGCAAACCGACCTGACGACGATGACGAAGTACCGG
>WNFC01012831.1_pt1 | contig 19680 bp, 16 predicted proteins | sample 5400541 | NCBI WGS metagenome assembly WNFC01 (sample SAMN13153342, study PRJNA577476) | soil metagenome | isolation source: 120 cm saprolite under Douglas fir tree site 2 hole 2 replicate 1 | place: USA:California | collected 2015-04-18 | reverse complement strand
AGCTTGGAGTCCGCGAAAGGTTTGCGGTAGCCATCAGCTCCAATCCCGCAGCGCAGCAGCTCATTGGTCGCGCGGCGCGAATGGCGAAGAGGTTGGACGGCGAACTGTACGTGGTTTACGTGGACATCGGAGTGGACGACAACGACGCCAACCAGCGGACCCTGGCCTCGAACGTCCGCTTTGCCGAGGCGGTGGGGGCCCAAGTGGTCAAGCTGAAGTCTCCGACGGTGGCCAAAGCCGTAGCTGGATTTGTCCGAGAAAAACACATCACGCAGGTTGTGTTTGGTCATTCTGCAGTGAAGGGCTGGAAGCGATATCTTTACTTAAACGCTATCCACAAGTTTCTAAGAGACGCTCCACCGGTGGATGTCCACATTGTCACCCAGCAGTCTTCCTAAAGTAACAACAGCTAAGCAGCACCAGCTCAGCAAGTACCAGGTAAGTGTCCCAGTAAATAGACATGGCCGACAAGAAACGCATTCTCGTGGTAGATGATGAGCCGCAGATCGCCCGGGTCTTGCGCACTTCTCTGACCGGCAGCGGCTATGAAGTCCGCACCGCAGATGATGGCCACGCCGGCCTTAGATTGGCGCGGGAATGGCAGCCGGATCTGGTGATCACCGATATTTCCATGCCGAACATGAACGGAGTTGAGTTGTGCCACCAGCTTCGCGCTGAGTCTGCCTTGCCCATCATCGTGTTGTCGGTGAAAGGGGAAGAAAAGACCAAGGTGGAGGCGCTTGACGCAGGGGCGGACGACTATGTCACCAAGCCTGTGGGCATGGACGAACTGCTGGCGCGGGTGCGACGGAACCTGGCGCGAACGCGACTGACAGAAGACAGCTCGAAGCGAACCATCACAATTGGGGATTTTAAGATCGACGCGGATGCGTTTCGGGTGACGCTGAAGAACAGTGATGTCCGGCTTACTCCCAAAGAATTCGAGCTGTTGGTCTACCTGGCGAGACATGCTGGCCGGGTGGTGACCCATCGAACCCTGCTGCTCGCCATCTGGGGCCCCAACAGTGTTGAACAGCCCGAACATCTGCGGGTGCTGGTGGCGCAACTCCGCAAGAAGATAGACACCGAAAGTACACCGCATTACATCATCACTGAGCCCTGGGTGGGGTACCGCTTCGAACCAGCCGGGGAAAAGTAGTCCGGTCTCGGCCTCGATACTTGCCCTTCACAATTTCTCGCGCTGTTCTTTGGGTCGGACCAGCAAGTGCGCGCGGGAGAATTGGAAACCAGTTCCCGGTTGGTGAGCTTGTGTTTTCTTGGACTTGCTAGAATCCCCGCCATCGTTCGAAGCTCCCAGATCTTTATGAAGTTTTTATGTACTTCTTATACAAAAATTACGCCCCAAACTATCCAATGTGGTGAGAGGGCACAGTGCTTCAGCCGAACATAGTTGCAAGTCCCGCGATCTTTACCACGCTGGTGGTGTGCGCTTTGGGGATCGGGTTCCTGGTCCGCTTTTTTATCGCGCTGGCCAGCGAGGAAAACCAGATACGAGTCGTGCATCCGATTCGCTCCCAGGGAATACATTACGCAACCGATGGAACTGGCGAGCCACCCCGTTACAGATGGTCCGCCGTTGATTCGGGAGCTCACATTGCGCTGGGAGTCCTCAGGATTACGACGGCTCTCCCCTCGAATCCCAGCCGCGCCAGCAGGCGTAGCGCACCGGAGCGCTCTAACATCGTCATGTTTGCTGGGCCGGGCCCGGAGTCGGATTCCGCGACGGAACCCCGCTATCGCTCGAGCTAGCTCGGACTGACTGGAGAAGATGGACATGCGAGACGTTATTTTCGTGGCGGCTACGATTGCCTTCTTTCTGATTTCCATCGCGTATGTGAAGTTCTGCGATCGCATCCGCTAAGGTGAAATGCTTATGAATGCTGAATCGATCATCATGCTGATCGTGTGCGCGGGATTGATGGTTTACCTGCTGTACGCGTTGTTGCGGCCGGAGAGGTTCTAGAAATGACAGTCAATGGCTGGTTGCAGATCATCGTGTACCTCGCCGTGATATTGGCGGTGACCAAGCCGGTGGGAATATTCATGGCGCGGGTGTTCAACCGGGAGCGGACGTTTCTCGATCCCGCATTGCGGCCGGTTGAACGCCTGTTGTACCGCCTGACCCTGGTGGACGAAGAGCATGAAATGCGGTGGACGGAATACGCCTTCTCCATGCTGATGTTCAGCGCCGTCTCCATGCTGGTCCTGTACCTGATTGAGCGGGTGCAGCAGGTGCTGCCACTGAATCCTCAGAAGTTCGCAGGCGTGACTCCTGACCTGGCTTTCAACACGGCGGCTTCTTTCACCACCAATACCAACTGGCAGAACTACGGTGGCGAGGCCACGATGAGCTATCTGACACAGATGGCCGGCCTCGCGTATCACAACTTCGCCTCTGCCGCAGTGGGCATTGCGTTGGCGATTGCGTTTATTCGCGGCATCGCGCGGCGGGAGAAAGAAAGTATCGGCAATTTTTGGGTTGACCTAACGCGCAGCACCCTGTGGGTGCTGATGCCCGCCTGCATCGTTTATGCGTTGCTCCTGATTTCGCAGGGCGTGGTGCAGAACTTCAGACCGTATGACACGGCCAAGCTGGTCGAGCCGCAGCAGGTGCAACGAGTCGGAACTGACGGGAAACCGGTGGTAGGCCAGGATGGCAAGCCGGTGATGGATACAGTTACCGCTCAGGTGATCGCCCAGGGCCCGGTAGCGTCTCAGGAAGCGATCAAGATGTTGGGCACGAATGGTGGCGGCTTCTTCAACGCTAACAGCGCCCATCCTTTCGAGAACCCCACCCCGCTCAGCAACTATTTGCAGATGCTTTCCATTTTCGTAATTCCCGCCGGGCTGACTTACACGCTGGGCCGCATGACCGGGTCACAGCGCCATGGCTGGGCGGTTTGGGCGGCTATGGCGATTCTGTTTGTGGCGGGCGTGAGTACCGCGTATTGGGCCGAAGCCAAGGGCAATCCTCTGCTTAAGGGAGTCGACCAGCGGGCGAGTCTTACGCAGTCCGGCGGCAACATGGAGGGCAAGGAAGTCCGCTTTGGTATTGCGGATTCCACTTTGTTCGCCACCATCACCACCGACGCGAGCTGCGGCGCCATCAACGGCTGGCATGATTCCTACACTCCGCTGGGTGGAATGGTGCCGCTAGCTAACATCATGCTCAGTGAGACTGTATTCGGAGGCGTGGGCGCCGGAATGTACGGGATCCTGATTTACGTTGTGCTTTCCGTGTTCATCGCGGGACTCATGGTTGGGCGCACGCCGGAATATCTGGGGAAGAAGATCGAAGCCTACGACGTGAAGATGGCGATGCTGGTGACACTGGTGTTCCCGCTCGTCATCCTGGTGCTTGCGGGTATTTCTTCGGTGGAGGGATTCGGCACATCCAGCGTCAGCAACTCGGGCCCGCACGGCCTTACCCAGATCCTCTACGCCTTTACATCGATGGCAGGCAATAACGGCTCCGCTTTCGGCGGGCTGAATGGAAACACGCCCTGGTACAACATCGCTGGTGGGATGACGATGCTGGTGGGGCGCTTCTTCATGATTCTTCCCATGCTGGCGATTGCGGGAAACCTGGCGAAGAAGAAATATGTTCCACCGTCGCTGGGCACGTTTCCGGTGACCACGCCTCTGTTCAGCGTTTTGCTGGTGGGTGTGATTGTGATCGTGGGTGCCTTAACGTTTTTCCCAGCACTGAGCCTGGGACCCATCCTCGAGCACCTGCTGATGCAAGCCGGCAAGACCTTCTGAGGAAATATGGCTGAGAAAAAAGGTAAAGCGATTTGGGACATGAAGATCGTGCGAGGCGCGATCTGGGAATCATTGCTGAAGCTGCACCCACGCAAGATGATGGGCAATCCTGTCATGTTCGTGGTGGAAGCCGGCAGCGTGGTTACGAGTGCGCTGTTGGTGCGGGACGTACTTCAACACCAGGGTGCGTTCGGCTTTAATCTGCAAATCACGCTCTGGCTGTGGTTCACGGTGCTGTTCGCGAATTTCGCCGAAGCCATGGCGGAAGGGCGGGGCAAGGCGCAGGCGGAAAGTCTGCGAAAAGCGAGATCGGAAACTGTCGCCAACCGGGTCCTGCCGGACGGCAAGATCGAAAAGATCGCCAGTTCGAAGCTGCGTTCGGGCGACGTAGTGAACGTTTCCGCCGGGGAGTTCATTCCGGGTGACGGCGAAATTGAAGGAGGCGTGGCGTCAGTAGACGAATCCGCAATCACGGGTGAATCCGCGCCCGTGATCCGCGAGGCGGGAGGAGACCGCTCGGCGGTGACTGGGGGCACACGCGTGCTCTCCGATTGCATCAAGATCAAGATCACCTCGAACCCCGGAGAAACATTCCTCGATCGGATGATCGCGTTAGTCGAAGGCGCCGAGCGTCAGAAGACGCCGAACGAAATCGCCTTGAACATCTTGCTGGCTGGGCTGACGATAATTTTTTTGCTGGCAGTGGTCACGCTGCAGCCATTTGCGGTCTACTCCGGAGCGCCGCAGCAGCACAACGTATTGGCTATGTCAGGGCGCGCGGTCGAGGCCGCGGGGGATGTTAGCACGCTTCTGCTGGATAAGACCGGAACCATCACACTGGGAAACCGCCAGGCGGCGGAGTTTGTTTGCGCGCCAGGAGTTTCGGAGGCCCAACTGGCGGATGCGGCCCAGTTGTCATCGCTTCCGGATGAGACGCCGGAAGGCCGCTCCATCGTGGTTCTGGCCAAGGAACGATACGGCTTGCGCGGACGCGACCTGGCTTCGCATGAGGCGCATTTTGTGCCCTTTACCGCGCAGACCAGAATGTCGGGCGTCAACCTTGATGGGCGGGAGATCCGCAAGGGCGCATCGGATGCGATCGCAAAATATATTTCCGTAGTAAGCGGCAACGGTCTTCCGAAAGAAGTGCAAGCAACCGTTGAACAGATCGCGCGCTCCGGTGGCACACCGCTGGTCGTCTCCGAGAATCGTAAGGCTTTGGGCGTGATCTACCTCAAGGACATCGTAAAAGGTGGGATTCGCGAGCGCTTTAGCCAGCTTCGCTCCATGGGCATTCGTACCGTCATGATCACGGGCGACAACCCCCTCACCGCGGCGGCCATCGCGCGAGAGGCTGGCGTCGATGACTTCCTGGCCCAGGCTACGCCCAAAGAGAAAATGGATCTCATTCGCCGTGAGCAGGCCGACGGAAAACTGGTGGCCATGACGGGAGATGGCACCAACGACGCGCCCGCCCTCGCGCAGGCCGATGTCGGCGTGGCCATGAACACGGGCACGCAGGCCGCGAAAGAGGCGGGAAATATGGTGGACCTGGATTCGAATCCGACCAAGCTGATTGAGATCGTCGAAATTGGCAAGCAGTTGCTGATGACTCGCGGGGCGCTGACTACGTTCTCCATCGCCAACGATGTGGCCAAGTATTTTGCCATCATCCCGGCGATGTTTGCCGGGACTTTCCCTGTGCTTGCCGCGCTTAACGTCATGCATTTGAAGACTCCACAGTCGGCGATATTGTCAGCCGTAATTTTCAATGCCCTGATTATCGTCGCGCTGATACCGCTGGCGCTGCGCGGCGTGAAGTACCGCGCCATGGGCGCGGCGGCTCTGTTGCGCAACAACCTTTTGATCTATGGCGTGGGCGGAATCATTATCCCGTTCATCGGTATCAAGTTGATCGACATGGTCATCACCCGCATTGGGATGGCCTGAAGTTGATTGGTAAGACGAGGATCACATGAAGAAGAATCTTTTGATTTCCGTGCTTATGACAGTTGTCACGACCGTGCTGCTGGGTCTGGTCTATCCCCTGGTGGTCACTGGACTGGCGCAGGTCTTCTTTCCGGAGAAAGCGAACGGGCAGCTCATACGGCGCAACGGAACCGTGATCGCGTCGCACATCGTTGCCCAGCCGTTTGTCGGAGCGAATTATTTTCATCCGCGTCCCTCGGCGGCAGGTACGAACGGCTACGATGCGAGCAATTCCGCCGGGTCCCAACTGGGGCCGACGAATCAGAAGCTCATTGATCGTGTGAATGCCGACGTCGCCAGCGCGCGGGCAGAGAATCCGGGTGAGCCAGTACCCATCGATCTGGTCACAACTTCCGCTTCGGGCTTTGATCCTCACGTCACGCCCGCCGCCGCGGAATTCCAGGTGCCGCGAGTTGCCAAAGCCCGCGGGATGAGCGAGGAAGCGGTGCGCGCACTGGTTGCCCAAAATACTGAAGGAAGGCAATGGGGATTCTTCGGGGAGCCGCGGGTCAACGTGCTGGAACTGAACCTGGCACTTGATTCCTTCTCGAAGTAAGCGACATCTGGGTAGTTCCTTAAATCGTAGACAACGAAGGACACGAAGTTACACGAAGGAAATTCCGAGGGTTCCTTCGTGCGGATTGGTGTCCTTCGTGGTTTAAGAATTTCGATGACTGCTCAATCCCGCAACGACTACGCGCCAAGCTGTATCCTAAAATCTACGGCATCCCAAATGAACCTTTCCAACCAACGAGCCGCCGCGTGAGCCGCCTGACGCTGTTTGGACTGTTTGCAGTGACCGCGATGCTGGTGTGCTACGCGCTCGAAAATCGCAGCCGATGGTTCATCCTGGCGTTTAGCGTGGCCTGCATGCTGGGCTCGGTTTATGGCTTTCTGCAGGGAGCCTGGCCGTTTGGGCTGGTTGAAGGCATATGGTCGCTTGTCGCGGTGCGCCGCTGGTGGCTGGCAGGAAAGTCAACCTGATTGCTCTGGAGTTTCTAAGTCAGGGGCGGGCGGTTACGAACTCTTGCGGTTGAACCGGCAAAGGTCCTGACTGGCGCGGATCTTGCCGCAAGAAAGAGCCATAGTCTCAAAGGCTCGTTCATAGCGAAACTCCGGCTTCACGTATGGCTTCCTGGCCACGGGTGGGCTGTCGCCGGTATTTTTCTGTTCGCTAACCTTCTTCTCTGTCATAAGGGACCGGCCAAGCGGAGTTCGCCCTCATTGGTATTTTCTCAGACAGATTGCCACCAAACCAGAGCCATGGTTGTTGCCACTTATGATGACGGCTAAAACCTCTCCATCAGGCGGTTAGCTGTAGAGAACCGAAGAAGGCAGCGATGTCCTTTGCCAATAGTTCGGGCTCTTCGGCCGCGGCGAAATGGCCCCCGCTGGGCATTTCGGTCCAGCGCTGGATGTTGTATCCGCGTTCGATCCAGGCTCGTGGAGGAAAAGGTGCCTCTTTGGGGAAGTGCGCGACCGCACAGGGCACACGAACCTGATCGCCTGGCTTGAAGTGAATCGGCTGCTTCTTCGTCTCGTAATAAAGGCGGCACGAGGAATGGATGGTCTCGGTCATCCAGTAGAGGGTTATGTTGCTGAGCAATTCGTCTTTGCTGAAACGGCGCTCTACCTCGCCATCACAGTCCGCCCAGTCACGAAATTTTTCCACGATCCAGGAGGCTAGAGCGGCCGGGGAATCATTCAGACCGTAGGCGCCGGTCTGGGGCGTGTTTCGTTGCAAGTGGGCATAGGCGCCGCTTTCAACGTACCAGCGGTCGGCGTCGTCGAGAAACTTCTGCTCGATGTCGTCGAGTTTGGTGCCGGGCTCGAGGTAAGGCCGGTATGATCCGGGGATGTAATTGAGATGGACGCCTATGACATGCTGGGGATGACGCAATCCCAGAATCGTACTCACGGAGGCGCCGAAATCGCCTCCCTGCGCGCCAAAACGGGCATAGCCCAGCTCTCTCATTAATGCGACCCAAAGCTCGGCGATGCGGAATGTATTCATGCCGCGCTTGCTGGGCCGATCTGAAAAGCCAAAGCCTGGAAGCGAAGGAACCACCACGTCGAATGAAACCGCGGGGTCGCCTCCGTGACTCGCGGGATCGGTGAGCAACGGAATGATCTTGAGCATCTCCAGAAAAGACCCGGGCCAGCCATGGGTAAGGATCAACGGGATTGGCGCTGGACCCTTGCCACGCTCGTGAATGAAGTGAATCCTTGCGCCATCCACGGCGCAGCGGTAGTGGTGAAAGGCGGACAGCGCTTCCAGCTGTGCTTTCCAGTCGAAATGATCTTTCCAGTAGGCGCAGAGCTGCCGCATGAAGTCGAGATTGACGCCATATTCCCAGCCTGAGCCGGAAATCTCATCGGGCCAGCGTGTTCGAGCCAGGCGAGAGCGCAGATCTTCGACGGCGGCGTCGGAGTAGGGAAGGGAAAACGGTTCTATGCTCGGAACTATTCTCGGTACTATGCTCATGGCCGTAACCTGTTACACGTGATTGTAGAGGATGCGGTTTTCGGAAACAGAGCGTTTCCTCGATTCCTTCCATGGTAAACATGGAAGCGTGACTAGCCAGAAGTCTTCCCGGCGAGTGGGTTTGGCGCGCGCGCTTTCAAAACTCGGTTACTGTTCGCGGTCGGACGCATCTGACCTTATCCATGCCGGGCGAGTGCGGCTGAACGGGGTCACTCGCTGCGATCCTGAAGCGCCCGTCCGACTGGAGAAGGACCGGATTGAGGTCGATGGGCAGTCGGTTGCAACTGCCGCCAAGGTCTATCTCATGCTCAACAAGCCGCGCGGAACGGTTACCACCGCTTCCGACGAAAAAGGACGTCGAACGGTGTATGCATTCTTGAATTCCGATGCTGTGACAGCTGATCTGCCCTGGGTGGCGCCAGTCGGTCGGCTGGACAAGGCCAGCGAGGGCCTGCTCCTCTTGACCAACGATTCCGAATGGGCGGCGCAAGTGCTGGCGCCGGCAACGCACTTGGACAAGATCTACCATGTGCAGATTGACAGGGTTGCCGACTCGGCGTTGCTGGAATCGCTCGCCCGCGGAGTGAAAACGAAAGATGGAGAATTTCTTCGTGTCACGAAGGTTCGCATTCTTCGTGGCGGTGAGCGCAACAGTTGGCTCGAAATTGTGCTGGACGAGGGCAGGAACCGCCACATACGACGAATGCTGGAACGGCTCGAAGTCGAAGTGTTGCGGCTGGTACGGGTGGCCATCGGTCCCCTAGTACTGGGCCAGCTGCCGAAAGGCAGCGTTCGCTCGCTAGACGCGGGGGAGAAGAGGGCGATCGATCAGGCCATGCAAAATCGGGCGCGTGCCTGAGCCGGGGCGGTTGCTAGCGACTCTCGCGCATGAATCCGACCTGAGCCAGGGCCTTGGCGGCAAGCTCGAGTTTTTGGAGGTCGTCGAGGGTGAAATCTGGCCCAGCTGAGGTCAGATCGAAGCCCTTGTGGCAAATCTGGACCACGCCCAGAACATCGTCTGCTTTGTCGAGCACCGGCGCTGACATCAATTTCTGGATGGTCGCAGGACGAAGCTCTTCGCCGCTTGCCCCGCTCGGCTTGACACTCTCAAAAATGCTGGCGTGTTTGATTCTCGTGAAGTTGTTGAACAACTCGACTTTCTTAGTGACCGCGGTGTGAGCTGCGACCGCCGTGGAACTGGAAATCGGGATTGATCCCGCAGTCGCAAGCTCGCTGGGAAAGAGAAACCGCAGCAGCCCATTTTCCAGGCGCAACAGGGCGACTTCGTCGGGCCGCACACGGAAGATCTTGGACAGTTCGGCACGGCATTGCTCGGGACTGCCGGCATTCACAAGCTGGCTTTCCAATGCCTTGCGATCAAGAGCGGGTGCTGCCGCGGCCGCCGATGTGCCCTGACCCGAAATTCGATTGTCTTTCCCCATCGTCGAAGCGCAGAAAGATATGCTGCTCACTCCATGCTGACGCTATGGAGAGATCCTATCAAGTTACTGAGGTACTTTGGGAGCCTGGGAAGGGAACCTTGCTATCCCTTGGTCAGCGGGAAATGCTTTTCGCGCCATCCGCGAATGCCGCCGTCCATGGAGAGCACACTGGTGTAACCCATTTTCTGGAGATTGTCAGCGGCCAGGGCGGAGCGATATCCCCCACCGCAGTACAGGACAAGCGGCGTATCCAGTTCTGGCACGCGCTCCTCAATGTCCCGCTCGATGATGCCCTTGCCCAGATGGATCGCCCCCGGCAGGTGGTCGTTGGCGTACTCGCTCTCTTCCCGGACGTCTAGCAAGAGGAACTTCTCGCCGCGGTCGAGCCGGGCTTTGACATCGTCAATGCCGACTTCCCGGATGCGGTGTCTGGCATCTTCGACGATTTTCAGAAAACGAGCGGAATGCTCATGTGCCATGAGATTCACTCGATACGGCAGACACGTTATTTTATCGGAAAAATCACGCCGCAGGAGCGAACCGGGCGCTTGGGAAGAGTTGGCGAAACCAGTCAGGGCTTGTGTGTCCGGGTTGGCGATGCTATTCGGATCCCGCCACAGCCGCGCGCTCGAAAGAGGACGAACTGTTCGCGGTAGAACTCAGGAATTTTTGCAGATCAGATTCCAGTTTCTGGCGGTCTTCTTCCTCGAGGTTTGAGAACTCAAAGGGCTGGAGACAACCTTGGGTAGCCCACATGGGAAACAGCATGACGGCTTTGCTTCGTATGGTGCTCTCGCTGACGTGGAACATCACTTCTACCTTGATTCCCTCATCCAGCGGCTTTTCGAGGTGAAGCAGGCCGCCAGTAAAGGAAAGCTGGTGCAGGCGTGCGCGGACCTCCCGGCCGTTATCCAGCCGGAGCAGAGCCAGAATGGCGCCAGCGAGTTTGACCCTCGGGGCGCGTCGGGCTTTGTCAGTTCGTTTAGATCGAGGCATTTCCATCCCCACTATGACAGCAGAGGCCGTGCGACGGCAGATTACGAAAGAACGCTGCCGCCCAGTTTCCCGGGCAGTATTTCGCCTGTTGTTCGCTATCAGCGTCTCGTTTCAGGCCTGGCAATTTCCTCCGGATCGCGGTTTAGACACAGCAAGATTCGGGCGAAAATGGGTTCTCTCAGCAATTCACCCTTTTTCTGGTAAGGGCCAGGCGATTACCGGGGTTACTTTACCCGGTCCGGTGCAGTCGTTAAGCTGCAAACTTATGGCGCTCAATGCCCTGCTGATGTGCCGCGAGGAACAGGCCCTCCGCGTTCTGGGGACAGCTCTGGAAGAGGTCGAGATGGAGCCGGAAGTGTGCGTGTCCGCACCCGAGGCTTTGGATCTGACCGTGGTGCGGCACTACTCGGCACTCGTCCTCGACTTCGACCTGCCTGGCGCAGCGACCGTGGCTCGCATGGCGCGGCTGGCGCCCTCAAGTCGCCGCCCGGTGATCTTCGGGATGATCGGCGCATTCACGGAAATCGCCGAGACTTTCCAGGCGGGAGTTAACTTCATCATTTATAAGCCGCTGGCCTTCAAGCAGATTGTCCGCTGCCTGCGTGCGGGGCGCGGCTTCATGCGGCAGGACCGGAGGCAATCGCAACGCCAGCCATTGGAATCGCTGGTCTATCTGCAGTTCGGCATTGCCGCGCTCCCGGCCATGGTGCTGGATCTGAATAAGGACGGCCTGGCGCTGCAGGCGCCGGAACCATTGCCCCCGGTCCAGCAGGTGCCCCTGCGTTTTGTGCTGCCTGGTACCAGCAACATGGTCGAAGGTATGGGTGAGGTGATCTGGGCCGACGATGGCGGCCGCGCGGGTATGCTCTTTTCCCAGTTGACTCCGGCTTCACGGAAGTATCTGAAACAGTGGTTTGTGAAGCACGAGGCCAAGAAGAAAACCGAAGTGCGTTCTGCGCGAAGCCAGAAGGCTCGCCGCGCAGTGGCCGGTTCCCACTAGATTCTTCCCGTCTCATGTTCGTTGGGCGCGCTTCTCCTGCGCCGCATGCTAGACTCAAACTTCTTCCTTTATTGAGATCGCCTGATTGAAATGGCATGCACGAACTGAATTTCCTTTCTGCTGTTTCCATGGCTGAGCGAATCCGGCGGAAAGAACTCTCACCGGTCGAGCTCGTCGAATCCCATCTCTCGCGAATCCAGGAACTGAATCCAAAGTTAAACGCCTTTGTGCAGGTAGATGCCGAAAGGGCGCGGCGGCAGGCTCGAGTAGCTGAAGCGGCCGTGGGCAACGCCGAAGAGTTGGGGCCACTGCACGGGGTTCCGATCAGTATCAAGAGTTCGATCGAAGTTGCCGGCCTACGCCGCGAATCGGGTTCGAAACTGCGTGCGGGATTCGTGGCTCCGCAGGACGCTCCCATGGTGAGTCGTTTGCGCCAGGCCGGAGCGATTATTCTGGGCGTGACCAATACACCGGAAATGCTGATGGCGTGGGAGACGGACAATCTTCTTTACGGTCGAACCAATAACCCTTGGGATCTTGAGCGCACGCCCGGAGGATCGAGTGGAGGGGAGGCGGCAGCTATCGCGGCCGGCATGTCAACCGGCGGAGTGGGCAGCGATGGTGGAGGATCGATTCGCGTCCCGGCACACTTCAGCGGAATCTGTGGGTTGAAGCCCACACCCGGTCGCATACCGGCAACCGGACATTTTCCCGCCTCGACCGGGCCTTTCGCCTTGTTGGGTGTGGTTGGTCCGATGGCCAGGACGGTCGTTGACTTGAAGGTGTTGTTCGAGGTCATGCAGGGTCCCGACGATGGCGATCCCTCGGCGGCGCCGGTTCCGATGCGTTGGCCCGAAAAAGATGACTTGAAGCGAATCCGCATCGGCTATTTCGAAGATGATGGCCGCACGCCCGTGACTCCGGAAACGCGCGCCGCGGTACGGACCGCGGCAGAGGGCCTTCAACGCGCCGGATTTCAGGTGGAACCCTTCCGCCCAGAAGGACTCGAACTCGCTCGACAACTATGGTGGAAGATATTCGGCGTCGCTGGTGGGATGTTGCTCAGTCCCATCATGCAGGGCCACGAGTCTGAAATCAGTCCTCTGCTGAGGCAATTTTCCAGTTGGGTGGCCGCCGAGCCGTCACACACCGGCGAATCGTTGCTCGATACCTGGGTGCAGCGCGACGTGGTGCGCATGCAGATACTTGCTCAGATGCGCAAGTATCCTGTTCTGCTTTGTCCGGTGGCTGCCATTCCCGCGTTCCGCCACGGCGAGCGCAGTTGGCAGGTTGAGGGAAAGACCGTGCCGTATCTTGACGCGTGGAGCTATACCGAGTGGTTCAATCTGCTGGGTACCCCGGCCGCCGCTGTGCGCGTGGGGAGGTCTCCCGAAGGTTTGCCCATTGGAGTGCAGATCGTAGCGCGTCCGTGGGAGGAAGAGATTGTTCTTTCGGTGGCGGCGGCTTTGGAAGAGCAATGTGGTGGCTGGCAGCCGCCCCCAATCTAGTAAGATTGCGTGCTGGGCGGAAACTAGATGAACCACGAGGACACAGAGGACGCAGAGGAACCCTGACGCGCCTCTGTGTCGTCGGTGTCCTCTGTGGTTGAATTCCCTATGCTTCGATCATCTCTCATTGCGGCCATCAGTCTGGCAGCGTTCGGCATTCTTGCCGCGACCACGCAGAAGGCGGCGCCCTCGGCTGCCAATCCCGTGGAGGCGGCGCGCCTCAACAATTTGGGCGCTGCCTACATGAACCAGCAGCTTTTCGAAAAGGGACTCAAGGCGTTCCAGGAAGCTGCCGCTCTCGACCCCGAGTTGCAGGTTGCGGCCTTGAACCAGGGTGTGGCCCTGCTCAACCTGACCCGCATTGATCCAGCCAAGGCGCTCCTCGAAGCGGCGGTGAAGAAGAATCCCAACGATCCCCATGCCTGGTTCAGCCTCGGATTGCTCTACAAGAATTCTGACAATCCCCAGGGCTCGGTGGATGCGTTTCGCCACGTTACTGAGATTGACCCCAACGACGCCGATAGCTGGTATTTTCTGGGCGCTGCTTCGGCGCAGCTAAAGCAATATCCGCAGGCGATCGACGCCTTCCAGCACGCGCTCAAGCTGATCACGCAAAACAAACTGGGATCGCCCATCGGGCTGGCTTACGGAGACCAGGGAAAGTATTCGCTGGTGGAGGAATCGCCCTCGACAATGGAGAAAGCATCGCCGCAGATTCCGGTGCGCTTTGTGCCGGTGACGGATGTTGCTGGGTTGACGTCGAAACCCGCAGCGGGCCCGGCGAACGACCTCGCATCGTTCCTGGGGCCGGGCGCATGTTTTCTCGACTATGACGGTGATGGCAAACCCGACATTTTTTTGCCTGATAACGGCCCGCTGGGCGGGATGGTGCTGTATTACAACCTGGGCGGCGGCAAGTTTGAGGACGTTACCAAAAGGGCCGGACTCGATCCAAGTCTGCATGCCATCGGCTGCACGGTGGGCGACTACGACAACGACGGTGCCGCTGATCTTGCTGTGAGCATCAATGGCCGCGTCCTTCTGTTGCATAACGAAAAGAATGGAACCTTCAAGAATGTTACGGACGTGGCGGGAATCAAGAGTGATGGCCCTTATCTTGGCTTGACATTCATTGACTACGACCACGACGGCGATCTGGATCTCTACGTCACCAGCACTCTCAGAAACGCGCCCGCGCCGGTCGCAGGACAAGACATCAAGTTGCCAAGTGGCCTGGATTTTCCTGGTAACCTCATGTGGCGTAACAATGGCAACGGTACGTTCACGAACGTTACCCAGGATCTCGAGATTTATCTCGATCCCAGCGTCAGCGCGATAGGGACGGACTACAACAACGACCGTGCCGTCGATCTGGTGGTTACGGATCTCAAGGGCCCAGCGTTTCTTGAGAATCCGCGTGAGGGAAAGTTTCAGGCGAAGTCTCTCATGGAGTTAGCGGTTCCAGATATAAGTCTGGCAATTTCCGTCCTCGATTTCAACCATGACGGCTGGATGGACGTAGTCTTTACCCATTCCGCGGCACCAGGGTTGACTCTCTGGCAAAATGACAAAGGAAAAAAGTTCAAGCGCATGAACCTGCCGACGACCAACTGGGCTCGCGCCTACGGTGTCGCCGCCTTCGATTACGACGACGACGGCTGGATTGATCTGGTCGCTGTAGGTGAAACTGCCGAGGGTAAAGGCGAAATCCGGCTGTTCCGCAATTTGGGCCCCAACGGATTCAAAGATGTAACTGTCGACGTCGGTCTCGACAAAATTCAGCTGAAAGATCCGCGAGCGGTCATCACCGGCGACTACGACGGCGACGGCGCAACCGACCTGCTCATCACCCAGAATCACGGACCTGCGGTGTTATTGCGCAACGACGGCGGCAACAAGAACAATTGGTTGCGGCTGTCGCTCAAAGGCCTGGCGGACAACAAGAGCGCGATAGGCACGAAGGTCGAGATCTTCGCCGGGGCGAACCGCCAGAAATTTGAAATTGCGGGATCGTCCGGCTATCTGGGGCAGAACTCGACGGATATTGTTGTCGGACTGGGCCAGGCCAAGGAAGCCGATGTTGTGCGCATGCTTTGGCCTTCCGGAGTAATCCAGGACGAGATTCAGGTTGCTGGTTTGAAAGGGCACGAGTTCCTGGAAATGGATCGCCGCGGCAGCTCATGTCCTACACTCTTCTCTTGGGACGGCACGCACTACGAACTGGTGGGCGACATGCTGGGCGCGGGCGTGGTCGGCCACTGGGTTGGGCCGGACCAGCGTGACATTCCGCGGCCCACGGAATACATCAAAGTGCCGCGCGACTCACTTCGCGAGAAAGACGGCAAGCTCAGTTTCCGCTTCATGGAACCACTGGAGGAGGCCGTCTACCTCGATCAGGTGAAGCTGCTGTCCGTGGACCATCCCGGCCCGGTCGAGGTATTCCCCAACGAGTATTTTGCTAGCAGTCCTCCGTATCCGCCTTTCAAGGTTGTCTATAGTCACGATGCACGCCCGCCGGCGGGAGCGTGGGACGAACATGGGCACAATGTCTTGCCGGATTTGCTGGCGCATCGCTATTTCGGCGATTTCGAGTTACAGCGCTTTCAGGGCTTTGCCAAAACCCACAGCCTGGAACTCGATCTGGGCGAACCGTATCGCGGCGGACCGCTCTGGTTGCTCATGCACGGCGAGATTGAGTACTTCTCCGCGACCAGCATGTTTGCCGCCTACCAGTCTGGCATCGAAGCGGTCGCGCCGTTTGTCGAGGTGCAGGATGCGAACGGGAAGTGGGCTCGGGTAGTGGACGACATGGGCTTCCCCGCGGGGGGCCCTCGCACCATGACCGCCGATCTGACGGACAAGCTGCCGCAGGGGACGCGGCGTATCCGCATCACGACCAACCTGCAGATTTACTGGGACAACATTCTAGTGAATCGAACTGCACAGGATCAGCACTCCAGGCTCACGCAGGTTCCGCTGGCACGCGCCGATCTTCGCTACCACGGATTCCCGCTGAAGATCGAGAACCAGCCGCCCGGCAACGTGCTGTATGTCTACGAAAAAACCAGTCCCACCGGCCCGTACACGCGTCCCGCCGGCGCCTACACGCGCTACGGCGATGTGCGCCCTCTGCTCACCGGTTACGACGATCGCCTCGCGGTTTTTGGGTCGGGGGACGAAGTCGTTCTGGACTTTGATCCCGCAAAGCTTCCGGCGTTGCCCAAAGGTTGGGTGCGAGATTACTTTTTCGTGGCGAACGGCTACGAAAAAGACATGGACTTTTACGCTGCCGAGGCCAGCACGGTACATCCACTGCCTTTCCGCGGCATGGGCACGTATCCGTATCCGAAGGGAAAGTCGTTTCCGCTGGACGATGCACACGTCGACTATTTCTTGAATTACAACACCCGCCATTTGTCCGGAAACGAAGCAAAGGGCTACCGGTTTGACTATCCGCACTGAAGATAGTTGTCATCCTGGGTGGAGTAGCTGCTTCGCGGAGCGAAGCAGCAATGCAGTCGAAGGATCCCTGCGAGCAAATCGGCAAGGGTCGGTTTCCGTACCAAACCGTCGAGCCAGGAAATTCGCGAATGCGACAGATATCTAGTGGGTAGGGGTCCTCCGACTCGCTCAGGATGACATTCCCTCGCGGGTAAAAAATCAGTACCAAATCGTTTTAATAGTTGACAGCGCCGCACGCGGCATAATCCAATACGCGGGAATGGCAACCACTCCTGCGGCTACTACTCCTTCCTCCGGTCCACGGCTTCGCAGATCACTCACGCTTTGGGACCTGATTCTTTACGGCATCATCGTAATCCAACCGACCGCGCCCATGCCCGCCTACGGAGTGTTCAGCAACGCCGGCCAAGGCCACGTGGTCACCACCATCCTGATTGCCATGATTGCAATGGTCTTCACAGCCATGAGCTATGGCCGCATGGCGCGGGTGTATCCCAGCGCCGGCTCGGCCTACACCTACGTCGGTCGCGAACTGCATCCTTCCCTCGGCTATGTCACCGGCTGGAGCATGACGATGGACTACATGCTCAATCCGTTGATCTGCACCATCTGGTGCTCCAAAGCGATGGCCGACCTGTTGACTGGAACCCGATATCAGATTCCGTACCCTGGCCTGCTGTGGCCGATCATCTTTGCGGTGTTGTTCACTGCGCTGAATCTTCGTGGGGTCAAAACTTCGGCCCGGATCAATCAAACGCTTTGTGCCATTATGGGAGCGGTGATTCTGGCCTTTTTCTGGTACACCATCCGTTACATCTTTCATCTGCCGCAATATCCTGAGGCCTACTTCCTGCGTCCGTTCTACAACCCGAAGACTTTTACGATCAACGGGGTTTTTCATGGCACTTCGGTAGCAGTGCTCACCTACATCGGATTCGATGGCATTTCCACCTTGTCGGAAGAGGTGGAAAATCCCAAGCGGAACATTTTTTTGGCTACAGTGCTGGTCTGTGTGATTACCGGATTTCTGGCTGCGGCTGAAGTCTACGGCGCGCAATTACTCAGCTCTCAGTACATGTTCTCGGCGGACGAAGTGGAAAATGCCTTCAGCCACGTGGCCGCTATCGCGGGTGGTGCTCTGCTGACCAAGGCCATCAGCGTCACGCTGCTGATTGCAACGGTGGGTTCCGGCATGGGATCGCAACTCGGCGCCGCGCGTTTACTATATGGCATGGGGCGCAGCGACGCTATTCCCAAGAAATTCTTTGGGGCCATCCATCCGAGAACCCGGATTCCCGCCAACAACGTGATTTTCGTCGGCGTGATTGCGTTGCTGGGAGCCTTCCTCATTAGCTACGACAATGGCGCGCAGTTGCTTAACTTCGGTGCGCTGATCGCTTTCATGGGCGTCAATCTGGCAGCGCTGACCCACTACTACATCCGGGGCGTAGACCGTGCCCTGGGACAGCTGATTCCGCCCGTGCTGGGCTTCATGATCTGTCTGTTCATCTGGATCCATTTATCGAACCTGGCGCTGATTACGGGATCCATCTGGATGATTGCCGGGATTGCTTACGGAGCCTGGAAGACCAGAGGCTTCCAGGGAAACCTGGTCAATTTCGACGTGCCCCCGGAAGAAGACTGAGAAGAATTGCAGAACTTGCCGAATGAAGCCCAAGTTCTTTCCATCCCCGCCTGATTGGCATGCCTGGCTGGAGGAGCATCACGAAAAACATCAGGAGCTTTGGGTCGGTTTCCATAAGAAGGACTCAGGAAAGCCCAGCATCACCTGGCCGGAAGCTGTGGGACGGAGCTCTTTGCTTTGGATGGATTGACGGCGTCCGCAAGTCTTTGAATGAAACCAGCTATGTGATTCGCTTTACACCGCGGCGTCCGCGGAGTGTTTGGAGTGCCGTCAACATCAAGCGGGTCGCTGAATTGACCAAGCTGGGACTGATGCGGCCCGCGGGCGTACAGGCTTTCGAACGGCGCACAGGGAACCGGTCCGAGATCTACGCCTACGAGCAACGGAAAGGCGCGAAGATAGGCGGCGCGTACGAAAAAACTTTTCGCGCAAACAAAAAGGCCTGGAAATTCTTCCAGGCCCAACCGCCGTGGTATCAGAGGACCGCAAGCTGGTGGGTAATCAGCGCGAAGAAGGAAGAAACGCGACTGAAACGGCTCGCCCAGCTCCTCGAAGACTCAGAGCAGGAACGAACCATCCGCGAACTCCGCCGGCCGGCCGGAAAGAAATGACGCGCCGGGGGAGCGGATTGTGATTTCAGATTTCTGATTGAAGATTTGAGATTGCAGATAGGGCCGAGCGTATCTGAGCCGTCGGTTCCTGGCAACCATCTCCAATCGGCCATCTGAAATCTCCAATCTCCATCTCTAATCTACTCCAGGTTCCACCCGCTGATTTCTACCGCCGCCTGCGCCGTTCCCAATTCTTGCGCCCGGTACGTCGCGGTCACTTCGCGCCTTTCGCCCGGCAGCAGCGAGAAATAGTTGTCCTGCCAGAGCACGGGCAGGACTTCTTCTCCGCCTTTGCCCTTGTCCACTTTGAGGCGCACAAAGAATGCAAGGCTCTTGCTGGGATTCTCGAGCACAACGTGAGTGACGGCCTCCTCGCCTTTATGTTCGGTGTGGTGCGCCACGTTCAGTTTGACCTTGGGCAATTGGGCAAGCGCAGTGTAGTCCGCGTAGGAAGTTGTTGGGGTCGTGTACCAGTTAGACTTTTCCCAATCCAGCGTCTCCGGTTTGCTGGAGAGCCAATAGAAATTCGATCCCACCACCTTTCCGCTGGCGTCTTCCAGTCGTAGGACCAGGAAATAAGTGGGGCTGAGGCTATCGATGTCGGGCAGCGTCAGAACTTTGTTGGTGCTGTCGGCTGCGGCGTCGAGCGAGGTCTGTTGCGAATACTTCTCGCTCATGTCGAGGTTCAAAACCTTGGTGGTGAGCTTCAGTCCCTTGGCGTCCACATACTGGCTGCTCACGATCCAAATCGACCGATCG
>WNFC01002528.1_pt1 | contig 19681 bp, 16 predicted proteins | sample 5400541 | NCBI WGS metagenome assembly WNFC01 (sample SAMN13153342, study PRJNA577476) | soil metagenome | isolation source: 120 cm saprolite under Douglas fir tree site 2 hole 2 replicate 1 | place: USA:California | collected 2015-04-18 | reverse complement strand
ACGGCGTAAAAAAGCCTCCGACTCGCGCCAGAGGCCCAGGGAAGCTCGGAACTTCGTCGTATCCGATTGCGTCCTGAGGGCGCTCCAGTGTCGAGGTACAGGGACCGTCCTACACCGCCCTTATCGGGCAGCCGAGGCATGGTAGCAAGTCTCAGCCCCCCGTCAAGCGCCGGAAAACCGCATGAATCGCCGCTTTCCGGCCTGCACGAGAGCCCGCTCCAGCCTGGCCCTCGGAACATCGATCTCGGTCGCCGCCTCGCCGTCGATCTTGACCCCGCCCTGGGAGATCAGCCGCCTCGCCTCGCTCGTCGAGCCCACGCCGAAGTGTTCGACGAGAAGAGCCGGGAGGTGAACGGGATCGCCGGGCGGTAACTGCACCTCCGCGACCTCCGCCGGCGCCTGATGGTCGCGCACGACGCGCGTGAAGTGGTCCTCACCCCGCTTCGCTCCCTCTTCCCCATGCCACCGGGAGACGATCCTTCTGGCGAGCTCGAGCTTCCACTGCATCGGGTCGTCTGGATGCGGCCCGCCGCCGGCGAGCATCTCCCACCATTGCGGCATCGCCTTGTCGGGGATCGACATCGTCTTCCCGAACATCTCCTCCGGCGGCTCGGTAATGCCGACGTAGTTCCCGCGCGACTTCGACATCTTGTCCTCGCCGTCGACGCCGACCAGCAATGGATATGTCATCACCAGTTGCGGGTCGAGCCCGTAGTCCTGCATGACGTCGCGGCCTGCCAGAAGGTTGTAGAGCTGGTCAGTTCCGCCGATCTCGATGTCGGCCTCGATCGCCACCGAGTCGTATGCCTGCATCAACGGATAGAGGAGCTCTGAGATCGAGATCGGCTCATGCGCCGCGAAACGCTGCGCGAAGTCGTCCCGTTCGAGAATGCGCGCGACGGTGATCGTACGCGCGAGTCGCACGACCTCCGCGTAGGAGAGCTTGCCCAGCCACTCCCCGTTGAAGCGGATCTCCGTACGCTCTCGGTCGAGCACGCGAAATGCTTGTTCGGCGAATGCCTTGGCGTTGGCGTCGAGCACCTCGCCCGGCAGAACGGGCCGCTCGTCGGAGCGGCCGGATGGATCCCCGATGCGCGCCGTGTAGTCGCCGACGATCAGCACGATGATGTGGCCCTCCGCTTGAAACTCCGCCAGGCGATCGAGGACGTAGGCAAAGCCGAGATGGATGTCCGGCGCGGTCGGATCGATGCCCAGCTTGACGCGCAACGGACGCAGGAGCTCCAGCTTCCGTTCGAGCTCGCCCTTCGGGAGCACGTCGACCGCGTTGCGCGTGAGGTCGGCGACACCCATTGCAACGAGTCTATTGCCGGACGGAGTCGAGCTTCTCGATCTCGATCGGCTCGAGCTCGTCTGCGGGCTCGAAGCCCGAAACCTGTGCCAGGAACGAGAGATGCGCCTCGCTGGCGCGTTTGCTGTTCTCCGCCTTGCGGAACCCGTGGCCCTCGCCTGCGAAGGGGATGTACGCATATGGGATGCCGCGGCGCTTCAGGGCTTTGACGATCACCTCGGCCTGCGAGGGCGGCACGACCTTGTCGTCCAGGCCCTGCAACAGCAGAAGTGGATCGGAGATCGAGTCGGCGTGAGCGACCGGGGAACGGTCGCGATACAGATCGACCGCTTCCGGCCACGGCCCAACGAGGTAGTCGTCGTAGTGCGACTCGAACTTGTGCGTCTCCGCGTGGAAGGTCACGAGATCAGCCACGCCGTAGTACGACACGCCCGACGCGAACTCGTCGCGCACGGCCAGCGCCATCAGCGTCGTGTATCCACCTGCGCTGCCACCGGTGATCTGGACGCGAGATGGATCGGCGTCCCCACGCTCGCCGAGGTAGCGCGCGGCGGCGGCGCTGTCTTCGACGTCGATTTCGCCCCATCGCCCCCGAAGCCGGTCCCGGTATTCACGCCCGTAGCCCGTGCTCCCGCCGTAGTTCACGTCGACGACGGCGATCCCGCGGCTCGTGAAGAGCTGGACCTGAAGGTCGAGCGAGAGTGTCACATGCGCCGTCGGCCCTCCGTGGACGAACACGACGAGCGGCGGCAGCTCGTCGTCGGGGCCGGAGAACTCAGGATTCGCCGGCGCGTAGAAGAAAGCGTGCGAGCTGAGTCCGTCGGCACCCGGGAAGTCGATCGCCTGTCCGACGGCGATGTAGCGCTGGTCGAGCTTCAGCTCCGTCGACCGGCACAAGACCCGCCTGTCGCCCGAGTCGAGGTCGAGCTCGATGACCGCGGCCGGATCGGTCGGCGTGGAGGCGGGAAAGACGAGGCGCTTGCCGTGACTCAGGAGCGACGGTGTGGAGTAGCTCGTGTAAGGAAGGTCGAGTCGCTCGAGCCTTCCGCTCTGTGGGTCGAGCAGCTCGAGACCGTCGATCGCGGCCCGGGTGAAGATGCAGGCGATGCGCCCGTCGGCGAGGAATGCATAGCGCGAGAGGTCGAAGACCCACTGCGGATAGCCGAGCTCGGCCTCCTCGCTCGTCAGCGCGTGCACCTCCCCGCTGCGCTCGACGTACAGGTTCGACCAGCCCGTCCGGTCCGAGACGAAATGGAGAAACCCTTCGCTGCTCCACTCGGGCTGGAAGATCGACTCGTGCTCCGAGCCGGCTACGCGGCGCCCGTTCGAGACCGAGCCGTCGGGCGCAAGATCGGCGACACAGAGATCCGTGCCCTCGAACGGCATGTGCGGGTGATCCCAGGCGAGCCACGCCAGGGATTTCCCGTCGGGGCTCGGTCGTGGAGCGGCGTAGAAATCGCGGCCGGTCGAGACGACCCGCGGCTCAGAAGATCCGTCTGTGGGTAGAACGACCAGCTCGTTCACCGGCTCACCCACGCCGTGCAGCTCACGGACGCAGATGATCAGGCGGCCGTCGGCAAAGACACGGCCGTCGGCATACCGGAGCGCATGCGGGTGGGAAGACTCTGGTGTGATCGGCCGCGGCTCGGAGCCGGGTGCGTCGATCCGATAGAGCCGGCTGTCGTCGAAGCTCGAGCAGAACACGACCGAGCCGGAGCGGAACCAGGCGCCGCCGCCGTACTCGTGCACGCGGGTCCGGACGTTGAAGCCCTTGGGAACGACGTCGCCGGGCTCACCGCCGTGCGGGCGGAAGACGAGCGCGCTCCTCCCGCTCTCCCGCGGCCGGCTTTCGGTCCAGTAGACGCCCGCTTCGCTGACATCGAGGTAGGCGAAGGAGACGCCGCCTTCGCTCGCGACGAGATCGGTCGTGATCGGAGAGGCCCAGGACCCGTAAGGGGCAGTCGTTGCCACCGTGCGGAACGTATCGAACTAGAAGACGTACGGCACGAGCCCTTGCGCTCCGAGCGCGTACCAGACGCCGAACGCGAGGCTGGCCGACCCCAGGGCCGGTGCCATGACGTGAAAGGACCGACGGACCGGGGCGCTGGCAAGCGCGAGGCCGAACCCGGTCGACAGCACCGCCATCGAGACGGCCGTGCAGAACGCGAAGACCGCAAGAGCCGCCACCGCGAGTACGTGACTGTGAATCGTTGCGAGCAGCAGCAGGCCGACGCCCGCAGTCCCGCCCATCCCATGGACGAGCCCGATTGCGTAGGCCTGCAAGCCGGTTCTCGTCGCGTGCGTATGACCGGCCGCGTGGTGGTACACACCGCGGCGCCACCGCAGCAAGAGGAGAAGCGACAGCAGCACGATCACGAAGCCGACGCTCGTCTCCGCCGCCCTCTGGACCGCGGCCGGGAGATAGGCGCTGTAGAGGATCACGGGCAGTCCGAAGACGAACAGCGAGGTCGCGTGGCCGAGGCCCCAGGTGAACCCCAGCCGGGCGGCGCGACGCGCGGCACGCTCCTTTCCGGAAGCGATCATCGTCGTCACGGCGGCAAGGTGATCCGGGTCACTGGCATGGCGCAGACCCAGCAGCACCGAGACCGCGACGACGATGAGCAGCGTCGTGCCGTTCGAGGCCGTGGCGATCCGCTCGTCCAACCCGAACATCGCTAGCCCACCTTCGGCAGCGCGTGGACCGTCATCAGCAAGCCCGCCGCCAGGATCACGAGCGCGCTCGCGGTCGGCAGGAGGGACACCAGGCGCCCGTCGAAGCTCACACGCCGGAAGGCGCCGCGGGCGAGCACGGCCGCGAGGCCGATGCCGGTGATCGTCAGCGCCAAGCCGACGCTGAAGGCGACGACGAGCAGCATCCCGAAGGCGACCCGGTGCAACGTGATCGCCGCCAACAGGACGACCAGCGCCGATGGGCACGGCAGCAGCCCGCCCGAGACGCCGACGGCAACGAGTGAGCGCCGGCTGAGCCCATGTTCGGGTTCGTGTTCGTGGTGGTGGTGGCCGTGTCCGCGCGCGTGCGCGCGACGGTGTCCCCAGCGGGAGCGCAACACGGAAGCGCCGATCAGAACGACGAGGAGGCCAGAAACGAAGTTGAGCCAGGGGTAGAGCTTCTCCGGCACGATGAAACGTGAGAGCACGAGCGTGACCGCACCGAGCGCAAACACGCCGACCGTGTGCGTGGCGGTGACCACCAGCCCGAGCAGAGCCGCGTGGCGCGGTGTTCCGCGCTGTCCCACGAGGTACGCGGTGACGATCGTCTTGCCGTGCCCCGGCGAGAGCGCGTGCGCCATGCCCCAGAAGAGCGCTGCGCCAAGCGACGCGACGATCACCCAGAAGCCAAGCCGATCTCGACCGACGAGCGCGGCGAAGCCGGAGTCGGCCACACGGTCGGGTGCCTGCAGTCCTGCCCCGCTGGTCACATGCGGCGGCGTTCCCGGGACTGTCCCTGGGACGAGCCTGGTTCGGACGCTCGTCACGGTTAGCGGGCTCGAGAGGAGGTCCTTCGGATAGGCACGGAGCTCGTGACTCGTGCTCGGCGCGGCCCCGACGACGATCTCCTTCCACCCGATCCGATCGGAGTAGTTGGTGTCGCGATATTCGACGTCGCTCGCTCCGGCCAGCCTCGGTCCGCGCAGGATCGTCTCGAGCCGCGTGGTCCGCAGGCCGCCCGCGCCCGCCGGATGTGCAAGCACCGTCTCGATCGGGATCAATCGCATGCGGCGCCCATTCACCGTCAGCTGAGCTCCGCGCGCGATGCGACGCGCGTAGGCATGCGCGTCGATCTTCCCGGCCTGGAAGGTCGGGATCTCGGCGAGGTCGAGGACGTAACGAACATAGATCCGCGGTCCGGCGACCTCGATCCGGCTGAAACGGTTGACGGTGAAGTTGCCGAGCGGATGAGCCGACGCGGCTACGGGCAGCACGAGCACAGCGAATGCTGCCGCCAGAAACGCGAGCCGCTTCACGCCGCGTACCTCCTCGCCACCGGCGCCCACAGCAACGAGAAATTCGGGTTCACCGAGAGCGCGCGGCGGAACCATGTCTTCGCAGCGGCGCCGTCGCCGAGACAGCGTTCCACCATGCCGCGGTGGAAGAACTTGGCGGCATCGCGCGTGCCGAGTCGCAGCGCACGCTTCGAGTAGCCCAGCGCCTCCGTGCAGCGGCCGTTCCGCGCGAGCGCCCACGCGAGCACATCGTCGCCGTCGATCGAGGGCCGTTCGGCCTGCGCGGCCCTGGCCAGGGACAGAGCGCGCGGTAGCCGCACCGCGTGATCGACGTCGAACAATGCGGTCTCGAGATCGGTCCGGACGCCGTTCGCACGCAGCAAACGCCGGATCGCGCCGATGAGTGCGTACTGTCGCCGCGCGGCCCTCTGGTTGCCGGCCAGCCGTTGGAGGTCGCCGAGCGAGGCGACGAACTGCGGCAACGGGATCGTGTCCGCTGCTCGCCGCTCGTAGGCGATGGCAGCGCGGTACCGACCGCGCGCGGCTTCCACCAGCGCGAGGCCGTCGAACGCATACACATAACCGGGGCGCGCCGCGAGCGCCGTGCGGTATTCACGCTCGGCCGCCCTCGCCCGTCCCTGAGACCAGAAGAGCTTTCCGAGCTGAGTCTGCGACCACGCGAGCGCTTCTGGCTGACCAGCCGCCGCGTCGATCGCAAGACGCATCGCCGTTGCCGCTCCCCGGACGTCGCCGAGCAGCTCACGGGCATACGAGACACGCGCATACGAAGACAGGCTCGGCTTGAGGGACGCCATCCGGTCGAAAGCCGCAAAGGCTTCGCGGTAGCGGCCGAGCTCGACCAGAGCGTCGCCGACGACGCCGTAGCCACGTGCCGTGGACGGCGAAAGTGCGACGGCCCGTCGGCCCAGTGCGAGCGCGTCGCGAAAGCGATGACGGGAAAGTGCAAGCGCACCCAGACCAGTGGTCGCAACGAGGTCGTCAGGCGAGTAGCTGAGGGCGCGGCGGAGCACGCCATCGGACTTCGTGTAGTAGCTCGGGTCGCCGGTTTCGCGGGCGCGCTGCTGATAGGCGAGACCGAGGAATCCCAAGCCGGCGACATCGGTCGGGTTCGCACGCACCTCCTGCTGCAACTGCGGGATCAACGCACTCCCGGTCGCCGTGATGGCGGACGCAACCGGGACCGTTCCCGCCACTTGTGCCGAGCCGTCGGTCAGCACCCCACCCAGCAGGAGGGCGACGGCGGTCGAGCCCGCCGCCAGCCCTCCGAGGATAAGCCGGCGATTCGCTGCGGCCGCCTTGACCGAACGTTTGCGTTCAATCCGCGGGCGCTGGACGGCCGCGCGGGCAAAGCCCGCGCGGCCTCTAAGCGGCGTCGCAAGCGAGCGCCTCAGAACGGTCATCACGGCTTCTGCTGGCCCTTTGTGTTGTCGTAGCCGCTGAACGGATCGGCCTGGTACGGGAACGTCGTCTGGAACGGCAAGTCGTTCGCGTCCACGCCATCGCCGAGCGGGAGGCTGTGTCCGATCAGAACGCCGCCGACCGCCCGCTCCGAGATGTCGATGACGTCATCCTCCAGCCGACGCCCGTTCGGGTACCCGGCGAGATCGCCGCCGAGGACACCGAGCCGGTTGCCTTTCCCCACGGGCGCGGTCGGTGCAATCCCGAGGTTCAGCCGGATCTCGTCCGCCAGCGTGTTGCCGGTGAAGTTGAGGTTCGGCTCCTTCAGACCGGTCAGCAGTACCGACACGAGGTCCGTGCGGTTCGTCTCTTGAAACGGCCCGAACTGCGGATACAGCTGATTCAGCAGCTTGGCGAGCACCGGGCTCGAGTAGTACTGCTCGAACTGCTTGTCCTTGTCCGGCGTGCTGGCGTTCCACTTGTCTTTGAGCCCGGTCGGGATCAGCAGCTCGTTGATCAGCGGGTTGCCCAGACGGGAGACCTGCACCCATTTCGTCGAGCGACGGATCTCCTTTCCCTTCACCTCGACGGTCACCTTCGGCCGTTCGCTTGCCGACCAGATGCCGACGATGTGATTGCCTCCGTTGTCGAGCTGAGACAGCGGAACCTGCAGCGATACGGTGTGCACTCCGTAGCCGGCGAAGAAGTCTTTGCCTCCCCCGCTCGCGCCCGTGCCCTTGCGAATGGCGACGAGATCGAACGCTGCACCGATGTCACCGAAGAAGGAGTCGTCGCGCTGACCGGCGAAGACCTTCGAGCCGTCGTTCAGGTCGTGCACGCCCGCCATTGCGAGTGCGTGGTACCCTGGCGTCGACCTTGGTCCGATGTTGTCGGGCGGCGTAAGCAGGCCACTGCCGACGACCCGTGAGGACTTCCCCTCGATTCGGGTCACGGTGTAGGACTGCTGCGTGTTCTGCAGGAACGCGACGGGTGCCTGGTTCTTGAACCGGAATCGCCACGTAATGTCCGGCTTGCCGTCGCCGTTCTTGTCGGCGTACACGACGTAACGAGCCGACGGTGAGAACGTGTACCAGTTCGGGCCCGCCGCCGGATCCTCGCCCGGGATGTAGTTGGAGATGATCGTCACCGTGTCCGGCCGGTCCGGACTTCGGAACGCATAGGTGTCCGTGTTGTCCGCGGAGGGATCCTCCGAGATCAACGGTGCTTCCCGGTGACTCGACGCCTGTGCCGCCGCCGGGCTTCCGCCCCGCGACGCGAGGGCGGCGAAGAGCGCCCCCAAGGCTGCGGCCGCCAGGACTACGACTGCCAGCTTTCGCATCGTCTTCCCTGCTCCTTTCAGACGGCCGGTCGGGTCTGCGGTGGCCGTCGTGTCGGCGCTGATTCGCCACGGCTCTCGGACCGGTTCGACCCGAACCAAAACGCCTGACGACACGAATGAGATGGATGAGCCAGACTCCTCGGCTGATGCCGCGCTCCTTCGCTCATCTCTCCGACGAAGCCGTGGTCGCGATGCTCGCTCGATCCGACGAGTCGGCGCTGGCCGAGCTCTACGACCGCTTCGGCCGTGTCGCCTACGGTCTCGCCCTACGAATCCTTCGTGACGAGCGGCTGGCCGAGGACGCGGTGCAAGAAGGGTTTCTCGCCGCCTGGCGCAACGCCGACCGGTTCATCCCGGAACGCGGCAAAGCAAGCACGTGGTTGTTGACGCTCGTGCATCGTCGTGCCGTCGACCTCGTGCGACGGGAGAATCGCCGGCGCGCGGAGCCGCTGGTCGACGGCGTCGAGTCTCCCTCCTCCGGCTCGGCGGAAGACGACGCGTGGTTGCGGTTCGAGCGTGAGCGCGTCCAGTCCGCTCTGAAGCAGCTTCCGGATCAGCAGCGTGAAGCGCTCGAGCTCGCCTACTACGGCGGCTTCACCCAGTCCGAGTTGGCCGAGAGGCTCGGCGAGCCCGTGGGTACGATCAAGAGCAGGATGTTCACCGGCCTCGCGCGGCTGCGCGAGTTGCTGGCAGATCCCAGACCCGGAGAGGCGGCATGGAAGCCGACGCCCTACACGACCTGACGGCTGCGTACGCCCTGAACGCCCTCGACGAAGAGGAGGCGCGACGGTACGAAGCTCATCTGGCGCGTTGCGAGCGCTGCCAGAGCGAGCTCGCCGAGCTGTCCGAGTCTGCGGGCGCACTCGCGTACGCCGCGGAGGCGCCGCTGCCCTCCGCCGAGTTGCGCGCGCGCATCCTCGACCGGGCGAGAGCCGAACGTCCGAACGTCGTACCGCTGCGGCCGCGCTGGCTGCGACCCGTCATCGCCGCCGCGGCGGTGGCGGCCTGCGCCGCGATCGGACTGGGTCTCTGGGCTGTTTCGCTCTCGGGCAAGCTCGACCGCAGAGAGGCGGCCCTCGCACGTCAGCAGCGCGTGGCGCAGATCCTTGCCCAGCCCGGCTCACACAAGATCTCGTTCTCGCGCGGGACGCTCGTCGTCGGGCCCGACGGCAAGGGCGCTTTGCTGCTGAACAAGCTTGCCGAGCCCGGACCTGGCCGCACCTACGAAGCGTGGGTCGCGGACGGTGGCGCCCCACAGCCCGCTGGGCTCTTCGCCGGAGGAACGACGATCGCAGTCCCGCTCGATCGGCCGGTACGGGACGGGGCGACGGTGTTGGTCACCGAAGAGAAGGCGGGCGGGACGGAAGCTCCCACACAGGCGCCGTTCCTGATCGTCAGGAACGCGCCTCAGAGCTAGAATCGGGCGCTTGCTTCGCCGCAAACGCAACGCGAGCGCGCCCACATCCAACGGACGCCGGCGCAGGATCCGCAAGCTCCGCCTCTCAGCCCTCCTCCTGCTGCTCGTCGTCCTCGGCGTGACGTCCTTCACGTTCGGTCTCATCACGGCGATCGCGAGTCAGATTCCCTCCTGTGATCCGACTCGCGTGCCGCGGGAAGTCGACGGATACATCTACGCGAACGACGGGCACACCATCCTCGCGACCTTGCGGGGGTCCGAGAGCCGCGTCCTCGTCGGGACGGCCGACATCGCGCCGATCATGCAGCAGGCGATCGTCGCGGTCGAGGACAAGCGCTTCTACGAGCATCACGGAGTCGACCTGCGCGGCATCGGGCGCGCGGTCTGGGCGGACGTCACGAGCAAGAAGGTCGTGCAGGGTGGATCGACGATCACGCAGCAGTTCGTGAAGAACTCGTGTGTCACGTCGGCGCGCACGATCAGCCGCAAGCTGAAGGAGGCCGCGCTCGCCTGGCAGCTCGAGCAGCGTTGGAACAAGCTGCGCATTCTCACCGCCTACCTCAACACCATCTACTTCGGCAACGGGGCCTACGGAATCCAGCGCGCAGCGCAGACCTACTTCAACACGTCCGCGTCGAAGCTGGCGCTCGCGCAGGCGGCACTGCTGGCCGGAATCCCCGCCGATCCCTCGCGCTTCGATCCGGTGACGAATCCTCGGACTGCGCGGGCGCGACGTCTCGAGGTCCTGAAGACCATGCTCGCGCAGAACGAGATCTCCCCGCGCGACCTCGAACGAGCCGACCGGACGCCGCTGCCAAAGGCGGCTGACGTCCACCTGCCGGGGATCCAGGGACCTGCGCCCTACTTCGTCAACTATGTCAAGCAGCAGCTGATCGAGCGGTACGGAACCCGGCGCGTCTTCGGCGGCGGTCTCAATGTTCAGTCCACCATCGACCTGCGGCTACAGAAGCTCGCGAGACGGGCCATCGGGACCGTGCTCAAGGAGCCGAACGGACCGTCCGCGGCCCTGGTGGCCATCCGCCCGACCACGGGCGAGATTGTTGCGATGTACGGCGGCGATAACTTCCGGCAGAGCCAGTTCAACCTCGCAGTTCAGGGCGAACGGCAGCCGGGCTCGTCGTTCAAGCCTTTCGTCCTTGCCACCGCGCTCAGACAAGGCATCTCGCCGGTGACGATCTTCCCGTCGAAGCCGGTCTCGATCTTCATCGGAGACAAGTACTGGCCCGTGCACAACTACGAGAACGACTACATGGGCTCGGCCGATCTCACAACCGCGACGATCGTGTCGGACAACAGCATCTTCGCGCAGCTCACGCGTCTGGTCGGGCCCTCCAATGTCGCCCGCACGGCACACGACCTGGGTATCACGCGGCACCTCAACCCCTACTTCGCGATCGGGCTGGGCGCCGACGCGGTCAGCCCGCTCGAGATGGCGCGCGCCTTCTCCACGTTCGCGAACGACGGGCGCCGGGTGGACGGCTCCGTGTTCGGGAATCGTCCTCGTGCGATCGCCCGCATCGGCAATGCCACGGGAAGGCTCGTCGAGGAGAACCGGCCGGTGAACCGAGTCGTCCTCGACCACGAGCAGGATGCGCTGCTCACGAGCATTCTCGAAGGCGTCATTCGTTCTGGGACCGGAAAGCGGGCGAACCTGGCGGACCGCGTCGTCGCGGGCAAGACCGGCACGACCGAGAACTACGGCGATGCGTGGTTCGTCGGGTACACGCCGCAACTCGCGACGGCGGTGTGGGTCGGGTACCCGAACAAGTTGAAGCCGATGCTCACCGAATACCACGGGTCGGCGGTGGCCGGCGGAACCTTCCCCGCTGACATCTGGCGCGTCTTCAACCAACTCGCTCTCGCTGGCACGAAGCCCCAGTCGTTTCCCCCGTACTCGTACCAGTACTCGTCGGCGAAGCGAGTGGCGTGGCGCGACGGCCTCCTCCGGCTCGACAACGGCCACTGCCGCGACACCGAGTTGGTCTCCTACTTCGTCGGACGCGGTCCCGGACGCACCGCAGACTGCAAGCCGAACGAGGTCGAAGTGCCCAGCGTCGTCGGCATGTCGCTGGCACGCGCGAAGCTCAGGCTCGACGCGCAACCTCTGACTGCCAATGTCGTCTACAAACCGGCGCGAGCGAAACAGCGGCTCGACCTCGTCCTCGCTCAATTTCCGCGCAGGGGACGACTGTCGTCATACGACAAGGTGACCCTCGTGCTCGCGAAGCCGCTGAACGGCGTGGTTCCCAAAGTGACCGGACTGTCGCTCGACCAGGCGCGCCGCCGGTTGCACGCGCGAGGTCTGGTGTCCATCGAGCGCTTCGCAAAGGGCCGAGCGGGCCGGGTGCTCGCCCAGACGCCGGCGGCCGGCGTCGCGGCGGCGCCCCACCTGACGGTCAGGCTCGTCGTGGGCCGCGGCTAAGAAAAGGCGACCCCGCATTCAGGTAGCGCCAGCTCAGCTCGGTGGCGCGCGTGATTCCGATGCGAGGTGCAGTGACGACTTCCGGAGCATCCTCGCGCTCGACCAGTTCGAACGGAGGCACGTCGAGCGCAAGGCCGTCGTGTTCGCCAGTGATCCCGAGTGCCTGGCACAGCTTGCCCGGACCTGAACACAGGCCGCGAAGGTCCTCCACGCCCCGCCGCCTTCGCTGAAGGCCCAGTCCACTCGTCGGCTCCAGTGCCCTGAGCAGCACCGCTTCCGGCACACCTTCTTCCCGGCAAACCAGGTTCAGGCACCAGTGGATGCCGTACGAGCGGTAGACGTATGCATGCCCCGGCGGACCGAACATCGCTGCGTTGCGGGCCGTTCGCCCGCGATGGCCGTGGCTGGCCGGATCCTCCTGGTCGTACGCCTCCACCTCCACGATGCGGCCGCCGACGCCGTCGACGAGCAGCGTCACGCCGATCAGTTCCGGCGCGACCTCGTGGACGCTCCGTGCGAAGAAGTCACGTTTCAGCATTGGCCTGAGCGTCGTAGCGAAGCAGCGCCGGAAAGGCCGCCGCGAGGAGGAGGCAGCCCGCAACGCACGCGACGCCACCCGACACGATCGACAAGCGGACGCTCGTCGCCGAGGCGAGGGCGCCCGCCTCGAGATTGCCCAGCGACGGCGCAGCAGCGACCTGCATGAACTCGATTCCCGAGACACGGCCGAGCACCTGTCTGGGAGTGATCCGGTAGAGCATGACCGAGCGTAGAACGGCGCTGATCTGATCGCCCAATCCGGCCAGCGCCAGCAACAGCAGCGCCAGCCAAAACTGTTGCGCAAAGCCGAAGGCCGCGATCGCCAGCCCCCACAGCGACGCGGTGATCACGACACCAAGCCCTTGCCGGCGCACGTGCCGTAAAGGTCCCGAGAGCAACGAGACGAGCAAGGCTCCGGCCGCCGGCGCCATGTACAGGTAACCGACCAGGGAGGGGTCGCCGAAGCGATGCGTCGCGATCGCCGGGAACAGGGCGCTCGGCATCCCGAAGATCATCGCGTTCGTGTCGACTAGAAAGAAGCCGAGGATCACCGGCTGGCTGCGCACGTACCGAAAGCCGGCCACGATCGAGCCCCAGATCGGACGGTCCGCGTCCTCCCTCGCCACGAGCCGCGGCAGTAGCGCGACCGCGACGATCGCGCCGACGTAGGAGAGCGAGTCGCCGAGATACACCCATTTCAGGTCGACGAACTTGATCAGAAGGCCGGCGAGACCCGGGCCGCCGACCGCACCGAATTGGGACGTGACGCCGTTCAATGCCGAGGCAGCCAGGAAGTACGACTCGTCGACCAACTGGGGCGTCATCGACCGCTGCGCCCCGACACCGATGCTGAAGGCCGCGGAGATCACGAACTGGAAGACGTACAGCGGCCAGACACGAGGATGGCTGAGCGCGGCGTTTGCTGCCAGCCCGAGGCTGCCGGCGACCATACCGACCTGCTGCACGAGCATCACGCGGCGACGGTCGAACGCATCGGCGATCGCTCCGCCGATGACGGTCAGCGTCAGCAGCGGCACGAGGTGAGTGAGCGAGATGAGACCCACCGCGAGCGTCGAACCGGTCAGCTGGTACATCTGGTATGCGAGCGCAACCTCGGCGATCTCGGTGCCGATGAACGAGATCCCCTGCCCGAACCAGAGCCGCCTGAATGCGGGGTGGCGGCGAAGCGGCGCGACGTCGAGCACGAACCGTGAAGCCTGTTGACGGAAGCCGCGGCGCTCGGCCGCAGCGACCCCCGGTTCGTCCGTCAACGGAGCGCGGCGCCGGCAGAGAGGCCGAGGCAGATCATCCGGGTCGCGTCGGCCACACGCGCATTATTCAGGGTCGACGGCTAGGCCGCGTTCGAGACAGCGGCGCCGAGCACGTCGACGACACGGTGCTGGTCGGACGCTTCGATCTGCGTGAAGAACGGTAGAGCGAGCGTTCGGCTCGAAGCCTCCTCGGCGACGGGACAAAGGTTCCGCGCGAAGCCGTAGCGCTCTTGCATGTACGGCTGCAAATGGATGCACGGCACGTACTCTGCCGTCGCCACACCCTCGCGCCTCAGAGCGTCCATCACGGCGGCGCGGTCGAGCTCGGCGTCGAGCTTCACCACATAGACGAACCACGAACGTTTGTGGTCGTCGTCGCCGGCGAACGGCGCCTCGACACCTTCTACGTCGTCCAGCAGTTCGCCGTAGCGAACGGCGGCTGCCTGGCGGAGCTCGAGGATTTTGTCGAGCTTCTCGAGCTGCGCGAGCCCGATCGCGGCCTGAATGTCCGTCCAGCGATAGTTCATCCCGAGCCGAACGTGATGGAACCAGCCGCCTCCTTCGTAGGACCGGCCCTGATTGCGGAGGCTGCGCAGTAGCTGCCACTTCTCCTCGGAGTGGGTCGTGACGACGCCGCCTTCGCCGGTCGCCATCTGCTTGTTCGGATAGAAGGCGAAGACCGCCGCCGGCCCGTGTGCCCCGAGCGGCCGGCCGCGATACTCCGCGCCGAGGGACTCGCAGGCGTCCTCGATCAACGCGAGGCCGTAGCGGTCGGCGATCGTCTGCAGCTCGTCGAGCTCGCAGGGAAGCCCGAACATGTCAACCGCCACGATCGCGCGCGTGCGTTCCGTGATCGCCGCCTCGACCGCGCCCGGATCGAGATTGAGCGTGACCGGGTCGACGTCGGCGAAGACCGGTGTCGCGCCCTCGAGGATGAAGCAGTTCGCCGAGGAGACGAACGAGAGCGGCGACGTGATCACCTCGTCGCCCGTTCCGAGCCCTGCGATCTTGCAGAGCAGGTGCAACCCGGCCGTACCGCTGGAAAGGGCTGCGGCGTAAGGCGCGCCCACTCGCTCGGCGACCTGCTCTTCGAAGCGGTCGATCCACGGACCGAGTGACAGGCGTCCGGACCGCAACACCTCCAGCAAGAGCTCTTCTTCGCGCTCGTCGAGCCACGGCCGGGAGAGTGGGATCTCCCGGACTGCCTCGGTCACGCCTCGGCTCGCGCCGGTTCGATGGCTGCGTATTCGAGCCAGTGGGACCAGCGCTCGCTGCCGCCGCGGACCGTATCGAGATACGCCTTCTGGATCGCGAGCGTCACCGGTCCGGGCGGTCCGATCGGCTGGTCGTCGACTTCGCGCAGCGGTGTCACCTCCGCCGCAGTGCCGGTCATGAAGACCTCGTCCGCGAGGTAGAGGTCGGTGCGGATCAGCTGCTTCTCGACGACCGAGTGCCCGAGGTCCTGCGCGATCTGGATGATCGTGTCGCGCGTGATGCCGCGCAGGATCGACGCAGACAGATCCGGCGTGAAGATCGTGCCGTCCTTGACGATGAACACGTTCTCACCGGACCCGTCCGCGATGAAGCCGTCGTCCGTGAGCAGGATGGCCTCGTCGTAGCCCGCACGGTTCGCCTCCATGACCGCGAGCATCGAGTTCAGGTAGATGCCCGTCGCCTTCGCGACGTGCGGGATGACGTTCGGGCCCACCCGAGTCCATGAGGAGATCTTCGCGCGAATCCCGTTCTTCAGCGCGTCGGGTCCGAGGTACGTTCCCCACGGCCAGCTCATGATCACGACGTCGACGGGGTTGCCGGTCGAGGCGACTCCCAGCTCGCCGAAGCCGAAGAAGGCAATCGGCCTGATGTAACACTCGGCGACACCGTTCGCGGCGATGAGCTCCAGGGTCGCCGACCGCAGCTCCTCGAGGGTGTACGGGAGCTCCATGTTGAGAACCTGGGCCGAGCTCTGCAGCCGTTGCAGGTGTTCGGTCAGCCGGAAGACGGCACTGCCCTTGGGGGTCTCGTAGGCGCGAATCCCTTCGAACACGCCGGAGCCGTAGTGCAGCCCGTGTGACCCGACGTGAATCTTCGCGTCGGCCCAGTCGACGAGCTCGCCGTTCATCCAGATCTTCTCGAGTTCCTGCATGAGGAGTTCTCCTTTGCGGGCGGGCTGGACCGAAGTCGAATTCTAGCCGCGCGCCACGTCGGCGCCCTCCCCCGTTCTGGTTTCCCGAAGAAGCTCTGCGGTCTGCGCCTTCGTCACGCGGGCGATCTGCACCGGCGACATTTCGAGGACGTGACGCGGTGAGCCCGCGTCCAGCCAGACAGCGTCGGCGGACAGGATCGACTGGTCCATGAAGACGCGGGCTCCCTCGAAGGGAAAAGCCGGCGCAGGCGCAGGCCGCACCGCGCGGTAACCCGCAGCGGCGGCAAGCTTTCCGTCATCGACGCTGCGACCCGCGGGAACGAGCGCGACGACCACAGTTCCCTCTCCTTCGAAACCATCCGCGCGCAGCTTCTGTCCGGCCGGCGGCCCAGCGCCGGGCAGCAACTCCTCGAGTCGTCCCTCGACGCCTGAGGCTCGCAGGAACACGGCAATGCGCTCTACCGGGTCAGGCCACATGGGGCGGGACCAGTATGAGGAGGTCCGTTCCGACGCGACGCATTTCCTGCGCGCCGACGTCGTCTGAATTACTCGAGCGAGATGAAGCGGGCGTCATCGAACTCCGAGTGGATCTGCTGCACGAGCTCCGGCGGCGCTGGTGAGTCGATCGACAACGCCATCAGCGCCTGCCCTCCCTGGCGGGTTCGCGACACGGTCATGTTCGCGATGTTGACATTCGCCGCGCCGAAGAGCGTCCCCACCTTGCCGATCACGCCCGGAACGTCGTCGTAGCGGAAGACGACGAGCAGAGGCGCGAGCTCCATGTCGAGCTCGAAGCCGAGTGCGCTGACGAGCCAGAGCCGGTTGTCGTTACCCATCGTCGTGCCGGCGACGCGAAGAGGTTGTCCGCTCGACACGGCCTCGACACGCACCAGGTTCGTGTAGTCACGTGCCGAGCGACTTCGCTCCTCGCGCACGTCCACCCCGCGCTCGGCTGCGATCATCGGCGCGTTGACGTAGTTCACGGGCTGGTCGGAGCGGCCCTGGAACGCGCCGTTCAGGGCGGCGACCGTCAGGAGCCTGGTGTCGTACTGGGCCAGCGCGCCGAAGTAGGTCAGTCGCAGCTCCTCGACGCGCCCCTCGGCGAGCTCCATCACAAGACGCCCGAGCTTGGCGGCGAGCGGGATGTACGCGCCCAGTACTTCGAGGTCCTCCGCACCGATCACCGGGATGTTGATCGCGTTCGAGACGAGGCCGCCGCCGAGCGCCGCCGCCACCTGCTCCGCGATGATCACACCTGCTCGATCCTGTGCTTCCTCGGTCGATGCAGCGAGATGCGGCGTCACCACGACGTTGTCCAGCTCGAGCAGCGGACCGGAATACGGCTCCGTCGAAAAGACGTCGAGCGCCGCGCCGCCGACCTTGCCGGACTTCAGAGCCTCCAGCAAGTCGTCCTCGTCCACGAGCGCGCCTCGGGCAGCGTTGACGATCCGGACCCCGTCGCGCATCTTCCCGAACGCATCCGCATTGATCGACTTGCGCGTCTCGTCCGTCAACGGCAGATGCAGCGTCAGGAAGTCTGCGGCCGCGTAGACCTCCTCGTCGCTGTCGACCCGCTCGACCCCGAGCTCACGGAACCGCTCGCGCGAGACGAAGGGGTCGTACGCGACGACCCGCATCCCGAGCCCCGCGGCGCGGCGGGCGACCTGCTGACCGATCCGGCCGAAGCCGAGTACCCCGAGGGTCTTGTCCGCCAGCTCCACGCCGCCGTAGGTCTTGCGCTCCCAGCGGCCCTGTTTGAGCGCCGCGTGCGCCTGCGGGATGTTTCGCGTCAGCGCGACGAGCAGGCCGATCGTGTGCTCCGCCGCGGAGATGACCGTCGACTCCGGCGCGTTCGCAACGACGATTCCGCGACGCGTGGCAGCGTCGACGTCGACGTTGTCGATGCCGACTCCGGCGCGCCCGATCACCTTGAGGTTGTCCGCGCGCGCGATCAGGTCGGCCGTCACCTTCGTCGCCGAACGGACGATGATCCCGTCGTAGCCGCCGATCGTCTCAGCAAGGTCGGAGTCGCCGTCGACATCGACTTCGAAGCCACGCTCGCGCAGAAGGCGAATGCCGGCCTCCGCGATCTCTTCGCGGACGAGGACCTTGGTCAAACGGGAGTGTGCTCGGCCCAGGCTTCGAGCGCGCGGGTGACAGCGAGGCCGCGCTCGATCTCAGCGCCCGCGTCCGCCAGGACGAGCTCGACCGCCGCGAGCGCGGTGGTGATGTCGAAGATGTCGAACCAGCCGATGTGGCCGATGCGGAAGATCTTTCCCTTCAGCTCGCCTTGGCCGTTGGCGATCGTGATCCCGAATCGGTCGCGCAATCCATTCACAACCTCCGTCGAGTCGACGCCGTCCGGTGCGCGAATGGCGGTCACGACCGCCGACCGCTCTTCGTCGGGGGAGAACAGCTCCAGCCCCATCGCCTTCGCACCTTCACGGCATGCTCGCCCCAGGCGGGCGTGACGGTCGAACGCTGCTTCGAGCCCTTCGACCAGCAGCAGCCCGAGGGCGACGTCGAGTGCGCGCACGAGGGAGACGGCCGGGGTGAACGGGGCGTCCAGCTTCGCCTGCGCCTTGCGGGTGCGCTCCCAGTCCATGACGTAACGGGTGCCGCCGGCGCCTGCGGACGCTTCGAGCGCAGCGGCGGAGACGGATGCAAACGCCAGGCCGGGCGGGCACATCAGCGCCTTTTGCGAGCCCGACACGACGACGTCGATACCCCAGAGGTCCGACTCGAGCGGGACCGCGCCGAGGCTCGAAACCGCATCGACGACCACCAACGCGCCCGCTTCCTTTGCAACGGCCGTGAGAGCCTGCACGTCGCAGACGGCGCCGGTCGAAGTCTCGGAGTGCGTGAGGTACACGACCTTCACGTCGCCGGCCTCGGCGAGGGCCGAGCGCAGGTCGTCCGGCTCGGGCGTCTCCCCCCATTCGAGCCGCACGTGCACGAGATCGGCGCCGAACGCCTTCGTCATTCCCGCCCAGCGCTCGCCGAAGTTTCCGGCCGAGAGGACGAGCTGCCGGTCTCCCGGTGACGTCAGGTTGGCGACGGCGGACTCGAACGCGCCCGTTCCGGAGGTCGTGAACATCAGCACGTCGTTCCGCGTCCTGTACACGTCCTGCAGCCGCGCGAGGCAGCGCTCGTAGATCTCGCGGAAGTCGCGCTCGCGGTGGTGGATCATCGGTTTCGCAAGCTCTGCGAGAACCTCCGGGGGCACTGGAGTCGGCCCGGGAGTGAGCAGGTAACGCTTCTCGGCCATCCGATCTGAGACTAGCTCAGGAGGCGGCTGGGGCTGACCCGGCTTGAACGCCGTCCCCGGCCGCGCAACACTCGGGGCGTGACCGTCTGTCCTCAGTGCGGCCAGGAAAACCCTGAGATCGCGAAGTTTTGCCTCGCGTGCGGCGCCGCCCTCACCGCACCTGAGCCGGCGCCGGAAGAGGAACGCAAGGTCGTGACTGCACTGTTCACCGACATCGTGGGGTCGACTGCGAGCGCGGAACAGATGGATCCGGAGGATGTCCGCGCCAGGCTCGCGCCCTACTACGCCCGGGCCCGCGCGGAGCTCGAGAGCTTCGGCGGCACGGTGGAGAAATTCATTGGCGACGCGGTTGTTGCGCTCTTCGGCGCGCCAGTTGCGCACGAGGACGACCCCGAACGCGGTGTTCGTGCGGCCCTCGCCATCAAGAAGGCGGTCGAGGAACTGAACACCCAAGATGATTGGCTCGACATCCACCTCCGGACGGCGGTCCACACGGGTGAAGCGCTCGTCGTGCTCGGGGCGAGTGCGGTGGAGGGCGAAGGGATGGCCGCCGGGGACGTGATG
>WNFC01002527.1_pt1 | contig 19682 bp, 17 predicted proteins | sample 5400541 | NCBI WGS metagenome assembly WNFC01 (sample SAMN13153342, study PRJNA577476) | soil metagenome | isolation source: 120 cm saprolite under Douglas fir tree site 2 hole 2 replicate 1 | place: USA:California | collected 2015-04-18 | reverse complement strand
GTGACGAGCGAATACCCGCCGTTCGGTACGTTGTGACACGCCGTGCCCATTACCATCGGTGCCGCGCCGAACGGGGCGTTCTGCGCGTCACTGGCCGATAGCGTGTACGGCGACCGGCGCTCACACTCGACGTCGGCGGGAGCGTAAGGGTAATCCAGGCAGGACGTGACGACAGGAACCGCCTTCGCTTGATGGCGAACGCGACCTGGCGGGCATGGCGGTGCCGGCTGCTCACGGCGGTGACCGCGCGGTCCGGGCACCCGGCATGGCCGGTGCATGGCGCGGCATCTCACGGGCGGGACCGGGGATCTCTTGGATTGGGGCGCCTGACGATGTCATCCCTGAGGGAGCGGGCCGGTGTCAAGCGGGGTCCGGCCTGGTGGTTTGCGGCGGGTATGCCTCTTGTGGGGTAATAGGTCTTGACGTTGTCACGCTGGGCATGCCGGCCTGCTTTAGGGACTCAGCCGCCGCGCGGTAGCCAGCTGAAGCGGCGCATGGCGATGATGAGCCCGGCCGCGCCCCAGGCGGCGAGGACCGTGAGGTCGCCCCAGCGCAGCCCGGACCCCGCCGTGTGCGGGTTATACGCGGCCAGGAGCGCGTCCGCGAGTGCGTGTACCGGGAAGATCTTGCCGGCGTCGATCAGCCAGTGCGGCAGTTCCAGGATCGGGATGAAAACACCGGAAACGAAGCAGAGGGGTTGTTCTGGGCTATCTACGCGGGGAACGTGCTGGCCACCGTCGTCTCCTGCGCGATCGGCGCCTACCTCGCCGCCCTGCTGCCCGCCCTCGGGCCGGTCGCCGCGATCGGCAAGGTGTCGGGGTCGTGGGCGCTGGCGGTCATGGCGTTCAGCCTGGTCAACGCCTGCACGTTCAACGCCTACACTGGCGCGTTCCAGATCCTGGCGTTCGGCAACATGTGGCGCCGGTTCAAGTCGGTGTCGGTGATGGTGCGGCTCATCCCCTTCCTGTGCGTGATGGCCGCCGGGGTGGCGGTCGCGCTGCTGGGCTACCGGTCGTTCGTCACCAACCTGTCGAACTTCCTGGGCGTGCTGCTGGTCCTGTTCATCCCCTGGTCGGCGGTCAACCTGGCCGACTACTTCATCGTCCGCCGCGCCCGCTACGACGTCGCCGCGTTCTTCACCCCCGCCAGCACCTACGGCAACTTCGCCTGGCGCGGCCTGCTGGCCTACGCGGTAGGCCTGGCAGCGGAGTGGCCGTTCGTGTCCCAGCCCGACTACACCGGCCCGCTGGTCAAGATGCTCGGCGGAGCCGACATCTCCTGGCTGGTCGGATGGTTCGTCGCAGCCGGCGTCTACCTGCTGGCCATGCACGCCGGCCAGGGGAGAAGAACCGAATCGTAGCGCGCGGCTCGGCCTGTGCTGCCAACTGAGTTGGTCGGAGAGCATAGGGAGAGTGATGTTGTAGGCACCAAGCGGCAGCACTTGGGCGTCGTAGTTATCGAGCGCCGCCGCGAGCGCCCTGGACGGACCTCCGCTGCAATGAATATGACAGGCTCGTAGTCCCAGACCATGGGCTGCCAACCCGCAGGAGCACAGGGCGGGGCAACAATCGCATCGACGTACCACACGGCATGGCTGCCAGCCTGGACGGCCACCCGCACAAAGGCCCGCGCGTCTACCGCACCAAGAGTTGAACACAGCCCGTCCAGGCTGCCCTGCCCGCTTTCCATGGTCCTCACCATGCCACCTGTTGCGGACAGCCACCGCCAGCGACACAATCAACCGATCGCTACTCGTGCCGGTGGCGTGAGGGGCGAAGTCCTGGTCAAAACCGGGGAACACGCCAGCGCACGCTGTGACTGATCTCCTGAATCCTCAGGTCAGACAGCGTGCGGTGGGATTTGAAGCGGTATGGGTTTGCGGCTCTGAGCGCCACCGGCTCGCGCGGGATGGTGCAGGCCGGCAGCCGGTCATCCCCGCCTCGTCCATTCGGGATCTGCCAGCCGCCGGCGACTGGCCGGGGGTACGCGAACCTCTGGTGTCAGTGCCCGGCCTGCCTGCTCGGCCAGTAATGCCATCTCGTAGGCCACCAGGCCCATGTCGCAGTCAACCGCGGCGAGCACCGCGAGGGCCGAGCCGTCGCTGACCGACATCACGAACAGCAAGCCACGTTCCATCGTCACCAGCGTCTGCGCGACCGGTCCCCCCTCGAAGATCCGGGCCGCACCCTGCACCAGACTGGACAGGCCGGACGTCACCGCAGCCAGCTGGTCCACCCGGTCGGCCGGGAGGCCGTGGGAGAACGCCAGCGGAAGGCCGTCGGAGGAGACGACGGCCGCATGCGCAACAGAAGAAACACGCTCAGCGAAAGCCGTGATCAGCCAGTTCAGGTCCTGCACCGCACTCACCGGTACTCCTTACCGTCCTCAGCGATGGCCACGGCGTTCCGCCTGGCCTGCTTGCCCCCAGGTTCCCCGGGATCGCCAGCGCGCTGGCCCGCAGCTCACCCGTCGCGCCGGGTAGCAGCCCGGCCGCCATGGCGTCGATCCCGGCCAGTAAGAGTTCGGGCTTGCCGCGGAACCTGTGGCGCAGGCCCGACGCGGTGGTGCCGGCCGCGGCCGCTACCCCTTCCATGGACATGCCGGCGCAGCCACTCACCGAGGTGGCGCACCGCAGCGCCCAGCATGGCCGCGGGGAGGGTCGTGTCCCTGAGACGCCCGGGGGACCGGGCCGGGGAGCCGTTCGCCACCCTCGCCCACTGCACTATCTGCATCTCCACCGCCATCGGTCGCCCGGCCTCCCCTCACCGGAAAGCGCCACGGGAGCCTTGGCCGTTACTTGCCGAGACGACCGGGCCTGGCCTGGTCAAATTCGCCGCGGATGCCCGGTGCTGATGCCGACAGTCGCGTCGGTGATCGGCGAAGAGCGGATGCTCTCGCCGCGCTCAACGTGGCGCCGGTGACCAGCGAGCTGAGCCCCCCAACGGCCTACGCCGAAGGGTGCCCAGTCTTGCCGAACCTGTACGCTCACACCGCAGGAGGCACCCTTGCTCACTTCGCTGCTCAGCGCCAAACTCGCCGCGGCCTCGGCGGTTGCCCTCGGCCGTGCAGCAGCGGCGGCATACTCCAGCGCTCTTCCGGCCCTGGTGCAGAAGCTCGCCCACAATACCCGCGGCGCCCTCGCACCCCGGGCGCGCCTCGTGCTTCCGGTGACCCCGGGCCGGGAGGGCCGGGACAGGTCACGACGCATAGGGCCTGTGCACCGCGCACGCCTGAAGGCACACGGCAGCGCCCAGCAGAATGCGGTGGCCTTCCGCAACGTGGCGACCATGCCGGGCGCGGCGGCCAACGTGACCGCATGGTGCGCTGGGGGTGGCCACCCCCAGCGAGACCCCGCCTGGCGAATCGGCCCAGCCACCCCCGGCGAGCCGTCCGTGCTCTCTTCGCATGCCCCGGCAGGCCACCACACTGGAAAGCCAGCCACGCGCCCTGGCCCAAACCGCCAGCCACCCCAGCGGCGAGTCGGCAAGCGGTTCCTAGGCTCAGCCGTGGAGCCCAGCTTGCGCCGCAGGCGCCCCGCCCGACCAGTGGTTCCTGCCGCCGGGAACCGGTCTGACTGCGCTGCATGGTGCGGGTGGTAACGGATCCGGGACGCGCGGCGCTTGTCATCCGGAAGGCCTCTTCCCCCTGCCAGGCCCCGGCTTGCCCCCGAGCCGGGGCCTGGCCTTTGCGCCGACACCACGTCGGTGCCTGTCTGCTCAGTCGGCTTTGCCGGAGCGGGGGACTGGCTGGGTGCCGGGTCGCGTGCGGGCGGTTATGTCCTCTCCTGGTGTGTTGCTGGCGGGCCGTTACCGGCTGGAGAGCCGGATCGCGGCTGGTGGCGTGGGCGAGGTGTGGCGCGCCGAGGATCTGGTGCTGGGCCGGATGGTGGCCGTCAAGCTGCTGCAGGACAGCTACACCGGGCACCCGGAGACCCTGGCCCGGTTCCGGGCCGAGGCCCGGCACGCGGGGTCGTTGTCCCACCCCGGAATCGCGCATGTCTACGATTACGGGGAGGCGGACCTGCTGGGCCCGCCGTATCTGGTGCTGGAACTGGTGGACGGCCCGTCGCTGGCCCAGGTGCTCGCTGGCGGCCGGCTGGATGCGGCCACGACCATGGATGTGGTGGCCCAGGCGGCCGTGGGCTTGGCGGCTGCGCATGCAGCCGGCGTGGTGCACCGCGACATCAAACCGGCCAACCTGCTGATAGGCCCGGGCGGCATGGTGAAGATCACTGATTTCGGGATCGCCCACGCGGCCGGGTCCGCGCCGATCACCCGGGTGGGCATGCTGGTGGGTACGCCCGCGTACCTGGCCCCGGAGCGGGTCATGTGCGCACTGGCTACCCCGGCTAGCGACCTGTATTCACTCGGCATCGTGGCGTATGAGTGCCTGGCCGGGACGCCGCCGTTCCGCGGGACCGCGCAGGAAATCACCGCGGCCAGCCAGCACCGCCCGCTTCCGCCGCTGCCAGCGTCCCTGCCCGCTGGGGTGGCCGCGCTGATCGCCCAGTTGACCGCCCGGGATCCGGGGGCCCGGCCTCCCAGTGCCGCTGATGTCGCCATCCGGGCTGGGCAGCTGCGGGATGCCCTGGCTGGGGGCGTGACCATCGCGTCGGCAGCTGGGCCGGGCGCCACGCCGCCTACCCGCGTCTTCGCCCAGCCGGGAACCCTGGGCGATGAGCGGGCCACGCTTGCCGGGTTGCCGGCCGCTGCCCCGCGGCTCGCGCACCGCCGGCTGCGGCACGGCACGGCACGGCCCGGCCGCGGCGTGGTGCTCGCCGCGGCCGCCGCGGCGGTGGTCCTGGCCGGCTGGCTGCTGGCGGGCGTTTCGGGCGCGGCGCGGCCGCAGCAGGCGGCCACCAGCCCTGCGACGCCGGGGACAGGCGCGCCCGCTGTTCATATGGTCGCGGTGAACGGCGCCGCTTTCGCCGGCCAGCCCGTCGCGGACGTCCTGCGGCAGTTGCGGCGTCTTGGCCTGCACCCCCAGGTGGCAGGCGTGACCACCGGGCAACAGCCGCCCGGGACCGTCATGTTCGTGCAGCCGACCGGGCAAGTACCAGCAGGCAGCATCCTCACCGTGACCGCCGTCATCCAGCCACCCGGCCACCATCACGGACATGGTGACGGCAAAGGTAACGGCGGAAAAGGGAAAGGCGGCGACTGACCTGCGGTGTCCCCCGCGGGCCGCCGCATGTAACAGCGCGGGAAGAGTCCGCTGGTGACGCCTCCCAGCGCAGCCCCACCTGAGGCCGCCGTCCCGGTCGGCTGGGTCCAGGAAGCGGACCCTGAATAGCTTGGCGGCGCCCAGCAGGCGGACGAGCGGGCCGACCCCGATGAGGCTGGCCGGCCCTTCCGCTTACGCGGCTGGTCAGCCGCCGCGTTCAGGTAGATGGCGCTGCACAGCCGCTAGGCCGGTCTTTCCTCTGCCGTAGGAGCAGCGGCAAGGCCCGGACCGGCACGGGTGGCAGCGCATCGGGGTCTTCGAGGACTCGCCGGCACACCGGGTGGGCCCGTTGTAACGCCTTGAGCGGGCCGGGCGCTTCGCTGGTGAGATGCTATGGTCCCCTTTCCCAGCGCAGCTGAGGTCTGCGAGGTGGCCGTGACCCGGGTCGAGCCGGAGGTGTACGTTCCGCCGCTGCCGGGCGCACCTGTCTTGCGGGCGGCGGGGGCGCAGCGCGATTCGGCGCCGTATTTCGATGAGATGGGCGCCTCGAAGGTGCCGGTGGGGTTCGGCCGTGACGGGCAGCCGGTGTTCGTCAACTTTGAGTTCGTCGATGGCAGCCGGGGCGCGCACGTGTCGATCTCAGGGGTGTCGGGGATCGCGACGAAAACGTCGTTCGCGATGTTCTTGCCTGTCCCGGCTAGCCAGCACCCCGCACAAAGACCCCCGCGCTCCCCAGAACCTCGTGCCCATCGGCGGGCTCGAACGCGAACTACGGCACCGGCTCGGCGACCAGCAACTCCTCTACCGATCATTGCGCGCTGCCACGGCCACCTGACCTGTGTCAGCGAAGACAAGCCTTCAGAACAGCGAGAATCCCATGGCACCAGCGCACCAAGCGGCAGTGACCACCGACATCGAGGAGCTCGTAACCCAAGTCACACAACTCGCGTCCAGCCTGCAGCTGCGCCTCGTCCCGGCGATACCAATGCGCAACCCAAATTCGGGCCTGATGGTCCTCCTGGATAATGATGACTTGAGCGCCGCAGACTTCTGCGGGCTCGCGGCGGCTGCAAAAGCAAGGCTGCTCTACATTCAAGCCGGGCCCTTCAATGCGGAGAATCAGCCTGAATTCGACGTCGCGGGCGAGGGCCGCAATGAACTAGACGGGAAGGTGATCGACCAGCTGGCACTGTTGCAGCAAGCCGCGGAACGCTTTAACGGCCGGATCGGCCAGCTAGCGCTGGCCTTCGCCGTGGAAGGCGTCCTGCATTACTGGACTGCGGCGGCCGACTGGTATGAGAACCTAATGGATCGCGTGGCCGGACTGTTCCCAGCCGAAGGCCTCGAGCCCGAACGTCTTTCTGACGTTGATGCCCTGGCGCTCATCCAGAGGCTAACCGGTGAACTCGTTGCCATCCCGGCGTTCCGGGCAGCCGCAACCACCGCCCAGCGGCAGCGAATCGCCGGGGCGCAGCACGCTGAGATCAGCGCTCTGTACGAAGACCCACGCCCCGGATACCGCACGGCAGCTTCTCGCGCTTTTCGGAATGCCGCTGACATCACCGCGGCCGAGGCCGAGCGGATTTATGGCGAAATGGAGAAAAATCTTCCCGAACTGGCTGCCGAGCTGGCCGCAACACCGCAGTTCAGAAACGCAGGAACAGCTGGTGCCCTTAAGCAACGTGCGCGAGACTTCCTTATCGAAAAAGCAGGCGGCTATTCCGCTAACTACGCGTCTCCTCGAACTCTTCCTTGACACGCCCCCTATAAAAAAGTCCAAACCCATCTGAGCCGCACAGGCAAAGCAAAAGTATCGGTCCCACGAACTATCGGCCACTCCGCCAGGGCCCGTCCGGACGGAAGTTGAAGGCGGCTGTGGCGGCTAGGCCCGGAAATACGCGGGAGATAGCCGCGATAAGGAGAGGATAGACCATGGCATTGAAATGGCCAGGCAAATGGCTTATACTCACAGTGGGTGATCCAGGTAGCGCAACCACCCGGACGACCCTAAGAACAGCGCTGCTACAGAGCGATGCACCATGAGCACCAAACAACCAGCCCGCTCCGATGACACCGCATGGATCGGCTGCTTTCGTGGGTAATGATCTGCTGGCATACGGACGGCCGCAATCCGAGTGGGACGAGCTGGAGGGCGCCTGCCTGGAGTTCCTGCTGGAGATCGCCCCGTACAGGCTGACGACCTACACCGGGCTGAACGAGGTGCTGGTCCAGCGCACCGGCCTGGCAGGCTTCGATTTCAGCCAGGCAGCGGACCGGGCAGCCATGGGCCATCTGCTGGGCCTGGTGGTAGACCGGACCTTCCTGGAGTCGGGCCTGCTCATCTCGGCGCTGGTCAAGTACATGTACGAGAACGGCCCTGGTTCGGGGTTCTACGGCATCGCCTCGGACGACGAGCACCGCCTGCTGTCCAAGACGGCCACGGCGATGGAGCGGCTGGACTTCTGGGCTGGGCAGGTCAGTAAGTTGCAGGAGTACTACAGGAGATAGCGCGCTGAGCCTTACTCCAGCTCGATGCCTCCAGCTTGGAAGGCCGGGCAGGGCGTGGCGGTTGCCCTTGTACGGGACAGTGACCCGCAGGTCGGCGAGGGCCCCGCGGAGATCGGAGCAGCCGCCTGGACCCGTGCTACTTGGTTGCCCGTTGCGAGTATCCAGGCCGGCCAGGGTGGTGTGTAGTACTCCTGCGCCTCATCGACTGCGTGCGGTTGCTGCCAGCGCTGTGAGGCGCAGGCGGGCCTCGTCGCTGGTCGCGAATACCTGCAGCCGCTGGTGCAGGCCGGTGATCCGCAGCACCTTCGCGACGAGCGGCCGGGGCGCGATGAGGCCGTAACCGCAGCCGGCTGCTTCGGCCTCGTTGGCGATCCGGACGAAGGCACTCAGCCCGGATGCGTCGCAGAAGGACAGGCCGGTCAGATCGAGCAGCAGGAGCCGTGGGTGGCGCCCGATGGCTGCGCGGCCCCGCCGGTACAGGCTGTCGGACGTGGCGAGGTCCAGTTCTCCCTGCACGCCCAAGATCTGGGTGCGGTCATCGGGACCGGCCGGTGTGCCGTTCACGCGCCAGCTCACTGTCCCGCCCTCCGTCGGCGGCCGCCCTCCGGCCAACACCTTCCAGGTAGGCGCATTGGCCGGGGTTGTCCTGCGAAAAGCAGGATATACCTTGCATGCTGCTTAGCAGCAATTGCCTTTTCTCCGCCACCGTCTCATATGCACGTGCATCAGCGCTTGCATTACGCCTGTGCATGCGAAAAGGGTTCATTTGTTCAGCGCCGTTCCGCGCGACAGCGAGCCGCCGCTCTCCGGGCTGCGGTGGGCGGTGAAGCCGGCACCCTTGCCGGACTGCACGCGACGGATGGACCAGTTGGGGGAAGACCACCTTGAGCCGGGCGAACTCGTCAGCCGCCGGAGTACGGCTCACGAGCCGCCGCCCGCGTCCGGGATGGCCGGCCGGGCGCGGGCCGGATCCAGCAGCGCGGAGGCGCACCGGGCCTCTTGCGGCGGTTCCCCCGCGAGGTGATGGACCTGGATGCCGTGCGGGCGCAGGTCGCCGGATTGCGGGTGCTGTAAAGCCCAGCGCATGTCTGGAGAGCGCCGACACGCTCCCAGGCGTTACGGAGGGTGCCTCGCCGGCGTCGGCGCGGCCATCTGTCTACTCGATGGCGAACTGGTGGTCACCGTCAAGGGAGCCGGGCGCAACCCGGCACCCGGCGAACCTGCCGCGGAACATGCCGCACTGGCTGGTAGACCCTGCCCTGGAACCGGCCCGCTTCCTTGTCGTGCTGCCCCCGCCCGGCTTCGAGGGCGCTGGGCGGCCCGCCGTGTTACTGGCGTCCGGACCGCCGGCCCCGGCCAGTTGCGCGACCCTCCATGGGGAGGACCCGCAGGATTTGATCGATGCGGGAGTACCAAGGACGCGAGCTAGCCGCCAAGTTCCTCACCGCCACGGCATTCCGGCCCGGCTGGACCGCCCGGCTGATACCAACCCGGGCCAACGGCCAGCCCGCCTTCGGCTTCTACGCCCGCGACCCGCAGACCGGCGGCTTCTACACAGTCGGGCTGATGGTCCTCACCCTTTCAGGCACCCAAGTCTCTGCCATGACACGCTTTGACAGCAGCACCTTGCCCCGATTCGGGCTCCCGGCAACCCTTTCGAACTGAGCGCACAGCCCCGCGGCTGCCCGCTATCATGCTCTGCTATCTCTGCAGGTCAGCGCAGCGCTCACGGAGCAACTCGATTGACACTGGACATGAGCGGATAAAGCCCGCACGCCCGAACCTATTTCGTTGAGATCACCTCACTGAATACCCACTACGTGTTGTAGCCAGTCAGCGAACGACTGTCATCGCGGGTACTTGTCTATACGCGCCCAGCGAGGCATTGGCGCTCGGCGGCTGGGTCTTCGGGGGGCGGGCAGCTTCTTTCGCCCGAGAAGATGCTGGCGGCCGGTCGCCACGACGCCCGGTCGCGGCCTAGGGTCAAGATGGACAGGCAGGGTCCGCGGGTACGCGGAAGGAGGCGCGATGAGCGTACAGCAGCGGGTTGGCGCGGCTGCCGATCTCCCGCCGGGCAAGGTGGCGGGCGTGGGCCGTTACGCCGTCGGGAACGCCGGCGGGCGCTACTTCGCGGTCACCCGCCGATGCCGGCACCTCGGGGCTGATCTGGCGGGTGGCAGCATCGATGAGAACGGCTGCCTGGTGTGCCCCTGGCACCGCTCGGCCTACGACGTCGGGACCGGCCGGATGGTCCGGGGACCGCAGGGGATCTTCGCCAAGGTGCCCGGTCTGGACTTCGGGTACCGCATGCTCACGCGGGTGCTGCCGCTCGGGCGGGCGCCGGTGACCGAGCGCGACGGCGAGCTCTACATCGGTGGCTGAGCCCGCTGCACCGCCACCCGGGCCGGCGAAACATCTGTCGGCGATCGCAACTCGCTGACGCGAGGCTCACTCAAGCCCCGGAGTGACCGGCCTGGGCCGGGGATTGCAGGAGGCCTGCGAAGCGGCGGGCGAACAGGTAGGCGTCGCCGGGGCCAGCGCACGGACAGATAGTTACGGCCGGTCACGGCGAAGGCTGGCGTGCCGTCGGCCGCGGCGCCGCGCGCGGTGAGGGTTACGGGTCCGCGCTGGAACTGGCTGCCTGGGTCGTTCAGGGCCGCTTGGACCTCCTCCTCGACGTTGGCGGGGTAGGTCCGGTAGTCGGTGTTCAGGTACACCGACACATATTCCCCGAATCGCGCCGTACAGCGGCCGCCAAGCGCCAGGCCGCAGTTGCGCCCGCCGAAACCGGGATACGCACGCTTGCCAAGACCGGCAAACCGCCCTGCACAGCCCCGGCAAGGTCCGGGAATGCCTGCGCCTCCTCCTCCCGCCGAGCACCCGGCAGACATGCCGCACCACCTGGGGGGATCCCTTCCACCGTTCCGGCTCGCCTGCTCGGACGGACTCCGTGAAGCCTGCGGACCACTCCTGCGGGCTTCACCCGGGCCGATGGCCGCCCCTCAGGACGCAGAGAGCCGATCCTGCATCCCGCCCACTTCGGACCCGAGCACATCCCGGCCTTCCTCCCTAAGGACTGGTACGACAGGCACTTCAGCCGCCGCTGTGCCGGTCCAGCCGGCGGCCGTCCGGAGCGAGGAATACCGGTCCGGCTAAGCTCGCGCAGGTCCGAGATGGGACTGGGCTCCCGTTTGCTTGCCGGCTTGGCCACCCGGCGGGCGGTTAGGCAGCTGAGGACGCGGTGTTCCGCGTATGAGTTGTGCTCCGGCGCCTGGTGAAGGTACGGCCACCGGGCGGTGAGGCCGATCCCCGTTCGGGCCTGTTGGAGGTCATGCAGGACTCTGGTGCACAGCCCCCGGCGAACCCTGCACGTGCGTGTAACGGCTCCGGGCTGCCTGGCGTTCCCTGGCTGTAGGGCCTTTCCCCCGTGGGCGCCCGGCTTGGCCCCCGCAGGCCGGGACCCCACCTTGTGTGCTATCTGGCCGGCCCATGCTGGCCGGTCACGAGCCGTGCCGAGCAGGAGCCGGCTGAGCCAGGGAAGGGCAGGACCTGTGTCCCATACCGGGGTGATGCTCGCGGGCCGGTGCCGCCGCCTGGAGGCCAGGATCGCAGCCGGAGGTGCGGGCGAGGTGTGGCGGGCAACTGGTATGGGGCCTGCCGACCGGTGGCGGTGCAGCTGCGCCAGGATCTGGCTGGGCAGGATGTCACGAAATATCCAGCGGAAAGGCATTGGCTCGTGCCCGGAGGACGAATGAACGCGCCAGATCACGAAGTCCAGCGGTACCGGATTGTTGTCCGGGACGAGAGCCCGATGCTGGGGGGCGTGGCTGACGGACTCCAGATCGAGTCAGGGCGGGGCTGGACGTCAGTGGTCGCCTCGGTACGTGATGAGTCCGAACTGTGGGGATTGCTGGGCCGGTTCCAGGATTTCGGGGTTCATGTTGTCAGCATCAATGAACTCGGCGCTGAGGTGATGCGGCCCCGGGCCGTGATTGGCGGACCCCGGATAGGCCACGTCGGCGAGTCAGCGGGGGGATGGCGGCAGTGGCTGGCTGGCGCGGCAGCGAACGATCCGGACGTGCTGGCACGTGCCCTAGGCCCGGTGGCGGGCAACATCGATCTGTCCGGACTTGACATCAGAACCCACGCGCTGGTGTGCCTGGCCGGATTGGTGGCTGCCAGTGAGTTCCACGACCTGATCCGATCCGCGTGTGAGACGGCCCTCGACCGCGGGGTGACGGGCGCCGAGATCACCGGCGTGCTCGTTGCCCTTCTTCCCGCGCTGGGCGCCGACCGTATCGCAGCCGCCGCGGCCATTGTGCTGGGCTGTTTCTGAAGCGAGGCCGCAGCGTCCCATGCGCCGGGTTAGCCCGGGCGCCGCCTTGGTCTTTCGCGGAGGCGCTCTCCAGGGCAACGTCCTTAGCCCGCACCAGGGCGCCCCGGCGTCCTGACCTCGCAGCCCCGGGCGCGGAACTGGGACACAAGACGACTCACGTGGTGACCGAGAAACTCAAGACCGGCTCACTAGCAGCGCGCGGTGTGGCCCATCACGTCGGCCTGCGACAGTATCTGCGCCTGCACGCTGTACACACTGCCGCCGCGCCGTGAGACCTGGAAGATGCCCAGGGTCTCCAGGAGAGGCAGCAACGTGTTCTTGACCGCCAGCCGCGTAATGCCGACGTCGGTAAGCAGGGGCCGGAGGGCCGCGAGCCGGTGAGGGAGAGCTGGCGCATTCGCCCCAGCAAGTCTCATGCCTTACCCGCGAGGCTGGTCGCCTCGAAGGAGGACACCGCCTCCTGGTTGGATGCTTCGGAGATGCTTCGAAGCGCTGCATACCCCCGTCCACGCTCCACGCGCGCCGGAGAGATACCCGCCGTCACGGTGATCTCGTCCATGCCAGCTTCTTCCCGCTGCGTACTGTCCGGCAGGAAGCGTGAAGCCATTCCGGCGTGCAACACGCGAGCGAACGGCCGGACCCGAACATCGGCATCCGCGGCGGCCATAGCGATGAATCGCCGCCTCCCGCAGGCCTGAGGCTCTCTATGGGAGGACGCAAGGCTGGTCGCTGAGCAGACCCGCGGAGACATCGTCGAGCAGGAGCTGTTCCCGTTCGTCTGCCTGGAGCCATCGCATGTCGCTGCCAGTTGGGTTCTTGGTGACGAGGAGGACGCGGTCGAGGTCGGCGGCGACAGCGTGCAGGTGGCTGATGACGGTGACCAGGCGGCCGGTGGAGACGTGGCTGCGGAGCACGTCGAGCGCTTCGGTGAGGATCGTTGTGTCGAGGGAGCCGAAACCCTCGTCGAGGAACAGCGAGTCGATGCGGCCGCCGCTGCGCCCGGCAAGCTCGACCAGGCCTAGTGCGAGCGCGAGGCTGGCCAGGAACGTCTCGCCGCCGGACAGGGTCTTGACGTCCCGTTCGGTGCGGGTCCGCCGGTCGATGATCTGGAAGTCCTGGGTGAAGCCGTACCCGTCGCCGGTCAGCTGACCCAGCAGCCGGGATGCGACTAGCAGCAGCGCGGTGGACCGGCGGGCGATGACAAAATCGACGAACTGCGTCGAGGTCAGCGCTCTGGCCACCGCGCGCAGCACGGCGACGGCGGAGGCCGCGTCCGCAATTCCGGTGTCGAGGGCGGCGGCGACCGGTTTCTCGGCGCGGAATCGCCGGGCATCCCGATCGGCGCCCTCCCATCGGGTGGCAGCATCGATCTCGGCCTGCTGCAGGGCGCTGATGTCGGCGAGTCTGAACCTGGCGAGCGCTTCCGCTATCGCCTGCCGTTGCGCTGTGGCTGACTCGTCGAGCGATACGAGCACATCGCCTGCGGTGCCGGTCAGCGTGTCTGCCGCTGCCAGGAACACGGCCGCGGCGAAGCGGTATGCACTCACCTGATCGGCTGTGATCACTTCCTCGCCGTCGGGTGGATGGGGCGGTACCGTGGCGGCTTCGGTCCTGGCCCGGTCGCCTCCGGCCTTGCCCGTTGCCTGGGTGAGCGCCCGCCGCAGGTCGGCAGCTCGTGTGTGGATGGTCTGCAGCGCAGCGGCAACTTGGCGGACCGGGCGGCTGACGCTCGCGGCGCGGCCGCTGGCCAGGTCCTGCTCGCTCAGGGACAGGTTGCTGAGTTCCTGGCGCGCTTCGCGCAGGTCCCGCTGATGACCCTCAAGCTTGCGCCGTGTCTCCTGCAGCCGCGCAATGACCTGGCCTGTTACGGCCTTGAACGCGCCGGCGAACTCATCAGTGTCGGCTGCCGGGAGCGCGACGGTGGTCTCGCGCGGCTCCGGTTCTGCCGCCGCTTGGTCCCGGTCAAGCCCGGGTGTAAGGGTTGCCAGCGCCACGGTGGTGAGCGAGGCGGCCTGAGCGACATCCGCGGCAATGGGTGGAAGGGCGGCCAGCTGTCCTTCGATCCGGTTGGCGTCGGCGACCAGTTCGCCGCGGCGGGCGGGGAGCTGCTCCCGTTCACGCTCAAGCGCACGGGCGCGTTCTGCCGCTTGCGCCTGCAGGCCCGCGACGACCGTGCCGAGCTGGTCCCTGTCGGTCTTGGCCTGTTCGTGCTGGCCTGTGAGTTCGGCGGCGCGGCGGGTAAGTGGCTCGATCAGCCTGTCGATGCCGGAGGCCATCATGCCGCTGACTGCAGCGACCAGGGATGCTGCCGCCTGCCGGGCGGCTGGCACGCTGTCGGCCTGGTCGAGCGTGGGGTTGTCTACTAGGTCGCCGGCGGCGCCGCGGATGGCGGCTGGCTCGCTGGCGACCGGTCCGGCGGCCAGGGCCGCGCTGGCTGCTGCCGCATCTGCGTGGGTGAGGACCGCGGCGGCGGGAATGGCTGCTGCATGCTCGTTGACCGCGGCGGCTGCGCTGGCGAGCGCGGTCAGTGCGGCAGTCTCCAGTTCGAGCGCGTTGGCGAGGTCATCGCCCGCGCGGCGTGCTTGTTCGGTTGCTGTCGACGCTGCGCGGTCGGCGTGGAGTGCGGCGGCGCGTAGGCTGCCGGCGCGGGCGCTCGCGGCAGCCTCGTCCGCCGAGGCGGGCGGCGTGAAGGTCTCAGGTAGCGGCCGGTCGCAGACCGGGCAGGGATCGCCGGGGTGGCAGCCTTCGGCCGCGTGGGCCGCGGAGTTCCGGCGCCGGGTCTCCTGCAGTACGGCTTCGGCTTCCTGGGCATCGCGAGCCGCCCGCTCGGATCTGGCGGCGGCATTGCGGGCGGTCTTGCGCAAGGCGGCCAGCGACCGGCGCTGCTGGCCGGCGTGGTCGGCGGCGCGTGTGGCTGAGGCCAGTACCTGGCCAAGCGTGGTCAGCGCTTCGCGCGCCTCGTCGCATGCGTGCTGCGCCCGGGAAGCCTCCTCTTGCAGCGGGCTGAGCCCGGTGGTGGCCTCGTCCAGCTCCGTCCTCTGGGCCTGCAGCTGCCCCCGGAGCGCTGCGACGTCGCTGGTGTGGCGGGAAAGCTTGCTGTCCTGGGCCGTGAGTGCATGCTGGGCGGTGACCAGCGCCGGCACGGCGCCGGCCAAGCTGCCGAGCGCCTGGCCTGCGGCGGCGAGTGTGGCCGCGTCTTCTCCAGCGGCCGTGGCCGCATCGAGCGCCTGCTGCGCGGCGGCCTCGCGGGCCTCCAGCTTGCTCCGCTGGCCGGCGAGCGTCACGGCGCGCGCATCAAGCTCGGCAGCTGAGCCTGTTACCGCAGTCAGCGCATGGTCGACGTCGCCCGCGCGGGAGCGTGCCGGTCTACAGCTGTTCAAGGCTGGCTCGCAATTCGCCGGCGGCGTGATCGAGGGCGGCGATGGCTTCCTGGCGGGCGTTAACCTGGTCCCGGATCTGCTGGAGCCCGGCTCTGTCCTGCTGCGCCGACGAGCGCCGCGCTTCGGCGGCGGCGAGCTGGCTGGCCGGGTCTTCGGCGAGCCGCGCCCGGGCAAGCCGCACCTGCGTCATTTTGGGTTCGAGGTCGTCACGCAGGGCCTCTGCAGCCTGCCGGACGCGGTCCAGATCTTCCAGGCGGAAGATGCCTTTCAGGATCGTGTTGCGTTCGCCGCGGCGTGCGTTGAGCAGCTCCATGAAGCGGTTCTGCGGTAGCACGACGACTCTCAGGAACTGCTTGGTGTCCAGGCCCAGCAGGCGGTTGACGCGGCCGGTGACCGCGCGCTCGCCGGTGAGCTTCTCGCCGGTGTCGTGGCAGCGCAGGAAGTGCCTGGACGGGGGGTAGTTGTTCCGGGACGCCGACCGGGAGACAGCCCAGGTCTGCCCGGCCACGGCGAAGGTCAGCTCGAGCTGAACGGTCTGCGCTCCGTCGCTGATCAGCTCGCCGATGCCGCGGTTATCCCACGTGCATGCCCCGTAGAGCGCGCCGGTGAGCGCCTCCAGGATGCTGGACTTGCCAGCTCCGGTGTCGCCGATGACCGCGATGAGCCCTGGGCCGCCGAAGTCGATGGTGCGTTCTGTGCGGTACGAACGCAGCCCGGCCATCTTGAGCGTGATCGGCCGCATTACCCGCTGTTCCCTTCCGCCCCGCTGGGGCGCTCCGGTGGCGCCGCGCCGCTGACCGCCGCCCGGCCATGCGATGGGGCTGGCTCAGGGCCGTCACCGTAGTCCCCGGCGGCAATGCGGTCGGCCTGGTGCGCGAGGGCGAGCAGTTCCTCGATCCGCCGTTCCTGCCTCTGCAGGGGAGGCCGTTCCTCATCGAGTGCGTGCAGCAGGTCGGTGAACTGCGCGGCGACGCGTTCGGCTTGCGCGCCCGTGGTGACGCTGCCGGTGAGGAATTCGCGGAACAGTTCCGGCAGCTCCGGGTCGGCCGGTGCCTCGCCGGCTGTTTCCTCGACCGGCGCGAGTGTCGAGGTGGCGCAGACCTCGGTGACGTCGCACAGGGCTGCTGCGGGAAGGAGGCGGGCGACCTGGTCAGACAGGTCCGGCAGCGACTCCGGGGCGAGGTCGAGACCGAAGTTGCAGCCATGCTGGACGCGATCAAAGAGTTCGACGCGTTCGATGTCATCGAGCTCATTCGACTGAGAGAGCTCCCCGTCGTCCCGGTGGCCGCGCTCGTGGACGGCCACGACGGCAGTGGTGCCGCAATCGACCTTGTCTCACTCGTCTGCCTGTCACGCCCGAGCAGAATGCCGAGCGGCAAGGATCGGCAATCGACGCAGCCGCATCACGCGATCAGTGACCTTCACGCTCGCGCAACGAGATTGCTGCGGCTCGCGACCTTCATGCACGCCGCGTCCTCCGCGCTCGCCGCCGATGATCCGCTGGCGCGCCTCGCGTCGGAGTACCAGTCGTATCTCGTGGGCGTCCGTAAGCTCCAGTACGGTTCAGGCGGGGCACGACAGCGCGCTCTTTGACCGGCCCGAGATTGGCGCGCTCCTGCAGGAGCATCTCGGATTCACGTTCCGCGACTTCACAACCGTCCGGTCCGCCATCCAGGAGCGATACAACCGCATCATCACGGGCCTCCGGAACGAGACTGGCGACATCGCCATGCGATGCCAGGCTGAGGGCCGCGACCCCACGGTGCAGGAGATCCAGGCCTTCCGCAAATCGATGTCTGCCTTCATGGTCCTTCCCGGCGAACGCGCATCGTTCACCGTGTCGGACATCGCTGACGAGTTCAAATTGGAACCCGCCCGGGTTGAAGCCGTGCTCGACGCTTTCAGCATCGGATTCGATGACGGGCGGGATGCGGTCGCAACAATCGCCTCCTTCCTGCGAGGCGTCAATCCGCTTACGAGGACGTGCCTTGCTCGGGACGCGGCCGGCAACTACCTCATGACCGGCGGCCAGATCGGAACGGACTCCTTCCGCATGATCGCGGAGACAGCCCTGAAGGCCGACGGCAAAGCGTGGAAACGCTACGACCGCACGCGTGCTGATGTCACCGAGGCAGCGGCCCTTGCCGCTGTTTCTCGGGTCCTTAGGACGCCGACGGCGCACTCGAATCTCGAGTGCTACGCCCCCAAACAGGGGCGGAGCGCTACAGCCTTGGACGCAGCATGCTCCGCCCCGCAGATCGTCGGTGACCAGACTGAGTGCGATGGCCTATTCATCGTCGAGGACGTCGCAATCTGCGTTGAGGTGAAGGGGCGGACGATCGCCGACCCGGCACGGCGCGGTGATCGGGCGCGCCTGGCTACGGAGATCAAGGCGACCTTCGGCGAAGGAGCCCGGCAAGCCCGGCGCCTTGAGCAGCTCATCTCGGAGAACCATGGGCTATGGCTCGGTGACGGCTCCTGGCTCGACCTCGCTGGAATTCGCGAAGTACGGTCAATCGTCGTTGGCCTTGACTTCTTCGGTCCGCTCGCGGTCGCGCTGGGCGATCTGAAGCGGGCTGGGATGCTGGGAGAAGGCGGCCTGCCCTGGATCGCCTCGCTTCACGACCTTGAGGTCATCAGCAAGGTCATCGAGCGTCCAGCCGAGTTCCTGCTCTACCTCCGTCGCAGAGCAGACTCCGGTGTCGCAACTTACTACCGGGGCGCCGACGAGCTCGACCTCTTCATGCTGTTCCTGGATGGCGGTCTCTACGTCGAGCCAGATCCCGAGGAGGTCCGACTCCAGCATCCCGCCGCTGGCCCTCCCCGCTCTCACGCCCAGAAGCAGCACCAGCGGGACGCGCGCCCGACCTTCGTAGGCACTCACACGGATCCACTGGACGCCTGGATGTACTGGATCGAGGGCACGAGTCCCTACGAGATCGAAAAGCCGGCATTCAACACGCACCCCGCCGCCCAGGAGATCGTCGACTTCCTCGCAGACGGGCGAAAGCCAGGCTGGTTCCGATTCGGCGCCGACCTGCTGGGCCTGGCGGGGACGGCACAGAAGAAGCTAGGCGACTCTCTCCGAGAGCTGGTGGACAAGAGCAGACGACCGGTGGCACAGCATGGTCCACGGCTACGCGGGCATGTGGGGCTATCCGATGCTCTTCGCCGGCACCAAGCCGCGCAGCCACACCCGCGACGAAGCAGTGGAGAAACTCCGAGCGTACATGGCCGCCAAGAAGCAGCAGATACGGTCCGACCGGAGCCTCGGACTACTGCTGGACGAACGCAGGGAGATCGTCCACGTGATCTACATGAACAACCTGCCTACGGACGACCCCGACCTTGACGCGCTCGGCACAGCGATCGGCCTGAGGTCAATCGAAGAATCACACCGGCCACTCCCCCCTTCTGCGCGGCGCGCGACCCATCGGCTCCGTGGCCACCGGAAGCACAAGCGCTGACGTTGAACCCAGGTGACGCCTTGGGGGTGCACGACATTGGCAGCTTGTCCACGTGTGCGTGCCGAAAACCCTCGTCCATGTCATGCGACCAGGCGATATTCGTTGATCATGCCGCCAGCGCGAGTCTGTCTTCGCACGCGGTACTGCTCAAGATCGACCGGTTTGGGCAGCGGTTTCGGGTCTGCGCGGCTGCGTTCAGGGAGCGGTGCGGCCGGTGCTGATTATGGTGGGTCTCGTACTCGCGCAGGATCCGCCGCAGATGGGCCTGGTTCCAGATGAGGGTCCGGTCCAGGAGCTCACGGCGGCATCCCCCGATCCAGCGTTCGGCGATCGCGTTCATGCGGGGCGTCTGGACGTTGCAGAGCACGGTCTGGATCCCGGCATCGACGAGAACCGCGTCGAACGCGGTCGTGAAGTTCGAGCCGCGGTCGCGGATCATGAACCTGACTCGATGTGCTTGGTCGCCGAGGTCCATGACTAGGTTGCGGGCCTGCTGGGCTGTCCATTCGCCGGTTGGATGGAGGGTGACTGCGAGGATGCGGATGCGCCGGGTGGCGTGCTCGATCACGGCCAGGACATAGGCCTGGGTGCCGCCGGGCAGGTCGGCCGTGAAGAAGTCGCACGCCAGGATCGCGTCAGCCTGGGAGCGCAGGAACTGCGACCAGGTAGGCCCGGTCCGCCGAGGCGCAGGGTCGATTCCGGCGTTCTTCAGGATTTCCCATATCGTCGACGCCGCTACCTTTACTCCTAGGCCGGCGAGTTCGCCGTGGATCCTGCGGTAGCCCCATCCGGGGTTCTCGCGGGCCAGCCGGAGGATCAGGGCCTTGA
>WNFC01008134.1_pt1 | contig 19684 bp, 16 predicted proteins | sample 5400541 | NCBI WGS metagenome assembly WNFC01 (sample SAMN13153342, study PRJNA577476) | soil metagenome | isolation source: 120 cm saprolite under Douglas fir tree site 2 hole 2 replicate 1 | place: USA:California | collected 2015-04-18 | reverse complement strand
AAACAATATGCCTTCAAAATGTTTTATTACTTTCTTGAATACCACTGTGCAAACTGAACGTTCTGACTCCAACCCTCGGCTCCAGCCTCGCTGTTTACGGTCCTCTCACACCTCACTTTTGCGACGGAAAGTAGCTAAGGTTCCAGCCCTCCTAACCGCGATCGCCGTCGAAGCCATCACCGGCACGGTGCGCGGCTTGGGTGGGCTGCGCTTAGCTGACCTTCGCGTGGCCACACCCTCTGTCGTGATAGTCGTAGCGTCCGCCGCAGCGCTGGTGCTGGCCATGGTATTGGCACGCCGTCGTGTGGTTTACGCTATCGCGGGCTTGCTAGCAATTCTTGCGGCGTCCGTGGTCCTTGCTTTCATTCCGCCGCAACCGAGATTCCGTTCCGGCCTGCTGGAAATCACTTCGATTGATGTTGGTGAGGGAGATTCCACGCTACTGGTCACGCCGCAGGGACGCGCGCTACTCGTCGATGCCGGAGGTCCAATCGGTGGCGGCTCCTCGCAACTCGATTTTGGCGAGGACGTCGTCTCTCCCTATCTTTGGTGGCGCGGTATCTCGCGGCTGGACGTGGTTGCAATCACCCATGGCCACTCCGACCACATCGGCGGAATGGTGGCGGTGCTGAAAAACTTTCGGCCTCGGGAGTTGTGGGTTGCTCTGCTGCCGCCGAGTGCGGCGCTCGATCGCATCATCGCAGAGGCGCACGCTCTGGGTATCCTCGTGGTCCGCCACTGGGAAGGAGACAAACTCAATCTCGGCGGAGCGACGGTTGAAGTGCTGGCTCCGCCCCAGGATTGGTTGGTCGGCAGCAAGCCCCAGAACAACGACTCACTCGTGTTGCGCGTCAGCTATGGAACTTCAGCCGTGCTGCTCGAAGGCGATGCACAGACGCAGGTAGAGCGGCGCGTTGCCGCACGGCATCATCCCACAGCGGATCTCCTGCGCGTTGGGCACCACGGCAGCGCCAACGCGACCACATCCGAATTGCTGGCCGTGGTAAAGCCCAAATACGCTGTGATCTCGGTGGGATTTCGTAACTCGTTCGGATTGCCGCGGCCTGAAATCCTGCAACGTCTCGTCCGCTCAGGCGCGCGCGTGTACCGAACCGATCTGGACGGAGCCGTAACCTTCTATCTGGATGGCCACTCCGTCACCCCTTCTGCGGAGGCTCTCCCGTAGAGTCCGCCACTGCCTCGTCGTCGACCGCGTCGTATTCGGCGGTTTCGTCATCGCCCGCGTCAGCCGATTGCCGGAACTCCGCGATGATCCGCCGTGCCGCCTCCGCGTCTTCCTCCCGGACCAGAATGATTGTGCCGCCAACTCCCGGAAAGGTATCCTGTGGTGCGGACAGGGAAGTCATGTCGGAGTCAATTCCCGATGATTCTAGCAACCCCTTGACCACCAGGGCCTCGGACTCCCGCTCCGCATCGAAAACTTTCACCAGCTTCTCATTCGGATTGGGACGTGGATTTACCGCTGCCGCCGATTTCTGGGACTCTGCCATGAACGTCTCCAATTCTGGGATGTGACCGTGGGCATGTTAGGCCGAATCCCCGCTACATCGCGGATTTTACTCCTCTTTCGATCGGATGCGGCGTTCCCGCCCCGGGGTTGCGGACCGCGTAGGAGCGGGCGCCTCGCCCGCTCTGCTTTTAAGCTACCGATTAAAATAAAGTTCACCATCATACTCAGCGATTCCTTGACACAGGAAGAGGAGCACCTTCGTGCAGTTGTTTTCCCGGCGAATTCAGGCAGAATGCCCCTAAACAGTTAACGCAACACCAGGGTGACCCGAGTCATCTAAAACTTGGGGATTTGCAAAGGGCAGCACACAGAGGCCACGATGAACATTCCGGATCAGGCGAATCACGAGCAGAGATTTCCTTTAGCCGACGACAATAATGAAGACAGGCGCGAGAGCGAGGACGAAGCTCGCAAGATCCGCCGCCTGCAGATGATGATGAGCATGGTGATGTCCGTGATCAGTCAGGACTCGAGTCTTACCCTGGAGGAAGCCTCAGAACTCGCCGCCGGCGCAAAGCGCGCCGCGCTGGCCATGTTCCCGGACAAAGAACTCGCCTACGACTTGCTTTATAAGCCGCGTGTGCAGCGGTTGATGAGAGAAAGGTTTCGGCTGCAGTAACCCACAAACTCCGCTACTGGTCGACCACAGAATTCCGCAGCGTCCCCACGCCTTCCACGCTGACTTCCACGACATCTCCGGCAACCAGCGGTCCAACTCCCGAGGGCGTGCCCGTAGCGATCAGATCGCCCGGAAACAGCGTCATCACCTGAGCGATGTGGCGAATGATCACATCCAACGGAAAGATGAAGTCACGCGTGTTCCCCTGTTGCCGAACGTCCCCATTGACGCGCGTTTCCACTCCCACGCCCGCCCACGGATCAACCTCATCGGTTACCACCGGGCCGATCGGGCAAAACGTGTCAAATCCTTTGGCACGGGTTCATTGCCCGTCTTTGTTCTGCAGGTCGCGTGCAGTCACGTCATTCAAACAGGTACAGCCGAGGATGTATTGTCGAACATCGCTTTCGGCCGGAGGCTGATAGCAAGTCTTGCCGATGATCACTCCCAGCTCACCTTCATGGTCGACACGCTCTGAAATTTTCGGCCGCCGGATTGTGCCGCGAGGCGCCAACAACGCTGAGGTAGCTTTCAGGAAAAGAAGCGGTTCTTGGGGCACGTCGTGGCCCAGTTCGGCAGCGTGCTCGCGGTAATTGCGGCCCACGCAGACGATCTTCGACGGGCGCACCGGAGCCAGCAGCGCCGCTTCCTCGAGCGGAATAGGTTCAATCCTCCGCGTGCGCAGATTCTCCAGGTCGCCATCCGCCTCTTCCGGAGGTGTGAGCAGGATACGCATAATTGTGTCGCGTCCCGCGGCAGACTCAACCAGACCATAGTGCGCCTGGCCATTCAGTTCAAAGCGGCAGTATTTCATTCGACCTCGGCTTGATAAAAAAGCTACTAACAATTGGCAACTACGGCAGTCCTAAATAAGCTGAACAGATTACGACGTCTTGGAAACGGGATCCGGCATCTTGAATCGCGCAACGTTCGACCTCATGCGACATTTGAAAAGGTGGCTACATTTGAAAGACGGCGACTGAAAGACGGCGACGTTTTGAAAAGACGGGCGACGTTTTGAAAGGGTGCGGCTTCCAGCCGCACCGTAAAATCCATTTCCTGAACCGGGCTTTAGCCCCTGAGGTGCAAATTTGCAAGAACGCGTCCCTCTTCAACCATTTCCGTTTGGCTAGCAGCTAGAAGTTAAAAGTTACAAAGCCAAAAGCCAAAAGCCAAAAGCCAAAAGCCAGAAGCCAAAAGCCAGAAGCCAAAAGCCAGAAGCCAAAAGCCAGAAGCCCGCCCCCTCACGGCACCCTCTCACTCGCTTCCTCGGACCGCGCGCTCTCGTTCCCGCGCAGGTCAACCGAGGACACGGAATACGAGTAAGTCTTTCCTGACACGACCGCCGCATCCCGATAAGTCGGCATCTTCAACGGCTCCGCATTCAGCTTTTCGGGAAGACTCCCAGGCTCGTGACGGTACACATTGTATCCGGCGAAGTCCAGGTCGGTGACAGGCGCCCAAATCAAATCAATAAATGGCGGTTGACCGGGACCCGAAAAGACAGCCTGCAGGCCCGAGGGAACGGCCGGTGGATAAATGTCGTGTGTGAACACCTTTACATCGGGTGTGTCCTCGCCTTCCACTTGCGCTTCAGGCTGGCCCGGCCGCGCGATTACAGTTGCGATGTTCGCGCGGTACTCGTAGGTCTTCTCCCACTCAATGCTAGGGTCGGTAAAGCTGAAAGTGGCTTCACCGGTATCTGGCACTTGCCCCACAAGAATCTGCTGTGGGCTGCCTTCGGGGCGCCGGTAAATCCGATAGACATAGCGCAACATCGGATGCGAAGCGAACGGCTCCACCGTTCCCGTGAGCACTACGCCCTTTCCCGTGACTTCGGCGGCAAAATTGTGCGGAGGGGGAAGCGTTTCCGCCAGTGGCACCTGCACCTGATTGGAAAGTCCGGCACTGCGCCCGTTCTTGTTCAACGCTTCAACGGCATAGGTGACGAATCCAAGGGGATTGTCTCTCACGAGTTGCCTCGGCAGTGGGTCGCCGTGTGTTGCCTGGATCGCTAGGACTTTCACTTCTGACTTTTTTCCCGACTTGCTCGATCCCGAGACGGAAGGTGCAGGAGCCGTTTCGCCGACCGGAGTGCCACACTCGGTCAGAACCGGTTCAAGTCCCCGGCAAATGCGCGTCGCTCCGGGATGCCGAACCGTTAGCCGGTCCGTCGTGACCGTTGGGATCGTCCAGCTCAAAACAACGCTGTCAGCCTTGCGGACGGCCCGCAGATCCGACGGAGGCTTTGGCAACGCCAGCGAAGGCGGCAGCGGTGGCCCGATTGTGGCGCAGCCTGCAAGCAGAAGGCACAGACAAAAAACAAGGACGATGCAGGCGCGGCCGCGCATGAGAATACACAGAGTACCAGACCGCAGGTCGTCCCCCAAGCGCAGGAAGCCAAAGACCGAAAAAGCGCCGCACCCTTCGAGTAGGGCAACAAGGGTTTACCCTGTGCTCCCCTGTGCCCTCTGTGGTCAAGATTTTCTACAGAATATACCGCGACAAATCCTGGTCCTTCACGATGTCACTCAGCATCTTGCGGACATAGTCGGCATCGATAATAACGTGCTGGCCTTTTTTCTCCGGAGCATCGAAGCTAAGCTCGTCAAGCACGCGCTCCATAATAGTGTGAAGCCGGCGCGCGCCAATGTTCTCTGTACTCTCATTTACGCGAAAGGCGAAGTGCGCGATCTCATCCAGCGCCTCGACCGTGAACTCCAGCTTCACGCCTTCGGTTTCGAGCAGGGCGGTGTATTGCTTGACCAGCGACGACTTGGGCTCAGTCAGAATGCGCACGAAGTCTTCCATCGTCAGCGACTGCAATTCCACGCGAATTGGGAAACGTCCCTGCAACTCCGGGATCAGATCGCTGGGCTTCGAAACGTGGAAGGCGCCGGCCGCAATGAACAGAATATGATCGGTGCGCACCATGCCATAACGCGTGTTCACCGTGGTGCCTTCGACGATGGGCAAAATGTCGCGCTGCACGCCTTCGCGCGAAACATCCGGCCCATGGCCACCTTCCCGGCCTGCAATCTTGTCAATCTCATCCAGGAAGACGATACCCGAATTCTCCACGCGATCAATCGCCATGCGTGTGACCTGGTCCATGTCGATCAGGCGCTGCTCTTCTTCCTGAATCAGATATTCGAAGGCCTCATTGACCTTCATCTTCCGCTTCTTGGTGCGCTGGCCGAAGATGTTGGGCAACATGTCCTTGATGTTGACGTCCATCTCCTCCACGCCCTGGTTGCTGATAATTTCAAAACTTGGGAAGTTGCGTTCGCGGACGTCAATTTCAACGCTCCGATCGTCCAGCTTCCCTTCGCGCAGTTGCTGCCGAAGTTTTTCGCGCGTGCGATTGGACGATTCAGTCAACGCAGTGTTGCCGTCAATGACCACGCCGCCCGAAGTAGAAGACTGCTCAGGACGCGTCGGAGGAGATGGCGGCAACAGAATGTCGAGCAGACGCTCTTCCGCGTTGAGTTCGGCTTTGTCGGCGACGTCTTCCAGCTTCTCTTCACGAACGTTGTCGATCGCAATCTCCACCAGATCGCGCACCATCGACTCGACGTCGCGCCCCACGTAACCGACCTCGGTAAATTTCGAAGCCTCCACTTTAAGAAACGGGGAATTGGCCAGCTTGGCCAGCCGCCGCGCAATCTCGGTTTTGCCCACGCCGGTAGGCCCGATCATAATTATGTTTTTGGGGATGATTTCTTCGGCTAGTTCGGGGGTTAGTTTTTGGCGACGCATGCGATTGCGCAGCGCAATCGCTACGGCGCGCTTGGCGTCTTTCTGGCCGATTACGTGCTTGTCGAGTTCGACGACGATCTCACGCGGAGTGAGTTCGTCGAGTGCCAGTTGTTCTTCTTCGGCGGATGAGGGGAGATATATGGCCATAAAAGCAGTTCTCAGTTCTCGGTTCTCAGTTCTCAGTCGCTTGGCAATCTGTCAACTGAGAACTGGGAAGTGAGAACTCGTTTCACAACTCTTCAATCGTCACTGCATCGTTGGTATAGATGCACATCTTGCCTGCAATCTTCATCGATTCTTCCGCGATCTGCCGGGCCGTAAGCTGCGTATGCTGGGAGAGCGCCTGAGCCGCGGCCTGCGCGTAGGGACCGCCGCTGCCGATGGCCGCCACCGCGCCGTCGGGCTCGATCACATCGCCTTGTCCGCTCAACAGGAAGGTTTGCTCTTTATCGCAAACCAGGAGCAACGCTTCCAGATGGCGAAGGAATTTGTCGGTGCGCCAGTCCTTGGCGAGTTCCACTGCGGCGCGTCCGAGGTTGCCGTGATACTGCTCCAATTTGCCTTCGAAGCGGCTGAAGAGAGTAAACGCATCGGCCGTGGATCCGGCGAAACCTGCGAGAATCTTGTCGTTGTAAAGGCGGCGAATTTTTTTGGCCGAGTGTTTGATGACGGACTCGCCGAGCGTAACCTGTCCGTCGCCGGCGAGAACAACGCTGCCGCTGCGGCGGACGGACAAAACTGTGGTGGAACGGATCAGTCGCTTCGTGGGCATGAGCGCAATTCTTAATTATAACAGCACCAAAATCTGAGCTCTTGCGCTGCGGAATTCGCTAAATGTTGTCAAATGTTGTCAATAGGCGAAAACTACACGATTGCTCTTAAGTGGTTGGCAACATTAGGAAAATATTTTCAAAAGAATGTCCAGTTCGCCTATTTCAAAATGCTATACTAAAACTAGAGAGTAAATCTTGAAGAGCAGGCGCGGCCTCAAAAGGTCGCGCCTTTTCTTTTGGGCTTTCGACGATCATAGTGCGAGGATCTTCTCAGACTGATCTGGGCTTCAGAGGCGGGGCGGGGGAATGCATAGGTGCAAGGATTTCAGAACGTTCAAGGAGCGTGGGGAGTGGGTGGAACTGCGCTTTATGACTCAGGCCATCGAGCATGGGTTCAAGGTTTCGAGGCCCTGGGGCGACTCGTCGGCTTACGATGTCGGCGTTGAATCGGGCTCGCGGGTTCTCAAAGTACAAGTGAAGTCGACGGACTGCCGGACCGAATTCGGATACTTGTGCCAGTTCAAGCCGGGCCCGGGTACTCAGCCATACACGCTGGAGCAGATCGACTTTTTTGCGGCGTATGTCATCCCGAAGGACGTGTGGTACCTGATTCCGGCGATGGTTCTCTTGGGAGGCCCGCAGAAAAAAGCTCTGACGCTATTGCCATCGAAGCCGCTACATCCGGATCGTTACAGGTACGAGTGTTATCGGGAGGCGTGGACGCTGCTGGGCCCGATCCTCAACCGGAGCAGGGCCGACGGCCGACACGAGACCGAGGGTTCGCACAAGACAAAAGGCAAATAGAAGTAGCCGAGATATTTTTGTCACGCTTGATTCAGGAGCCGACTGAGCCGTTGCTTCACATCCGGCCACTCCGCCGCCACGATCGAAAAGCGCATCGAGTCGCGAGGGATGTAGTCGGCGGCCATGCGATGGGCGCGGAGAATGCCTTCGAACTTTCCGCCGATGCGTTCGAGCGCAGCGCGGGAGCGCTGGTTGCGCGCGTCGGTGTGAAAGCAGACGCGAAGCACCTGCCAGGTTTCGAAAGCGTGCGTCAGCATGAGCAGCTTGGCCTCGGTGTTGGCGGCAGTGCGGATGGCCGAGCGGGTCAACCAGGTGTAACCGATCTCGCAGGCGTCGGGAACGCTATGGCCGTGCCGTGCGTGGCCCTGCGGCCACGACCAGTGCTCCAGGTTCCAGAAGCGCGTCGAGCCGATGACGACAGCGTCATCCACACGGACAATGGCGAACGGGACGGCGGTGCCAGCGTCCCGCCAGGCGAGGGCGGTGTCGATGTAGCTGGTGGCCTCGACCTTGCCCTGCGGGACGGGACTCCATTGGTAGAGGGAGGGGTCTGCTGCTGCGGCAGCTACCAAGCCGTCGACATGGCGGTGGTCGAGAGGTTCGAGGCGGATGTGGCTGCCGGAGAGCATTCGCCGACCTCGGGGGCTAAAGCCTCGTCTTTCTGGTGCTTCGTTGCGGCACGGCTGAAGCCGTGCCCTGATACGAATCCGAGGTTTTTCCGCAACGGCTGAAGCCGTGCCCTTTCAAAACCATTTATGAAACGCCTAGCAGCCCGTGGTGCAATGCCCCAGGTTTCCGGGAACGCGGAACGGCGAGCGGCACCGGAATCTGCGGACGGGTTCGGCGCTGGGAGCGGCTGGGTTCGTGTTCCCGAACCGAGGGTGCGGGTTTCGACGCGTGAACAGGGCGAGTAAGAACGCAAAAAGTGTCCGGACGGGGTTCTTCCACTCCCGCGGCGTTCCGGCCCCGATTAAGGTGCGCAGGATCAGGCTCAAGTTGAAGGCTCCCACGTGGATCAGTTGCCGCTTCAGAATGTTTTCGTGGCCGCGTAGATGGCAGCGCCGTATCCCGCCTGTCTCGTAGCAGTGCGCGAAGCTGCGCTCAACCAACTCGCCGCGCCGCCGCAGTAAACTCTTGCCGTACGCGCCCCGTACCCGCCGCCGGTTCGCATACACCGCTTGCTGCTCGGCTTGTTTGCCCGCCCAGTTCCGCCGCCCCTTCTGGTTCTTCTCCGGAATGTAACTGCGCACGCCGTACGCCTTCATCCGCTTCACCACCGCGCCGCTGTGATAGCCCTTATCGGTCACCGTCTCTTCGATGCCGGCCACGTTCACCTGCGGCGCTTCGTTGGGCCGCAACCCCGCCTCGCGCCCGACCTGCTCCGCCACCGCCATCCCGGCCTCGCACAAGGTTTCATCCAGCGTCGTCGTGTCGCCTCGGTCCGCGCTCTGCAGCGTGACCGCCACTACCGCACCCGTGTCCAGATCGACCGCGTGCTCGGCCTTGTGCGCCAGATGCGTACGCCCATCCTTCATCTTCGCGATGCGCGCGTCGCCGTCCGCCGGACTCTTCCACTCTTTATTCGACGTGCGCTTCTTGCGCTTGCGGTCCAACCGCGCCAAGTCTTCCCGCGTCGGCGTCGCGATCCCCGACGCCTTCGCCAGCCCGCGCAGAAACTCCTCGTAACTCTCGCCCGTGTCGCGCCGCACAATCGAGCGCATCGCCGCATTCGCTTCCAGCGTCGTCGCGTCAATCGCGATCCGCTGGCCTTTCAGCAGCCCGCGATCCGCCAGCACACCCAGCACCCAGGCGAATACTTCGCGATGAGTGTCCACATCGATCAGCCGCCGCGTGCGCGAGATCGTCGAGTGGTCCGGCGTGTACTCGTCCAGGACGATGCCCACGAAACGCCGCAGCGCCAGCGAGTCCGGCCAGCCGCCAGGCAATCCCGCGCTCCGCTCCAATGCCCTCGAAATACCCGATCAGCAGCGCCCGAAAGTAAATCCCCGGTGTCAGCGACCGACGCCCGTACTTCTCCGCATAAAACTTCACGCACCACTTCTCGACCAACTCGTCAAAGCGCTCGGCCTCCAGCAACTCGTTCAGCTTTTGATAAAACGGATGCCCCGGCGCCGCCGCCAACTCCTGCTGCGCGATCCACAACCCCGCTTGCTTCTCCCGCTGCTTGCACGTGCCCATCGCCATGCGCGCATTCTAAGAACGAGACCTGTGGATCGTTGAGTTTATTTCGGCAGGAATCCAGACTTTTACCCTTTCAACGTGGAATGATCGCCATGCGCGAAAGCCTTAGTACGAGTACAATGCCTGCGTATTTGGAGGGAAGACGGTATGAACTGGGCGCGACTCGTTGCGATCGTTGTTGGCGCCGGTGTCGTCTCGTCGCTCACTGACTGGTTCTTCGCCGGCGATTGGATTCATCGGCGCTACACCTATCCCGAAATCTGGCGTCAGGGTGCCGAAGGGAGAGCGATTGCTCTGACCAGTCCGCTACCATTTCTGACCTGCGGGGTCTTTGCCTATGTCACCGCCCGGCTGGGTCTTCATTCTGTATCGGGCGCGGTCAAACTGGCGGTTGCGGTGTGGCTGATCGGCCCGTTGCCGCTGATCCTCACTAATGCCGCATTTATGAAGCTGCACCGGGTGTTTGTGGTGTCTTACGCGATCGGCTGGTTAGTAAAGCTCACGATCGTTGCGGTGGCAGTTGGCTGTTTCCTTCGTTGACGCCGACAGGAGAGTCTGTCGTGTCGTTTGGCTCCCAGCGACTTTAACCACGGCCTGCTAGGTGCGGAAAAAGCGGCGGACAGGAGTGTCCGCCCTACACGGTGGGAATCGATACTGCTGCGTGGCGAGATTTCACGCGCCAAACTCAGAGGCTAAAGCCCGCCTTTCTTATGCTTCGTTACGGCACGGCTGAAGCCGTGCCCTTCCCAAGACCACTCATGAAATGAGTTCCTACGCGTGGAAGAGCAGCGGACGAGCCTGCCCTGAGCTTGCCGAAGGGAGTGTCCGCCCTACACGGTGGGGATCGATACTACCGCGTGCCGAGATCTAACACGACAACCTCAGGGGCTGAAGCCCGTCTCTATTGTGCTCCGTTGTGGCACGGCTGGAAGCCGTGCCCTTCCCAAGACCATTTTATGAAGCAAGTTCCTACGTGCGGAAAAAGCGGACAGGAGTGTCCGCCCTACACGGTGGGAATCGATACTGCTGCGCTCTGAGATCTAACGCGCCGACCTCAGGGGCTAAAGCCTCGTCTTTCTGGTGCTTCGTTGCGGCACGGCTGAAGCCGTGCCCTGATACGAATCCGAGGTTTTTCCGCAACCCCAGGGGCTGAAGCCCTCATTGAAAACAGGGGCTTATCGCAGCGCTGAAAGCGCTGCGCCACCCCAAACCGGAGTTTTTCTGCAGCCTCTTCAAGCCGTGCCCTGATACGAATCCGAGGTTTTTCCGCAACGGCTGAAACCGTGCCCTCTTAAAACCGTCCTTTCAAAGACCATTTAGGAAATGCGTTCCTACCTGCGGAAAAAAGCGGCGGACAGAGCCTGCCGGTTCTGCCGAAGCCCTGAGCGAAGCCGAAGGGTTGTCGAAGGGAGTGTCCGCCATACACTTACGCTGGGTAACCTGGCTTGGATTACGGGGGTGACTTTACGCGGAAATGGTGCGCTCGTACCGTGAAGTATATGCACCGGTCTGCTGCTGTGTTGTGTCATGACACGCCATCCCTTCAAACTTTGAAAACCGCGCTGAGAGAACTTGGAATCGACCAAGTGACTTGCCGGACTCACCATCAGGCAATGGAAGTGGCGTTGGGAGGAAGGTGTTCCGCGCTGATCGTGGATTTTGATCTGCCCGGAGCGGGAGAGGTCACCAAGATGGCAGCCAATCTTGCACCTCCACAAAGACCCGTGGTTCTTGTCCTGGCCGCGATGAATCCGGGGAGGGGCACGGCCTTTCAGTCGGGCGCAAACCGAATTCTTTACAAGCCACTCGAAATGGCGGAGGTAAAAGACGCTCTGTCGCCCCGCGGAAAACTCATGAGGAAGAATCGCCGCGGATCGCCGCGCCACGAGATGACGACCATGGTCTATCTCGAATGCGAGAGCCGCACTTTGCCGGCGGTCGCGATCAATGTGTGTGAGCATGGGTTTGCCATTCAGGCGACCGAACCCGTTCCTCTGCGTTCAAACCTGCACTTCCATTGTGTGCTGCCCGGCACGAGCTTGACGCTACGGGGGCACGCGGACATTGTTTGGGCGGATGATCGAGGGCGAGCGGGAGCTTTTTTTTCGCGCCTGGCGCCGTCGGACCGAAAACATCTGAAGCATTGGTTGGGCAAACAGAGCAGACGCCAGAAGGATGGGGTGCGTGTGCTGTTGCCTCCAGAGAATGCGGAGATGGGGTTGGCATTTTCGGGATAAAGTGCCACGCGGATCTCTTCTCACGCGAGTGCGTCTTTGATTATGATGCGGTGGGGCACTGCTGAACAGCCTGCGGAAAAAGGTGGCATTGCAGGTTGCGACTTCCCTCAGCGGCTAAAGCCGCTATGATTTTTCGGCTTTTACGGCGCGGCTGAAGCCGCGCCCCTTCAAAGCAAAATCAAAACCAGATGGTTCGGCAGTCTGTGAAGGCATGGCCTATCCACACCCATTCATGAAATGAGTTGGCAAAGCGGGGGACAGGGCCTGCCCTGAGCTTGTCGGAGGGAGTGTCCGGCTTACACCTTTGAAAAAGCGGCGGACAAGAGTGTCCGCCCTACACGAAATCCTCGCGAAGGTGCTATTACTCTGGTACCGCTGCCATGCTGAGTTATGACTGATATAGTTTGCCAGAATTTCACGTCCGAGGCCGGCTGTGAAGGAGAGAACTATGTTTTTCCTGTTTGGCATGCGCACCAAGGCAAAGATGATTGGTCAAACGGACCGCAGTTGTTCGAAATGCGCCCGCACAACGGTCCACAGCGCGAGTGAGTCGAAACGGTGGTTCACCCTGTTTTTTATTCCGGTAATCCCACTGGGAAGCAGCTATCTGGTGCGCTGCAACTTGTGTGGGTCGACTCTGAAGGGTTCGCCGGAGCTGAAAACTCAGCTTGCCGCGCGGGCCGCGGCGGCAGGCGCATAGGTCTTTGTATCTCGTCCGATCGATCCCCCTCAGTTTTGGTTGCTCTTGAAAAGGGGCGGACAAGAGTGTCCGCCCTGCACCTTTGAAAAGGCGGCGGACAGGAGTGTCCGCCCTACACGGTTACGGGTTGCGCGCTGGGTTTCGCCATCAGCAACTGGCGCAATACGTACTGCAGGATTCCGCCGTTGGCGTAGTACAGAGCTTCCTGCGGCGTATCGATTCGGACCAGCGCTTCGAACTCGGTTGTCTTCGCTTTGGCCTTCGCGCGGACTTTCACTTGCTGGCCTGCGGCGAAGTGTTCGACTACGTCGCGGATGCCGGTGATCTCAAACACTTCTTCGCCGGTCAGCTTTAGCGATTCCGCAGTCTGGCCCGCAAGGAATTGCAGCGGCAGGATTCCCATACCGACGAGGTTCGAACGGTGGATGCGCTCGTAGCTTTCGGCTATTACCGCATACACTCCCAGCAAACGCGGGCCTTTGGCGGCCCAGTCCCTCGACGAGCCTGAGCCGTATTCCTTGCCCGCAAGGATGATCAGCGGAGTTCCTTCGGCCTGGTATTTCACGGAGGCATCGAAGATCGACATTTCCGTTGCGCTGGGCAAATGGCGCGTGAATCCGCCTTCGGTCGAGACCAGCTTGTTGCGCAGGCGAACGTTGGCGAAGGTTCCGCGCACCATCACTTCATGATTGCCGCGGCGTGATCCGTAGGAGTTGAAGTCGGCGGGTTTGACGCCGTGCTCCTGCAAATATTTTCCGGCGGGACTGTCTTTCTTGATTGAGCCCGCGGGGGAAATGTGGTCGGTGGTCACGCTGTCGCCGAGCACGGCGAGCACGCGCGCGCCCTGGATGTCGTGCACGGGCGAGGGATGGACCGCCATATTCTCGAAGTACGGTGCCTGCCGGATGTAGGTCGAGTCTGGTTCCCACTGGTAAGTCTCGCCCTGGGGGACTGATAATCCGCGCCAATGCTCGTCTCCCTGGAAAACCTCGCCATAGCTCCGGGTAAACATCTCGGAGGAAATCGACTGCTGCATGGTTTGCTCGATTTGGCCCTGAGAGGGCCAGACATCGGCGAGATAGACAGGGTTGCCGTCTTTTCCTTTGCCCAGCGGATCTTTGCGCAGGTCGACGTCAATCCGTCCGGCGAGAGCGAAGGCCACCACCAGCGGCGGCGACATCAAATAGTTGGCGCGAACCTCAGAGTTGATGCGGCCTTCGAAGTTGCGATTGCCGGAGAGGACGGAAGCTACGACCAACTCTTTCTCGTCGATGGCCTGAGACACTTCGGCGGGCAGAGGTCCGGAGTTGCCGATGCAGGTGGTGCATCCGTAGCCGACGATGTGAAACTTCAGCTTCTCGAGATAGGGCATCAAGCCGGCTTTCTCCAGGTAGTCGCGCACAACTTTTGATCCCGGTGCGAGCGAAGTTTTTACCCAGGGCGGAACCGACAAGCCTTTCTCTACGGCATTCTTGGCCAGCAAGCCCGCGCCGATCATCACTGAAGGGTTCGAGGTGTTGGTGCATGATGTGATCGCGGCAATCACCACGCTGCCGTGCTGCAGGTAATTCTTCACCGCCGGCGTAACGTGTTCCTCGACGTTGGGATCTTCCACGCCGATCGCGGTGGGACTGCCGCCTTCCTGTTCCCAGCGTGCATTATTGGTCGCGGCACTCGTCTTAGTGGCGGCGGCGGCGGCTTTGGGCTTGAGGAGTGATGGCAGGGCCTGCCGAAAGGATTCTCCGGCTTGCGAGAGCATTACGCGGTCTTGGGGGCGCTTTGGTCCGGCCAGGCTGGGTTCGACGGTCGCGAGATCGAGGGTGAGCAATTCGGAGTATTCGGCGTCAGGGGTTTTCTCGTCCTGAAACAGGCCCTGTTCGCGGCTGTAGGCCTCGACCAGCGCGATCTGCTCCTCGGCGCGGCCGGTGAGCCGCAGATAGCGCAAACTCTCTTTGTCAATGGGGAAGATGCCACAGGTCGCGCCGTATTCCGGCGACATGTTGGCGATGGTGGCGCGGTCCGCGAGCGGAAGGTCTCGCAATCCAGGACCGAAGTACTCCACGAACTTTCCAACCACGCCGTGCTTGCGAAGCATTTCGGTGATGGTCAGCACCAGATCGGTGGCGGTAGCGCCTTCGCGCAGGCGGCCTGTGAGTTTGACGCCGACTACCGAAGGAATCAGCATGGAAACTGGCTGGCCAAGCATTGCCGCCTCGGCTTCGATTCCGCCCACGCCCCATCCCAACACGCCCAATCCGTTCACCATGGTTGTGTGACTGTCGGTGCCGACCAGAGTGTCGGGATAGGCGGTGAGCTTGCCGGCCGCATCCTGCACGAAGACCACGCGCGCCAGATATTCGAGATTCACCTGGTGCACGATGCCGGTGTCGGGCGGAACAATCGCGAGGTTGCGAAAGGCGGTCTGTCCCCAACGCAGGAAGGAATAACGTTCCTTGTTACGCTGGAATTCAAGCAGAGCGTTCACGTTGAAGGCGTTTGCGCTGCCGAATTCGTCTACCTGTACAGAGTGATCAATCACCAGTTCAACCGGTTGCAGAGGGTTGATCAGCGTGGGATCGCCGCCAAGTTGCTGCATGGCATCGCGCATGGCAGCCAGGTCGACGACACAGGGTACGCCGGTGAAGTCCTGCAAAAGGACGCGGCTGGGCGTAAAGGCGATTTCCTTGTCAGGCTTCGGCTTGATGTTGGCCTTGTTGTTCGCCGTCTTGGTGCCCCAGGCGGCGAGTGCGAGGACGTCGTCTCGGGTCACGTTGCGGCCATCTTCGGTGCGCAGCAGGTTCTCGAGCAGGATGCGCAGGCAGAAGGGAAGGTGCTTGGTCGAAATGCCTTGTTGGTCGAGGGCGTCGAGGCGGTAGATGTCGTACTCTTTTTTGCCGACCTTGAGGGTGGAGCGGGTGTTGAAGCTGTTCAACGACATGATGGCCTTTCCTTAACGATTGCGGCGCCTGAACCGGGCGCGATGCGGACTACTGGAACTGGTCTTACGAATGTTCCTTGAGGGAAAGTAAAACTCCCTCAGGGGCTAAAGCCCGCATTTTTTTGGATCCGTAACGGCACGGCTTGAAGCCGTGCCCTTTCAAAGCTGTTCCCTTTCAAAACCGTGCTCTTTCAAAGCTGTTCCTTCAAGCACCGTTTATGAGATCAGCTCTAGTGTAATTCCTTCCGGGTGAGATTGCGTAGTGCAGTGCCGAGAGGGTGGTGCGTCAGTTCCGCGATAGACCAGAGAAAAGCAAGTGAACCACGAAGGACACGAAGTTGCACGAAGGCTTTGGTTGCAGGCGCTGGGGACCGGCGCTATTGCCACTCGAATCTCAGAGTACGCGGGATGATCGCCAACCGAGGCGGTCGAACGGATCATTTCGCGCGGAGGAGCAGCACGGGCACGCTGATACTGTGCTGGACGCGGCTGGCTGTGGTGCCTAGAAACAGATCGGCGAGGAAACGGTGTCCATGGGTGCTCATGGCCACCAGGTCGCAACCTTTCTGTTCCACCCACTTGATGATTTCTTTTACCGGCTCGCCGTATGCCAGTTCGGCCTCCGTGGGAATGCCCGCGGACTGAAACTCTTCCCGGACTTTTTCCAGATAGGCGGTGTCTTCTGCGATCTCGGGACTGACGGCATCGGGGCCGTAGGTTCGGGCGGCCCATCCGTCGGCGACATGAAGCAGGACCAGGCGGCTGTGTGCCAGCTTGGCTAGCTGTTTGATATGTTCGATGATGGCGCGGTCGGAAGGAGTGCCGTCTAACGTGACCAGAATGGTGTCGTACATAGTTTTCGTCTCTGGCTCGCAGCGGAGCCTCAGCGCCTAAAGGCGCAACTGATAACGCAGGCACTTACGGCACGCCTGAAGGCGTGCCCTGATACAAATCGTGCGATACGAATCATGAGTACGAATCATGAATATGAACTACGGGAACGAATCATCAGGATACGAATCATAATCGGTTCCGCAGCTTGCAAAAATCGCTGTTGATCTTGCGTCACTCCTGGCGCGGCTGGACGACGCACCCTTTCAAGACAGAGTCGAAGGTCTAGTCTTTTAGCTCTCCGTAAAGGCCTGTGAATTTTCCCCGGCTTTTGGCGGGCAAGAGTGTCCGCCCCACACTAAAAAACAACAATTCTGCAATCTGTTTCAACCGCCGCTGATGACGTGCCACGCTGCTTTCAGCGAGTCGGGCAGGCCGTAGACGTCCATGGCGGTGATCAGAATAGCACTGGCCCAACCCGCGGCCAGCAGAAATGGGCCGTTCTTCCAATTTCCCATCCGCTTGCCGGAACTGGTGAAGTGCAGCAGGGGAAACATCGCAAACGGAAGCTGCATCGCCAGCACAACCTGGCTGAGGGTCAGCAGATCTGTAACGCTGCTGTTGCCGCGCACGCCGATGATGAAAACGGCGGGCAGGATGGCCAGCGTGCGCGTGATTAGGCGCCGTACCCACGGTTTGACTCGCCAGTGCATGAAGCCTTCCATCACGACTTGGCCAGCCAGGGTGCCCGTAATGGTGCTGCTCTGCCCGCTGGCGAGGAGGGCCACCGCAAAGAGAGTGCTGGCCAACGCTGTGCCCAGCAACGGAGCGAGCGTCAAATAGGCGACTCGAATCCAATCACTGCCAGCGGAAAACCGGAACATCTGGCCTCCGGGGACGATCACGCTGTCCTTGCCAAAGAAAACCGTTGCCGCCAGTACGAGAATGGCCGCGTTGACGAAGAAAGCCACGGTTAAGGCAACGATGGAATCAAGAGTATTGAATTGAATGGCGCGGCGAATCGATGGGGCGTCCTTCTGAAACTTGCGGCTCTGCACCAGGGCTGAATGCAGGTAGAGGTTGTGGGGCATGACCGTCGCACCGATGATGCCAATGGCGACGTAGGCCATGCCGGCTTGACGAAAGTGTGGTGACAGAAACGCTCGTCCCATTTCCAGAAAGCTGGGCTGGGTCTGCGGCAGAACAAAGATCTCGATGAAGTAACAGACAGCGATGGTCGCGATCAGCAGGAGAACTACGGCCTCGATGGCGCGCATGCCAAAACTCTGCAGGGTTAGGAGCAGCAGTACGTCCAGGCCCGTGATGATGACGGCCCACAGCAGCGGGATATGAAACATCAAATTGAGGGCGACGGCGCTGCCGAGAACCTCGGCCAAGTCGCAGGCGCCGATGGCCACTTCGCTCATCAGCCAGTTGGGCCAACGGGTCCAGCGGGGATACCAGTCGCGGCAGCATTGGGCGAGGTCCTTGCCGGTGACCACGCCCAGTCGCGCGGAAATTATCTGCATGAAGATGGCCATCAGGCTGGCCAGGCCGACGACCCATAGCAGGCCGTACTTGAACTGAGCGCCGGCTTGCAGGTCTGTCCCCCAGTTGCCGGGATCCATGTAACCGACGCTGACTAGAATTGCGGGGCCGACGAAAGCCCGCCAGTGCTCCCAGAAGCCGGCGCGGTGGTGCGGCACGCTGACGGTGCTATGCACGCCGTCCAAGGATAAGTGGCGAGCGGGTTCGGCATTGGTGCCAAGCGCTGGGTCTGACGCGTCGATGGGGTTGTGCTCGTCTGTCCTCATCTAGTGGGTTCCGGCAGACAGGGGAGTCGTCGCTTCGCAGGCTGGTTCCACTGTTAAGCAGTATACACCAGTCTAGATTAACTACGGTTAACGTTAGGATCGCCGTCTCAGGTGGAGGTTGGACACGAGCAAGGTCTGGGGCTAGCGGCTGAAGCCGCTGTCGATTGTTTGGCGGCACTTGCGGCGCGGCTGGAAGCCGCGCCCTTTCAAAGCTGCGCTCTTTCAAAGCTGCGCTCTTTCAAAGCTGCGCTCTTTCAAAGCTGCGCTCTTTCAAAGCCGCGCTCTTTCAAAGCCGCGCTCTTTCAAAGCTGCGCTCTTTCAAAGCTGCGCCCTTTCAAAGCCGCGCCCTTTCAGAGCCCGCGCTTTTTCAAAGACAAAGTCAAATTAAGTTTTCGGGTAAGAGCCAGGTGGTTTCTAGGATTGAGGAGCCACAGAGACCCAGATTCTCTCGGCGGCCGGGCGGCCCAGGACCACTGCGCCTGTGGCGGTACGGATGGAGAGAGTCTTGTCATAGTTGCGCTCAAGCAGACGGAACTTTGCTTTCGGGCGGATACCGCGGGCTTCGAGAAACTGCAGAAGGTGCCGGTCGCGTTCATAGATGCCGCTGACAGCGTAGGTTTGTCCGGGTTCGGCGTCGGCCAGCAATACCAGGCCACGGCGGCGGCGACTGGTGGGACTTTCCAATTCGCTCAGATTTCCGTGCGGACACGCTCCACCCGGGCCCAACTTAGCCAGCAGCTTGGCTTCGAAGTCGGGGGAGACGGCATGCTCCAGACGTTCGGCCTCGTCGTGAACCTTCCACCACTCCATGCCGAAGAGTTCGGCCAGCATGCGTTCGATCAGGTGATGGCGCAGGGTGAGCTTGCGGGCAATCTTTCGGCCGGCCGCAGTAAGCCGCACCTGGCCGTCGCCTTGCACGCGAACCAGTCCGTCTTTTTTCAGGCGACGAAGGGCCATGGTCACGGCGGGCGGAGAAACTTTCAGCATGTCGGCAAGGCGCGCCGAGATGACGTCCTCTCCTTCGCTTTCCGCTTCGAGGATGGACTTCAGATAGTCTTCCTTGGAGACGGTGATCATCTGGGGAGATTATACGCAAGGTTAAGCGTAGTTAACTCTGCTTTTCACCACGGAGACACGGAGGCACGGAGAAGACCCAAGGCTGGAGGGAAGGGGTGACCCGTCTTGGGAAGCTGTGGCGGTGCAGCGAGAACCTGGGTCACTCGCGTTGCTCGGGATGACAATACCTTTGGGGGACGACAACTTTGTTTTGGGGAAGAAGTTCCTGGGATCACCCCTGTGCCTCAGTCCTGAAGACACGCGTTTGACAGGTTTCCTTGTCTGCCCCTAACCTTGAACTTCCTCTGGTTATGAAGGTTCTCGTTCTCGGTAGCGGCGGGCGTGAGCACGCGCTGGTGTGGAAACTCCGGCAGTCGCCGCGCGTCTCGAAGGTGTATTGCGCGCCGGGCAATGGAGGTA
>WNFC01002525.1_pt1 | contig 19684 bp, 16 predicted proteins | sample 5400541 | NCBI WGS metagenome assembly WNFC01 (sample SAMN13153342, study PRJNA577476) | soil metagenome | isolation source: 120 cm saprolite under Douglas fir tree site 2 hole 2 replicate 1 | place: USA:California | collected 2015-04-18 | reverse complement strand
ACAACTCTTTTGCCGGGACTCTGCAGCTCTCCGGACTAGTGGCTTGCACCGGCTTCCTCGTGCACAGCCTCGTCGATTTCAACCTGCACATCCCCTCGAACGCGCTCCTGTTTTTTCTTATGGCCCATCTGGCGACCGCAGAGATTCAGCCTGTCGCTTTGCCGTCTGCCCCCCACGGGTCGCGTTCTCGAAATCACTGATGGACTTGCGCCTTCTAGCTGTATAATCCGCAACGGGGGTCATCTATTCTCATGCAGCCAGCCAGACTGGGTGCGTTGGCGTTGTATTGTGCTCCGACTGCCCTGTTCGTATTCCTGGTTCTGGCGCCGCCCAGCAGCGCTCAACAGGCCGTTCTCGAGACGCCACAACAGGTTAACGACCGCATACGCTCGATGTCCGCGTCGGCGCGGGTGATGCCGCATGACTATGTCATCGGGAATGGCGACGTGCTGGACATCGAAGTTTTCGATGTAAAAGAGCTCACCCGGGAAGTGCGCGTCAGCCAGACTGGTTCCATCGGCATCCCCCTCGTGCCGGTTCGCTTGCATGTCGCTGGATTGACGGAAGTCCAAGCCGAACAGAAGATCTCCGAAGTCCTGGAATCCAACGGCTTGGTCTCTCATGCCCAAGTAAGTCTCAGCGTTAAAGAGAGGAAGAGCAAGCCCATTACCGTCGTCGGGGCTGTCGGACATCCCATGGTTTACCAGGCCGACCGGCCCGTGACCCTTCTGGAAGTCTTGGCGGAGGCTGGAGGCGTCGCTAACGACGCCGGCGACACCGTGATTGTAAACCGGCCCGCTCTGGACACGCCGGCCGATCCACCGGAGCCTCTGGCGATCGGCCCGGAAGTTCCTGCACCAGCCGCTGTCTCAACAGGAACGCCACATCCTGGCCCGGCGCAGGAGTCCGGATCCTCCGCGTCTGTGGTCCCCACTGCCTCCGCGAACTCTCCCGCGCCAGGTGATCCTCCCCGCTTGAACAATACGATCACCATCAATTTGAACGAGCTGATGGAAAGCGGGGACGCCGCGAACAATATTATTCTCCAGGCCGGTGACATCGTTACCGTTCCGCATTCGGGAATCGTCTACGTTCTGGGGGCGGTCAGCAGGCCTGGTGGTTTTGTCTTGGCAAATGACCGCGGCCAGATGACTGCGTTGAAAGTTTTGTCCCTGGCTGGTGGTTTGAGTTCCACCGCAAAAAAGGATCATGCCGTCATCGTCCGGAAAGACAACCAAGGGCAGCAGCACGAAGTTGCCGTTGATCTCAAGAAGGTGATGGCCCGCCGGGCGGAAGATGTGCAGCTTCAGCCCAGCGATATTTTGTACGTGCCAAACAGTGCAGGCAAACAAGCAGTGCTCAGGGCTCTGGAATTCGGAATTGCACTGGGGTCTGGTGTTGCTCTCTACCGCGTGGCGTACCACTAATCATGGCCGACGAAAACAAACTCGTACCCCGTGAAAATGGCTCCCATGGCGCAGTCGAGATAATCCCCTTGTCGTCCCGCGTTCCTTCTTTTGATCTCTCCCCTCGGGAGCCGCATCTCTACGACTACCTGCTGATTCTGCGAAAGCACCAGTGGCTGATTCTCTCCTTCATGCTCGCAGTCGTCACCATTGTTGCTATCGCCACTTTTCGCATGCAGCCCGTTTACGTCGCCACGGCTCGCGTTGAGATTGACCGCGAGAATGCCAACATCCTTCCCTTCCAGGGCGCCGATTCCTACGATTACATGATGGATCTCGAGAATTACATCGAGACCCAATCCAAAATTCTCACCAGCGAAACGCTTACCCTCCAAACCATTCGCAACAACGCCCTTTCGACGCGCCCGGAATTTTCTTCGCCCAACGGGCCTTCGGAAGCAGTCGCCAGCGGCAGCCTGGCAAACCAGAAACGCCCGCCCGAACTTGCTGAGTTTTTGGGGAGTCTTAGCGTTAAGCGCGTCCCCAATAGCCGCCTGATGGACGTCAGTTTTGAATCCACTGATCCCCAGCTCGCCGCGCGCATCGTCAACGCTCATATCGCTTCCTACATCGAGCAGAATTTCCGAAGTAAGTACGAGGCCACCACGCAGGCTTCCACTTGGCTTGCCGACCAGCTCAGTGAGTTGAAGATTAGGGTTCAGAGGTCCGAGGACGCCCGCATCGCTTACGAACGCCAAAACCAGATCTGGACTCTCGACGACAAGCAGAACATCACTACCCAGCGGCTCTCCGACATCAACAAACAGTTGACCGACGCGCAGAACGAACGCATGAAAAAAGAATCGCTCTACCAGTTTGCCAAAGCCGGCAATCTCGACGCCGTACCCGAGGTTCAAAACAATTCCGCGCTGGGCGATTTGTTCAAGAAGCGCAGCGAAGCCTCGTCGCAGTACGCTGACGCTTTAGCCCAGTACGGTCCCAATTTCCCCAGGGTGCAGCGTCTCCAGGCTCAAATAAAAGAATTTGATCAGACTATCGAAAAAGAAAAACAGAAAATTTTGGATGTTCTCGAGAGCGATTACCATGAAACGCAGCAACGCGAGACATTCCTGGCCCGGGCGCTCGATCAGCAGAAGGCCGAAACCAACCAGATGGCGGGAAAGCTTGTCGAATACAACATCCTCAAGCGCGAGGCCGAGGCCAACAAAACTCTCTATGAAGGGCTGATGACCAAGTTGAAGGAAACCGCCATTTCCGCCGGTTTGCGCTCCTCCAACATCCGCGTCGTGGACCCCGCCATGATTCCTTCCTCGCCGGCGCGTCCTGCGAAGACCCGTAACATTGCGCTGGCCTTTCTCGTGGGCTTGGTCGGCGGCATCGGCTTGGCTCTGATGCGCGAGTATCTCGACAATACCGTGAAGACTCCGGACGACGTCGAAACTCTTTCGCGGCTGCCTTCTCTCGCTGTCGTGCCTCAGTTTACAGATTCCAACGGCAGCGGCAGACGCCATGGTATTTTGCAAGGCTTCTCGTCCAATGGGCATGACAAACGCATCGAGCTCGTTGCTCAGCACCTGCCCAAGTCGCAGATGTCGGAAGCGTTTCGCGCCTTGCGCACTTCCATTCTTCTCTCGCAAGCCGATCATCCACCTCAAGTCATTTTGGTCACTAGCGCGCTCCCGCGGGAAGGCAAGACGACCGCTGCCGCGAATCTCGCGGTTACGCTCGCGCAGCTCGGCGACAGCACGGTGTTGGTCGATGCCGACCTCCGCAAACCCGGGATCGGTCGCCTCCTCAATTTAGCCGGCGGAAAATATGCCGGTCTGAGTTCCTATCTCGCCGGTGTTTCAAGTCTTGATCTGGTGTCTGTCCCGCACCCCGCTATTCCCAATCTCGTCGCCATTCCCACTGGACCTCTTCCTCCCAATCCCGCGGATCTGCTTTCTTCCCACAAACTCGTCGAGGCCATCGCCGAGCTCCGAACTAAGTTCAAATTCATAGTCCTTGATTCGCCTCCCATTATGGCCGCCACCGACGCCGTGATTCTTTCCGTGCAGGCCGATGGCGTGTTGCTTGTCGTCCGCAGCGGCGAAACGCCCAAGGAGGCTTTCACTCGCACTCGCGACTTGCTGAACAGCGTCAAGTGCCGAATCCTCGGCGTCGTTCTCAATGCCGTGGATTCTGGCGCCCCGGATTACTACTACTCTTACCGGTATTATCCCTACTCGTATGGATATGGTCCCCAGGAAGCGGCTGAAGCTTCGCATGAAGAGGATTCCGCAGCCATCGCGCAGCGTGCCTCCCGCGATCACGACGATGACACCGAGTCCCTTTAAGGAGGCTCCTTGCGCTATTTGATCACTGGCGGCGCCGGTTTCATTGGTTCACATCTTGCGGAGCGGCTGCTCGATCGAGGCGACCGCGTCGTTTTGCTCGACAACCTTTCTACGGGTAGCGTTGAAAATATCCGCCATCTCAAGTCTTCCGGCCGCATGCACTATCACCTGGACAACATTGAGAATCGCCAGTTGCTCGCCGAACTCGTTGATGATGCTGATGTGATCGTCCATCTAGCCGCCGCCGTCGGCGTCAAACTCATCGTCGAGAGCCCTGTCAGGACCATCGAGACCAACGTAAACGGCACACAATTGATCCTCGAAGCCGCCTGCAAAAAAAAGAAACTCGTTCTCACCGCATCTACCTCTGAAGTTTACGGGAAAAATACCAACGTTCCGTTCCGCGAAGACGCCGACCTTGTCCTTGGACCCACAACCAAAGGCCGCTGGAGCTACGCGGCCTCCAAGGCGCTCGATGAGTTTCTCGCTCTTTCCTATTGGAAGGAAAAGAAGCTGCCTGTCATCGTGGCTCGCTTGTTCAATACCGTTGGTCCCCGGCAAACTGGCCGCTATGGAATGGTGCTCCCCAATTTCGTCAAGTCCGCCCTGGACAACGCCACCATCAGCATTTACGGTACCGGAAAGCAATCGCGCTGCTTTTGCGATGTAAGCGACACCGTTGAAGCTCTCATCCGCCTCATGGACTTGGAGCGCTCCGTCGGCGAGGTCGTCAACGTGGGCAACACCGAGGAAATCACCATCGAGGACCTGGCGCAGAGAGTGAAGGAGCGTACCGGCAGCTCCTCTCCCATTGAGTACGTGCCGTACGACCAGGCCTACGAACCCGGCTTTGAGGACATGATGCGTCGCGTGCCCTCCGTCGAAAAGCTCCATGCCCTGACCGGTTTCCGCCCGTGCACTCCGCTGAATGAGATCATTGACCGCGTCGCCGCTTTTTTTCGGCAAAGTGCGGACGGCCTGGACATTCACAAGGCAGCCACAACCAGCGCAGACTAGACTTCGTCCGCTAGCAATTCGCTTTTTCTTCTCATGTCACACCCGAGTGGACGCTCTCGTCTAAATTTCGTCAAACTTTTGGCCATTTTCTTCGTCTTTACTTCTAGCTGCCTGGGGGTTTCCTATGACCAATACCGGTAAAGATGGCACCCGCGGCCTGACCGTTCTCGGCTGGCTCGATACCGTCCTTCGCGACCTGAAGTACACATTCCGCATGCTCGTGCGCACTCCCGGCTTCACGGCCGTTGCCGTACTGACCCTGGCTCTCGGCATCGGCGCGAACACCGCCATTTTCACCCTTCTCGACCAGGTCTTGTTGCGGCTCCTCCCCGTCAAGGATCCGCAGCAACTCGTCTTGCTCACCATGCGCGGACGCCACTACGGCAGCAACTGGGGCGGCAACGCGATCTCCCATGCCATGTTCCGTGATTTTCGCGAGCACAACGAAGTCTTCTCCGACATGTTTTGCCGCTTCCGCAACTCCGCCAGCCTTTCCTTCGGCCAGCAAGCCGAGCGTGTCTCCGTCGAATTGGTTTCCGGCACCTACTTTTCCGCTCTCGGCGTCGTTCCCGCCCTCGGACGCATCCTCACCCCCGCGGACGATATCGTCCCCAGTGGCCATCCCGTCGTCGTTCTCAATTACAGCTTTTGGAAGTCACGTTTCGCGGGCGATCCGCAAATCGTCGGCAAAACTCTGAACCTGAACAATTACAAAATGACCATCGTCGGTGTCGCTCAAGAGGGCTTTGACGGCGTGGAACTCGGCTTCTCCCCGAAAATCTTCGTCCCCGTCATGATGGAGGCGCAGATGCTCGTCGGCAATCCGGTGGACATGCTGACAGAGCGCCGCAACCGCTGGGTGAACGCCTTCGGACGCTTGAAGCCCGGCATCTCCCAGCAGCAGGCCAAGGCCGCGCTGCAGCCCTTCATGCATTCCATGCTTGAGATGGAAGTGCAGCAGAAAGAGTTCAGCCGCGCCTCAAAATACGACCGCGACGAGTTTCTCAAATGTTGGATCGACGTCTTGCCAGGCTCCCAGGGCCGTTCCTACACGCGCCGCCAGCTCACCAAGCCGCTCTGGGTTTTGATGGCCACCACTGGCGTCGTCTTGCTCATTGCTTGCGCCAACCTTGCCAATCTCATGCTCGTGCGCGGTTCCGGCCGCGTGAAGGAAATCGCCGTTCGCCTCGCCATGGGCGCCACGCGCCCGCGTATCATCGGCCAACTCTTGATCGAGAGTCTTTCTCTCTCAGCACTCGGAGGAATCACCGGCCTCGCCGTCGCCTTTTGGGCTGACCGCGCCCTCATGAAAATCTATCTGCCCTCCGATTCCGGCGGCATGAACATTTCCAGTGTGCCCGATCTTCGCATTCTCCTTTTCAACTTCGCCGTCACCGTCCTCACCGGAGTCATCTTCGGCCTCGTCCCCGCTCTCCAGACCACCAAGCCCAACATCGCCGGAACGCTAAAAGATCAAGCTGGCGCTGTCGTCGGTGGCGGTGGCCACCATCGTTTGAGAAAAGGCCTCGTCGTCGCGCAAGTAACCCTTTCTCTCCTGCTCCTGGTAGGCGCAGGTCTTTTTGTTCGCAGTCTCGCCAACTTGCGCAATCTCGGCCCCGGCTTTTCTCCGGAAAGGCTCGTGGGCTTCCAGATCGATCCTTCCCTCAACGGCTACACTCCGGAACGTCTGAAGGTCTTCTATCCTCAATTGTCCAATGTTCTCAGCTCCATTCCCGGAGTTCGCTCCGTCGGCTTGGCTTCCATGCGCATTCTTGAAGACAACGAATGGGACAGCAGCATGTCCGTCGAGGGCTTCTCTCCGGCCGAACCTGATGAACACGCCGAACCTTACATGAACTCCATCAGCCCCGACTATTTCGCCACCCTCGGCGTGCCCATCGTCGCCGGACGCGACTTCACCATCAATGACAGCCATATCATCAAGCATGGTCCCGAAGTTTGGAATTGGGTCCCCACCACCGTCATGATCAACGAAAAATTCGCCAAGAAATACTTTGCCGGACGAAATCCCATCGGCCTTCACCTCGGCTTCGGCACCGACCCCGGCACGCCCACCGACATGGAGGTCATCGGCGTCGTCAAGGATTTCAAATACACCAATCTCCGCGACGAAATTCCCGAGCAAGCCTACGTTCCGTATCTTGGTGACCGCTTCCTCACCGGAATGACCATCTATATCCGCACCACCGCGGATCCTAATCAATTGATGTCTACCGTTCGTTCGACCGTCCGCGACATGGATCCCAACGTGCCCGTCTACTCCATGCGCACCACGGAAGTGACCATCAATGAATCGCTTTCCACCGAGCGCATGATCGCCAGTCTCTCCGCCGTCTTCGGTTTCCTCGCCACTCTGCTCGCGGTCATCGGCCTTTACGGCGTCATGGCCTATACGGTTGCCCAGCGCACCCGCGAAGTCGGCATTCGCATGGCTCTCGGCGCCGCCCGTGGCAACGTCATTTGGATGGTCATGCGCGAAGTCCTGCTGCTCGTCGCCATCGGCGTAGCCGCCGGTGTCACCGCGTCCCTCGCGCTCACTCGCGTGGTCCAAAGCCAGCTCTTCGGCCTTACTCCCCACGATCCATTCACTCTGGGCCTCGCTACCGCCGCACTCGCCCTCGTCGCCTGCGCCGCCGGCTACGTCCCAGCCCTCCGCGCCAGCCGCCTTGATCCCATGGCCGCTCTGCGCTACGAATAAGCGCGACTCCTTCCAACACAAGGAGGAACGACTTGACGTGTACGCGACGCAACCACAATGCTGAAAGACTCCCTTTTCGGCATGCCAAGTGTCAAGGCGTTGCACCGTGCACACCCAACGAGGCCAGGAACTGCTTTCAATCGCATCCCGGTGGAGCGAAAATGAAACTTTCGTGCGCACACTTGATTCGACGACTTTGACCGCCTAAGATAGTTAATGATGCGTTTGGCTAAGCCAATTTTTCTGGCGATACTGGCAGTCGCTCTCGCGGCGTATGCATTCGACTGCGGTGCAGCGACGACCCCAGAACACGCGATGCAGTGCTGCAATTCAATGCCGTGCTCGTCGCACGGTCATCACCCTCAGGATTGCTGCAAGACCATGCAGTCGATCCACGCTCCTTTTGTGCTACCCGCCTCCGTGCATGGTGTTTCCTTCTCTCCCCTTGTATTCGCCGTGCTGCCAGCGACTGGCGAATCTCACGGCCTAGACTCCTCTAACCGTGTGATTGCGGCCCATTGCCACGCACCGCCAATCCGCTACACTTCGTCCCCGCTGCCTCTTCGCATCTAGTCAGTCCTCCAGTCGGATCCCGACTTGAAGCATTGGTGTGCTTCGGAATACCCGTTTCTACTGGAGGAAGCATTTGTGAGAACACGAAATCCATATTCCATTGGGCGATTTGCGCGTGTGGCCCTGTCATTCCTCTCGCTGCTCTGTGCTTGGGTAGCTAAAGCGCAAGGCCCTGCCCCGGAGACGGCCCCGCCCTTATTCCCCGGTGGCGGACTTATCTCTTACAATTCCATCTTCACCACGCGAAGCCTCATGCCGGGAATTTCGGGCGGCATTCCTGTAACAGCTTTCCCTACTTTCTCCCACGAGGCCGATTTCAACTTCACTTGGGGTTTCCACCGCAATTTTGATTTGACCGTGCTAGTCCCGGTAGTGACGAATCACTTTGACACCGGGAACTCACCAGCCGCTGGCGGAACAGGCCTGGGCGACGCCATGGTGCTCGTAAAGTACCGTTTTTACCGGCGCGATTCGGAACGCGGCACCACGCAAGCGTCCGTTACGCTTGGCCCCAAGATACCGGCGGGGCGAACAAATTTGACCGACGCAAACGGAAAACGACTGCCTGCGGGTCTGCAACCCGGCTCCGGTTCTACCGATTTCTTCCTCGCGGCAAATTGGACTTACACCGGGCTTTTCAATTTGAAGCGTCTTGTTGCTGATGAGGATTTCCATTCACTTATCCGGTCACAGGGAACGCAGGCGACACGCCTCGGCAGCGACATCGAATCACGTTTCTGGCTGTCGTACAGACCCTATGAATCGAAGAATGTGGCCCGTGAATGGTTCATTGGCCCGGCGCTGACCTGGCTGCATTCTCAGAATGATCGCATCGGAGGCGTCAGCCAGAGCGGGAGCGGCGGCGATGTGCTGCTGGCCGGAATCACCACCTACGTGGGGGTGCGCCCCGGAATGCATGTCTGGCTCGGGACGGATTGGGACGTGGCGCATTCCACGGGCACAATGTTCATGCCCGTTCGCCGTCACATCAGTTTTGGAATAACACAGCAATTTCGAATGCACCGTTAAAGAAAGAAGGAACGATGAACACGAAAAAACTTGCCCTGCTTGCTCTGCTCGTTTCGATAGTTTGCCCAGTGGCCCAGGCGCAAATCAAGCATATTGAAATGCGCGTCGAAGGCATGACTTGAAACTTTTGAGCATACGGGGTGAAACAACACCTGGGACGCCAGTCTGGCGTTCAAAACGTTGAAGTCAGCTTGCTAGATGGAAAAGTTGAGGTCACGCCCAAAGAGGACGGGCAGATTGATCCCGCCCAGCTTCTGAGGGCGACATACGACAGCGGGGTGACCGCTGCGGAGATGGACATGACCGCACGCGGAAAAATCGTGAAGGATTCTTCAGGCGGCCTTGCTTTACAGGTTGAACCCAATCGGTCGTTTGCGTTTGCTCCGAATGAGTTGTCGAAAGGTCTCGAATCCCTTGCCGATACGCAAACGATAGTCACAGTTCGTGGTCAGTTGTACAAAAAGCCCGCAGGGAAAAAGAAAGCGGACCCTTCGGCTCCCCTGAAGCTGCTGATTCTGGAAGTGCAGAAGAAGGAATAGATGCTGAGAAAACGTCTGTTATTTCTGTGCCTTGCCGCGGCCGGACTCGCCGGATGCAATCAGCATTCGGCGAGTCCTCCTCAGCCGAAAGAAGCTGAAATCGCGGCGGGTGAGATAGGACCACGGTTGCCTGATTTTTCTGTGACGGATTTGCAGGGCCGAGAAATTTCCTCGGCTGACCTTCTCGGCAAGGTGGTGCTCATCGATTTTTGGGCTACGTGGTGTCAACCATGCAAAAAAGAGATGCCGGGCTATCAGAAACTTGCAAACCGCTATGGCTCCCGCGGATTCGTGGTTGTCGGATTCAAATTCGACACCATGATGGACATGGAAGACCCGGTCCTGTTTGCGAAGAAGATCGGGGTTCGTTATCCGCTGGCGATCGCGGCTGATGATTTGAAGCAGAAGTTCGGCGGCATTGATGGATTACCGACCACGATGCTCTATGACCGCCAAGGAATACTCCGGAAAAAAGTGATCGGGTTCGAATACACGAACGTCATCGAATCGGAGTTAAAGCCACTTCTCTGAACGGCACGTCCACGAACATAAGAGCAACTCTATCTAAATTGGCAGATATCTAACTCCGAAGTAAAATCGTGCGGTACAATGCCGCCACCGTTATTTGCAATTACCAGGTGCCTTCCTCGGTCTTGGGAGATTAGCTCCACGTCATAATGCTGCCCTGCAATAATGGCAGCCGGGAATAAGAAAAGGTTTTCGGCGGGTGCTTCGTTGGCGGATCAACCAGACTTCAGCGTATCGCCCGCGCGCCACTCGCGCAGATCGGAGCGCCTGCTTCTTCTTCTATTCCTTTTCTCGCTACCATTCCTCAATCCTTGGGTGCGCGGCGATGGCGTCGGCTATTACGCTTTTGCTCGCGCTCCTCTGATTGAGCACAGCCTCGATTTCACGAAGGACTATCAGTACGCCAACGAAAGTTTTCGCGGGCCGCGCCTGGACGAAAATAACCAGCCCAGATCCGGCTTTCGAACGCCCACCGGCCGCCTCGACAACCATTTCACCGTCGGCCCCGCGATTCTCTGGATGCCTTTTCTCCTCCTCGCGCACGCGGGCGTTCTTCTCGCGCGTGCCTTGGGTTCTTCCGTCGGTGCCGACGGTTTTTCCGCTCCTTACCGCATTACCATGGCCCTTGCCACCGCTTTCTACGGTTTTCTCGGCTTGCTCCTGTCCTTCCGCCTTGCGCGCCAATATGTCGAGGAGCGCTGGGCGCTGCTCGCCACGATCTCCATCTGGTGGGCCAGTTCGCTCCCCGTCTACATGTATTTCAATCCTTCCTGGTCACACGCGCATTCCGCTTTCGCGGTGGCTCTTTTTTTTTGGTATTGGCACGAGACGCGCTCCTCGCGCTCGCTCGCGCAATGGCTGATTCTCGCTTTGATCGCCGGCCTCATGTTCAACGTTTATTATGCCAACGCCATGCTTCTTTCCGTCCTCGCCGTCGAAGCCGCGCGCAACTATTACCTCGCCTTTCGCCCTGACGCTTCTGCCCCGCCCAATTCCAACCTGCGCATCCCTGAACTTCTCCTGCGCCACTTGCTCTTCGCCGCCGCTTTCCTGGTCTGTCTGCTCCCCACTTTCCTCACGCGCTTTCTCATCTACGGCAACCCCTTCGAATCCGGCTATATCATGCTCAGGGACTGGAACTGGTTTTCTCCGTACTTCTTGGCCGTGCTTTTCTCTTCCAATCACGGTCTTCTCTCCTGGACGCCCATTCTTCTTCTCGCCATAGTAGGACTCTTCCTCTTCTGGCGCCGCGAACCGCCCGTAGCCGCTCCCTTGCTTGCCGGTTTCCTCTCCTTTTATTTTTTCATCGCCAGCTATCCCGATTGGGCCGGCATCTCTTCTTATGGCAACCGCTTCTTCGTTTCTCTCACTTCGTTTTTTATTCTCGGCCTTGCCGTTTTCTTCCATCGCGCCGCTCAGCTTTTTCGTTCCCGCGGCGCTGCTCTCGCCGCCGCTTGCACTCTTCTCGCCGTCTCCACTCTCTGGAACGCCGGCCTTATCTTTCAATGGGGTTCGCATCTGATTCCCGGGCGCGGACCCGTTTCTTTTTCGGAAATAATCCGCAATCAATTTTTCGTCGTGCCCGGCCGGCTTGCGGCCGATCTGCATGCCTACATGTTTAGGCGCAAAGCCCTCATGCAACAGATCGAAGGCCGTGACCTCCAGCAGCTCGAAAAAAATCCTTTGCCCTGACCGCAGCTCAATCGCAGATTCCGGGCTTGCCGGAAAATGGCCGGCCCGACCTCTTGATTTTTTTCGAGGCGCAATGCATTGCGTTCTTCCCCGACTCTTTTCTTTGGTACTCTACTCAGGGGTTCATCACCTCTCAGGAGTTTTCGCTCGAACACCCATGGCTTCCGTCACGCAATCCAGCGTCGCTCTCCCGCTCAACTCCGGCGCCTGCTCCACTATTCGCATCGAGCCGCCGCGCGGCCTCTTCGAGCTTCGCCTCCGCGAAGTCTGGGCCTACCGCGAGCTCCTCTATTTTTTCATCTGGCGCGACGTCAAAATCCGCTACAAGCAAACCGCCATCGGCGTCCTCTGGGTTGTTCTGCAACCTGTCCTCACCATGCTCGTGTTCACATTATTCTTCGGCCGCCTCGCGAAGCTCCCCTCCCAGGGGCTCCCGTATCCGGTTTTCTATTTCGCCGCCCTCGTCCCCTGGACGTATTTTTCCTATGCGCTCCAGATGACCACCAACGTTGTCGTCGACAACCAGCGCCTCATCACCAAAGTGTATTTCCCCCGCCTCATTCTCCCGATTTCCGCCGCTCTTTCCGGCCTCGTGGACTTCGCTATCGGCTTCGTGGTCCTTGCGATTTTCACTGTGGCCTACGGCATCCGCCCCACTTTTGCCGCGCTGTGGCTGCCGGCGTTGCTGGTTCTCGCCCTCTTCACGGCGCTCGGCGTGGGCTTGTGGCTCTCCGCGCTCAACGCTCTTTATCGCGACGTCCGCTACGTGATTCCGTTCCTCGTGCAATTCTGGATGTTTGCGTCGCCGGTGGCGTATCCGAGCACGCTGGTGCCGGAAAAATGGCGGTGGCTGTACGGATTGAACCCGATGGCGGGGGTGATTGACGGATTCCGGTGGGCGATCACCGGGCGGGGGCAGGCTCCGGGCCTCCTTCTCCTTGCTTCCGCTTTCGCCGTGGCCCTGGTCGTTTTGGGAGGGCTATTTTTTTTCAATCGCATGGAGGGAACGGTGACTGATCGAGTGTGAGGCGAGTTTCAAAATGGGAATTGAAGGGAAACGTAAACGATTGAAAGGAATACAGTTAGACCAGTGAACCAGGCGGTCATACACGGCGAAGGGCTCGGCAAGAAATACCGCCGAGGCTTGCAGGTGGATGGCGGTCTCCGCCACGCTCTCGAAGATTTCGTCCGGTCGCCGATCTCCACCCTTCGCCGCAAAAAAGAAGAAACCTTCTGGGCGCTGAAAGATGTTTCGCTGGAGGTTCGGGAAGGAGAGGTGCTGGGGCTGATTGGGCGGAACGGGGCAGGCAAAACGACGTTGCTGAAGATATTGTCTCGAATTACGAGGCCCACTTCCGGCTGGGCGGAGATCCACGGGCGCGTCGGCTCGCTCCTTGAAGTTGGCACTGGTTTTCACCCCGAATTAACCGGCCGTGAAAACACTTTCCTCTCGGGGGCCATCCTGGGCATGAGCAAAGCGGAGATCGCCCGCAAGTTCGAGGAAATCGTGGCTTTCGCGGAACTCGAAAAGTTCATCGACACGGCCGTGAAGCACTACTCCTCCGGAATGTACGTGCGGCTGGCGTTCGCTGTGGCCGCGCACCTGGAGCCGGAAATTCTGCTGGTCGATGAAGTTCTGGCGGTCGGCGACATCAATTTCCAGAAGAAATGCCTGGGGAAAATGGGAGACGTGGCGCGCGCGGGCCGGACCGTGGTCCTGGTCTCGCACCAATTGAATCAGATCCGCCGGCTGTGCCATCGCGTCGTGTGGATCGACGGTGGGCAGGTCCGGCAGGACGGCAATACACACGAGGTGGTGTCCGCCTACGAATCCGCGATGGCTCGGGGCGACTCCAACGGCCATTCGCAGGTTCGCGGCACGGGAAGCAAGGGCCGCTTCCTTCGCTGGGAGATTGCCAACCATTCTGGCGACGACGCCCACATCCTTGCGAGCCTCGGACCAGTCGCCGTGAACTTTGTCGTCGAACTTCGCCAGCCTGTCATGAAGGGCCACCACGGAATCGCGCTGCGCAATCACGATCAGCAACTCATCTGGGCTTGGGCCGCGGATGACCTCAAGCTTGAGGTGGGAGAGCACACTCTTCGTTATACTTTTCCCATGCTTCCCCTTCGCCCCGGGCCTTATTCTTGGCTGGTTAGTCTCTATGATGAAGGAGAGCAGGTGGACGCGTGGGATTGCGTGCCGGAGATGATAGTGGCTACGGAGATTCACCAGCATCCCTCGGATGAATGGAACGGTATTTTGAATATGCCTACGCGATTGGAGATAAATGGCAGAGGGTGATGTGGAAAAGAAATGGTTGTTTGATCGACCTTGGACGCGAAACTTTACCAAGGTTCGGCAGGATTTCATCAGTAAGTTTGTTGGAGGCGCGCGGAAGCAAATTGAACTGGTCTCGGCATTGGATGTAGGTTGCGGCGTCGGGTATTTTTCAAAGTTGTTGTTGGAGATGGGCTTTCAAGTGGTCGCGGTGGATGGACGGCAAGAAAACGCGAATGAGGGGAAAAGACGCTATCCAGAAATTACTTTTCTTACAAAAAACGTTGAAGATCCAGCCCTAGCAGAAATGGGCACCTTTGATCTCGTTCTGAGTGTCGGCTTGCTGTATCACCTCGAGAACCCCTTTCGCGCGATTCGTAACCTTCACGTTCTTACGGACAAAATTCTGCTGATTGAGACGATGTGTGTGCCGAATGAGCAACCAACCATGCACCTCCTCGATGAAGGGATAGCCGAAGACCAGGGTCTCAACTATGTGGCCTTTTATCCTTCCGAGGCCTGCCTGGTGAAAATGCTTTATCGCGCAGGCTTCCCGTTCGTTTATCGTTTTGAGCGATTGCCAGCGGACGAGTTATATACGGCGGGCGCCTGGCGGAAACGCCTACGCACCTACTTAGCAGCATCGAAAACCGCGCTGACGTTGGATAATCTCGTGCTTGCGAAAGATCTGCTTCAGCCTGTGTCCGGACCTTCAGATCCCTGGGCGACCCTGCTATCGAGATTGCAGGGCCAGCTCTTCCAACTACGCGTTTTCCTGTCCCGCTTGGTGAAGCCGCGCCGTGGAAAAGCGGATTCCGCGCCTTCCGGCGATGTCGGAGCGAAATAGGAATCCGCATGGGCATATTCCCGCGACTCGACCGGTTCTTGAAGAGGCCCTGGAACGAAAAACGACACGTGCTTTCATGGAAGGTGAAGCAGCTCTGGGTGCGGAGCTTCTTGAGCATTCCAGTTGTGAAACGCATGGAATCCGGATTCTTATTCGTGGTTTGGAACGACGCGGTTCGCGAGGCCGTGTTGAGCGGACAATTCGAAAATGCAGAAAGGAGGTTCGTTGAAAGATTCTTGCACCCCGGGATGGTCTTTTTAGACGTGGGCGCATACTACGGGCTTTATGCTCTTTCGGCGTCGAGTCGAGTTGGAAGTTCTGGCCGCGTTATAGCTTTTGAACCGTCTCCCTTCCAAATGAAAAGGCTAAAATGGAACCTCCTGCTAAATCGATACAAGAATGTCCAAGTGGAAAATATAGCTCTCGGCAACTGCGAAGGTGAAGGTGAATTTTTCGTCGCGACTGGTGGAGCGGAGGGCTTTAGCGGTCTTCGCGCTCCGCAGGTGGGGGCATCGGTTCGATCAATTCGCGTGAAACTCACGACGCTGGATAGCTATTTGCAGCGGCACTCGTTACGGTCTGTAGATTTTATTAAGGTTGATGTGGAGGGAGGGGAGCTAGACTTTTTCAGGGGTGCCCAAAACTTACTTCGCCAGCCGACACGGCCACTCATACTTTGCGAATTGCAGGACGTTCGGGCGGAGGCGTGGGGCCACAAGGCAAAGGACACTGCGGCCTTCGTGGAGAGTTTCGGGTTTCGGTGGTTTAGACCACTTCCGAACGGAAGTCTTGCTAGCTCGCCGGACAGTCCGGACAAGTACGAAGGCAATTTTGTAGCAGTCCCCGAAGAGCGCGTGGCTCAAGTTGAGGAGATGATCAGAGATGGGTCTCGTGGAGCTGCTTAAAGAGCTGAAAAACATTCGTAAGACGGGCATACCCTCCGATGGAAGAAGTGCGGCTTGGGGAATACCATACGAGACTTTGAGGAAACGTTGGAACGCCGTGCCTACAACACGTACTGGGATTCAAAGCACGGCGTCACTGTTGGCGCTCTCTGATGATGCGCTTCTGGCGAAATGGGAGAAGGCTCGACAGGACATCACAACGGGTCCTGAGTTTGCGCATCGCGGGTGGTATCACGCGTTGTATGCGGACGGAATGCGCGGCAAAAAGGTGATGGATATAGGAAGCGGATTCGGCGTGGACAGCATTACGTTTGCGCAGCACGGGGCGAGGCTGACGTTTGTCGATCTCGTAGAGACGAACCTGAAGGTACTTGAGCGCCTCTGCAAGATCATGGGACTGAAGGATGTCCGGTTCGTCCTCCTGGAAGACCTGGGCTCACTCAGGCCCCTCGACACCAACTACGACGTGATCATGGCGATGGGCTCGCTGCATAACGCTCCGGCTGAAGTGATGCAGCCGGAGTATCAAGAGCTATTAAGGCATTTGAGGATAGGTGGCCGCTGGCTGCAACTTGCCTATCCCAGGAGCCGGTGGATTCGCGAGGGCAGGTCGCCATTTAGCAAGTGGGGCGAAACAACCGATGGTCCAGGCACTCCCTGGTGCGAGCCGTACGAGCTGGAGAAGCTATTGAGCATGTTCGCCCCCGCCAAGTTTGAAGTTGTTCTCTACCAGGAATTTCATAACGGTGATTTCAATTGGTTTGACCTGGTTTATCGCGGCATGCCCGAACGCGCTCGCCCATGACAGGGTCTCAACGTGCAGACGTCACTTGGCCGAAAATATCCCTGGTCACGCCTGTCTTTAACTCCGGCAAATACATCGAGCAAACGATCCAATCGGTGGTCGCGCAGAATTATCCCAACCTCGATTACTTCATTGTAGACGGCGGTTCAACCGACCGCACGCTGGAGATCATTCGTAACTACGAATCGCGGATTTCGGGGTGGATAAGCGAACCGGACAAGGGCATGTACGACGCGCTGAATAAGGGATTTGCGCGCACGTCGGGAGAGATCATGGGGTGGATTTCCGCCACGGACATGCTACAACCCGGCGGTCTCGCCGTGGTGGGCAGCGTTTTTCGCGATCTACGGGAGGTGGAGTGGATCACGGGCAGGCCGAGCTGGTTCAATGAAGAAGGGGAGCCGATCGGGACGGGGGCCCCGCCGCGCTGGTCTCGCATCCGGTTTCTGGCGGGCGCCAATCGCTACATCCAGCAGGAATCAACGTTCTGGCGGCGCAGCCTGTGGGAGCGCGCGGGTGGGCGCGTCGATTCCTCGCGGCGCAACGCTTCTGATTTCGAACTGTGGGTGCGGTTTTTTCGTCATGCACGCCTTTATCCGGTGGACGCGCTCATCGGGGGCTTCCGCAAGCATGGCGATTCGCTTGGGCTGCAAGACCTCGAAGCATGCCACCGCATTCATGACGAGATCATCAGCGCCGAGCTAAGCCAAACGAAGTACGGAAGTCTGCTCAGGCTCTTCCACAGCGCGAGCCGGATTGCGGAAGCGACTCCGGTTCTGCGCCGCCTGTGGTCGCGGTTTGTGACCAACCCGCTCTACGGGCATCCCGGCTGGGACTGGGCACCGGTCATCGTGTATGAAGAGGGCAAGTGGGCACTGGGGGCGCGAGTAAACAGGGCGGAATCCGTCGATCGGCCCGACTGAGAGAGAATTTATCGGGCCCCTGCATGCTATTCTGAAATCATGCTGACCATTTTCTCGATTCCCAAGGCGTTCCGCGGGCACATCGGCGTGATCCAGCGGAACGCCATCGAGAGCTGGACACGTCTGCAGCCGCGGCCGGAAATTATTCTGCTGGGAAACGATGAAGGGACGGCAGAGGCAGCGCGCGAGCTGGGCTTGCGGCACTTGCCGGAAGTGGCCGCGAGCGACCATGGCACTCCGCTGCTCAGCGATCTGTTCCGCCAGGCGGAGGCGGCCGCGACTTCGCAGTGCTTGTGCTACGTTAATGCGGACATTATTCTCTTGAGCGACTTTCTGCGCGCGGCGGAAACCGTGCACAGAAAATTTCCGAAGTCCCTGCTCATCTCCAAGCGAATCAATCTGGAAATTGCCGAAATGCTGAATTTTGACGCGCGCTGGGAAGAAACCCTCAAGCGGCGCGCCAGCGCCGGCGGCAGGGACGGGGACTATACGGCGATCGACGTGTTCGTTTTCCCCAAGGGGATGTATCCGCAGATTCCCGATTTCGCGATTGGGCGGCTGTGGTTTGATCATTGGCTGATCAAGGCGGTGCGACAGCGGGATCTGCCCGTGGTGGATGCGTCTCTGGTCGCGCCGGTGTTTCATCAGAATCATGATTATGCCCACGTGGCCGGCGGCAAAGAACAGGTATGGCGTGGACTGGAAGCCGAGCGGAATTTTCAGTTGTATGGCGGGGTGGAACACGCTTACACGCTGTTGGATGTGACCCACGAGTTGACTCCCGATGGCTCGATCCGGAGAGTGCGCTTCCGCAGAACTCTTTTTAAGATGAGGCAATTCGCCTGGGAGGTTTTCGTGCGACGGACGGCGGCGTTTCGGAAAGCGCTCGGCCTTCGTAGAAAATTCAGGCACCCGGCAGGCCATCAGAGCTCCTGACCACGTCCCCCACCGGCAACTTCTGATTCCTTCGTTGTTCGCGGGCTTCCTGCTGACCGCTTCTCACGCTAGACTAGGATTCTCTCTCAGGAGGCGTATGGTCTCGTCCGTGTCTGTGATTGGCCTGGGCAAACTGGGCGCACCCATGGCCGCTTGTTTTGCCGCGCGCGGCTTCACCGTTCACGCCGTCGATCTGAATCCCCAGAAGGTGGACGCGATAGGCCGCGGCGTGCCGCCCGTCCGCGAACCCGGCCTGGCGGAACTGCTTGCCGAATCCGGTGGACGCATTTCCGCCACAAAAGACATTGAAGCGGCGGTCAGCGCCTGCGACGCCACGTTCGTCGTCGTTGCCACTCCCAGCGAAGCGGATGGCGGTTTTTCGCTGCGCTACGTGATTCCCACGTGCGAATCGATCGGGCGCGTCCTGCGCACGAAATCCGCGTATCACGTGGTCGTCGTGACCAGCACGGTTATGCCCGGCTCCATGGGCGGGCAGATCCGATCGGCCCTCGAACGCGCGAGCGGCAAGCGCTGCGGCATCGACTTCGGCCTGTGCTACAACCCGGAGTTCATCGCCCTGGGCACGGTGATTCGCGATTTCTACAATCCGGATTTTCTTTTGATCGGTGAATCCGATCCTCGCGCCGGCGATGCCTTGTGCGAAATCTACAAGCGCGCTTGCAAGAACTCCCCTTTCATCGCGCGCATGAATTGGATCAACGCGGAAATCACCAAGCTCTCCGTCAACACGTACATCACAACCAAGATTAGCTACGCCAACATGCTGGCGCGGCTCTGCGAGAAATTGCCCGAGGCCGACGTGAACGTAGTTACCGACGCCCTTGGCCTCGATACGCGCATCGGCCCCAAGTATCTGAAGGGCGGTGTGAGTTACGGAGGCCCATGTTTTCCACGCGATAACCGCGCGCTTGCCGCGCTGGCTTCTCGCGTCGGGGCTTCCTCGGGCCTTGCGGAAGCAACCGACATTTTCAATCGCTCCCAAATCCATTCACTTGCCGACATCGTGAAAAGCCATCGGAGCGAATCCGACGTCATCGGGATTCTTGGCTTGACGTACAAACCCAATACCGATGTAGTCGAAGAATCGTTCGGTCTCTTGCTTGCGG
>WNFC01004477.1_pt1 | contig 19685 bp, 26 predicted proteins | sample 5400541 | NCBI WGS metagenome assembly WNFC01 (sample SAMN13153342, study PRJNA577476) | soil metagenome | isolation source: 120 cm saprolite under Douglas fir tree site 2 hole 2 replicate 1 | place: USA:California | collected 2015-04-18 | reverse complement strand
CGCTGTAATAGTCCGCCTTGTTCATTCGTTAATACAGAGCATCGATACAATTACAGAATTGGGCATGTATTAGACTTCGAGAACTGACGTCACGCCGAACCGTCGAGGACAACTACTCACCCTACCTTTAAGCATGGTGCGGGTGCGAGGCCAACACGTTCAGGGCTGTGTGGCACAAGTATCGTGGCCATTCCGTCATCATTCAGGGTCCCAAGGATGACGACGACACCCTGTTGTATTCCAGCATTCATTCCAGTTATCGGGTACGTAGAAAAGTGTAAAAAGAAAGTACAAAAAAAAATTACACTGCTGTGTGCGACAAAAAAGTTCAAATTCGTGCATCGACGACGACGACGACGCCTCACAACACTACGAGCCAACAAGTTCGTTCAATTCATCGCGCCATTCACTCTTCTTCAGCTCCGCCACCAACGCGTCAAACCTCGGGGCTGCGCCCGTAGCCGCAATCTTGCTCAGGGCCGCGACTGCGCGGAGCGTGCTTCTTTGAAGCTCGGCCGCGCGCTCCAGGTCCTGCTTGACCGTGTCCTTGCCAATCGTCGGCCCTTTCATGCTGGCCTCGAGCAGCGGCGTGGCCTCGCCCAAGCGCTGCGCGACCGCGGTCGGGGCGAGCGGTGCAAGACGGAAGAGAATCATGTGGCAGATAACCTTGATCTCGTCGGAAACGTCTGCGAGGCCGACGAGGACGTGGGTGAGCAGTTCGTTCAGGTCAAGCTTCGTTAACGATGTGTCTAGCTGTCGCAGGAATTAGCAAGCTCGCATCATCACGACCCAGTAAATGGCTAGGCAGACCAGGGTATAGAGTGTCTCGTAGGCTGTCTTGCGTGCCTCGAGACCATCATCGACCTTGTGTTGCCAAGGACCCATTTGCACTGTACGAACAAGTTCGGGCTTGATAACCGTCTCGCGATACAACACGGGTAGTAGGGTGTGTAAATGATCGCGCAGAAGGTGAGGCTTCGTACGCGCTGCAGCGTTGAGGACACTGAGAGCAAGCTGGCGTACGCCCTATGGATGGGACGTTAGTTGGAAACCGCTAGACAGGTAGCTCTAGTTACCAATTCTGCATCCTCCATCAGCGATAAAAAGTCGATTATGTATGGGGCCAAAACTTCATCAAAGGCAGGAGATGAGTCGGCAAAGGTGTATCTGATCGCAGACAACACGGTTATTCGAGTAGCAGCATTCGGGTCACGGAGGCGTGCCTGGATACATGTGAGCATGCATTAACGATAAAGAATTCGGGTGTGCCATACGTGAACTTGCGGCAAGTATCTCGCAGGGTGCGTAGTGATGAGTTTGCCGATGCAAGCGGCTGCGACGCCGCGCGAGCTCTCGTCTGCACTTTCCGAGTTTTCGAAGAGCGGGACCCAGAGCGTCTCAGCGACGTTCTCTAAATGACTCGTAGATGTGTGCGTTACGACCTCTTTTAACGCGTGGAGTGCGAGCAGCCGTTTCGAATCGTCCTGCTTGACGAGGTGAACAATGAAAGGAAGGAACAAATGGAGGTTCCCTATCGCGATATTACCTGGGAATACGCAGTCAGATTGTGCGATGGAGAAGAAAGAACGAAGAAGAGCTGACCTACGGCGAACGCCGCCGCTGTTCTGACATCTTCTTGATCTGATGCGAAGAGTCCGATGGCACCATTGAAGACTTCCTGTTGAGGTGACATATCGCTGGGAGTATATCAACAATCATCAACCTCTTTGGTTGAAACAAGGCGCACATAAAACGACCAATCTCCCCAAGGATCAGAAGAGCAATAGAGAGGTCCCGTGGATCCGAACGTTTCTGGAAACGCTGTCAAATGGAGGAACATCGCTACTCGTAGACCGACCTTGAGGTTTTTTGAGAACTCTGCAATTACGCCTGCTGCTAGAGCATGGTTGCTCTTGACAACTTGAGCCACACATTTCGCAACGTTCGGATACGATACATCTTTAGGCTTCTCCGGCGTGCCTCGAGTGAGCGAGCTTACAACGTGCGTGGCTATTTGGAAGTCTGCCTCGACCAATGCCCCGAAGAACGTCAGCACCGAGTCAAGCGCGGCACCGGAAGTAAGTGGTGAGTAAGCGATGCCATAAACATCCTCCAGTACTTCACGCTCGACCTCAAGGAACGTGGACTTGGGCGAAAGTTGCAGGAGCAACGCGAAAAGTGACAGCGCTTGCGACTGGAGTGAAATATCGGTCGTTGAGACGTACGATTTGAGTTGAGGGATCAGAGTGCGTAACAGGTTGATCGGCACGCCGTTGTCATATCTGTTGACAATGATGAGTGACCAATAACAACTAGAGCTACGCCAGTTGAGAGAACAGACCTCAAGAGAAGCACAGTCAAGCACTCGAATACTTCCGCTTTACCCGTTCTTCCGCTCTTTGTGAGCAGCTTGGTCGCCCATTCTACGCAACCATTAACCCATGTTTCCGTAACGTCGGCTTCGCGCGCAACACGAGTGACAACTTTGACTGCTCCATCCGTGCGGCCTGACGTGCGACATACATACTCCCATTCTTGGCCACCTTTGGCGTGTACGGTTTCAGGAGCATTTAGCCACAGGTCTCCAACGATGTCCTCTGCACATGAGCGCACTTCCGCATCCGTCGCATGATTTGCAAGACGCGCGATTGCCTCTTCGTAAACCGATTCCACCCAGTCTTGACCTCTTACGGGCTTGAGGGCTCCAAGTAGGGAGGAAAACGCTTTGAAGGCCTCGGACGCAACGCGCGGGTGCTTCTCACCCAGAGTCTTGAGGAGAACGGGTGTCAACACGGGCAACGAGTTCAAGAACGTCGGCGGGGGATGCGTAGAGAAGTAGAGAAGAAGGAAGAGGCGAATTGCAGACAGGAAATATGCAACGTTGAACTGGACGTCGACGGAGGCTGTGATAGAATGGCTTTGGATATCGACGCAATGAAGCCGGCCTGGCTGGAGAGGGAACCCGGAAGCACTTGCAGCAGGGTATAAAGAAGTCCGAAACCGGCTTGTAGAGTCGTAGGGGGCGTTCTTGGGGACTTCAACTGGTTTAGAAGAGCTTTGGCCAACGCAGGTACCTGAGACTGCAAAAGGGTGTAGGCCGTCTCCTCGGGGTCTGATCCGTCCGGGGTCCGCTTCCGCTTCGCGCCGACTGAATCCCTGGTTTGCGGACCTCCGCCGTACAGTCGAGTTTGCGATAAAAGTGCAACGTAGGTTGCCCATACCTCCAGGCGGACCGTCTCCTCGCGGTCGCCGAACCGGGAGATAAGGATCGGAGACACCTCTTTGTACAACGGGACTAACAACTCTGGCCGCGTTGCGATGATAGAGGACAAAAGTTTCGTTGCAGAGCGACGAATTTTGTATGACTGGTCCTCTTCGTCTGACCACCTGAGAGATTCTTAGTACGGAATATAACTGTATTGAAGGACCAACTTACTCGTCGAGGTCCTCATCAATATCATCATCTTCGTCCAACATCTCCTCATCCTCATCGTCTCCGCCTCCGGCATAATTCTTGATGATTATTAGCTCGATACATAAGCGGGAGACATATTTACTCACAGGATCGAACTTGATATATTTTGTTCCGATCTGTATAATAGTGCCTAAAAAGGGGGCGACTTCAGATGGCATTCTCAACACGATAGATTCCAGGGCCTTGGAAGTGAGTAAACACAAGAACACGCGGAGTACACTTAAGATTTTACCTGCAGTGCACCCTCCCGAAGTTCTTCGTCATCCTGATCGACAACACGGAGAATGCCTGGAATGATGGATCCTAGACCAGAAGCGAGCCGTTGCGGAGATGTACGAGCAATCGCGGCTACAAGGTTGACGGTTGTCCTCTGTTTCTCGAGAGGGGCGGACAGTTGCAAATTAGGGTTGATTAATGCCGACAGCAATTGCGCAGACAGCTCAGGAGCAGATAGAGGGACAAACTGCGAAAGCGTGACGATTGATCGCTTTCGTACAGCCGGCCGCGGGTGGGTGAGCAAAGGGGTGATGGTCTGAATAGGGGGAGGTGAAAGAGAGAGGCTCGAGACATAGGTAGGGAAATGTGTGACTAGGATGGACAGTATGGAAAGTGTCTCGATAAGTGTATCGGGAGGAATCCCGGGCTGCACACAAATGTTGTGAGGGGCTTTGATCGGAAATCAAAAGAACGAGCTCACAGTGGCAAGTTGGGCCAACAACTTGGGAGTCAACTTGGCGCACGCCTTTACCGCAATCGTCCCTTCGGTTGGAAGCTCAGCAGTGATCGTCTTGAGAGCTATCAAACTCGCGTCACATAGAAGTCCGGGTGAAGAAGTCTAACTGGAATACCTAGACCAGAGATGTCACGAAGTTCTTCGTCTGTACTTGAAGAGAATTCAGTAAGCTTATCTACGACGAGCTCCATTTGTGACTCTCGAATGATTTTGATCAGCTGTCCCAGACTTGATCCATGGTTAGTAACATACAAGTGTCCCAGATGTGATATGGCCCACCACTTCACGGCCTGGTTCTTGACTTCAGAGATCTTGTCCTCAACTAACTGTAGCACCTGTCCTAGGACCCTAAGCTCTACCGATTCATCGCCAAGAAAAGCTTGAGGATCCTGCTTTATCTCCTTCATAAGGTCACTAAGTCCCATATATCTATCCAAAGATGTTTCAGCGAACGGGCATTTGCATAGAAAGCAGGGGCAGAGATTGCCTAAAGTCCTGATCTTGGGATTGCATCTAAGACGACGGTCATCTTACGTGAAATCAAGGCATGCGATGGATCCTGGATACCTTCTCGACGAATCCCGTCATAAGATATGTCTTGGTCATAGCGGAGAGTAGAAAAGCACGGTGATGGTTGGGCGGGTGGGTGGTGGCGCGCGAGGGCACCAAGTGAACGAGACACGTGAGCCCGGCCGATGCGGACCCAGGCGCACTCCAGGCTATCCAGGCTGGAACCAGCGACATTCATTATTACGAACTATACTGTGCAGCTAACTACAACCATCCAGCACGGCGAAGTAAAATACGTGTTCGTAGCGTATCCGGTTTTATCTCCCCATTTAATGGCGCGAAGTGTTTCCTGATGCGCGTGCCAATGCGGAATATTACGGGATAGAATAACCCCTCTTTCTGTGAAAACAATGGCGTCTAGTACCGCGGCTTATTCGCTCTCTGATGAAAAGTTCAATACCTGCCGTGTCCGCCCTCGTTTGACATTATTGCTGGATACTTTTCCTGGATACCAGTTTCCTCCTTCGGTCCGTATCCATACACTATCACCCCTCTAGAAAATGATCAGAACATCCTCGCGACGGATGAATGGGATTGACTGACTCGGAACGTGTAAGGCCACGGGTCATCGAGCTCGTCCGGACCCGTCTCGAGGGATAACGCTTCCGAGTCACGTTCTTCATCGGTAGGACCGGTGTCAGACTCGTTGAACGGGTCCGAGGACTCACTACCGTCAGGCGTCAGGTCCCTTATCGAAGTCTGAGACAGTCGTGGATGCCTAGGCGAGACTGACGGCAAGTCGGACTCGACGTCATACGGATGGCTTATCGTCGAGCAGCCTGCTAGCCGAGCATTGGCGGTTATCGCTGATGCATCGTCGATCCACTGCGCAGTACAGTCCATGATCGTAACGTGGGTCTCAAAAAGGTTATGGTCCGAGTGAGTGGCAGGCGGGAGAATCACTGTTGATGCGTTCGGTTGATGCAGCTCGATCAGGCGGCAAGGGTATCTTATATACACCAAATGCCGTGACGTGCTGTGGCCTGGCGAAATCTGACACAGCAACAAAGGGCTTTTGTTCCTCGAGGCATCATCGCAAAGTGCCTGATCCACGAGTTTGCGGCCATGTGTGACAATAAGGGCCGCCTTTCCTGAGGGTGGCATATGGCACGTTTTTGACCTCAGGCCAACGCGCACAGCATGCAAACACGCCAGTGCCAGCAGGCATGACGATCACGTACAGGGTTAGACTTTTGGAACTTTTATGCATCATGACCTAGGTAGTGACAGCTTGCTAGGAAAAGTTCCACAATGCCAACGATGGACAAAAGACAAAGGCAACCACAATAAAAAAAAGGATTTCCTTATATGGAACCTCGGATTTTGGTGATATTGTATTGTCGAATAATGCAGAGGTCGGTGATCTCAACCAACAGGTGATGATATATGATAGCCCATGTGTTACTGTAAGCTCAGTCGGCTCATCCGATACCTAAGGTAGCATAATCAATCGTATGAGAACGAAACAACTGATGCAGTGATGTCAGTTCTTTGTGAACGTTGCTGTATGGGTTAGGGTGCTAGCCCACCAAACTGACCCAAATAGTAGCCAGGTTTACTTTTACCTAGAAGGAACTTGAATCCGAGTCTTCGTACTCGGCCATCGTGATACAGCTATAGGGCTGAAATATATCATTCTTTTCCCTCAGTCACATCAATGGCGAAATTTGACTTGGACCAAGGAGCGACGAACAGACATGAAATTTCGATTGCACGATGCCTCTTCAAGTGACTTTTCATGTGGCTCTACAAGATTATACTCATCCCTCACGCGGACGGCTCCGAGTCCTGGTGCGCGCAGGCTGTACCGTAACGAGTCAAATCCCCGGGACGGATATGTGGTGCTTCCGTTTCGAGTTGTTGTCTCGATCGAGCTGAAAAGTTGGCACAATCGATCCCAGCCGGCGCGGCGCGGGCCCTCGCTCAGGCTGTAGTTTACGACAATGTTTTACGTTTTACGACAGCTGCGCTGCATGCACCAACTCGTGCCTGCGGAAGTCCCGAGTCGCCGGGGCGCAGTCACTTGGTCCCTCCCAGTACAGTAATTTGCAAATGTGGAGCTTTGGCTCGGGTGCCATTTGTCCTAGACGGACGGTGACGAGTACAGCAGTAGTACATTTGGCCCAGACATTTGAAAATAATTGCGGGGGCCCCGGGCGCGCGAATGGTGTCATTCAATGCGCGTTCGGCTCGTGAACGAAGCGCGGTGCGGCGCATATTCAAATATTCAAATTCAAAGTTTCGAGTTTTCAACGGGTCTTCCGAGTCCGCAATGTGGCGGCGCCGACTTCAATTGAAGTCCCCCCCCCCGGCCCAGAGCCCGGCTGAACTGTGCAATTGCCGTCTCACAGGGCCCTGTGGCAAGCATGAGTACAAACGGATCCTACTAGTATGTGGCGCAGATAACCGGATTTATTCTTCCGGAAACGCTCTCACCCCGTTTATGTGGTAGTAAAACTGCCTGACTCGTCGCCAGCCGCGCCGCAGCGTCTTGACGTACCTAGGGTGAGTACCTAGCAGTATGACTCACACGCATCCTTCTTGGAGTAGTCTATTAGCCGGGCGCGCGGTGCGGCGAGGAGCTACATCTGCATGCCGAGTTTCCGTAAGACCGCAGGCAGGCGTGAGGCATACACAGCGGGAATCATCTAGGCCCACTGACTGACTGACTGCCCTTACCATGAGGGACTCAATCGGCCATCCCTCAAACTAGCGACATAGGTACCACGCACTGGCACGCATGGAACGGTCGCCAGCTCTGATAAGAATATTCTGGGGGATGACACGAGGAAGGCTCTCAAAGGCCACCTGAAACGCTCCCACAAGCCACACCCCCCTCCCCTCCACGCATCCACAGCGCGCAACGGATGAGATCCATCTAATCCATCAGTGGCCAGACTTAAATAACGTACGGCTTTACCGAAGTGGGCAAAAATAGCGGGCCTGTCCACAAGGCATGTGGCTGATCATGTTGACTCTGTGAGCGTAGACTATCTGGGCCTGACATTCGCATCGCCGTGACTTGGACGTATCCGTGAGTTCTCAACCGTTTCATCGATATGCGTGCCCTAATCCAGCCCCCGCTGCTTTCACGCCACCATCCATAGTGATAGGGCGGATCAAGGGAGCGTCCCACCACGTAAGGGCTCGGCGACGCCGCCATTTGTGCATAGATACGCCGGCGCCATCATGATCACCCACCCGTGTCACGCGCCCGAGCAGCTCCAAAGGCGCCAAGCATCACGGCACGGGCGTAAGGAACAGTACAGTTAACCCAGAGGAGTGGACCGAGAGTCATGCGGTGCGATAGGGGTTGGATGAATTCATGGTGTTTGAAGATAGGCTAGTGATACCGAGCCAAAACGCTTGCTGGCTTCCAATCGAGCGTCATGAAAAAAGGTCTGAATACTGTAAACGCACATAATACACAACCTGCGTGGTGGTCAATGGACTAAGTCAAGAGATCCAAAAGTAAAAAATAAAAAAAAGGTGATGGCATCACTACAGCGTGTAAACGTCCTCTCTCCACTGCGGAAGTCATCATGCAATCATCATGCACCATCAGCCCCTGGTGGGATCGAGCTCGTCAACCAGAGTAAGAAATTAACGCAGCCATGCGACTCACCGCTTTCCTTGGTCCATTCGTCATGCTTCCTGATATCCTCCGGGGTGACCGTCGGCCGTACGCTCTCCAACGACTTGATAAAGTCGGTGTAACGTAATGGCGGCTCTTGTAGTTCGTCGCTCTCCACCTGCGTCCAGTTCTTCTCGACAGCATCTGGGTCACCAGGTGAGCATGGCGTCCATTTGATGATGGCTGAGTCTGGGTCGGGCTGCATAGGCTTGAAATGTGTGGCAGAGAGGACTTTGCGGACAGGTTGCATGAGAGCATCGCGCACAACGACGGCGATATCGGAGCCAGAGTAACTATCAGGGAGGGCTGAGTTGACGAGAACTTGCGCCATAGGAATCGCAGACGTACCCTTCGGAACGTATCGCTAATGTACGGTAATCTTTTAGTGAGAGCTCGCACGGCGTCGATCCAATGTGGATCTCGAACATGTGCTTCCTTGCATCAGTGCCGGGGAGCGGGATATATATTCGCCTTTCGAATCTCCAGAAACGATATAAAGTTAGCATTCGGAACTCGCTCGGCGAGAAAGAAGCTCACCGTCGCTTGATCGCAGGATCTAATTGCCAAGGGATGTTCGTGGCACCGAGGACAAGAACGCCGGTGTCATCGTGGCCGACGCCGTTCATCTGTACGAGAAATTCCGTTTTGATGCGCCGGGACCCCTCAGACTCTCCTTCGTTTCGAGTACCGGCTAGCGAGTCCACCTCGTCTATGAATATAATAGCAGGTTTTGATTCACGCGCCATCTGAAAGAGCTGTTTGACAAGTCTACGGCATCACACACACAGGCGCGATGAGAGGAAGAGTCAGTTCGCATCTCAACGAGAACAGATAACCCGGCATGCGTACCGCTCCGAATCACCCTGCCATTTGCTAACCAAATCGCTCGAGCTGACGCTGAAGAACGTGCTCTTCGCCTCCGTCGCCACCGCCTTGGCGAGGTAGCTCTTTCCCGTCCCCGGTGGCCCATAAAGCAAGATGCCTCGCCAAGGCGTGCGCTTGCCCGTGAACAAATGGGGAAACTTGATGGGCAAGATGACGGCCTCCTTCAACGCCTCCTTGGCCATCTCGAGCCCCGCGACGTCGTCCCAGCGGACATTCGGCTTGTCCACGAGGATCGCGCTCGTGAGACCCGCGCGCAGCTTTTTCACCTCTGGATCGCCATCCTCGTCGTCCTTTCTAGAAACCCCCGCGCGCCATCACGTTCTGCAACAACGCAGGTTGGGGGATGGTGAGAAACTCACTTCTTTCCTTCGCCGCCGGGCCCCCCATTCGCAATCCCATTCGCACCTATCGCTCGTCGCGCGCGCTTTTCGCTTGCTTGTGACAAGTGTTCCTTGAGCTGTTCGGCGCGGCCGAGGTACTCCCCGATCTTGGCCCTGATAAGCGCCTTTGACCGTTCATTCTTCTCATCTACACATCCGGCATTTTTCGTTGGCACTAAAGCGAAGTAAAAGGGAAGGACAGACAAACATTTAAGTGCGAGCATGAAGTAGTCGAGGGCATTCTGGTACTGCTTGTACGCTTCGGGGTAGTTCAGCTTTTTGTCCTCGTCGATTGCAACCTGCACGAGCTCTATCGCACGCTGGGAGTAAACGTGGTATCGTCAGCCCTGAAGGCAGGTAGCACAGTGACATAGTATGTTTACATCTAGGTTGGCGCTTGACATGGCGACGGCAGGGGATGGGAACTTACACAGACTGGAAGGCCAATGTTGGCAACGGTTCCGGTTGGCGGGTAATCTCTTCGGTCCGGTATATTATAATCAGCCAACCACGCCCGGGCCGTTCTATCATCTCGGGTGGCGGGGCTCGACTGCCGGCAGCCACCTCAACGTGTCACGGTGCGGGGCTTGCTTGGAGTATCGGCGACAGTGCGTAGCGTACACACGCCCGGAACCGCTCTCTTGCCGCCCCGGAACTCTATAAGTGGGACTGCACAATTCGGACGCTTTCAGTCTTCGCCGAGAAGAAGCATTATAGTTCCACATTTATCACTTATCGTAAATAGAGGCCGGTCGCTTCAGAGAACCGATGTACACAATGGGGTTAGATGAAGGAATCACCGAGAGCTCGCCAAAATCCCTCTCGCGCGGCGTCACTGTCGCTGTTCACAAATTCATTGCTCGCGAGGCTCTCCCTCCCCTCCACCACACGATCAGCGAGCGTGGCATCATTTGACCCTTCTTCTATCACGGTGGAAGCTATTGTGTCAATAACGGGGTTAATTACAGGCCATTCCATGTTCGTGTTGGGCGAGTCGATCCCATTCGTTCCGCGTAGAAAATCACACAAGTTCGGCATACGAATGCTGGGCTAGATGTCCTCTGCAATTTTCGAAACCCACCTCCAGGTATGCAGGTACTGGCTAACGCCTTTCTGACCCTTTTCTTTTCGAAAGTGCCTGAGGCGCACGGCCCATGACAGAGTCATGCACATGTGGAGAATGCACCAATCCCATGCGGCGTTTTTCATCCGTTGGCAGCCCGAAGCTGCATGGGCCCCCTTGATACAAGGGTAGCTTTATGACGAGATCGATCAGATATAATTCTACCGTATCCTACCTTCATACTTCAATGCCACATGGATTGAGCGAGAAAGGTTTGAAAGGAGGATCAGGCGCCGAGTCTGCATCGTGAGTAGCGCAGGGCTTCAGTCCCAAAACCTTTACGAGTACACTGCAACGACAGTGCAAATCAAGGCGCGTGATCCGACAGAGAAAAAGTAGGTAGGAGTAAAAGAAACAAAATGAAAATATCATCCACCACCTCACCCACGCATTACCGACTGCGCATGGCTCTCCGCATACACATGTCTGTGCGACGGCTTCGTGACCGCATGGCATACCTCTATCGTCTGCACCCACGTATGGGATATGCACTCGTCAATCAGCGCGCGCTGCTTCGGGTCAGGCTCGAGCATACGACGGATAAGAGAACGGCACGAGCGAGGATTGAGATTGTTGATCGTCGGAGGGGTAGCACTCTGCTGAGGGTTAGCACACGCGGACGTATATGCTGCATACAAGCCATCAGACGCTTGTGCAACGCGCCAAGGCAGCTCTTGGAAGTGCAGACAATAGTATACAATACCGACTGCCCATATATCGACTAGGCGAGCGTCGTACGCTGCGGGTGCCATAGAGTGATCAAAGGGTGCAAAGGGCATGATAATGTGTCACATCTTACGTTTGCCAAGGAACTGCTCAGGTGCAATATACGGCTCACTACCGCATAAGCCCGAAGACATGTGTACCGTTGCCTCCCAGGGCAGACGATACACCGTCGATGCGCCGTAATCTCCAATCTAGTCGGGATAAGCAGGGGAAATCGCCAAACATGCCATCCAACCCACCTTCAACTGACCCTTGCCATTGAAGAATATATTCTCAGGCTTCATGTCGCGGTGGGCAACACCCTGGGAGTGGAGGTACGAAATGCCCTCCAGTATTTGCCTGAAACAGCACTCAATTTCGCTCGGGGACATGCGCCCTCTCTTGATCGCCGCGTAGAGATCGCCACCCGGACAGAACTCCATGACCTCGCACCAGTGCTGATTTTCGTCCTGGACAAGATCGACGGTCTCGACGATGTTGACGTGATGTAGGGTTGATGATATACAAAATTCGGCAGTAAGCTTCTTCACATATTCCTTTTCTGACTCGTTCTTGCGGCGCTTTCTGAACTCCTGTAAGTCTCTGTAAGATTACCAAAAAACCGGGGGGAACCCAAAAGAAGGATCACCTTGACGGCGTATAGCTTCTCTTCGGTTCGATCCCATTTATGCGCAAGGCGCACAACGGACGTCGCACCCTTTCCAATAGCCACACGTTCACACGTACCATATTTCTTCGAAAGGGTCGTGCTCTCTCCGGCGATTGATTTTGGACCACCCTCGGAATCGGACTTTCTACTGCTCGCGGAGGAACGTGCTGATGATTTACGGGAAAGCTTAGGTGCTGAACCGAGGAGGTCTTTGAGATGGAACTTATGGCCACCGTCAGTAGAGTGGACGGATGGAGGACCCTTGGTACGATGCGCAGGACCTGGCTCAACAGGTGTGACAGGAACATGGCCATCTTCTTTCTTGGAACCTTTAGCCAGTCCAAGAGCAGGGGATAACAGCGATGATAGATCTGGTTTAGTACCTGACATGCTAGGCGCCCTACTCGGAGCTTGGCTGGGTGGCCGGCTCGGAGGGAGCGTCGGGGGAGCACTCCATGGGTTGCTCTCTGATAGAGAAGGTGAACTCGTGGGGGACGGTGAGGTAGACGTCGTTGTGGAGCGAGAGCCCTGCATTTGGATAGATGGATGAGGTACGACCAGAGGCTCCAAGTCTTTGTGGCGATTGCCAGGCTGTTGAAAATGGGAATTGTGGTCGGGGGAAGAGTGTGAGACAGATGACCTCCGCCGTGTGGAGTTGGTGTGGCCATTGGCGAGCGGACGCGGCTGTAAGACCTTCTGATGGGATAGAGCTGGTGTTATGGGCGCGATGATGCCGTTATGGTGAGGAGGTTCTGGAGAGCTGGGGGTTACGGGGGATGTCTTTCTGTCACTACTGGGGGGTTCTGAACTATCTTGGCCGTCTCCTTCTGAGGAGGCTTGGGCGCCATCAGGTGCATCTAGGAGAGCCATGGTGTAAAGTAATGGGAAGAGGGGAAGAGGTCTGTTCGAGGGAGAGGAGTGAGTGGCTTTGAGACCCGAGGGTATTGAATAAGAGGGGAGTAGTCAAGGGATGATGGAGCGTCGTGGGTATGTTTATTGAGGGATCATGTTAAGGCCACGTTCGAATGAGGTGAGCTAAGTTATGTCGAGTCGAATTGAGTTGATTGATTGAAAAGGTTAAGATCCCCAGAAGAGGGAAGGAGCACGAATTATAACTGAATCCTCTCTCTCAGAGGCCACCGAGTGCGAAAGCGAGGACAACAAACCGAGTGGCAGCGAGTGCGCAGCGAGTGAAAGGGGCCCGCACCCAGATCATAAATTTATAATTTTCTTCTAAATAATAATGATATTATTCTTGAAACTCCGGTGCCTGCGGTACCGCACAGAATCTCGCACTTTCTGGCACCCGTGCCTTTGGAAGCGGAAGCACGGGCCATGCGTAAGCTCCAGGGTTTTTTATTTTAATTTATAGGCATGACCCGACAAGATCATTTGCAAATTAGCGTCCTTTTCGCCCTTCGCTAGCCTCTTGTGATAGACGTGATACACCATACTAAAACTAAAAGAGATCAACCGGGATGGCCGACGGCCCGGACGGCCGTGGGAACAGCTGTTAACAGTTCATCATAAGGTTCACCAGCCACAGCTGTGGCACCTTGGTGGTGCGACGATCGACCAACGACGTCCCGACACAAAACCCATCCTCGCATTCAAGAACAAGGTCAGCCAGCGTTGACCGTTTGCTATCATTTCTCCTCGTAATTACTTACTTTGTAAACAAGAGACGCGACCATGGTCAACCTTCGCTCACAAAAGCGGCTTGCCGCATCCGTCGCTGGTGTCGGCAAGCGTAAAATCTGGCTCGATCCCAATGAACAGTCAGAGATTGGCAATGCCAACTCTCGGACGCACGTAAAGAAACTTATTAAGGATGGTCGCATCATCATCAAGCCCACAACCGTCCACTCTCGTGCTCGAACGATCGAACTCCTTGCCGCTAAGCGCAAGGGTCGTCACACTGGTGTGGGAAAGCGGAAGGGTACCGCAGAGGCTCGTATGCCAACCAAGGTACTTTGGATGAGAAGGCAGCGTGTTCTTCGGAGATTGCTCCGAAAGTACCGTGAGGCGGGGAAAATTGACAAGCATCTGTGCGTTTTACTTTCTATCACACGACTTTTTTTTTATTTGACCACCAAAAAGCTATCACTCCCTCTACCAAAAGTCCAAGGGTAATGTCTTCAAGAACAAGCGTGTATTGATGGAGTATATTCATAAGGCGAAGGCGGAGAAGTCCCGCACAAAGGTCCTCTCGGACCAGATGGAAGCCCGCCGCATCAAGAATAAGGTGCGACCATATATTCCTCATGACCCGAACAAATTTCCTTTATATTAATAAATGTCGCATTCGTATCGCAGGCTGTTCGGGAGCGTCGTGCTGCGCGTATCGCAGAGAAGAGAGAGGCAATTCTTGCAGTAGAGCACGAGGATGCGAAGGCATAAGATATATATCGGTATCTTGTCTTCTTCCCCTTCGCACTACTTTACGCGCGCCGCCATGCTGCATACCACCATGAATTTACTCCAAGTCACTGCTATGCTCACATGTATTTCTGTGTGTATGAGTCTCTCGTGGACGATGAGGGCAGTCTAGCGTTGTTTCGTAGCACGGCTTGAAATGTGGCAGAGATGGCAGGGCCCAAACACGTTGCTGCCGCCGGAATTTGTCGATGTTGCGTCAGGGATTACCACCATCATGAGTCCTACTGTCACCCACTACGTCTTCCAAAACGGTGACGACAGTAAGTCATTCTCGAAACAATCAAACACTCTTTGAGCGAAAACATGGATAGGAAAAGCCCAAGTTCTCGATCGACGACCAGGCCAAGTCTTTGTGCACTACATCGGCACAGACAAGCGTCTCGACGAATGGGTCTCCGTTGACACCGTGCGTGCAACAACCCCACCTCGGGATTCTCTATCCCCTGGCTGTGATACGATTCCATCACGTCGCGTGAATGGTACGAGTACGCGCAAGCGGCGACGCTCGCCATCGCTCGCAAAAGGGCATGATCGAGATGCCCGAGACACGACACAACCCTCCTCAGCCCTGCCAACGACTGCCTCGGCGCGGCGGAACTTTGACAAAGTCAACTTTGGGCCCTGGCAGATCAAAACCTGGTGAGCCCGTTGCTTCCCCCCTGCCTCGTGCTGGGAGTTTTGGAGCTGAGGTGAATTAACTATGCGTCTCCCCCCCCCTTTGCCAAAGGTACTTCTCGCCGTACCCGCTCACGGATGGGGAAGGCGAGGACGCTATCGGACATGGACGTACGATGGACCTTTTTTCAGGTGCGGTCAACAGCCGAGAGAACGTGGGCGGCGTCCTCTGGGTCTGTGATCGGTGTTTCAAGTACATGACTGACGGCACCTCATGGGAGGTACATATGGTGCGTTCCAGCTTCCCTCGCCCAGGGTAGGGCGGATGGGGCACATATTGACGTACTCGTGCCCGCCTGCCTGCCTGCTCACAGAGGAGGTGTACGCGTAAGCACCCACCAGGTCGGAAGGTGTACCAGCGAGGCGCGCACACGATCTGGGAGGTGGACGGCGCGAAGGAAAAGGTGCGTGTGGCACAGGTTGCCGTGGGGTCATTCAATTCTTTTTTCTCTTATACCAAGAGAGCAGCTATATTGCCAGAATCTGTCACTATTTGGAAAGTTGTTTATCGACATCAAGACTCTTTTCTTTGACTGCGATAACTGTGAGCGCCTGCTCCATACGCATCACGTTGCTTCTTATGTATGTACTCGAGCAGTCCTTTTTTATATCTTTACCGACGCCGACTCCCAACGAGACCATGTCCTGGGCTTCTTTTCAAAGGTAACTGATTGAGCAAATTCCGTCCAGTTCGTATCCAACTCAACACTTTTACAGGAAAAGATATCCTACGATGACTATAACCTCGCCTGTATTGTCGTTCTTCCCCCATATCAAAAGAAAGGTTATGGGATGCTCTTGATCGAGTTCAGTAAGCGAATACATCTTCCTCTCCATGACCATTGCCGACCTATCGGATAGGTTACGAGCTTTCTCGTCGCGCAGGTCGCATTGGAACTCCTGAGCGTCCGCTCTCCGATCTCGGTCTGCGGAGCTACCTAGCCTACTGGGTGTCTACCATCGTCCGCTTCCTCCGGTACGCGCTCGAATTCCCATCCGCCTCGTTGCCCACCTCGCCCTTACTGTCGCATTCGATCAGCCAACTTCTCTCCACGCTTCCGCCCGATCTGCCCCCAATCAAGACGATCGGCCACCTTCCCGACCTCTCTCACGTCCGCACAGACGTAGACATGACGACCTCCTCACAGAAGCGCACGAAGCGCGCGAAGGGCTGGGACGGCGAATCCGCAGCACCGAGCTCGCCGGGAGGCGGGGGCAGTGCATCGCCCACAACGCGCTCCAGCTTCGGCTTTGGTCCGTCGGGTCCGTCAGCGTCGCCGGTGTCACCGGAGTCCGCGGCGAACACGCAACTCGAAAAGACGTACGAGACGGTGGCTGCGCCGGACGGGAGCGCGGCGGTGCACGCCGTGGTCCGCTGTACGCTCGCAGACCTGGCGCGTGCGACGAACCTGCGGGTCGAGGACGCCGCGTTTGCGCTGAACGAGTGCGGGCTGCTCGTTCGGAGGGAGGGCGAGGGTGACGCGATGACGATCGCGATCTCGCGGGAAATGGTCGAGGCCGTCGCGCGGGAGCGCAATGTCAAGCGGATGTGTATTGACTTTACAAAGGTGCTGTTGTGAATCGCTTTTGGTGCATTCGTTGTGTGGATACAATCACTGCTGGGCAGTGTCTGACACGAACTGTTGTACATTCGCGGTCCTGTCCTACGGTGGAAATCGATAGTCCGGAATCATACCATTCTTCCCGAGCAAAACTTGCTAGGCACCTTGCTACTAGCACGAAGCCATGGCCACGGTATTTGCGCACCAAAAGAAAAGAAGCTGGCATTTCAAGTTCGAGAGGAACTAGTACTGTTTCTGAGACCTTTGTCTCGGATACAACTCTAATCGGGTAGCTCAGCTGGGATGCGTTCTGTAGGTACCGGGTTCAATCCACCGTCCTGGCATTTTTACTACTGAAGCCGGTCAGTCAGGTCAGGTCCAACACACGTATTGTGCGTACCGTAACCCTTCTTTCCCGAGGGTGCATGCTCGTTCACAAAAAGTCGCCTCCATAAAACCCTTGACGCGACTTCCGTGCGAGTACGCAATCTCAGGTGGGGTGGCACTGCTAGTGGAGTGTCTCGCAAAGTCAAGACTATTGCATAAGCACAACCATGCATACACCAGCAGTTCTACATGTGTTCATTAATGTTGATTCCCTGCCAAGAGTTCACACATGCATTCAACCGCCTGTTTTACACGTGCTGTTTCTTGCTTCAGGTTTCCGTACTCTCAACTTATTCCTCGATACTAACACTACCTCGGTCCCCTGCACTCAATGGCTGACGAAGAACAGGGTGATACAAGAGCCGGTCCTGGTAAGCCTTCTAGCTCGACTGCCTCAACTCATTCATGAAGCCTGAGCTGCGTAGATACCAACCCTAACCCCGCCAGTGCGCCTCCAGCGTATAGTCGTCCTTCTCAACCAGACGCTGCATTTTCTGATGGTTCGGGAAAATTATTTTCCATTTATCTGAACGCAGCGGAAGATGAAGACAAGAAAATGACCGAAAACTGGAAAGGGGACGCAGAGGGTATCCTTGTCTTTGTATGTACAAGGGAAGATGTCTTCTTTTCCTCCATCTTCTAATCTTGGTCTTGTAGACTGGTTTGTTCTCCGCGACAGTCGCTGGATTCCTCCTGGTGTCCATTCAGAACCTTCAACAAAACTCTCAAGACACTTCTGCTTTCTACCTTCCGTCCTTCCCCTTCCCTCCGACCTTTCTGATCCATCCAACTTCACGCCATCGTCATCTGCAATTTGGGTCAATGTCCTCTGGTTCATGAGCCTCATTATCAGTCTCACATGTGCGCTTTTGGCGACAATGCTGCAACAGTGGGCAAGGCGATACCACCGACTGACCGGGACGCGGTACAGTCTCCACAAGCGGGCACGAATTCGCACATTCTTTGCGAGAGGAGTAAAGAAAGCACATCTCCCATGGGCGGTGGAGGCACTACCTGGACTTCTCCACGCATCTGTCTTCTTATTCTTCGCAGGCCTACCAATATTTCTATTCGGGACCAACCATACGGTTTTCAAGGCAGTCCTCTCATGTGTTGGCGCCAGCGGGCTTTCTTACTTGCTGATTGCCATCATGCCGTTGGCCTTCCATGACAGTCCATATTATACCCCGCTTTCCACACTTTTTTGGGCCTTATATGTAGGATTACGATGGCTTTGCTTGGAGTCGTCCAAGCTTGTTGTCAAGTCCGCCGTCAAATTTAAGGTCAAACTTCCCACTCGCCATCCTTGGCCCACCAATAACACCGTACGTAGCCTCACCACCGAGGAGAGAATGGAACTAGACCGGTTGCGAGGTGGCCTGGTCAAGGACATGAGATCTTATGCTCATCGATCGTCCCGGGAGATCGATACCCGCACATTGTCATGGGCGTTTGATTTTGTAGATGATGAAGACGAGCTAGAACAGATCCTTGCGTCAATTCCTGGCTTTTACAAGTCCTCTCTAGTGACGGATTCTCGGAAAATTCTCTCAGAAACCTCGGAAACGATATCAAGCGCCGTTTTGCAGTTAATGGATCGCTCACTTTCATCCGATCTAGTCGACGAAACCCGGAGGCAAAAAAGGAGCACAGTGTGCTCGAAGGTTCTGGAAATCCTTCCAGAATTACAACGTGCAACTATGCGACAGTCGATTGGCTTCATCGGCACGGATATGTTCAAGTGGATCGAATTGGGTCTCCTTGCTGATCGGGACGACAGCTTCGAGGCCAAGTGTGTTACCGCCCTGATTACTGCACACACACGTGGATCCGATGAACGATGGTCGTCGGCTATGATGCATCAGCTAGGCTTGTCGGGACACATCCCGCAAGGAGACGACCTCCTGCTCTACAATCTCCTCGACTTCGTCCGGTGGATGATTCTCCATTACAACGTCGTTCCCCATCCTGATTACAAATTGGTCGAAAATGTGTTGCCTGCGTTACGAAGATTTAACGTCGCGAGTGCTTCACCTGAGCGTCAGCATCAGTTTTGCTTCATGTGGAACGCCATCTTGAACTTCCAGGAACAATTCGGACAAGCCACCAACTTTATGCAGTATGCCGGGGGGTTCGATGTCTTTCACAGGGCGCGTATCGGAGTACCGAACTTGGTGCAGAACCTGACACGAAACATGGATCGGAATTTGCCAGAGAACTTCGTGGAGGAATTCAAACAGCTCTTTGTGCAAAATCCTACCTCCCTTGTATCGTTAATACCCTTGCTCGTCAACCACATCTCCACCTTGTACGATGCCTTACATCCAAACCGTCAAGCTGCTCAAGCTAGGGGCCAAGTACCCACTGATACCTGGGGTGAATATCGCACAGCAGAGCCCTTGTATTTTTGTGATGACCCGAGCCATCCCGCTGGTGACCCAGTTTAA